>Ga0080064_1001063_pt1 | contig 61382 bp, 53 predicted proteins | sample Subgrocontami54m_FD_69260 | JGI IMG/M metagenome (GOLD analysis project Ga0080064, IMG submission 69260) | Subsurface groundwater microbial communities from S. Glens Falls, New York, USA - GMW46 contaminated, 5.4 m (SPADES assembly) (version 2) ... | reverse complement strand
GGATCTCGCAGAAAGACGGTCGATTGTTCATTGAATCCAAGCGCGTGGATCTGGTCAATTCAGAGGGACGCCTCGGAAACCTCACGTTCCTGCTCTAGACGACGACGCTGGCGCGAGGCGAGGGGAAGTGTGAATATGCCCCGCGCGGGCGCCCACAACACGGCAACAAATACACGGCAACCATAAGAGGGGATGGATAGCATGGCGAATGAAGAGTGGGTGAGCCTTAGCGCAGAGGGCAGCCCGATGCGCACCATGGTCTACAAACCTACGGCCAAGCCGCGCGGGGGCGTGGTGCTGATCCACGGCGGATACGGACTGGACTCGGGCGTGATGCGCCTGGCCAAGCGCCTGGCGCTGGTGGGTTACACGGTTGCCGGCCCGGACATGTATCACCGGGAAAAGGGCGAGCCGGACAAGGATGTGATGGCGCGTATCGCGCAACTGACCTGGTCCGGGGCGAAGGCCGACTTGAGCGCGTCCGTGGCGTGGCTGACGACGAACGCGGACGTCGACGGCGGCAAAATCGCCGTCCTCGGCTTCTGCATGGGCGGCGCACTGGCGTGGCTGGCCGGTGCGGAAATGCCCTTCAAAACCGCCGTTCTCTACTACCCCCACGACATATTCAAGCCCTTCGGCAAGGATGGTGTTGTGCCCTTTGATGTCACGCCCAAGGTACCGGTGCTCGGCCAGTTTGGCGCCGATGACACCAATCCGAGCCCTGAGGATGCGAAGAAGCTGGCGGCGCGTCTGAGCGAAAAGAACACGCCGCAACAGTTCTACCATTACCAGGGTGCCGGGCACGGCTTCGTCGGTGCCAACCCGCAGCTCCACCGGCAAATTCAGGCCAATACATCCATCGATCGAACCATCGGCTGGCTCGATATGCACCTTATTGCCAGTAAAGCCGGCGGTTTTTTCCTTGATTGAGAAAGTGACCTCTTTACTGCTCTGGGAGCCGGCGCTGCGCGCAGAAAAGTGAACGCCCAGGGTGTCCATATAGAAACAGAAACGTTAATGGAGGAGTCATAGCATGGTAAATGAAGAGTGGGTGAGCCTCACCTCGGAGGGCGGCCGGAAGCGCACCTTGGTTTACAAATCAGACGGCAAGCCGCGCGGCGGTGTCGTGCTGATCCACGGCGGAAACGGTCTGGACCCGAACGTGATTCGGATGGCCAAGCGCCTGGCGCTGGTCGGCTACGCGATTATCGGCCCGGACATGTATCACCGCGAAAAAGGCGAGCCGGACAAGGATGTAATGGCGCGCATCGCGCAACTGACCTGGTCCGGGGCGAAGGCCGACTTGAGCGCGTCAATGGCGTGGCTGACGACGAACGCGAACGTCGACAGCGGCAAAATCGCCGTCCTCGGCTTCTGCATGGGCGGCGCACTGGCGTGGCTGGCCGGTGCGGAAATGCCCTTCAAAACCGCCGTTCTCTACTACCCCCACGACATATTCAAGCCCTTCGGCAAGGATGGTGTTGTGCCCTTTGATGCCACGCCCAAGGTACCGGTGCTCGGCCAGTTTGGCGCCGATGACACCAATCCGAGCCCTGAGGATGCGAAGAAGCTGGCGGCGCGTCTGAGCGGAAAAAATACGCCGCAAGAGTTCTATCACTACAAGGGCGCCGGGCACGGCTTCGCCAGCGCCAATCCGCAGCTTTACCGGCAAATTCAGGCCAATACATCGATCGACCGGACTGTCGGCTGGCTCGATATGTACTTGAAGGGCTGACCTGCGATCGGGGCGGCGAGTTGCTCACGCCCCTGTTTTCGGGCTTATTCTTCCCGGCAGCAACAGCGCGCAAATTTGCAACGCGGATTGTCTGGGACGGAAATCCGCGCGCCGGAACGGGGACGACAACGGCGCGGCTCTGCGCGCGGCGCTGGGGGCATCTCCTCCCGGCATCCGCGCAAGGCTAGAATGGCAGTGCAGGCAGACAATGGCGTACCGGTCGAACCGAACAAAATGCTCGACATGGGTGTTTCGGCTACTCAGGCGCGGCAATTGGCCACGAGGTTTTGCTTCGAAATTCGGACAAGCTCGCCGAATCCTTGGTTTTCCTGGGGCGTCCCCTTTGGATCGGCAATAGAACAGTACAACTGAAGACGCACGCCGACCCCATGCCATTCTTCCAGTTGCGAATACATGAACGTCGATAAATTGAACGGGCAGGAAGTGCTTCCGCGAGAATCTGTTCCTTTCGATCGCCTGGAAATAGATGACGTGACGACCGGATACTCATCATTGAGTGTCGTCAGCAACGTCTCTCTTTCCGTACATGTCGGCGAAGTCGTGCTCCTGACCGGCCATAACGGCGCTGGAAAGTCCTGCCTTGTCGAGACCATATTTGGCCTCGTCCCGCTGAAAGGCGGCCGGGTCATTTGGTCCAACGAGGATGTCTCCGGGAAAAGACCTCGAGCCCTACTGAAGCGCGGCGTGGTCCTCGTGCCTCAGGGGGGCGGCATAGTCAAAAATCTTACCGTCTGGGAAAACATGGAACTGGTGGCCCCCAGGCTGGCTCGAAACTACGTAAGAGGCAATTCCGAGGCTGAAGATGATTTCGGATTCGAGGTTCTAAATCGTTTCTCCCTCATTTCGGAACGACGCGATCAAATTGCGGGCTCATTGAGCGGAGGTGAACAGAGAATTGTTTCGATCGTTCGCGCCTTGCTCAGGAAGCCGCGAATATTGATCATCGATGAGCCATTTCTCGGTCTATCGGGTTTGTCGAGCGATGTCGTGCTGGATCTTATCGACTATTTGCGGAACACAAAACTCAGCCTTGGCGTCTTGATTGTGGAGCAGCAACTTTTCCGACTGGTGGGGCGCCTGGATCGATACTACGTGATGCGCCAGGGGCGCATTGAGCGCAAAGGGCAGGCAAGCGAGCTGTGGGCGCTTTCTCCCGAGGAGTTGTGGTCGCTCAGTTGATGTATTGAAATGCAAATTTCTAGATAAACGACAAGAGGCGGACCATACGGTCCTTACTCGTGATTGATGTCTCTTTGAATTTCGTCCGGCCGCTTTAAGAGAACAGAAACTGGGGAATCCGAGCGATGAACAATTTATTCTTGCAGTCGCTCTCGAATGGGCTGTTTAACGGGATACTGTTTGGCGGCATCGCCGTATCCCTGGCCGTGGCGCATCTTTCGAGTCGCGCACTTCATGTCGCCATCGGGGCTGTGATAGCACTCACCGCATACCAATGGCTTGCGCTGGTGGGGCGCGGTTCGCCTACTTTATTTGGCGTTCTTGCGATTGTTGTTTCCGCATTTGGCGCGAATTGGGTTTTCCTGGCGGCTTATCGCTGGCTTTTCCGGCGCGGCGTTGATGAAGATGGGGTAATCGTTGGCTCCTTCGGTTTGCTGACCGCCGGTACAGCTGCTTTGGAGCTTGCATACGGGAGCGAGGCCTATAGTCTTAGGGCACCGTGGATGCTGGGAAGCATTTCTCTTGATGGTCTCCGAATTTCCAACATCGACTTGATAGTCAGCACGTGTATTCTGCTGCTTTTATTCGCGCTTTGGTTTACGACCAGACTGGGTTCTTTCGGACTCCAGCTTCGCTCCATTTTCCATGACATTCGCGAAGCAGAGATTGCGGGAGTTAACGCGACGCTCGTCCAAGTGGTGGCGTATGCGTTCTGCGGAGCTCTCGTCGTTGTTATCGCCCTGGCCATTGGAAGTCGGGCATCGGTGACGCCACAAATGGGTTTTTTCCCGCTTCTGATCGGCATCGCCGCCATCGTCGTGGGGGGTATGGGCAGCATCCTGGCGGCATTCGTCGGCGGATTTATTCTGGGCGTAATTTGGGATATTGTCGGTATCTATTGGGGGACCATATGGCAGATCGGAGCGGTTTTTGGAATTTTGGGTATGATGCTCTTGGTATTGCCGGAGGGCTTGCTCCCGCTTCTCCAGCGGCGTGCATCCAAGCGAACAGTGGACAATCTCGGTGCGCAGTCGTCTTAGCGACTATTCACCAAAGAGCCATTGACAAAACCAGAAGCAATTAAGGTATGAGCGCCTATATCAGTTCCGTGGTCATCCTGTTTCTGCTTTATGGTCTGCTTTGCCTCAGCTTTGATTTTCTCGCAGGCGATCTACGACTGCTGTCTTTAGCGACGCCGGCGATGGCGGGAGTCGGTGCGTACGCCGCAGCGATTGCCGATGTGTCCTGGGCCTGGCCGATGTGGGCGGGACTGCTCTCAGCCGTTATTGCCGCGGCTCTGGTCGGTTTTGTTCTTGCGATCATGAGCTTAAGGGTTGCTGGCGTCTATTTTTTCCTCGTAACGATGTCATTTGCCTTGATTCTGGTCACTGCGTTTGATCAGCTGCGATCCGTCACGAATGGCCCCACGGGTATCCGGGGGATCACGCCCTTTGACGTCGCCGGTTTGTCAACGCTGGACAGTGGGATCGCAGTCAGCGGGCTGATGTGCGCAGCCATTGCGGTGTGTATCGTGCTGCTGCGGCGGTCTTATCTTGGCCGCCGTTGGCGGGCTCTTGGGGAGGATCGGCTGGCGGCGGCTAATGTAGGCATAAGTCGAACCGCCGAATTGCTCAAAGCGGTGCCTCTCGCAGGCGCCATCGCGGGTGTTGCGGGTTTCGTGCATGCGCATGTTATCGGCATTGTCAATCCAACGCCGTTTGACCTGACCGCGGCAATACTTGTTCTCTCGTTTTGCATTGTCGGCGGTCTGGGCAGAGTCTCGGGAGCATTAGTGGGTGCGGCTGTGGGTGTGCTGCTCCCAGAGATGCTCCGCTTCGTGCCTATTGGAGATGCAGTGTCGCAGCAGCCGCTCCTGCGCCAGCTTGTATTCGGATTGCTGCTATTCATGTTTCTGGCAATCCGACCTACTGGACTTCTTGGTCGGTCAAAAGCGAAAGGCGGATTGGAGCAAGCATAATGGCCGCGCTGCTGAAGGTTGCGGATGTGTCGGTTTGGTTTGGCGGCTTGGCGGCTGTTCAAAACTTGAGCTTTGAATTATTCCCAAACGAGTGCCTGGGTCTAATCGGCTCCAACGGAGCCGGAAAATCGACGTTGGTCGATGTTATTTGTGGGGCGAGGAGTCCTAACAAGGGCTTCCTGGAATTCGATGGGCTGCCTTTGCCGGAAGAAGGGCCTCGCGGGCGGGCAATACGCGGAATTTCAAGGACATTTCAAGGGCTACGCCTGTTTTATGATCTTACCGTCCGTGAAAATATTCTGGTTCGGGCGGAGGCACTCGGTGCAACCGACTCCAAGCGATTGGTCTCTGGCATCTTGGAGAGATTGAACCTTGAAGATGCCAGCAATAGATTCGTTCGAGATCTCCCGCTGTCACGACAGAAAATCGTGGCGCTCGGACAGGCAATTGTCACCAGCCCCCGATTGACAGTCCTGGATGAACCATTGGCCAGCCTGGATGCATCTGGTGTCGCCAGAGTGCAAGACATTATCCGCCGTCAACTGGACGAGACCGGCCATAGCATCATTCTGATTGATCATAATGTCACCGCGGTGGCTGCGGTTGCAACTCGCCTGCTGTTTATGCATGCGGGCAAGCTCATTTTGTGCGGCCCGACTCGAGAAGTTCTTCAGTCGAAAGAAGTGGCTGAACTCTACTTTGGAAAAATGACTGCTACGGCGTCATAGCCTCTGGCGGCACACCAGCCCCGCCCTCTCTGTGGACGGGAGCTTCAAATTTCTGTGCGCCGGCAGGATGTTCTATCTGCGCGAGGTCGGTTTGCAATGATTGCCCATGGCCGAGGTGGCCATGCCGTCGCTACCTGTCAAGGAACGCGGACGGGGGTATACCGTCCTGTCCGTTCACGCCAATAGGAAGAGGGGAGAAGCAGTCTGGCATGATTGGCCCGGCCTGCCAGGCAGGGCCAATCATTGATCCATCAAAATACCGGTCAGAGCTTATTCAAGCGGCGAGGGATATCTCATCGACGCGCTCTCTCGCATTTCTCTAAAGTGCAGGAACCGATCCGCTGGAGGCTGCCGTCGGGTTTAAGCGTTTCCAGATTTAACGGGTAAATCACGCTCCGCCCGGCCACTTTCGCAGGTCCTAGCAGCGTCTTTACCGTACCCAGCCCCATCCATGTTTTCTCAAATGCCTTAGCGTCAAATTCTTTGGACGGAGGCGTCTTCACGAGCGCGGCAACCAATATTTCGGTGGCGGCATAATTGATGGCAATCGACCCCGCCGGCGGTTCCTGGCCCCAGCGGGCTTTGTACCTTGCATAGAACCCCTTGAAATCTTTCTCCGTCCCTGTGATCGTACTTACCACCATTCCTTTGCCAGTGGCCCCTACCCCCGGTAAAGCACCGGCGACCAAGGCTGCACTACCGGCCAAGAACTGACCGTCGTACCCTGTATCCCTTAGGGTTTCGATCACTAGCCGGTAGCCGCCACGGTGAACAATGAATACCAGATCTGGCTTCATGACCCCGATTCGCGTCGCCTCATTCCTGAAATCAACCGGATTGGAAGGGATTGGCAGTTCGGCAACTACCTTGCTTCCGTTTTGTTCGAATACTTTCTTGAATGCTTCAGCGGTCTGTGATCCGTACTTATCATCGACAAAAATAACCGCAGCGGTCTTTGCGGCAAGGCTCTTGGCCGCAAAGACTGCAAGCGGGCGTGCTTCGATGTCCGCGAGAACCATTCCGACAAGTAGATTATCCACGTCCGTCAGTTCCGGACCCTGCAAATAGGGACCAAAAATCAGCACGCCATCTCTCTTCGCCGCCTGCGCTTGCGCCGTGACGATCGGCGTGATCATGCTTGCGATTAGGCGGGCGCCCCGGCCATACTGAAGCTGATACGCAGGTAACGCCCGATCTACCCGTTGCTGGGTATCTTCGTTTGAGAAGAGCCCATCTTTGGGAATCCGCCAGCCTGCCGCGGCTAATTTTTTTTCATTCTCGGCCAATGCCAGAGCCATTGCCCGATACATGCCCACGTAAATGTCCGAAAGCGCCCCTGTCGTGGCCATAGTGCCGGCGAACGGAATATCTACGAGTGGCTTTGCGGTTTGCCCGATGGCGCCTCCGGCAAAACACACCATGTACAAAGCTGCGAGAGTCGTCCCTCTAACCAGACTCGAAAATCCTTTAATCAAACGCATGACCATACCCTCCTCGAAAGTGTTGTGGGGCAGTGCTCCACCCCGTGTCTTGCTATCACGACCCCGGTAACTGCCCAATAGCTTCTTGGACTCGCAACCACAAAAACGCCCCTTCGCGTAAACGCCCCTTCGCGTTTGATCTGCGCCGGCCGCAAGTCCGTGGAATTGAAAGTTCCCACCCAATTGCTCATAGGATCGCCCAAAATGGTAGGCTCCCCCGGTATTCTGGTCAAGGCATTTCAAGGTATTATCTTCGAAGGCTGGATTGCCCCCTCCTTGTGATCAAGTCTCCGACTGGCAGTCAGGCTGCTGGGTAACTGGTCCCCATATTTTGCTCCCTTAGGATGCTAATTCAGAGAGGAATGACGCCATGAAATCACGCGCTGTAGTCCAGGTTGGAGATCGACATCTCGAGATGCAGGAGGTGGAGGTGCCGCGTTCGCGTCCGGATGAAGCTCTCCTGCGGGTCGAATCCTGTGGTTTGTGCGGAAGCGATGTCGAGCAGTTTCGAGGGCTTTTCGTCAAAAAGGGAATCGTGGTCTATCCGGTCATCCCGGGACATGAGCCGATCGGCGTGATCGAGGAGATCGGCCCGGAAGCGGCGAAGCGCTGGCGCGTCAAGGTCGGGGATCGCGTGGCGATCGAGCCGAATATCTCGTGTGGCCTCTGCGCCAAGTGCCTGGGCGGATCCGGTCACCTGTGCCGCAACAAAGAAAGCGGAATGAGCGCATATGGCTACATGACTATGAAGGGAGGAAGTGGTTTGTGGGGTGGGTATAGCCAGTATATGCATCTGCAGTCGAACACCGTCCTCCACCCGGTCCCGCCCGAGATACCGCTGGCCTTGGCATCGATATACCAACTATTGGCGTCCGGTATACGCTGGGCCGTAGAAATGCCAAGAACGGCGATCGGAGACAGCATACTCATTCTTGGCTGCGGGCAACGGGGGCTGGGCTCGGTAGTGGCGTGCCGCGAGGCCGGTGCCGCAACCATTATCGTTTCGGGCCTCAAGCAGGATCGTCACAAGCTCGATCTGGCCCTTGCTCTGGGCGCCACCCATACGATTGTCGCGGACCAGGAGGACGTCGTCGCGCGAGTGATGGAAATTACCCGCGGACAGGGAGTCAATACAGTCGTCGACGTCGTGCCCGTGGCGACGCAGCCCGTCGTCCAGGCGCTGGACATGGTGATGCTCGGCGGCACAGTCATCCTGGCGGGCATCAAGGGAGGAGATGCCAAGACTATGCTGGACACGGACAAAATCGTGCTCAGGGAGATCAAAGTCCAGGGGGTCCTGACCCAGACAAACTCGTCCTACCGAAAAGCAATCCAGATGCTCGCGCAGAATAAGTACGACCTCGGCCGGCTGCACACCCATGAATTCAAGCTAGAGCAGGCGGAGGAGGCGATCGCCACGCTTGCGGGAGAGATACCGGACCGCCCGGCAATCAGTGTTTCCTTGAACCCCTAGAAGCGCTTGAGCAGGGTCATGGTCGGCCCCTCGCGGTGCATCTCGACACGGTTCAGAAAGCTCATTCCGAGTAGTGCGATATCCAGTCCTGACTCGACGACCGCGGCATCCAGGTTCCTTATCTCGATGGCGCCGATTTTCACGGAATCAAGCTTTATCCGCCATGCGGTGGCGGGACCGTTCGCAGTCTGCGTGGTACCGGCATGTCCTCTCCGGTATTCGACCCCCAGGCGGCGCGCTTCCGAGGACGGAAGAACGACCAGGGTGGCGCCGGTATCGACCACGAAGCGCGTCGGTGCGCCATTGACGCTGCCCTGGATCAGGAAATGGCCGCGAGAATCCGAGGACAGGGTCGCGCTTGCGCGCTCGCTTGGCGGCGCGCTGTACTGCCCGATCAGCAGCGTCTTGCGCTTGCCGCCGGTCTCGATGACGGCGCGGTCTTTGTCGACTGCGACAACCAGTATCGCGCCGATCGTGTGGCCGACCCTGATGCTGCGCGCTTCGGCACCGTCCACGGCGAGGATCGCGGCTTTACCGGGAAACACGCCCACCAGTACGACATCCGCGCTGGCGCTTGCCGAGGCGAACAGTAGCAGGGCGGCAATAGAATAGCGGTACATCATGAAACCCATTGCGATCTTCCGGCATGCCAGGAGCGAGGGACCGGGTTATTTTGCCAGCTATGCGGAGCGCCGCTCCCTGCCTTGGGAGCTGATCGCGATCGATGAAGGCGCAAAGCTGCCGAAAGAAGCACGCTCCTATGCGGGCCTGGTCTTCATGGGCGGGCCGATGAGCGCGAACGATCCGCTGCCCTGGGTGCCAAAGGTGCTCGACCTGATGCGCAATGCGGTGCGCAACGACATTCCACTGCTTGGCCACTGTCTTGGCGCACAGTTGATGGCGCGGGCGCTCGGCGGCGAGGTACGGTCTAGCACTTGCCGCGAAATCGGCTGGGGCGAGGTGCAGGTGCAGGACAACGCGGTGGCGAGCGAATGGTTTGGCGATCTTGCGGGTTTTGACGCCTTTCACTGGCATGGCGAGACGTTCTCTATCCCGCCGGGTGGCACTCGCGTGCTGTCGAACACGCTATGCGCCAATCAAGCCTTCGCGCTGGGTAAGCATATCGGCCTGCAGTGCCACCTGGAAATGACCGAAGAACTGGTGCGCCTGTGGTGCAGTGGCGGCAGGGCGGAAATCGAGGAGCACGCCACGAGCCCCGGCGTGCAGTCGGTCGTGGAAATCGAGCGCGATCTCGAGGATAGACTGAAGGCGCTGCAGAAGATCGCAGACGGGGTTTACGACTATTGGACCGCGCGGCTGGCGCGAGCTTAGTGGTGTGATAATCGCCGGATACCGAGGTACCGGGAAAGGGTCGAGGACCGATGTGAAAGTACTCGTGATACACGGTGCCGGCATGAACATGCGCGGCAAGGCGCAGCAGGAGATTTTCGGGAGCATGACGCTTGATCAGTACACTGCGCAAATAAAGGCCTATGCCGCGAGCCTTGGGATCGGTGTCACATTTTTTCATTCGAATGTCGAAGGTGAAGTGTGCAATGCGCTGTACGCGGCCTTCGATGGCGACATCGATGCCTGCATCATCAACCCGGCGGACTATATGACGAGCCAGGGGCCGCTGCGCGCGGCAATCGGCCGGATGAAGTTCCCTGTCATCGAAGTGCATATGAGCAACCCCAGCGCGCGCGGTACGATTTCCTCCATACAGCCGGTGTGCAAAGGGTCCGTCTACGGGTTTGGGCTGTACGGTTACCGCATCGCGCTCGACGGCCTGAAGAATGGCAATAGTTTCCCGGTCGCGAGATCGTAAAGTGGATTGATTTTCAATGGAGAAGACGATGATAACGAAAGCGGAAGGATGGATGGTGCGCGCCCTGCTCGCGGGGATTCTGGGCGGCTGGGGTTCGGTAGCAGTGAGCCAGGAATTTCCCGCCAGGGCGGTGCGGGTACTGGTGGGTTACGCGGCCGGCGGCGCGCCGGACGTCGTCGCCCGCTCCCTCGGGCCGCAGATGGGCGCCGCGCTCGGCCAGCCGATCACGGTGGAAAACCGCCCGGGTGCGGGCGGCCTGCCCGCGATGCAGGAACTGCTCCGATCGGCGCCAGACGGCTATTCGATGATCATTACCGATGTCGGGGGCTACGCCATCCTGCCCTCGATGCGTCCGGGCGTCTATGACTCGGTGAAGGATCTGCACGCGCTCGGTCAGGCGACCACCAATGCGGTCTACATCACGGTGAACAATAAGATCCCCGCGAAAACCATGCCGGAATTCATCGCGCTGGTGAAATCCAAGCCCGGACAGTACAACTACGGCTCCGCCGGGATCGGCACTCTGCACCACCTGTTCATGGAAGCGGTGAAGGCGGCCTATGGCCTCGACATGCAGCACGTCCCGTACAAGGGATCGGGCCAGAGTGTGGTCGCGCTGTTGAACGGCGATGTTCCGATCGCGATCGCGGCAACGACTGCGACGCAGCAGTTCGTCAAGGACGGGCGGCTCAGGCTGCTGGCGGCGAGCACCAAGGAGCGCGACAAACTTGCGCCCGATGTGCCGAGCGCATCGGAGTTCGGCAGCCCGGACCTCGATTTCGGCGGCGACATGGGCTACTTCGCTCTTGCCGGCACGCCGAAGCCCGTGGCCGACAAGCTTGCGGCGGCGCTCGCCAAAGCGGTGCTGAGTCCGGAGTTCGCCGCGCGCGTCGGTGCTCTCGGCACCAATGTGATGTATCGTTCCCCGGAACAGTTTGCGGAGGCGGTCCGCTCGGCCAACGCCCGCTACCAGAAAATCGTCAAGCTCGCCGGAGTCAAGGCGGAGTAGGCCGAGGCAGCTCGAAGAGGACTCGATCGCACTGATAGTTTCTTCAGTTCATGGATGCATTGCGATCCCCTCATTGTGATTTCCTGTAGGCATGTCCCAGGACACATTGCGGGTTCATGTCTCTGCTTGCCGATCGGTCCAGGAACTGATGGAACTATCGCGCCGGGAGCATCTTGAACAGGGGAAGTTCGCGATGAAGAATCCGTTTGACCTGACAGGGAAGGTCGCGATCGTCACGGGCGGAAGCCAGGGGATAGGCGAGGGCATCGTGCTCGGGCTGGCCCAGGCCGGCGCCGATGTCGTTATCGCGGCGCGTACAGGTCAGAGCGTTGCGGGGGTGGCGGCGGCGATCTGCAAGGCGGGGCGCCGCGGCATCGGCGTACCGACAGACGTGACCAGCGAGGCAGGTGTTGGCCGTCTGGTGGCAGAGACAGTGCGCCAGCTGGGTCGCGTCGACATTCTGGTCAATAACGCAGGCGCTTCCCAGGCGCCCTCATTCCGGCGCGCCGCCGTGGTCGATTTACGGCCGGATGAATTCGACGCCTGCATTGCGCTGAACCTGAAAAGTGTCTACTACACCTGCCGCGCCGCGGTGCCGGTCATGCGCCAGCACGGCGGCGGCTCGATCATCAACATAGCGTCTGCGGCGGCCCGGGAAAATGAACCGCCGCGCGCCGGATTCGGCATGTACAGCGCGGCAAAGGCGGGCGTCATCGCGCTTACGAGGACGATGGCGCCGGAACTCGCGCCGCTCATCCGCATCAACTGCATCCTTCCGGGACCCGTTAACAATCCGCGGACACGGATGCGCTCACCTGAGCTGCTGGAGATTCTCCAGCGATCGATCGCGCTGGGAAGACCCGGTGAGCCGGAGGACGTCGCGGGTGCCGTGGTCTATTTCGCGTCCGACGCGTCTGCCTGGACAACAGGCGCTGCGCTGGACATAGACGGCGGCCTGCGCTCGCCGGAGGACACGGCGAAACGCTGATACAGCGTGGCCGGAGTCGCGCGCCGCTGGTCAGCCTGTAAGCACCAGAGCCCAGATCAGGACAGCGGTCGCCAGCGAAAGCATCACCGCGGCGCTGCCCATGTCCTTGGCACGCTTGGCGAATCGGTGGTTTTCCAGGGAAATGCGATCCACGGTGGCCTCGACCGCGGAATTGAGCAGCTCGACGATCAGCACCAGAAGCAGGCTGCCGAGCAGCAGGGCGCGTTCCACGCCGCCGTCGCCGAGCCACAGTCCGAGCGGCGCGAGCAGCGCGCCCAGGCCAAGTTCAACGCGAAACGCATCCTCGTGGCGCACCGCCGCGGCCAGTCCGGAGATCGAATAGCGTGCCGCATTCAGCATGCGGCGCAGCCCGGTCTTGCCCTTGTAGGGGCTCTCGCCCGCCGCGGCACCCGTAATGCCTCGCGTCCGTGTTCCTGAGGGAGTCTTGGTTGGGGGAATGGCGGCCAGATCCGGGAGTTTACGCTTGCGCGACGCACATTATCATTGCATTCCGAGCAACCGGAGTCATGCGCGAGGATTTTGGAACACGAAAGTGGTCGGCGCTCTGCCGTGCATGCGGATGATTTGCCCCGGCACAGCGTTGCGTTCGTCTCGATTACTCCGTTCGAAAGCGCCGCACATCCCGGCTGAGCAGTGTCACCGCCAGCGCAAACGCGCCGGCGATGCCGGCGCCGAGGGCCAGCGCATCGCGCGGTCCGATCCAGGATGTCACCAGGCCGAGGTAGGCCCCACCGATCGAGTTTGCGCCCATCGCGCAGATGAAAATCACGCTCATCACCCGGCCGCGCTGCTCCTCGCGCGCGAGCAGCTGAAAAGTCGTCATGCGCACGGTCACGCTCAGCGAATCGAGAAATCCGAGCAGCGCGACCAGGATCAGCGACAGCAGGAACCACGGCGAGTACGCAAACATGAACAGTGCGACGGCGTGGGCCAGCGTCACCGCGAGAAGCAAGGCCCCCTTGCGCCGGACATCGCCCAGCAGCAGCACGCCGAAAAAGCCGAGCATCGCGCCGAAAGCCGGCGCTGCCAGCAGCGCCCCCAGCCCTGCGGCGCCTAAGTGCAGTTCATCTTTCGCCATCACCGGCATCATGGCAGGATAAAAGCCGAACACCATGGTCACCACGTCCAGCAGCAGGAAGGCCAGCAGCACCGGCGTGCGCAGCGTGAACAGGAAGCCCTCGAACAGAAAGCGCAGGCTGATTTTCGGTTTTCCAGGCGATGCCGTGCGGGGGACATTCAGCAGTGCGACCGAAATGACCGCGGGCAGGAACAGCGCCGTGTTTATCAGGTAGGCAGTTCCGGCGCCGAGCGTCTCAACGACCAGGCCGCCGACCAGCGGCCCGGCAAGCCCGGCAGCCTGCGAGGCGGTGGAGCGCAGCGCCATCGCGTTCATCAGGTCCGCCGCGGGCACCACGCTCGGAATGATCGCCAACTGCGCCGGGTGCGCCATGCTGTCCAGCAGCGACGCGGAAAACGTGATCGCGTAGATGTGCCAGACCTCGATCCGGCCGGAAAGTGTGAGAAGCGCGAGCAGCAGAACCAGCACCGACTGGACCACCGTGACCGCCTGCGTCAGGATGCGGCGGTCCACCAGGTCGGCCAGACTGCCGCCGAACAGTCCCATCGCGAGCACCGGCAGTCCCTGGAACAGAAACGTCAGTCCGAGCAGCCGGGGATCACCGGTGATCTGGTAGACCTGGAACGCATTCACGATGTTGCGCAGCCCGCTGCCGGTCTGCAGCGAAAGCTGCGCGACGAACAGCAGCCGGAAGTTGCGGTAACCAAGCGAGGCGAAAGGATTTATTCTTGGGATGGCGGTTTGCATGGATGTGGCGCCTGCGAGGTTGCGGAGGCGCCTTCAACGGTGACGCGGATTCTTACTTTCTGAAAACGGAGCGCGGCAGCATGCGGACCAGTTCCGCGCCGCCCAGGAGTTGGATTTCCCGTGCATCCGCAAATGCCTTCGCGGTATCGGTGATCTCGCCGCTGAAGATATAGATACTACCCCTGGCTTCCCGGATATCACGCGCCGCCTGCAATTCACGCAGGGGCTCAACGCCGGTGCGCGCCGCCTTCCAGCGCTTTCCGCTCACCAGCGAGGCGCTGCCGTTCTTGACGATTTCGAAATCGGCCGCAGCGCCGGTGAGCTGATTCACGCTGTAGCCCTCGCGCCGGAAGGCATCCTCAATGATCCTGGAGAATTCCGGCCAGGCCATTGCCCGCACGGCCTCCAGCGTTACCGCGACCTGGCCGGCGCTCGGGCGGCGCCACTGATTCCAGGCGGCGACGGCCGCGATCACCAGCCAGGGTGCCGCGGCGAAATAGCCCACCACCTGGTAGGCCCGCGGCACCGTGGTCGCGGAGGCGACCGCGACCAGCGCGCTGATGCCGGCGCTCACCCACCAGGGAGAGCGCAGCAGGGTCGCAAACAGCGAATTCGGGGGAACCTCAAGCTTCATGCGTGGACCATCGCGGAATTGGAAAGCCAGGGAGTATAGGTGGCGCGGGCCGCTTGCTTGCAAGCCTGGCTAAAGGACGCCCAACGCCAGGCCGGCGGAAAACATGGCACCCAGTTCTTCGCATCGCGCAATCACCCCGGGCGTCAGTTCTCGCAGGCCGATGACCGGTTCGTGCGCTCTGCGCAGCCGCAGTCCGGTGACGATGCGCTCCACCGAGCTCACCGCGCCCCGGCCGTCCTGCCCGGCGCCCACGAAGAGGGCGTAGGACAGTCCTTGCACCTTGCCCTCGCACGAGTAGAACACGCGCTCCAGAAAATCCTTCATCAGTCCGGACATGTAGCCGAAATTCTCCGGCGTTCCAAGGATGAGCGCATCAGCGCCGAGAACGTCATCGGGTCCGGCGTCCACCGCGCGCTTCATGACGACCCGGACTTCCGCCTCGGCATGCGCTTCCGCGAGCGCCGCCAGAGCGCCGCGCGCCACCGCGTCCGCCATCGCCGCGGTCTTGGCGCCGCGGCTCTGAAACACGATCAGCAGCGTCTTCACGAGAGCAGCCGCCGTGCGGGGTCCTGTCGATAGAACAGGGCGAGCTGGTTGTAGACCGCGGGATAGCGATGCCTGGTTTCGTTCGGACGTTCGAAAAACGCCTCGCTCATCACGGCGAAGAATTCCGCGGGATGTTCGGCGGCGTAGGGATCGAGCCAGGTCTGCCTGCCGCGTTCCAGCGCGTCGCAAAATCCCTCGTAGGCTTCGCGGAACGCCGCGCTCCAGGCTTGCCTGTCCATCCCGGCATGCAAGGGCGGCAGCCCGTCCGCCTCGCCGTTCAGCATGTCGAGCTTGTGCGCGAACTCGTGGATCACGACATTGATCTGGGCGTCATGCCGGGCGGCGTCCCAGGACAGCACCACGGGTCCGCCTGCCATGGCCTCGCCGGCTAGTTCGTCGTCCCATTCGTGCACTACGCCGGCTTCGTCCATATCCAGGCGCCGTACGCGAAAATCCCCAGGGTAGATGACGATCCCGCGCCAGCCGCGGTACCAGTCCAAGCCCAGCTCGAGGATCGGCAGGCAGGCCTGGACCGCGATCGAGAGCCGCATCGTGTCGGTGATTGCCAGTCCGTGCGCCGAACCCATTTCCTTTTCGGCGAGAAACAGCAGGCAGAGCTCCCGAAGGCGTTTCGTCTGCGCTTCGGATAAACCCTGCAGGAAATGCAATCCGGAGACCGACCGGCGCCACAGTGCGGCGTCGATTCCGTGCTTCGCCAGCACCTGGCGGCGTCGCCAGTCGCGCAGCAGACTCATTCAGACGCCCTTGCGGTTGGAGGCCAGCCACACGCCAGCCAGCACCAGGACGAACCCGACTGCGTGATAAGGCCGCGGCCGTTCGGACAGAAACAGGATTGCCATCAGAATGCCGAGGAGCGGCACCAGGTTCATGTAAATCCCGGCGGGCGTGGACCCGAGCGCCTGCACGCCGATGCTCCACATCGTATAGTTCAAGATCGACAGGATCACCGCGAGGTAGATGACCACCAGTGCTATTTCCGGGGTCGGGTACGCGCTGGCGCCCCCGCCCGATATTTCCAGCAGAAAAAGCGGTGCGATCGGCACCAGTCCGGCGAGGGAGATGACGAAGAGGAATTCCATCTGCGTGAATTGCGGTGGCCTCCAGCGCAGGCAAACCGTGTAGAGCGCCCACAAAACGGCGCTGCCCAGGATCCAAAGATCGCCCGCATTGACACCGAGCTGCGCCAGCGCGCTCGAGTCGAGGCGGGTTACGATGGCAAGTACGCCGGCGAACGAGACGGCGATGCCGACAGCGGTCTTAAGCTTGATGCGTTCCCGAAAGAACAGCCATGCAAGGAGAGGAATCAACGCCGGGGTGAGCGAGTGAATCAGAAGCGCGTTGGTGGCGGTCGTGAGCTGAATGCCGGCATAGGTGAAGATGTTGTACACCCCGGTACCGCTGATGCCGAATAACAGGATGCGCAGCCATTGGCCGCGCAGCAGCATGCGTTTTCGATATGCCCCGCGGCCGGCGATCAGTCCGAGCACCAGGATCACGACCAGCCAGCGCCAGAACGAGAGCGTCGCCGGGGTGAACTCCTCGCGCATGCCGCGCGTGACGACATGGTGTCCGGCCCAGAACACGGCACTCAGGGCGAGCAGGAGGTGCGGCGAGACGCTAGGAAAGCGCATGGAGGCGCAACGATACCCCAAGCGGCGGCTCCATACGGGCGCACAGATGTTGGCTTGGAATTCGCGTCGCGGGTTTAATCCTCCGCGTCCGCACTGCTACGTCTTCGTAGAATACCCGCATGGTGACCACTGTCGTATCGCTGTATTCCCAGGGCGAAGCCGCGCCCGAACCGCTTGAGGCGGGGCTTGATACCGCGCAGCAGGCGCGCCTCGCCGATGCGGTTGTGTTCGCCGGGTCCCTGTACGCGGATCGCGTGCTGTCCACTGGCGAACCGGTGCTGCCGCACGCGCTGGGTCTGGCAACCAGTCTCGCGGCCATCGGCATGGACGAAATCTCGCGCACAGCGGGGCTGCTGTTCGCGGCGCCAAAGTATCTGGACGGCACGGACACGCTGCGCGAGCGCTTCGGCGAGGAGGTCGCGTTGCTTGCTGCCGGAGCGGAGCGCCTGTATCAGCTACGCGTCGCGACACGGCCGGGTCAGCTTGGCAAGCGCTCGCCTGACGATGACGCGCAGGTCGCGCAAAGCGAGGTCCTGCGCAAGATGGTGCTTGGCATGGTGGACGATGTGCGCGTGGTGCTTATCCGTCTGGCAAGCAGAACCCAGACGCTGCGCTGGATGGCGAAGCGCAGCGCCGACTGGACCGGCGGCGTGAATCGCGCCGCCCAAGATCAAATTGACGGCAGGGAGCGTACCGTGTACGCAAGAGAAACCCTCGACATCTATGCCCCCCTCGCGAACCGGCTCGGAGTGTGGCAGCTGAAATGGGAACTCGAGGACTTGTCATTCCGCTTTCTCGATCCCGACGCTTACCTGCGCATCGCACGCCTGCTGGACGAGAAGCGCGCCGAGCGCGAGCAATATATCGCCGAGGCGATACGGGCGCTGTCCGCGGAGCTGCTGGCCGCGGGCGTGACAGCCGAAATCCACGGCCGGCCGAAACACATCTACTCGATCTGGAACAAGATGCGCTCCAAGGGCCTGGAATTCTCCGAACTCTACGATGTGCGAGCGTTGCGCGTGATCGTCGAGGACGAGAAGGCCTGCTTTGCCGCGCTCGGCGTGGCGCACAACCTGTGGCATCCGGTGCCGGATGAGTTCGACGACTATGTGTCCCGCCCCAAGGGCAACAACTATCAATCGCTGCACACCGCCGTGATCGGGCCGCAGGGGCGCACGCTCGAAGTGCAGATCCGCACCACGGAGATGCACCGGCATGCGGAACTCGGCATCGCCGCGCACTGGCGCTACAAGGAGGGCCGCAGCAAGGCGGATGCACAGGGTTTCGACGACAAGATTGCCTGGCTGCGCCAGCTGCTCGCCTGGCGCGACGAGGTGGCACAGGGCGCGGGATGGACTGAAGCGACGCGCCGCGCCGCGCTCAACGATGTCGTGTATGCGCTCACGCCGCTCGGCAAGGTGGTCGACATTCCCGCGGGCGGCACGCCGATCGACTTTGCCTATGCGCTGCACACCGAGCTTGGCCACCGCTGCCGCGGCGCCAAGCTGGACGGGCAGATCGTGCAGCTCGACACGCCGATCAGGACCGGCCAGCGGGTAGAGATTCTGACCGCGAAAACGGGCGGACCGTCGCGCGACTGGCTGAATGTCGAGCGCGGCTTCGTGCGCAGCGGACGCGCGCGGCAGAAGATCCGCCAGTGGTTCAACAACGAAGCGCTTGCCGACACCATCGCGTCGGGGCGCGCGACGCTGGAGCGGGCACTGCGCCGCGAAGGCGGTGCCCACGCCAACCTCGATGCGCTCGCCGCGAAGCTCGGCTTCGCCAAGCAGGATGAGTTGTTTGCCGCGATCGGGCGCGACGAAGTGAACCTGCGGCCGCTGCAGGCGGCCCTTCGGGAATTGAAGGGCGGCGAGCCGCGGCCCGCGCGGGCGCCAGTCCCTTCGCGCGCCCCGCGCAAGGCTGCGCGCGGCAGCAATGCAGGTTCGGTGCTCGTGGTCGGCATGGACCAAGTGCTGACGCAGCTTGCGCGCTGCTGCAAACCGGTGCCGCCCGACCCGATTCGCGGTTTCATCACCCGAGGGCGCGGTGCTTCCATTCACCGCGAGGACTGCTCCGCCTTCCGCCGCCTGGCGGCGGCGACGCCGGAACGTGTGTTGGACGTCCAGTGGGGTACCGCCGCCGCGGGGCGCGGCTATGCGGTGGAGATTGCGGTGGTGGCACAGGACCGGCCGGGCTTGCTGCGCGATATCGGCGATGCGCTCGCTCGCGAGCGCATCAACGTCACCGCGGTGCGCACCCAGAGCCGCGACGATGTCGCGTTCATGCGCTTCATGTTCGAGGTGGGCGATCTGGCGCAACTGAAGCGCGCATTCGGTGTCGTGAAGGAAGTGCCTGGGGTGATACGGGCTGCGCGGGGATAGGACCCGCGCAGCGACAAGGGTATGCCGAGACCAGGCATGGAGCAACTGCTTCTCGCTCCGATGGATGGGCTGTCCGACCATGTGCTGCGCGAAGTGCTGACGCGCATCGGCGGCTACGATCGTGCAACCTGCGAATTTGTGCGAATTTCCGGTTCGCTGCTGCCGCACCGGACATTCCGCCGCATCTGCCCCGAGCTGGATTCGGGCGGCTTGACGCGATCGGGCACTCCGGTGGCCGTTCAGATGCTGGGCAGCGACCCTGCGTCCATGGCGGAGAATGCGCAGCTGCTTTGCGAGCTTTCGCCGGCAGGTATCGACCTGAATTTCGGCTGTCCGGCCAAGACGGTAAACCGGCATGGCGGCGGAGCCATGCTGCTTGCGACGCCGGAGATTCTGTTCAAGATCGCCAGCGCGGTTCGCAAGGTGGTGCCGGGGCGCATTCCGTTCACGGCCAAGATGCGGCTGGGCGTCGCCGATACCGCCAAGGCGCTGGAGTGCGCGCATGCGCTGGAGGCGGGCGGGGTCGAGGCGCTGGTCGTGCATGCGCGTACCAAACTGGACGGCTACCGGCCCCCTGCGCACTGGGAGTGGGTGGGCCATATTCGCTCGGCGGTGAAAATTCCGGTCGCGGCGAACGGCGAGGTCTGGACAGTCGATGATTACCTTCGCTGTCGGGCCGTGGGCGGAATCAGTGCCGTGATGCTGGGCCGTGGCGCCGTGGCAGACCCTTTTCTGGCGCGGCGCATTCGCGCGCGAATTGGCGGCGCTCCGCTTTCCTGCGACAGGCATGAAGACTGGCGCGAACTGCTTCCCCTGATCGCAGAATACTGGCGCCTGGCCCAGGGGAAGGTGGTGCCGAAGCATGTCTCGGGCCGGCTCAAGTCTTGGCTTGCCTGGCTGCGCCGTACGTTCGTTGAAGCGGATGAACTCTATGCGGCCGTGCGCACCGTGAACGACCCGAGCGAGGCAAGTCGCGTACTTGCAAGCCGCGGAGTGCCGGTAGCCGGCTAAATACAGTAATCTGATTTTTGTCTGCGGCGTACGCCGGATGGTTGCGCGTATGAACCGCAAAGCAAACGGAAAGGAATTCGAAAGTGAGCGTGAAGAAGACGTTGCGCGTGGGCATGATCGGCATCGGCATGGGCGCGGCCGAGATACTGCCTGCATTCGATTCGGCCGAGCAGGTCGAACTGGTGGCGGGCGCGGACCCCAACCCAATCGTCCGCGGCGCATTCCAGGCGCGCTATCCGGCGGCGCGGCTCTACGAGAGCGCGGAGGAACTCTGCCGGGACAACCGGGTCGATGCGGTCTGGATCTCGACGCCGAACCGGTTCCACGCCCCGCAGGCGGTACTCGCCGCGCAGCACGGCAAGCACGTGGTGACCGAGAAGCCGATGGCGCTCGATCTGCGCGAGGCCGAGGAGATGGTGCTCACGGCTGAACGCAACGGCGTGCTGCTGATGGCCGGCCACACCCAGTCCTACTCGCTGCCCGTGCGTGCGATGCACAGGGTCATTTCATCGGGCGTGCTCGGCAAGGTGCAAGCCATCCATCTCTGGACCTATAGCGACTGGATGCTGCGGCCGCGATCCAAGGAGGAACTCGACCCGGAACAGGGCGGCGGTGTTCCCTTTCGGCAGACGCCGCACCAGGTGGATACGGTGCGTCTGCTTGGCGGCGGCAAGCTGCGCAGCGTACGCGGCACGACCGGCCAGTGGCACCCCGAGCGGCCGATCGCCGGCTACTACTCGGCATACATGGAATTCGAGGACGGCACGCCCTGCACCGTCCTGCACAATGGCTATGGCTACTTCATCACCGAGGAGCTCGTGCCCTGGAGCAAAGGGTACATACGCTACAAGCCGGAGGAGCGCGTCGCGGTGCGGCGCGCGCAGATGGCAGGCAGGCGTGACGAGGAGGCCGAAAAGCAGACCATGCGCCTTGGCGGCGAGGACCAGGGTAAGGTCTTCACCGAGTGGTTCGGATCCAGGACCTGGTCGCCGGTGGACCTCGGCCTGGTGTTGGTGAGCTGCGAGCGCGGCGACATCAGGCATTCGAAGAGCGGCCTGTACATCTACGACAACGACGGCGTGCACGAGGTCGATCTGCGGGCCGATCTGAGCGCGGGGCAGCGCCGCGCGGAACTCGATGAGTTCTACGCGGCGGCGGTGCTTGGCAAGCGCCTGTTCCACAACGGCGCCTGGGGTCTCGCTACGCTCGAGGCGGGGCTTGCGATCACCGAGTCCGGACGCGGGCGTCGCGAGATCATGCTGAAGCACCAGGTCGCCGTGCCGCCGGACTACGACAGCGACTTACCGGTTTCCTACCTGACAGGCAGGTAGTTCTTCGCGATCCAGAGGCCCGCGCGTTCAGATGACGACGCGCTTGCCGGAACGAAATGGCCTGGACGGCTCAGCGCAGCGCCTGGGCGACCGCCGCGCCGACGTCGGCTGTCTGCGCCTTGCCCTTCATGTCCGGCGTGCGGGGTCCTTCGGCGACCACGCGCTCGATGGCGCGCAGCATGTCCGCGGCGGCCCGGTCCTCGCCCAGATGCTCGAGCATGAGGGCGCCCGCCCAGATGGTCGCGATCGGGTTGGCGATGCCCTTGCCCGCGATATCCGGCGCCGAGCCGTGCACCGATTCGAAGATGGAGGGGGTGGTGCGCGCCGGGTTGATATTGCCCGAGGCCGCGATGCCGATGGTTCCCGCGGTCGCCGCACCGAGATCGGACAGGATGTCGCCGAACAGGTTGGAGGCCACGATCACGTCGAAGCGCCGGGGATCCAGCACCATGTACATGCTCAGCGCATCGACATGGTACTGCGCGGTCTGCACCGCCGGGAAACGGCTCTTCATTTCCGCGAAGCGCTCGTCCCAGTAAGGCATGGTGATGGAGATGCCGTTCGACTTGGTGCAGGAAGTGACATGCGAGCGGCGCTTTTGCGACAGCTCGAAGGCGTACTTCATGATGCGGTCCACCCCGGTGCGGCTGAATACCGCCTGCTGCACCGCCATTTCGCGCTCCGTACCCTCGTAGATCCGCCCGCCGATGCTGCCGTACTCGCCCTCGGTGTTCTCGCGGACCACCACGTAGTCGAGTTCGCCCTGCTTGCGCCCGGCGAGCGGGCAGGGCAGGCCCTCGAACAGGCGGATCGGCCGCAGGTTGACGTACAGATCGAAGCGCCGGCGGAAATCGATCAGCAGGCCCCACACCGAGACGTGGTCGGGCACGAGCTTGGGGTTGCCCACCGCGCCGAAGTAGATGGCGTCGAATTTGCGCAGCGTCTCGGGTGCATCCTCCGGACACATGCGGCCGTGCTTCACATACCAGTCGCAGCTCCAGGGGAATTCCTCGAACTGGAACGCGATCCCGTGCTTTGCGCCCGCGGCCTCCAGCACGCGTATGCCTTCGGGAATCACTTCGCGACCGACGCCATCGCCGGGAATAACCGCAATCTTGTAGTGGCTCATTGATGGACTGCCAGTAGGTGAAAGGAATGGCCGGATCCGGTGTGTCGGATCTCGGCCGCCGTGCATTGTAGGAGATGAAAAGCCATTGCTCCGCGGTACATCCTCCGAGCGCAGCAAACCGGCCGCACCCGGCGCAATGCGCCTGCCGCCGGCCAGCGCGCCCGAGGTGGCCAGGTTAGTCGCGGAAGTTGATGAACTGGACCGGTAGGTCGGTGATGGACTTGCGCACCAGCTGGATCGCCGCCTGCAGATCGTCTTTTTTCGCCCCGGAGACGCGCACCGCCTCGCCCTGGATCGAGCCCTGAACTTTCAGCTTCGCCTCCTTCAGCAGCTTGACGATCTGCTTGCTCTTTTCCTGCGCGACGCCGGTCTTCACCGTCACTTTTCGCTTCACCTTGTCGCCGGAGATCCTTTCGATGTCCGCCAGTTCCAGGCTGCGCACATCGATATTGCGCTTGCTCATTCTGTTGCGCAGCACGTCCAGCACCTGGCCGAGCTTGAATTCGTTGTCGGCGAACGCGGTCAGCTCGAGTTCTTTCTGCTCGACGCGCGCATCCGAGCCCTTGAAATCGAAACGGTTGGCGATTTCCTTGTTGGCCTGCTCGAGCGCGTTCTTCACTTCCTGCTTGTCGACTTCGGACACGATGTCAAACGAGGGCATGGCGGTGCCTTGAAGAATATGGAAGCGTGGCGATTTTAGACCGCGCGCGGTTTCCGGGCGCCGCTCACGAGGGCAGGAAGCCCGGCGCGCTCACCAATCAGCGGTTGTTCAGGCGTTCCAGATCCTCTATCCATTGCGCCGTGGTGAGGCGGATCCATTCCAGGTCTTCGGGGCCCTCGTAAGCGCTGTAGATCGACAGGTTCAGCGCTTTACCGCGCAGGCGCAGCAGGGCGGTGGACGAGAGCACGTAACGCGCGGGCTCTTCGGGCCGCTCGGTGAGCGGCGGCAGACGCGTGCCCTGCAGGATGGCCACGGCCTCGGGGGTTCTGCGCAGCTCCGCGAGCAGGCTGACCCGGCCGCGCGGCTGCGCGTTGATGTATGCGAAGTAATTGCCGGCCGGCGGCAGCGGTGTGCCGATGCCGCGCAGCGCGCTTTCCACGAAGCTGGAGAATTCCTGTTGGCCGACGCGGCCGCGTTCCAGGCCCTTCGGCGTCACCGCGAGCATGTAGCGGCGCAGCGCCGGGGTATCGCCGAGCGTGAAGCGGCGCAGGTCCGCATCCGAGATCGCGAACAGCAGGATCCGGTTGGATGCCGAGGTCAGCGATTCGGCAAGCTCGCCGAGGCGCGGCGAGGCGATGAATCCGGTATCCGAAAAGCCGGCGGGCGCATCGAGCGCCAGCCGCATGTCGCCGAGATCGACCGCGAACGGCGCCGCGTGCGCTGCGCTGTGCGGCAGCAGGAACGCCGCACACGCGACCAGGGCGGCAATATGGGCGGCCTTCATCTCAATGCCTTTTGATCCCAACGCCTTTTGCGCCGCGCGGCCTTGGCCGCGATGCGCATGCGCAGCGCATTCAGCCGGATGAAGCCGCCGGCGTCGGCCTGGTTGTAGGCGCCGCCGTCGTCCTCGAAGGTGGAGATCGCCGCATCGAACAGGGAATCGGATTTCGATGCACGCCCGGTCACCGTGATGTTGCCCTTGTAGAGCTTGAGGCGCACCGTGCCGTTCACCGTGGCCTGCGACGCGTCGATCAGTGTCTGCAGCAGGCGCCGCTCCGGGCTGAACCAGTAGCCGTTGTAGATCAGGCGCGCATAGCGCGGCATCAGGTCGTCCTTGAGCGCGAGCACTTCGCGATCCATAGTGAGCGATTCGATCGCGCGGTGCGCCTTCAGCATTATCGTGCCGCCGGGCGTTTCGTAGCAGCCGCGCGATTTCATGCCGACATAGCGGTTCTCGACCAGGTCGAGGCGCCCGATGCCGTTGCGCCCGCCGATCCTGTTCAGTTGCGTCAGCACCGCCGCAGGCGAGAGGCGCCTGCCGTTCACGGCGACGATATCGCCCTTCTTGTAGTCGAGCTCCAGGTTCTCGGCGCGGTTCGGCGCCCGGGCCGCCGACACCGTCATGCGCCACATAGATTCCTCAGGCTCGAAATTCGGATCCTCCAGCACGCCGCCCTCATACGATATGTGCAACAGGTTGGCGTCCATGGAATAAGGCGCGCCGCCGCCCTTGCGTTTTTTGAAATCAACCGGAATGCCGTGGTGCTCGGCGTAGCGCAGCAGCTTGTCGCGCGACAGCAGATCCCATTCGCGCCAGGGGGCGATGATCTTCACTTCGGGCATCAGCGCATAGGCGCCGAGCTCGAATCTCACCTGGTCGTTGCCCTTGCCGGTGGCGCCGTGCGAGATCGCATCGGCGCCGGTCTTGCGCGCCACCTCGACCAGCTGCTTGGCGATCAGCGGGCGCGCGATAGAGGTGCCGAGCAGGTATTCGCCTTCGTACACGGTATTGGCGCGGAACATCGGGAACACGAAATCGCGGACGAACTCCTCCTTCAGATCCTCGATAAAGATCTCCTTCACACCCATCAGCTTCGCCTTGCGTCGCGCCGGCGAGAGCTCCTCGCCCTGGCCGATGTCCGCGGTGAAGGTCACCACCTCGCAGTCGTAGCGGTCCTGCAGCCACTTCAGAATGACCGAGGTGTCCAGCCCGCCCGAGTAGGCGAGCACGACCTTCTTAATTGCCTTGTCTTGCTTCATGGGTACCCTTTATCTAACCTACGTATCTAGTCAATCTGGGCGCCGGTGCGCTTGATGACCGGACCTCATTTGTCGCTCTCGGCGCGGATCAGCCGGACGAACTCCTCTGGTGTGCCGCCGACCGGATCGAGGCCGGCCGCGTTTAGCTTCTCGCGCACGTCGGCAGCGCGCAGCGCGCGGTTCATCTCCGCATTCATACGCTCGATGATCGGCCGCGGCGTTCCCGCCGGGAACAGCACGCCGTTCCAGGCGAGCGCCTCCACCAGGACGAGCGCTGCTATCGTGGATCGGTAGAAGTGCGGCATGGCCTTCCCAGCTAGGTTTCAACTGTTCCCAGGACCAGGAACTCCATCAGCGCCTTCTGGGTATGCAGGCGGTTCTCGGCTTCGTCCCAGACCACGCTCTGCGGGCTGTCAATCACCCCGGCCGCGACTTCCTCGCCGCGGTGCGCGGGCAGGCAGTGCATGAACAATGCCTTCGGTCCGGCCGCGCGCATCATCTCGGCATCCACCTGCCAGTCCTCGAAGGCCTTATGGCGCGCATCATTCTCGGCCTCGAAGCCCATGCTGGTCCAGACATCAGTTGTGACCAGGTCCGCGCCGGCCGCGGCCTGCATCGGATCGGCGAACTCTTCATAGTGCGAATGATCGTACAGGCCGGCGCGCTCCGGCTCCACCTCGTAACCGGGCGGCGTCGACACGTGCACGTTAAAATCAAATACCTCCGCGGCCTGCAGCCAGGTGTTGCACACGTTGTTGGAATCGCCGATCCAGGCCACGGTGCGGCCCTTGATCGGTCCGCGCTGCTCAATGAAGGTATAGATATCGGCGAGGATCTGGCAGGGGTGGTATTCGTTGGTCAGGCCGTTTATTACCGGCACCCTTGAGTTGCGCGCGAAACGCTCGACGATCGACTGCTCGAAAGTGCGGATCATCACCAGGTCGCACATGCGCGAGATGACTTGGCCGGCATCCTCGACCGGCTCGCCGCGCCCCAACTGGGAATCGCGCGTGTTCAGGTAGATCGCGGCACCGCCCAGCTGATGCATGCCGGCTTCGAACGACAGCCGGGTGCGCGTGGACTGCTTCTCGAAGATCATCACCAGCGTGCGGTCTTCGAGCGGCCAGTAGCGTTCGTAGCGCTTGAAGCGCTCCTTGATCCAGCGCGTGCGCGCGAACAGGTACTCGTACTCGGCGAGCGGCAGATCCTTGAATTGCAGATAGTGCCGTACGGGCATGGGAAGAACCGGGCGCGGCGCCTGGATCAGTGCGCAGCGGCTTTCGGCGACGCCGCGGTTTCCTGCAGAAAGGCGCGCACCAGCGGCACCAGGCGCGCAACCACCTCGCGGCCCTCGGCTTCGCTCATGATGAGCGCCGGCAGAAGGCGGATCACGTTGTCGTGGGTCACGTTCAGCACCAGCCCGGCATCGAGTGCACGGCGCACCAGGTCGTTACAGGGCCGGTCGAGTTCGATGCCGAGCATCAGGCCCATGCCGCGGATCTCCTTGAGTTCGGAAATGCCGGCCAGGCCCTGGGCGATACCGTCGCGAATCACGCGCCCGACGCGCTCGGCGTTTTTCAGCAGCTTGTCGCGCTTGATGGTATCGATGGTCGCGATGAGAGCTGCCATCGCAAGCGGATTGCCGCCGAAGGTCGAGCCGTGGTTGCCTGGCTTGAACACGCCCCTGGCGCGGCCACCCGCGACGCAGGCGCCTACCGGGACGCCGCTCGCAAGTCCCTTCGCAAGGGGCACGATATCCGGCGACAGGCCCGCGTACTGGTACACGAACCAGTGCCCGGTGCGCCCGAGCCCGCACTGCACTTCGTCGGCGATGAACAGCCATTCCTTGCGCTGGCAGATCTCCGCGAGCCCGCGCAGGTATTCGAGCTGCGCCATGTTGATGCCGCCTTCTCCCTGTATTGGCTCGATCATGATGGCGACCACGTTCGAATCGCGCTCCGCGATGCCGCGCACCGCCTCCAGGTCGTTCATGCGCACGCGCACGAAGCCCGGTACGAGGGGCTCGAACCCCGCCTGCACCTTGCGGCTGCCGGTGGCCGAGAGCGTGGCGATGGTGCGGCCGTGGAACGCCTCCTCGAGCACGATGATATGCGGCTCGGTGACGCCGCGTTGGTGGCCGTACAGCCGCGCCAGCTTGATCGCCGCCTCGTTCGCTTCGCAGCCGGAATTGCAGAAGAACACCTCGTCCAGCCCGGTGATCTCCGCGAGCAGATCGGAGGCGCGCTCCTGCAGTGGAATTCGAAACAGGTTCGAGGTATGAATCAGGCGCGACACTTGCTCGGCGATGGTCTTTACCAGGACGGGGTGGGCGTGGCCGAGCGTGTTGACCGCGATGCCGGCAAGCGCGTCGAGGTACTTTCTGCCGTCCTCGTCCCACAGCCAGACGCCTGCGCCGCGCGCAAACGCGACCGGCTGGCGCGCATAGGTGTTCATCAGGTGGCTCATCGTTGCTCTCCCCCGCAGGTGCGGGAACTGTTGAATCATGTGTTGGTTCGGCAGGGGGCTGGCCGGCCCGATGCAGCCTTACCCCGTTGCTGGCTGCCTCCCCAAATGCAAAACGGCGGTTCGCAACCGCCGTTTTTTTGCATACTAGCATAGGAGAACAGAACGAGAGTAGTACCCCCGCCTCCGGCGCCTGCCGCAGGCGGACGTGGGCAGCGGGGCGCAGGTCGTGCGCCTGTTTGAGGACATCGACCGCAGCCTCGGCCGGGTTTCGGCCCTGGTGAACAACGCCGGCGTCCTCGATACCAAGATGCGCCTGGACGAGATGGATGCCGCGCGGATCGAGCGCATCTTCGCGGTAAACGTGCTGGGTAGCTTCCTATGCGCGCGTGAGGCGGTGCGCCGCAAGCAACGCGCCGGCTGAGGCTCTCCGGACCACGTTCAAAGATTGGCTCTTGGACAGGGGAATCACAATCGCTTGAACCCGGAATGCCTCAGCGGTCCATGCGCTTCAATCCCTTCTCCTCTGCCGGCGTGAGCACCCGCACGCAGGGCAAGTAGCCCTGGTGCACGATGCCGTGCAACTCCAGCCGTTTCTGCGTGCGCAGCAGATCGCCCAGGTACTCGACGACCTCCATCGTGATCACCTGACCCGGCACGAGCACCGGGATGCCAGGCGGGTAGGGCACGATCTGATCGGCGCACACGCGCCCCGCGAGCTGCTTGTTCGGCCGTTCGCGTTCGTCCAGCGAGGGCACCAACTGGCCGCCGCAGTAGTAGGCATCGCGCGGCAGGTAGCGCAGTTTCGTGAAGCCCGGAATTTCCGGCGTCTGCACCAGGCGCCGCGGCGAGCGGCCCTCGCGCGCAATGCGCATCAGCGCATCGTACAGGCGGGACACCTTGGAGCGCGTGGTGCCGATGGTGAGCAGGAGCGTGAGCGTGTTGAAGGTGGATTTCTCCACCTGGATGTTGAAGCGCTCGAAGAGTTCGCGCTGCAGGTCGTCCACCGTGTAGCCGCAGCCGGCGATGTCGATCGTCACCTTGGTCGGGTCGAGCTGTATGCCGTCGCCGCGTACATCCTCGGGCAGCAGGTCCTCCAGCTCGAGCACGCGGAACACCTTGGTGGCATTGATCTGCTCGCGCAGCTCCTTCGCGAGCACCAGCGTGCGCGCGAGCAGCTTGTAGCCTTCCATCATGGCCTGCTTGCGCGCCACGTCCAGACTCGCGATCAGCCCATACTGCGGGCTGGTGGAAGTATGCATGTTGAAGTTTTCGCGAAACAGATGCTCGTTGAAGGCGGGGTCGTTGACATGAATCATCGACGCCTGCGAAAACGCGGACAGCACCTTGTGCGTGGACTGGGTCGCGTAGTCCGCGCCCGCCTCGAGCGCGGTCGGCCGGAAGGCCGGATGGAAGCGCGCGAATCCGTACCACGCCTCGTCGATGATGACCTTGATTCCCTTGGTGTGCGCGGCCCGCACGATCGGCGCCAGGTCGTAGCGCAGGCCGTCGTAGGTGCAGGAGGTGAGGATCAGCGCCTCGGCGTCGGCATGCGCCTCGATCGCCTCCAGAATGAGCTGCTTCGGCACCGGCCCGTAGAGGCCGAACTTGCGGTTCAGCGACGAATCCAGATACACCGGATTCGCGCCCGAGAGCACCACGCCGTGGTGTACGCTCTTGTGGCAATTGCGATCCAGCAGCAGCTTCTCGCCCGGCGCGAGCAGGGTCTGGAAAATGACCTTGTTGGCAGTCGAGGTGCCGTTGGTGGCGAAGAAGGTGCGGTTGGCGCCGAAGGCCTTCGCGGCCATGGTCTGCGCCTCATGGATCACCCCTTTAGGATCCATCAGCGAATCGAGCATCGGCACCGATACCGAGAGGTCGGCGTCGAACACATGCTCGCCCATGAATTCGTAGAAATCGTTCACCCAGGGACTGCCGCGCAGCGACTCGCCCGACGAATGTCCCGGCGTGTGCCACTGGTCCTTCGCCATCCACACGTAGTTCTTCAACTGGTCGTAGAACGGCGTGCGCGCGATTTCGTGGATCTGCGCGTTCAGGATCCGATAGATGCCGCGGTAGTCCTTCTCCTCGCGGTAAAAATAGCCGTCCACCGCTTCGGTGAACAGCGCATCGACGACATCGTCCTCCTTTTCCTGCGCCACCAGGATGTACACCGAGAGCTCGGGGCGAAAGCGCGTGATGCGCTGTACCAGATCCAGAGCCGACATCTGCAGGCGGCGCGCGCAGGATTTCCTGCCGCCGTTCTTCGCGGCCAGCTTGCCGATCCCCGACTTTCCGACGCCGCGCAGCGAGTACAGCGTGTCATCGACCAGCACTGCCTGCAGGTCGCCGTCCTGTTCGATCGCGGCGAGCGCTTCCTTCGCGGTGGTGACGCCGTAGAAGCTGATGCCGAGCGGGTTTTCGAGCGCGCGCGCCGCCGCGTTCAGACCTTTCACGAACTCGCGCAGGACTAACTGCTCGTCGTTGATGACGAGAATGCGGCTGGAGAGCTTTGCCATTGGGAGCGGTTTTCGGGGTCCCGAAAGATGGGCCAAAAGCCTGTTGATTGCAAGTGCGGCACTATAATTTCCGCATGTCCGACACCGGCCTCAGCGCTGCTCAATCCGCGATCGCGGAAGTACCGGTCGAGCTCGTCATTCTCGGCCTGACCCGGACGGGGCAGACCTTCAGGCCGAGTGACTGGGCGGAGCGCCTGTGCGGTGTGATGTGTGCTTTCGGCGGCGACCACCGCATGCAGTATTCCCCCTACGTGTACCCGATCTCGGCCAGCGGAATGCGCTGCGTGGTGATCGATATGCGTCTGGAGGAGCTGGAGCCGATGGCCTACCGCTTTCTGCTCAGTTTCGCGAAGGACAATGACCTGCGGACCCGGGAAGGACGCGTCGAAGAGCGTACCTTGCTCGCGCAGATGGCACGCGGCGAGCCGCCTCAGGCGGTTGCGGCGCCGGGGCAGTGACCGGGACTGTGGGCTCGCGCGCGAGGAGTTTTCACCCCGGGAGATTGCGCCGCGGGCCGCCCCGGGCGGGATTACTGGAGGGCTTTCAGAGCGTGCGCGAGGCGGCTCTTGTAGCGGTCGGCGGCGTTGCGGTGCAGGACGCCCTTGCCGGCTACCCGGTCGATCACGCTCTGCGAGCGCTGCAGCGCCGTGGCGGCCGTGGTCTTGTCGCCGCCGGCGATCGCCTTCTTTGCGTTCTTGATCGCGGTCCGCGCGGCGGTGCGCAGGCTCATGTTGTGCTTGCGCTGCACATCGGCCTGCCTGGCGCGCTTGCGCGCGGATTTGATATTTGCCATCGGAAAGATTCCAGCCTGGAAAGGGGGCAAATTGTAGCGGCTGAGGCCAGGCCAGGCAACCTGGAACTCCCGCAGTGAATCTTCTGCGCGCGCTCGCCACCGTGAGCAGCATGACTCTGCTAAGCCGGATTCTTGGCTTTGCGCGCGATTTTTTCATCGCCCGGGTGTTTGGCGCGGGCCTCGCAACGGATGCCTTTTTCGTCGCCTTCCGCATCCCGAACCTGCTGCGCCGCCTGTTCGCGGAAGGGGCGTTTTCCCAGGCGTTCGTGCCCGTGCTCTCGGAATTCAAGAACAAGCGGGAGCCCGGGGAAACCCGCGAGCTGATCGATGCGGTGGCGAGCGTGCTGTTTCTCGCCCTGCTTGCGGCGAGCGCGCTTGGCGTCGCCTTCGCGCCTTTCATCATTTACGTCTCGGCCCCCGGTTTTGCCGCCTCGCCGGAGAAATTCGCGCTCACCGTCGAGCTGCTGCGCATCACCTTCCCGTACATCCTGTTTATTTCTCTGGTCGCGCTTGCCGCGGGCGTGCTCAACACCTGGAACCGCTTCGCCGTGCCGGCCTTCACGCCGGTGCTTCTGAACCTGTCCTTCATCGCCGGCGCGGCCTTCCTCGCGCCGTATTTCGACCCGCCGGTACTGGCGCTCGCCTGGGCGGTGTTCGCGGGCGGCGTGTTGCAGCTGCTGTTCCAGCTGCCCTTCCTGGCGCGGCTCGGGATGCTGCCGCGCTGGCGGCTGCGCCTTTCGCATCCCGGCGTCGGGCGCGTGCTGAAGCTGATGGCGCCGGCAATCTTCGGGGTGTCGATCGCCCAGCTCTCGTTGGTGATTAACACCATCTTCGCCTCCTTTCTGGTCTCGGGAAGCGTGTCCTGGCTCTACTATGCGGACCGCTTGATGGAGTTCCCCTCCGGCATGCTCGGGGTTGCGCTCGGCACCATCTTGCTGCCGAGCCTTTCCAGATATCACGCGCAGGAGAACCCGGTTGAATATTCGAAACTGCTCGACTGGGGGCTGCGCCTGACGCTGCTGCTTGCGGCACCGGCGGCTGCCGCGCTGGCGATACTCTCGATGCCCCTTATCGCGACGCTGTTTCACTACGGCAATTTCTCGGCGCACGATGCGTGGATGACGCGCCAGGCGCTCGGCGCCTACAGCCTGGGGCTGGTGGGTATGATTCTGGTCAAAATACTCGCGCCCGGTTTCTATGCGCGGCAAAACGTCCTCACCCCGGTAAAAATCGGCATTGCAACGCTGCTCGCGACCCAGCTCATGAATCTCGCCTTTATCGTGCCGTTCAAGCACGCGGGCCTCGCCCTCTCGATAGGGCTGGGCGCCTGCCTGAATGCGGCGCTGCTGTATTACCAGCTGCGCAAGCGCGGCATCTTCACGCCGCAGCCCGGCTGGGCGGGTTTTCTCGGCAAGCTCGCCGCGGCGCTCACCGTGATGATGGCGGGTCTGTTTTTGTCGATGGGGTCCTCCGACTGGTGGCTCGCCGCGAGCTGGCACGACAAGCTGCCCGCGCTGCTCGCGCTGGTCGCCGCGGGTGCGCTGCTCTACGGCGCCACGCTGTTCGCGCTCGGCATCCGCGTGCGCGATTTCGCGCGCCGCGGCGAGGCCTAGGGCCGCCATGTCGCTCGCTGCCTTCGCGACCCTGCTCGAGGCGGAGGATCTGAGGCTCGATCTCGCGCGCGCCTGCCTGATGGTCGCCGAGGACGCTTATCCGGATCTGAGGATCGAAAGCTACCTGGCAGAGTTGGAACTTCTCGCGCACCAGCTGCGCGGCAAGCTCCCCGCCTCGGACAGTCCCGAAGAGCGCGTGCTCGCGCTCAACCGGTTTCTGTTTGACGACATGGGTTTCTCGGGCAATGCGGAGGCCTACTACGACCCGCGTAACAGTTACCTGAACGAGGTCATGGAACGCCGTGTGGGCATCCCGATCACTCTGTCCGTCCTGTATATGGAGCTCGGCCGGCGCATCGGATTGCCGCTCGATGGCTTGTCTTTTCCGGGGCACTTCCTGGTCAGGCTACGGCTGCGCCAGGGTACGCTGGTGCTCGACCCGTTCGCTTGCGGTGCGCCGGTTTCCGCGAGCGAACTGCGCGAGCGCCTGAAGCAGGTGGTGCCGCCGGGATCCACCGGGAAGCTCTCGGTGGATGAGCTGCCGCTCGAGCCTTTTCTCGAACCTGCCGGCAAGAAGCAAATCCTCGCTCGCTTGCTGCGCAATCTGAAGGGTATTTACATGGCGCACGAGAACTTCGAGCGTGCGCTTGAAGTGCTGAACAGGATGCGCCTGGTCGTTCCCGAGGCGAGCAGCGACCTGCGCGACCGCGGCCTGCTCTACGAGAGGCTGGAGTGCTGGCGTCCCGCGATGCAGGATCTGAGCGAGTACATCGAGCGCGAACCGCAGGCGCCGGACCTGGAGCGACTGCGCGCCAAGGTGGCCGAACTCGCCGGGTTGTGCGCGAAACTTAATTAACTTGGTTGAGACTACCGCGAAAATTGCCGCGATCGGCCACTTTCCGCATGACAAATGTCAGCGGCCGATGAACACGGGCTTCTTCTTGCCAAGGAATGCGCGTGCGCCTATCCCCAGGTCCTCGCTTGCGTCGCAGGCTGCGAGGATGCGCGCGGCGCGCTCTGGATCGCGCTGCCCCGGTTCCTTCAGGCATTCATCCAACGCTATCTTTGACGCCTTGATCGAGAGGGGCGCATTGTTCGCGATTTCCTGGGCATAGCCTCGAGTGTAGGTTTCCAATTCTGCCTTGGGAACGACCCGGTTTGCCAGGCCCATCGCGGCGGCCTCGCCGGCGGTGTACCGCCGCGCGGTGTACATCATCTCCCGTGCGGCCGCTACTCCGGTAAGGTTGAGAATCAGCCGGGTGAGGTGCATCGGATAGGCGATACCGAGGCGCGCAGCCGGATAGCAAAACAGCGCGTTGTCCGCGCATAATCGAAGGTCGCAGCTGGCCGCGAGCAGCAAGCCGCCGCCGAAGCAGAAGCCGTGGATCATGGCGATAACAGGTTTCTCCAGATTCTGGAGTTCATGCAACAGGAGTTCCGTCAATCCATTGATGCGTGCCGCGGCTTCGGCATCGCCACGCTGTTCGACAAACTCGGAAATATCGCCGCCCGAGATGAAAGTTTCCCCGGCGCCCGCCACGATGAGCACCCGTGCGTCGGCGTCCCGCTCAACCTCATGGATCACTTCAAGCGCGCGAAGCCGCATTTCGATCGACAGTGCATTGCGCTTTTCGGGACGATTGACGATCAGCCAGCGCAGGCCGCCCTCCTTGCGATACTGAATTCTGTCGTCCGCGTCGCCGTCGCTCATGCTGTCTCGTCGTCCCCGGCCTTAGAAAAACGCATCTCCTTCCTTCAGGCGGCTTGGCGTTTCCCGCCGACGCGGTGCGCGGCAGCTTCCTTTTCTAGCACCGTGCCTTTGAAGAAATCCGGATTGTTGGCACTCCAGAAGTCGACCGCATTGCTGAACGTAAAGGCGTAGAAGTCTTCCTCCGACATGCCGCGGTCCGCCACATGCTCCCAGGCTTCGACCAGGATCTTGGACATGTCGAGGACATCGAAGTGGCTGATGTCGGAAGCCAGCATCGCGTGCAGCTTGGCGTTGTAAGGATTCACCTGCGAGGCAAACGCAAAATTGGTCGTCGGGTCGTCCGCCTCGCAGCCGAAGTAGTACTTCTGCACGTATAGATCGTGAATGTCTTTTTTCTTCCCGATCTTCACGGCCGCGAAATCGTCCAGTTCGTCGGGCCGGTAGATCATCTGGATCGAGGCTGCGGGCCCGCCGAGCAGCGTTTCCTTGAATTCCTCCAGGCGATCGAGGTAGGCGTCCCCGCCGTAGCGCTTCATGTACTCGGCGAGCTTCGGAAAATCGTACTTCTGCGGATCGTAATCCTTGACCGTGTTGATATTGCGCTTTTCCCAATGGCTGATCAGGTCGGCGAACAGCGTGCAGCCCCAGGCGGCGCCACCCTCCATGAAGGCCCAGCGCAATTGCGGGAAACGCCGCGTGGCGCCGCCCATGAAGATCGCCTTGGCGACGGCATGCCCGGCTTCGGCGAAATGGCCGATGTGGTTGTAGACGTGGAGACTCGGCGAATTGCGCAGTCCGGTGAGCTGGGTTCCCGTATGGAAGGTGGGCCCATAGCCGAGCTCCAGGCATTTCTTCCACACCGGGTCGTAGTCGTACGGGCTGTCGATGCCTAGCACGTCGTGATAGACGGAATAGCGGCGGCTCACGCCCTTGCCCTCGAGCGCCGGAATCGGGCGGCGGATCAGGCTGCCCAGCGCGACCGCCTTGATGCCGATCGATTTGCAGTGCTCGAGTTCAGCTACCGCTTCCTCTGGCGTATTCATCGGGATCAAGCCTACCGGTGCGCAGCGGTCCGCATAGGGTTGCCAGGCTTCCGCGGCATAGGTGTTGAATGCCCTGGAACCGGCCTGGCGCAACTCGTCATCCGACAGATAGGGCGCAAGCAGCTGGGCGGCCGAAGGGTAGAGCACGCTGAAGTCCATTCCCATCTCGCCCAGCCGTTCGTGCAGCAGGCCCGGAAGATAGGAGGTCGCAACGTCGAGCGTGTTCTTGACCGGCAACCCCCACCAGGGCATCTGGCCGTGGCGCTTGTCGAATTTCTCCTTCTGCGACATCTTGGCATACGCGCTCTGGCCGAAATAGCTCACCTCCTTGTGCCAGCGCTGCGCGATGCGCGGGCCGGCGATTTTCTTCAGGTAGTCCATCGCGAACGGATGGAATTCGATCCAGTGACCGTCGGAGTCGACCACCTTGTGGCCCAGGCGCGCGTGAATTTCCTTGGAAGATTCGCCGTTTGAAGACATGATGGGTTCCCTCCTGGAGATTGAACGTGCCTGCGGGTCCGATCGGTTCCGATCGCGTGAAATCTCGCCGGGCCTAGAGCAAAGATAGCACACGCAAATTGCGCAATCCTAGTTCAAGTCCGGAAACGCCGCCGCCTGCTGCAGCATCTCGCGCGCGTAATTCAGATGCGCGATATCCATCATCTTCCCCTCGTAGACGACGGCAGACGTGCCCGCCCGCTGGGCTTTTTCCACTGCCGCGACCAGTCCTTCCCAATACGCAACGTCCGCTTTCGACGGGCCGTAGACTTCGTTCGCCAGCGCGATGTGGCTCGGGTGAATAAGGCTGACGCCGGTGTAACCGAAATTCCGCAGTCGTTCCGCCCGCGCGCGGACTGCTGCAAGGTCATGAATGGGGTCGGTCACCAGGCCCGAGTGCGGGTGCGCGATGCCCGCCGCGCGGGCGTCGACGACGAGCTTGCCGAAGATATAGGCCGTCTCCAGAAGACTGCTTTCGCGGTAGCCGACCGACAGCGCCATATCGCCGACGCTGCCGCCCGAACAGGCATTCAGATAGCCGACGCGAGAAGCACCCATCGCGATCGCATACGCATTGCGCACGCCCTGTGCGCCCTCGATGAGCGGCATCAGAAAAATCTGCCCTGCCGGCAAGCCGGCTCTCTGTTCGAGTCTGCACATGACGGCATCGAGCTCGCGTACGGTGTCCGAGTCTTCTGTCTTTGGAACCTGGACACCGAAGAGGCCGGGCGCGACGACGGCTTCGAGATCGTCCTCCGCCATGCCGGTGTGCAGGGCATTGATACGCACCAGCAGGCGCGGCCTGGCGCGGCTGCCGATCTCGTCGATGGCTTGGCGAACGGTCTCGCGGCTGCCGACTTTCAGATCCGGCGGGACGGAGTCTTCAAGATCGAAGATCAACGCGTCGCTCCCATAATTTGCTGCCTTGCGCATCCAGTCGGGCTTGTTCCCGGGCACGAAAAGCATGGAGCGTATCGGGGGCTGTGGAGGGCGGATCAATGTCATGGCGGTTCCCTATAAGGCGGTTCCGCCATTCTGTGGCCGATGGCGTCACCCGGTTCAAGAAGACGATGGGTTTGAATCGTATGCTACCGCACCGCTATCTGATTAAGGGTGACCCTGAAAAACAGCGCCTTGCTGTGATAGTGAGCACAATGTGCGCGCTTGAATAAATACGTAAATGAGAGCAACACGAGAACAGCAACCCGGGAAATCCAGGTGCGACGGCAAGTTCGCTGCGGCGTAAGGGATCTCTTCAGGCGTCATTGACATGCGCCGCCTGGAGCGTTAAAACTTCCGAAGCCATACGTGCCATACATTTATTGGCGCAAATGCGCGCATGCGCTTTTTGAACGAATGTTCCTTATCCGGGGCATCCTTGGCGAGGGCGGGCACAACATTTCTGCACGGGTTATTTGATAACGGATAGCTCATTCCGGAGAGGTCAATGAGAAGTGCGGGGATGCGGCGGCTTCTGGCGGCCGTCACTGCGGGACTAGGCGGTGCGCTGCTTGCGTCCATCGCGGGCGCGCAATCCTGGCCGAGCCGGCCCATAAAGATCATCACGTTTTCGCCTGGTTCTCTCGGCGACACCATAGGAAGACTGATGGTGCCGAAGCTCGCTGAGCGGCTCGGTCAGCCGATTGTGGTGGAAAACAGGTCAACAGCGGGAGGCGGGCGGGTCACGATCGCGGCCGTGGTACAGGCCCCGCCCGATGGCTATACGTTCCTGATTACACCCAGCACGATCACGACCATACCGGCGGTGGCGAAGAATCCGGGCTTCTCTCCGGCGGATCTGACTCCGGTCAGTTTTCTCGGGTCCGGCGTGATGGGGCTGGTCGTGAACGCCTCCGTCCCGGCAAATTCGGCGGCCGAGTTCGTCGCGCTTGCGAGGGCGAATCCGGGGAAAATGAACTATGGTTCGCCCGGCATCGGGTCCCCGCAGCATCTGACGATGGAGGCATTCCTTCAGGAGAAAGGACTGGCCATGGTGCATATCCCCTACCCCAGCGCGAGTCCGCTGCTGAGCGATATCACAAGCGGCCGCACCGAGGCGATCTTCTACTCGCTCAATGCGATCATTCCGCATGTGCAGAGCGGGAAAGTGAGAGTTCTGGCGGTCATCGGTGACAGTCGCTCGCCGATGCTGCCGGAGGTGCCCTCGACCCGGGAAGCGGGCGTTCCGACGCTCGATAATCCCTGGGTAGGGTTGTTCGCTCCGGGGAAGACGCCGCACGACATCATCTTGCGGATGCATCGGGAAGTCAACGCGCTGGTGGTCGCCCCCGAAATACGGGACAGAATAGCGCCGCTGGCAATCACCGTCACAACCATGACGCAGCCGGAATTCGTGAGCTTTGTCCAGGCGGACTTCGCGCGCTGGAAGAAGGTCGCGGCCACATCCAATATCGTGGCTGATTGAGGCGAACGCCTCAAACTTCCTGCAACCGAAAGGAGAACCGAGAATTGCGTACCTATAAGGTCGTATCAGGGGATGGCCATCTTGAGTTTCCCGCGGACTTGTGGGTTGGCCGGGTGCCCGTCAGGCACCGCGACATGGCGCCGCGCGCGATCATCAAAGACAATACCCAGTACTGGCAGATGGGGGAGTTCGAGCATCCCTGCGTCGGCAATCTGCGGGCGGGGCTACGCTCCGATGCGATGGTCCAGGAAGCGTTGCGCTACCGGAATGAGCGCGGTGAATTGCGACCCGGCTGCGGCGGCGGCGCGCAGCGGCTTCGCGAGCAGGATGCGGACGGGCTGGACGCGGAGGTCCTGTTTCCGCCGGTCTACGGCCCGAACTTTCTGCGCAATCTGATCGAGAAGAACAAGGATGCGTACGTTGCGATATTGCAGGCCTATAACAGCTACGTCGCGGAAGAGTACTGTGCCGTAGCCAGGGACCGTCTGATCGGAACGTTTCTGGTCCCAGAGACCGGCGTGGACGACGCAATCGCCGAGGTTGCACGCTGCAAGAAGATGGGGCTTAACGCCGTGTGCCTCAACATGTGGCCGAACGGCGGCACCAACTACATGCCTGAGGACGATCGTTTTTTTGCGGCGCTGCTCGACATGGACGTCAAGCTGGCGCCCCACATAAATTTCGGCACCCGTGGGTTCGTGGTCACCCGCTCAACAGGCGACGCCCTGCTGTCGTTCGGAGGGCTCATCCAGGGGGCGGCTCACACCATAGGCCACATGATCATGCATGGCGTCTTCGACCGCTTCCCCGCGCTGCGAGTCTACTTCGCGGAGACTCAGTGCAGCTGGCTGGCGGGCTCACTGAAGCTGATCGACGATTTTTACCTGCGCTGGTATCCCTACTACAAGGTCCTCTATCTGAAGAAGATGCCGTCCGACTATTACCGCGATCATTGCAAGTTCGGATTTATCTCCGACCCGGCCTGCGTGCACGCGCGTTACCAAATCGGCGTTGACATGATGCTGTGGGGAACGGATCTCCCGCATGGCGTGGCCGACTACCCAGATAGCGTGGATGTGGTCGAAGATATGTTTGCCGGCATTCCGGAGGACGAAAAGAAGCAGATGATCCTCGGCAATGTCTGTGAATTTTTCGATCTCGATCCGTCAAAACCACTCACAGAAACGCCAAAAGGGAATTGAGCTGCGATCATGCCCAACCTAAACATATCCATCGATAATCTGCAGTTCCCTCGCCCCAACCAGTTTTTTTCGACGGTGAACGCGGTGAGGAATCTGTACTATGCCCTGTTGTTCAGCATGGATACCGCCTACCGGGGGCGTGCCGATACATGGGCTTACTGGCTACGCATTGGCACCGACCACAACGTCCGGGAGCCGTTGAGAATCGCCCGGCCCGAGGACCGCTTGCGCCTGACCACGCGCTCAAATCTGCGCAAGATCGAAATCGAGTGCATCTCGGGCAATCAGGCGGTTCTCGGAAGAGCGGGCCGCTTGTTTACGGAGATCGACGCATCGAGAAGTAAGGTATTGGGAAAGAGCAACGACGCGCGCTTGCACGAGCTGGCCGACAGTGAGGTCATCGCCGGCCAGCTCATCGAGCCGGTAAAGAATTCGGCGGATACGAAACTGCTGCGCAGGGATGAGCGGGAGAGCATTGCAGGCATGGTTTCCGATATCCTTGTCAAGCTCAGCCATCCCAATATTGCGTCGATCATGGCTTCTCTCAATTGACGGCCAGACCATGAGTAACGGGAAAGCGTTGATCGGAACTCTGCGAATGCCGGGTGCGCAGGTCGTCAGCGGAGTTTGACTCTGCGGTCTTTGATCGGATCTCTTTAAGGACGCGGTGGATATGGTCCATCGTCTTGGAATCTCGCTTAGGGGAGAATCACATGAAAATTTGTTTGGAAAAATCTATTTTTCTTCTAGCCGCATTGCTCGGGGTTTCAGGCGTGGTTGCGCAGGAGTACCCCAGCAGGCCAGTAAGACTCCTGGTAGGTTACCCGCCGGGCGGCTCGCCGGATGCGGTTGCCAGGCTGCTGGCACCGAAGCTGACGCAAAGTCTGGGGCAGGCGTTCGTCGTGGAAAACAAGCCTGGGGCAGGCGCCACGGTGGCGACCGCGGAGGTGGCGAGATCGGCGGCTGATGGCTATACGCTGCTCCTGGCGGAGACGGCCCAACTCGTCATCGCGCCCTACATCTACAAGGCCCTGGGTTATGACACGCTCAAAGACTTGGCTCCCGTGGCACTCGTCAGCAGTACGCCCATGGTGCTGGTGGCCGGCACGAAGAACATGCAGATCAAGACGTTGAATGAACTGATCCGCGAGGCGAAGGCGCGTCCTGGCAAGCTCAACTTCGGGTCGCTGGGAGCAGGCAGCATTCACGCCCTCGGCATCGAGGCCATGAAGGCGGCGCTGGGCATCAATATCACACAAATTCCGTACAAGGGCGGCGTCGCCGCCGTCGCGGCGGTGATGTCGGGAGAGATAGAACTGACATTCTCCTCGCTATCCACCGTGAAGACCATGGGCGAGAGGGCCCATATCATTGCGGTGAGTTCCATCGACCGCGATGCCCAATTGCCTGACATACCCGCCATCAGCGAAGTGATTAAGGGCTATGACTTCTCTTCGCAATGCGGATTGCTTGCCCCGGCCGGCACCCCCGCCGCGGTAGTGGCGAAGCTTTCCGGTGCCATCAAGACCGCCGTCTACAGTCCGGACGTTCAGGACCGGTTTAAGTTCCTCGGTTTGGCGACGAACCTGACCTCCCCTGACGGCTACACTGAAAACCTTCGAAAGGAACTTGACAAGTATGCGCGCGCGGTGAAGCTCGCCAACATACAGCGCGAGTAAGAAGCCCGGCTTGGCGAAATCGGCGTCCGTCGCAGCGGGCCGGTGCGCGCGGGTTTTTCTATCCAGCCGCCTATGCCCTCGCCCTGCCGCCGCGTAATACGCGGCCTGGCAGGGAATCCCCGCCGCTTACCTGGTCTTCATCGCCGCGGCGGATGATCGTCCCGTTCACCACGACCGCCCCTATGCCGGTCGATTCCGAGATCAGGCGATCGTCCCCTCCGGGCAAATCGTAGATGCGCCGGGTCGGCAGTGAACCGACTTTCGCCGGATCGAAGATGACCAGATCCGCAGCCAGGCCGGGGGCAAGGCGGCCGCGATCGCTGATTTCGTACACCTCGGCTTGCCGTCCGGTCAGCATCCAGATTGCGCGTTCAAGCGGGAATGCCTTCTTTTCGCGTACCCAGGGTCCGACCAGATCGGTCGTCTGCTGGGAATCGCAGTGGTATCTCAGGTGCGCACCTGCGTCCCCCGCTCCCAACACGGTATGCCGCGCATTGAGCAACTCGGCAACTGCGTGCTCATCGTGGTTGCCCATCAACATGCAGAAGCGGGCTTCCAGGTCGTTTTGCAGAGACAGATCGAGCATCAAGTCGACCGGGTGCTGGCCGCGGCTGCGAGCGATCTCGCTCAGATTGCGATTCTCCAGCTCCGGTGCGCTCGGGCAGGCGGAAATGGAAACCAGATCCCAGCGCAACGCGTCCAACACGCCTCCGGCAGGGGGGCGGGCGTTGCGCAACTCCTCGCGGAACGCGGGATCTGCGTAGAATTTCTTGCGCGTTTCCAGGTCGGCGAGCGCGATGCGCTGCATGGGCGCCAGCTTGAGCAGCATCGGGGGCGGCTGCTTCAACTGGAAATCGTTACCCAAAGGCCGCGCGAAGACCTGCGGAATAACCGGAATGCCGGCGTCGCACAGCCGCTGGCTCTCGGCGAGCATTTCCTTGTATTCCAGGCCCGCGATGCGAAACCCGGACATCAGAGAGCCCCAACTCAGGGTGCGTCCGGTGTCGCGTACCAGCTGCTCGAACTCCCGCAGGAAAAAATTCCCGCCCGGGCTGAACTGAAGGACGCCGCGCCCCACGTCCTTCAGGGCCAATGCGAGCTCCGACACCTCGTGCGGTGAGGCGAGCCGGCTCGCGACCGGCTTGCCGCCGTAGCCCAGATGATTGTCGTTCATCGAACTGGAGAACCCGAGCGCGCCTGCCTCGAGGGCTTCCTTCACGAGCGCGCGCATGCGCCCGATCTCGCTTTCGGTCGCGTCGCGCTCGATCGCATCTTCTCCCATGACGTGAATGCGCACGTTCGTGTGGCAGATGTAGGCGGCCACGTTGATCCCGACGCCGCGTCGCGCGATCGCATCCAGGTACTCGGGAAAGCTCTGGAAAGGCCATTCCGCTCCAAAGCCGGCCTTCAGGGCGTTGAAGCTCATGCCTTCCGATTCCTCAAGTGTGTGCAGGATGAAGTCTCGATTCGCAGGCGCCGCCGGCGCGACGCCAAAGCCGCAATTGCCAAGCACGACCGAGGTGACACCGTGCCAGGGCGAGATCGTGAGCATGCGGTCCCACATCACCTGGGCGTCGTAGTGGGTATGGCTGTCAATGAACCCGGGGGCGACGGCCTGCCCGCGCGCGTCGATGGTCTCGGCCGCCTTGCCCGGCGCCTCGCCGAGCGCCACGATCTTGCCGTCCTTGACACCCACGTCGCCCTTGCGCCCCGGCGCGCCGCTGCCGTCGAAGAGCTCGCCACCGACAACTTTCAGGTCATAGTCCATACAACACCTCCGTCCATGGTTGAGGCCGATTGAACTATCCAATGATATACCCAGAAATCTAACCGCGTCGCCGCACCCGGAGCTCATTCAGGCCGGGTGCAGGGGCCGTTTTGCATGCGCCTGCCAGGAATGCGCTTCGGACTGCGCGCGGCGCAGCCCCTCGCACATCCAAGTGCGCGCTACCCATGTGCCACGGAACCGGACAATTAAATGTGCCCACAACAAAATGCGCCCACAACAGGACGGCGAATACTTGATTGCGGCGTGAGCGCGTCAAGCATACAATTTTTCCGAGGGTACCCTTCCAGAACCGTGCCGCTACCGCGCTGCTAATGGGTGGATCACATGAGGGTGGATCACATGAAAATTCGCTACCGAGAATTAGTGTTTGCGCTGACTCCGTTGCTATGGGTGTCTGGTTTAGCCGCTCAAGAATATCCCAACAGGCCTGTCAAACTCCTCGTGGGCTACCCTCCCGGCGGCTCGCCGGATGCTCTTGCAAGGCTGCTTGCGCCAAAGCTGAGCCAAAGTCTGGGGCAGGCGTTTGTGGTTGAAAACAAGCCCGGAGCGGGTGCCACGTTGGCAACCGCGGAGGTGGCGCGGTCGCCCGCTGACGGCCATACGCTGCTTGTAGCTGAGACGGCCTCGCTGGTCATCGCGCCCTACGTTTACAAGGCCCTGGCGTATGACACGCTCAAAGACTTGGCGCCGGTTGCGCTCGTGAGCAATCTGCCTATGGTGCTGGTGGCCAGTTCAAGAAATAGCCAGGTCAAATCGCTTGCCGATTTGATCCGTGAGGCAAAGGCGAACCCCGGGAAGCTTAACTACGCGTCGCTCGGCGCCAGCAGCATACACGCGCTCGGCACGGAAGCACTGAAGGCGGCGCTGGGTATAAACATCACGCAGATTCCCTATAAGGGCGGCATTGCCGCTGTCGCAGCTGTGCTGGCGGGAGAGGTCGACCTGACATACACCTCGCTATCGACTGTCAAAGGCCTGGGCAAGAGTACGGGCGACAAGGCGCATGTTATTGCGATTGCGGTAAGCTCCATCGAGCGCAACCCGCAACTGCCTGATGTGCCGGCTGTCAGCGAAGTGATCAAGGGGTATGACTTCTCGCCGCAATACGGCATGCTGGCCCCTGCGGGCACCCTGCCCGCGGTTCTGGCAAAGCTTTCCGGCGCCATCAAGGCCGCTGTTTCCAGTCCGGACGTTCAGGATCGGTTTAAGTCTTACGGTTTTGTGACCACCTTGACCACGCCGGAAGGCTATACAGAGAATATCCGGCAAGAATTGGAAAAGTACGCGCGAGCGGTAAAGATCGCCAATATTCAGCCGGAGTGAGCCGGTGCTTATCATCGACAATCTGGCTGTATCAACAAGCCGGACGACATCGTGTTCGGCCTGCGCCGCGCGATCACCCTGCGATTAGGACCAGGGCCGTCGTCAAGAGATGACGCCCTCTCGTTCAAGCCCGTCGATTTCCTCGTCACCCAGGCCAAGAATTTCATGAAACACTTCACGGCTGTGCTGACCAACAGCCGGAGCCGTGCTTGTGATCGCCGCCGGTGTTTCTGAAAAGCGGATCCACGGCGCCAGGAGCTTGACCTTCCCGGCGACCGGGTGGTCCACCTCGACAAAGGCCTGTCGCTCCTTCAGATGCGGGTCTTCCAAGGCCTCGGCCACGCTCAGCACCGGGGCGGCTGAAATGCCAAGAGGGCTCAGCGCGTTCCAAAGCTCCTTGCGAGTTTTTCCCCCGATCATTTCGGAAACTTCCGCCTCTAATGCGCCGTAATTCTTGCGGCGCTCCTTCAAGGTAAGGAATCTTGGGTCTTCAACCAAGTCCGGTCTTTCCAGCGCACAGGCGAGCTTGGCCCATAGGTCGTCTGTCACATCCGGGAGGTGGAAAGAATAATAGCCATCGGCGCATTCCTTGGGCGCCGCAGCGACCTCGACTCCCTCAAAATGACCGTGAAGGGTACCTATCATCAGGCCCATATAGGCCTCCTGCATTGACACCTCCACTTTCTGACCCCTGCCCGTTTTTTGTCGGCTGTACAGCGCCGCGAGGATGCCCACGCACGAAGACATGCCAGAGCCCTCATCGCCGATCTCCATCGGCACCTTGATACCGGGCTTGTTTGCCACCCGCATCGCTTCCCATTGCCAACCGGTGACCGCCGTCGTGGTGGCAGCGTTAGCCCTCATATGCCGGTATGGCCCGGATTCCCCGTAGCCCCTGGAACAGGCATAGATGAGGCGCGGGTTGAGTTCCCGCAGACTCGAATACCCGAGGCCCAACTTATCCATAACTCCGACGGTGAAGTTTTCGGCGACGATATCGGAGCGCTTGACCATCGCCCGAAACAAGTCCTTCCCCTTGTCGGCCTTTAGGTTGAGCCGAATTGATTTCTTATTGCTGTTCGCGGCGATGAACCCATAGCCGTCCCGATTCTTGCCAGGCGGCATCCATGCATGCCGGTAACGGTCACCACCTCCGGTTTCGATCTTGATCACTTCCGCGCCCATGTGCGCCAGGAGCATCGTGCAAAACGGTCCGTTGAGAACGTGAGTCAAGTCCAAGACCCGGAGTCCGGCGAGCGGTCCTGGCATACGCCTACGCTTGCAGGCGGGGGAGCTGTTCTGTGCGAGAAACCTTCATACCGCACCTACAGCAGTCATTTGTCTAGCCATGAACGGTTCACCATTGGGCGGGTCATGACATGCGCGCCGAGCCGCTTAATCACCTCGGCCCCGGGATGGACCGTGTGCAGCGCCTCGCCGAAGCTATCAGCGCGAGTTTGATCGTATCACGTTCCTCGACTCGTTATTCAAGACGGCATTCTGGGGTCGTCGGCCGCCCCGACTGTATGGAATTTACGTAACCCAGTTTGAACAATTCGTAATATCGATTTCTGAAACCATGCGTTAAAGCAAGATGGAAATTCGAATCGCGGGCTCGGTATGACCAAGAAAACGGGTAAAGCAACCCAAAACGGAAAGGTGTCAACGCGGCGTTTTTGATCGCAGGCTTTTTTTCGTGCCGCCGCGCGCTCATTGACAAGGTTTTTCTGGGGTACTAAAAGACTTCGAGACTTCGATCATCGTGGAGTGTTGCCCGATGGAAGGTGATGCAGTGCGATCTTGCGCTCGTCTCGCCTTCTGGAATCACGCGGGGCTTTGTAACTTTGTAACAGTGCCGTCCGGGCTTCCGACCCCAGACCCAGAGTAAGGGAGCTGCACAGTAAGGGAGCTGCACAGTAGGGGAGCTGCACACGACTATCCGCGGGACTTGTGCAGAGGCATTCCGGACTCATGGCGTGGGTGGCGAATGCCGGAACGGCTTACCGGCGCGGATCGTTTGATAACGGATGGCTCATTCTGGAGGCGCAAATGAAATACGCAAGAATGCGGCGGATGGCGGCGGTCGTCAGTGCTGGGCTTTGCGGTGCGTTGCTCTTGTCCATCGCGGGCGCGCAATCCTGGCCGAGCCGGCCTATAAAGATCGTCACCACTTCACCCGGCTCCCTCGGCGACACCTTCGGAAGACTGATGGCGCCGAAGCTCGGTGAGCGGCTCGGTCAACCGGTAGTGGTGGAGAACAGGTCGGCGGCGGGAGGCGGACGGATAACGATCGCAGCCGTGGTGCAATCCGCGCCCGATGGTTACACGTTTTTGATCATACCCAACACCATAACGAGCGTGCCGGCGGTCGTGAAAAATCCGGGCTTCGCTCCGGGGGATCTGACTCCGGTCAGCTTTCTCGGCTCCGGCATGATGGGGCTGGTCGTGAACGCTTCCGTCGAGGCAAATTCGGTGGCCGAGTTCGTCGCGCTTGCGAGGGCAAATCCGGGGAAAATGAGCTACGGTTCGTCCGGCATCGGAGGCGTGCATCACCTGACGATGGAGGCTTTCCTTCAGGAGAAAGGATTATCCATGGTGCATATCCCCTACCCCAGCGCGAGTCCGCTGCTGAGCGATATCACGAGCGGCCGCACCGAGGCGCTTTTCTACACGCTCAATGTGCTTATTCCGCACGCGAAGAGCGGAAAGGTGAGAGTTCTGGCGGTCGTCGGCGACAATCGCTCGCCGCTGCTGCCGGAGGTGCCCTCGACGCGTGAAGCGGGCGTTCCGACGCTCGACAATCCCTGGGTGGGGTTGTTCGCCCCCGGGAAGACGCCGAACGACATCATCTCGCGGATGCACCGGGAAGTTAACAGCATAGTGGTCGGCCCCGAAATACGGGACAGAATGGCGCCGCTGGCAATCACCGTCACGACCCTGACGCAGCCGGAATTCGTAAGATTCGTACAGACAGATTTCGAGCGCTGGAAGAAGGTCGCGGCCACATCCAATATCGTGGCTGATTGAGGCGAGCGCCGTGAGTCCGTGGCAACCGACGGGAAAATTCCATGCATGATCTCGTATTCAAAGGCGGAACGCTTTACGACGGTTCAGGTCTGCCGCCGTTTACTGCCGACGTTGCAGTGAAAGATGGGATCATCCGCGAAATTGGCAGGGTCAAAGCGCCAGCCCGCCGCACTATTGATATAGACGGCCTTGCGATCGCGCCTGGGTTCATCGACCTGCACACCCACATGGATGCACAGTTCTTCTGGGATCCCCTGGGCAGTTCGCTGAACGAGCATGGCGTCACCTCGGTTGTCATCGGCAACTGCGGTCTGACGCTGGCGCCGTGCAGGCCGAGCGATCATGACGCGCTGTTGGGCACCTTCGCCAGGGTGGAAGGAATGCCGCGCTCTGTACTTGACTCGGCCATTCGCTGGGAATGGGAATCCCACGGCGAGTACATGCAAGCGCTTGCGCGCCGACCGCTCGGCCTGAATATCGCCACCTTCGTCGGTCACAATGCAGTGCGTCAGTATGTGATGGGTGAGGCGAGCGTCGAGCGCGAAGCGACGGTAAATGAGGTCCTCGCCATGCAGGGACTGGTTCGAGAAGGAATCGCCGCGGGCGCCTACGGTTTTTCAACCGATCTCAATAACCGCCATTTCCGCGAGGATGGACGTCCGATACCGAGCCGCGCGGCCTCACGCTCGGAAATCGATCTGCTGTGCGGAGTGGTCGGAGAAGCCAATCGGGGTGTGATCCAGTTCAGCCATGGCGGACCTGAATCCGCCAGGCACATCGAATGGTACAACGCGGTCGCGAGCGCAAACCACAGGCCGGTCATCTGGCAGAGTATCCTGCAGACGTGGTCGCAGCCGGATCTGTGGCGCACACAGCTCAAGGGCGCGGCCGCCAGCTTCCGGCGAGGCGCGCCTGCCTATCCGCTGACCAACGCCAGGTCCTTCAGCAATCGCTGGACTTTGAAGAACACTCAGACTTTCGACGAGCTGCCAACCTGGAAGACGCTCGCCTTCGTGCCGATCGAGACGCGCAAACAGGCATTTTGCGATCCGCAAACCCGCGCCAAGCTCGCCTGGGAGGCGGTCGACGACACCAGGGTCGTACTCTTCAGCAGGCGCTGGGACGTGATCATGATTCACCGCACGGCACGGCCGGAAAACAGGCAGTGGGAAGGCCGCAGCGTGGCCGATCTGGCCGCTGCTACGGGCAAATCCGTCATGGATGCCTTTCTCGACCTGGCGCTGGAGGAAGACCTTGAAACTGTTTTTGAGAACTCCGACATCAACGGCGACCACGCGGCCGTCGCGGAGATTCTGCGCAGCCCCTATACGCTGGTGGGCCAGTCGGACGCCGGGGCACACCTGGCGTTCGATGCCGGGTTCGGCTATGCCACCACCTTGCTGGGCTATTGGGTGCGCGAGCGCCGTGCGATGTCTCTCGAAGAGGCGGTGCGCAAGCTGACGTTCATGGTGGCCTCGGTATTCGGCATGCGTGACCGCGGGCTCCTGCGCCCCGGCATGGCTGGCGACGCGGTGGTGTTCGATCCCGCCACCGTCGGAGCGGAAGATCGCGAATTGGTCCACGATCTTCCGGAAGGCGAGGCGCGCTATGTGCAGCATGCACGCGGCATCCACTACACGGCCGTCAATGGACAGCTTCTCATGGAGCACGGCAGCCACACCGGCGCCTTCCCTGGCGGTGTGTTGCGCGATGGTGGTATTTAGGGAAGCTCTGAACAAGACCTCCGTCATTGTCTGGTGCATAGTCGGTTGAGACGCGTGAAATAAGAACGGGCGACGCCGATGAATAACAAGCAGATAACGTTAATCAACCGCGCCCGGTCGCGCGTGCACTCTCGTCAAGCACGTGTTCGGCTTCGCGAACGTGCGCTATCGTGGAATCGGGAAGAACGCCAACCACATCTTCGTCACTTGCGCGCGGGTTAGCCCGTTAGAAGACGCTGCGTCGATTAACTCAGTCCCCCGCTACAATAGCGGCACGTTGGTGATCGTGTTTCTGTTTCCGCCGCGCCATCTGGGTGCGGTACGAGTACGTCCGACGCTACGAAACGCCGCTGTATGGACTATGAGGTGCGCCGGCGAGGCTGTCCGGGGCCTAGCCCGTCTTTCTACAGAAGTTCCAAGACCGATATGAGTTCATCAGCCACAAGAACCCCTTTCCGTCGCGACGCCCGTCTCGGGCCGCGGGCCTATCAGTACATCAAGGATTCCCTGTTGAACGGGGCGTATCCGTGTGGCTCGCGAATCAACGTCGAAGCCGTTGCCTCAGAGCTGAAGGTCAGCAAGCAGCCCGTGATGGAGGCAATTCGCCGACTGGAAACCGAGGGGTTCCTTGAGGTCCGGCCGCAGATCGGATGCCGCGTGATCGATCCAGGGCGCAGCGATGTGCTCGATTTTCTTAGGTTGGTGGCGGCGACCGAAGGCACGTTCGCCGAGCTCGCTGCGCTGCGTGGCACGGATCAGGAAATCGCAACGTTAAAGGCGATTCATCGCGCGAATGGCCTGGAGCGCAACGGACGGATGTCGAAGGAGCAGATCGGGCACGCCTACCGAACGCATAACCGGGACTTTCACCAGCAGATTCACGACATGGCCCGCGCACCCATGATCCATGCCTTTGGCATCTCGCTCTGGGATAAGAGCGACTTGCTGATCAACTCATTCGTGGGAATCAAACCGTTCGCCGTACGGGCGCTTGATGCCGTCAATGAGCACGGGCGCCTGTGCGAGGCGATAGCGGCGCGCGATGTGGTGCGTGCGCGCCGGGAGATGGAGCACCATATTCTGGCATTCGCAAACGGCGGGCTCTGATCGCAATCAGGCGGCGGCGCCCATGACCGAAGCCGGCGACAGTACCGGATCGCCCGCAAGCGCGAGCGCTTGCGCCACTAGCCGGTCGCAGTCCTCCCTGTAAGGGTAGTTCAAGTAGTTCGATGCGATAACGCGCACAGGATCCCCCGCGTAATAGCGCTCGTACTGCAATGCGCGCATGCCGAACGCGTCGCCCGCGAGATCCCATGCGAGTTTGAAAATTCGCACCCTGTCCACCGCTGGCAGGCCGCTCGCCCCCTTGTAATAACGGCGTACGTCGCTTCCGACCGGGCTCCCGAAATCTGCCGCAGTGGGCATCATCAGCAGCCCGCCCGCGCCGATCGTCTGCAGAACCTCGATGATGCGCGGGTAGGCGGAAGACATCATGGCGCGCAACGTCTGCAGCGGCATGAATCCGGCGCGGATCGTTCCGCCTGCCGTGATTTCATACTCAACCTCCGAGCGAACGATGCAGCTTTTGGCCAGTTCGATCGAGGAGATGATTTCGCCGAGCATCTGCTGCACGTGCAGGAAGCCGTTCGATTTGACCGCCTCCGCGACCGCCATCGCGGTGCCTACCGCCAGCTGCATCTTCACGATCGCGCGCACGCCCGTCTGGTGAGCGGTATGGTTGCGCAGCGCCGTGTCTACGTACATCGCATTGGCGAGATCTACATTGCCGTGCATGAATACGCGATCCCAGGGGACGAGTACGTCGTCGAAGATCAACAGCGAGTCCGGTTCTTCGAAACGCGTTGCGAGAGGATGATCGTAAGCCGAGCGTCCGCCTTCGTCGAACGGCTCACGGCAGATCTGGCGGACTCCGGGCGTGCCTAGCGGAATGGCGAACATCATGGCGTATTTTTCGTCGCCCGGCTTCAGTCCGGGAAGCGGGAAGACAATCACCTCATCGGCAATCGGGCCCAGCGTAGCGAGCATTCGAGCTCCTCGAATGACGAGCCCTTCGGGGGTCTCTTTCACCACGCCCATATGAAGGAACTCCTCGCTCTGTTCGTGAGACGATTTGGAGCGATCGGTCTGCGGGGTAATCAGCGCGTGCGTAAGAAAAAGATCGCTTTCGCGAACGTACTCGTAATAACGCAGGATATTGCGCCGGTAGCGCTCTCCGAGCCGTGCGAAGACATCAGCCGACTCGGCAAACGCCATCAGCGTGGTGTTCAGAAAATCAGGTGAGCGACCGACCTGCCCGAACGATGCCTGGGCCCAGGTTCGGAACGCATCACGTCGCTTCCCCAAGTCGGCCGGCGTTTTCGCCATCATGAAGGCTGTGCCGACGGGCTGGCCGGTGGTCGGGGATGGATAGGTCAGCGCAGCCTTGAATTCCGGCTCGTGCTGCATGTCATACAGCCGCGCGATGTGCCGCGCCGGGGCGGCGAGCGCGGGGTGCGCACCGACGTCATTTACGCGCGAACCCCGGATCCAGACTTCGCGGGGATTCGCACTGAGTCCTGCCAGGTATTGCGCGCCGGTTCTTGCCACCATGCCAGTCCCTCCTATAAAGGACTTGCCATCCTAATAGTAACATGCTAGCATGTCAATATCTTGAGCTTGAACTCGGTTCGCCTTGAATTCGATTCGCCTTGAGTTCGCGTTTGTCAACTTCGCTGCGGGTGAACGATCCGGGCGGGTGGAGTTTTTGGGGTGATGAATAGTGGCGAGCTGCGCGCCGTGCTCGGTGCATTCCCAACCGGTGTGGCGGTCGTGACGACCGTGGATCGCAAAGGATCTCGTGTTGGACTCACGGTGAATTCGTTCGCGTCGCTGTCTTTGGATCCACCGCTAATCAGTTGGGCGCTCCGCGCGCAATCGCCCAGCCTCACGACATTCCAGTCCTGCGGGCGGTTCATCGTCAATATTCTTTCCGCGGAGCAGCAGGCACTATCGACCCGATTTGCCTCCCCCGTTGCTGACAAATTCTCCGGGGTGCCGGTCCGATCGAGCGCGTGCGATCTGCCGCTCATAGAGCGCTGCTCGGCGTACCTGCAGTGCTTGGTCGAGCGCTCGATTTCGATCGGCGATCACGTCCTGTTCGTAGGGAAGGTCTTTGCCGCGGAGTCTTCGTCTCGCGCACCGCTCGGCGTTTGCCGCGGACGTTATTTCGTACCAGAACTCTGAGCGTCCGGCCAAATGGCGGGTGGCTGAACTGATTCTCCGCTGTCCGAGGCCGACCTGCACCCGCATCGGCGAATCTTATGATCTTATGAGGAGGTCACCATGATGTATGAACGTCGCACAAGAGGGGTTCGGGGGTTCGCCGCCGGCTTTGCCCATTTGGTTGTGCTGTGCATCGGATTGGCGCCCGCCGGCGCCGTCCTGGCTCAAGCCGGATTCCCTTCGAAGCCGTTCCGCGTCATAGTGCCCTACACTGCGGGATCCGCCCCCGATTTCGTGGCCCGACTCTTGTCGGAACGTCTGGCGACTACCCTCGGCCAGCCCGTTATTGTCGATAACCAGCCCGGCGCGACAGGCGCTTTGGGTCTTACCAAGCTCATGCAGGCGCCGCCGGACGGCTATACCCTTGCCTGGGGCGCCATGCCGCAGGCGATCCAGCAGATGCTGATCGCGAATGCGCCCTATGACATGGCGCGCGATATCGCACCGGTCATTCTTCTGGGCTGGGACTTCAACATTCTGGTGGTCCATCCTTCGGTGCCAGCGCGCTCCGTGGCGGAACTGATTACCTATCTCAAAGCGAATCCGGGCAAGCTGAACTTCGGCTCGGGGGGCAATGGCAGCCCCGCGCATGTTCTCGGTGAATACTTCAAACAGACTACCGGCACGCAGATGGTCCACGTTCCATACAAAGGGGCGGTGCTCGCAGTCCAGGACTTGGTCGCCGGCCGGATGCAGCTCATGATTGGAATCGCACCATCAGTCATGCCGCATATCCGCTCCGGCGCGCTGCGGCCGTTGGCCGCAGCCGCGCCCAAGCGACTGCCCTCGGTCCCAGACGTTCCCAGCATGGTGGAAGCCGGCTATCCTGAACTGGCGATGGGGTCCTGGTTCGGCTTCGTGGTCCCCGCCGCAACGCCTGCGGACATCGTCGTGCGCCTGAATCGTGAGATCGGCTCGATTGCGGCAGCCGCTGACTTGCGCAGCCGAATCGCGGCCGGCGGCGGCGCGGAGATCACCAGCAGCACGCCGGAGGAATTTCGCGCGATCATCGTCGCCGACCTCGAACGCTGGCGCCGCGTGGTCCGCCAGGCCAACTTGAAAGCGGATTGAGATACCGGCCGCGCCCGACTTTTTTGTTCTTCATCACGGACCGGCACAGTGCCGATGGCCTCGGCTGCTACGGCAACGGCGTGTGCCATAACGGTATCCCGCTCTCACGCCCATTGAGCCGAGTTCGTTCTTGACCAAGATGAAGTAGTACAAAGGAGCCAACCATGGGTATTCGCACGGGCGCGGAGTATCGCCAGAGCTTGAGAGACGGGCGCACGGTCTACGTCAACGGCGAGCGGGTCAAGGATGTCACCGCCTATCCGCCGTTTCACGGTGTCATCGACACCATCGCCGGGTTGTACGATTTGCAACACGATCCCGCCCATCAGGGGCTGCTGACCTATCCGTCGCCCGCAAATGGCGAGCCGGTCAGTTTGTCGTTCCTCGTGGGCGACACTGCCGAGGATGTGGAGCGCCGCGTGCGGGCCCAGGAGTTTCGCGCTGAGGCGACCTATGGCCTGATGGGCCGGATGCCGGACTTTATGAACGCGCTGGTCACCGACGCGGCGGTCGCGCACGCTTTCATCGGCAAACGTGAGTCCCGATTCGGCGAGAACATTGTGCGCTACTACGAACAATGCCGGGATAATGACTGGTGCCTCACCCACACACTGGTCGATCCGCAGATCGATCGCTCCAAAGGCCCCGCCGAGCAAGCCGACCCTGAAGCGGCGCTGCATTTGGTGCGGGAGACAGACCGGGGCATCCTGGTGCGCGGCGCCCGTATGCTCTCTACTCTGGCGCCGTTCTCCAACGAGTTATGGGTAGGACCGTTCTATCCCCGCAAGCCCGGCGAGGAAGCCTACGCTCTGTGTTTTGCCGTGCCCATGGACACGCCCGGTTTGAAGTTCATCTGTCGTGAACCCTATGCCAGCAACCGTAGCGCTTTCGATCGTCCGCTCTCTACCCGCTTCGATGAGGAGGACGCGCTGGCCGTGTTTGATGACGTGGAGGTGCCCTGGGAGCGGGTATTCATCAAAGGCGACATCGAGGCGTCCAACTACATCCTTAGCCACGCGCCCGGTTACGCGCTGCTGCAGGGCGTTATTCGCGGCACGGTGAAGCTGCGCTTCATGGTCGGCCTCGCCTGTCATGTGGCCGAGGCCATCGGCCGCACCGAGGCACCGCATGTCCAGGCGCAGTTGGGCGAATTGGTGGCCAACGCCGAACTGGCCAATGGTCTGGTGCGCGCCGCGGTACAGGAAGTGACGGCGGGCCGCCGCGAGGGAACTTCTCTGCACGCCCTGGCCGCTACGCTTTGGGTATTCATTCCACAGGCGCAGATGCGTGCCTCAGAGGTGATCCGGCAGTTGAGCGGCAGCGGACTCATCCTGACGCCCACCGCAAGCGACTTCCAAAATCCCGAGATCGCCGCCTATCTGGAAAAATACTTGCAGGGGAAAAACCTCGGCGCGCGGCAGCGCGTGCAGCTCTTCAAGCTGGCCTGGGACATGCTCGGCGAGCAGTTCGGCAGCCGCCAGCTCCAGTACGAGTGGTTCTATGCCGGCGACCCGCTCTACACCCGCGCCCGCTTCTACCGCTCGCCTGCCGTCTTGCAGTACAAGGCCATGGTGGACCGGCTCCTGCAGGAGAAGTGATATACCTTGTTCGTTCCGTTGCAGCGCTGCGAGCGGCTGGTTGACGGATGAAGAGCTGCACATTATTTTTCTGCTGTTGGTCGCCGAACAGCACGAGCAAGAACGTTACCCGACGGGGGATATTGCCATGATCAATGAAACCAAGACAAGAGGGATTCGCCGCCAACTTTGCCATATGCTTGGGTTGTGCATCGGAGTGGGGCTTGCCTGCGCCGCCTCGGCGCAAACGCAGGCAGGATTTCCGTCGAAACCGATGCGCCTCATCGCGCCAACCACGGCGGGAGCGCCCCATGATTTGGTGTCCCGGCTGATCGCCGAGCGTCTCGCGCCAACTCTTGGCCAGCCCGTTATCGTGGACAATCAGCCCGGCGCGAGTGGAGTCCTGGCTATTACCAAATTCATCCAGGCGGCGCCCGATGGCCATACCTTGGCACTCGTGTTCATGCCGCAGGCGATTCAGCAGGCGTTGATCGCCAAGGCACCGTATGACATGGCGCGCGACATTGCGCCGGTTATCCTGCTTGGCTGGGATTTCAACATTCTGGTGGTCCATCCGTCGGTACCCGCGCGTTCGGTGGCGGAACTGATCGCTTATCTCAAGGCCAATCCCGGCAAGCTGAACTTCGGCTCAGGGGGCAGCGGCAGCCCTGCGCACGTCTTTGGCGAGTCCTTCAAGCAGGCTACCGGCACGCAGATGACCCACGTCCCGTTCAAGGGGGTGATGCCCGCAGTCCAGGACTTGCTCGCCGGCCGGGTGCAGGTGATGATCGGTCTCGCTCCGGCCGTCATGCCGCACATCCGCTCAGGGGCGCTGCGTCCGCTGGCGGCTGCGGCACCCAAGCGCCTTCCCGCAGTGCCTGATGTTCCCAGCTTTGCGGAAGTTGGATACCCCGAGTTGGCGGGCGGCGCTTGGTTCGGCATCGCGGTTCCAGCGGGAACCAGCGCGGGCATCGTCGCGCGCCTGAACCGCGACATTGCTGCGATCACCGCCGCCGCCGAGTTGCGCAGCAAAATCGCCGCCGGCGGCGGCGCGGAGATCACCAGCAGTACACCGGAGGAATTCCGCGCCATCATCGCCGCCGACCTCGAGCGCTGGCGCCGCGTGGTCCGCCAGGCCAACTTGAAGGCGGATTGAGATGCCGGCGCGCCCGAATTTTTTGTTCTTCATCACGGACCAGCACCGTGCCGATCACCTCGGCTGCTACGGCAATCGCATGCTCCGCACGCCGCACATTGACTCGATCGCCGGGCGCGGTGCGCGGTTCGATCGTTTCTACGTGGCGAACGCTATTTGCATGCCGAATCGGGCGACGCTGATGACCGGGCGCATGCCTTCGCTGCACGGCGTGCGCTATAACGGTATCCCGCTCTCGCGCCAGTCGAGCACATTTGTGGAGCTCCTGGCCGCCGCCGGGTATCGCACCGCGCTGGTCGGCAAGTCGCATCTTCAGAACTTCGGCTACAGCAGCGCCAACATACCGGTCTGGACGAACAGCAACGGCGGTGATGCCCCGCCCGAGGCGCTAAAGCAGGCGACCAAAGACCACCGCCGCGGCCGCGACTACGACAACGAGTGGACGCCATATTGGCGCCGCGATCCTTCGTTTCGCGTCCAGACGCCTTTTTATGGTTTCGATCACGTCGAACTATGCACCGATCATTCCGACTTCGTCGGCGGTGACTACGAGCGCTGGCTCGCGGAGCGGCGGGCCGATGCGGCGTCGCTGCGTGGCCGGAAAAACGCCATTCCTGATCCGCGTTACACCGCGCCGCAGTCCTGGCGTACACGCCTCCCGGAGGATCTGTATCCCACCAGCTATATTGCAGAGCGCTCTTCGGCATGGATTGAAAACCACGGGCGTGAGGCGGGCGATCAGCCGTTTTTCTTGCAATGCTCCTTTCCCGATCCGCATCATCCATGGACGCCGCCCGGCCGCTACTGGGACCTATATTCCCCCGCGGATATTGCCCTGCCAGCATCCTTCCATCAGGAAAACCTTCCAACCCTTGCCCGTGCCCTTCATGAGCGCACGCGCGCCGGCGGCGACCGCGAGGGAATGGGGCCTCCCTTCGCGGTGACCGAGCGCGAGTGCCGCGAGATCATCGCCCTCAACTACGGCTCCGTTTCGATGATCGATGATGCGATAGGCAAGGTGCTGAAATCCCTTGCCGCAAGCGGCATGGAAAACGAGACGGTGATCATATTCACCAGCGACCATGGCGACTTCATGGGAGATCACGGGATCATGCTGAAGGGCCCCGCGCACTACCAGGGACTGATCCGCGTGCCCTTTCTGTGGGCCGACCCGGACGTCCGCGCGCCACGCGCCGTGGGCGACCTGGGCGGCACGTTGGACATAGCGCAGACGGTCCTCGACCGTGCCAGGGTCGCGCCTTACCAAGGCATGCAGGGCCGCAGCCTTCTGCCTTTCGTACGAGGGGATGCTTCGTCGGACCGGACCGGCATGCTGATCGAGCAGGAGCCCACTTCATTCGCCTTCGGGCGACCGCGTCACTTCCGCATTCGTACCCTGATCACCGAACGCTGGCGGCTGTCGTTTTCCGAAGACCCGGCGGTGTGCGAACTGTACGATCTCGCTGAGGACCCGCAGGAGATGTCGAACCTGTGGGAGGCGCCGGGATCGAAACCCGTGCGCGAACAGTTGATCGGACAACTCGCCGTCGAAATGCTGCGCTATCAGGACGACACGCCCCTACCCACCGCGATGGCGTGAGTCCCTTGTTCAAAAAGAGTGCGATTCACTTGGTACGGGTTTATGGCGAGCGAAGCCGGAATTTTTTTGGACTGCGGGTACTTCGTCTCGACGATAGGTCGGGACGAGGCGGTGATACGCGAGTACATCCGACACCGGGAAGAAGAGGACAAACACCACCCCGATTAGTTCGTGACGAAGGTCGAATCGCTTACACTTACAAAAGGAGTCTACTATGGGTATTCGCACGGGCGCGGAGTATCGCCAGAGCTTGAGAGACGGGCGCACGGTCTACGTCAACGGCGAGCGGGTCAAGGATGTCACCGCCTATCCGCCGTTTCACGGTGTCATCGACACCATCGCCGGGTTGTACGATTTGCAACACGATCCCGCCCATCAGGGGCTGCTGACCTATCCGTCGCCCGCAAATGGCGAGCCGGTCAGTTTGTCGTTCCTCGTGGGCGACACTGCCGAGGATGTGGAGCGCCGCGTGCGGGCCCAGGAGTTTCGCGCTGAGGCGACCTATGGCCTGATGGGCCGGATGCCGGACTTTATGAACGCGCTGGTCACCGACGCGGCGGTCGCGCACGCTTTCATCGGCAAACGTGAGTCCCGATTCGGCGAGAACATTGTGCGCTACTACGAACAATGCCGGGATAATGACTGGTGCCTCACCCACACACTGGTCGATCCGCAGATCGATCGCTCCAAAGGCCCCGCCGAGCAAGCCGACCCTGAAGCGGCGCTGCATTTGGTGCGGGAGACAGACCGGGGCATCCTGGTGCGCGGCGCCCGTATGCTCTCTACTCTGGCGCCGTTCTCCAACGAGTTATGGGTAGGACCGTTCTATCCCCGCAAGCCCGGCGAGGAAGCCTACGCTCTGTGTTTTGCCGTGCCCATGGACACGCCCGGTTTGAAGTTCATCTGTCGTGAACCCTATGCCAGCAACCGTAGCGCTTTCGATCGTCCGCTCTCTACCCGCTTCGATGAGGAGGACGCGCTGGCCGTGTTTGATGACGTGGAGGTGCCCTGGGAGCGGGTATTCATCAAAGGCGACATCGAGGCGTCCAACTACATCCTTAGCCACGCGCCCGGTTACGCGCTGCTGCAGGGCGTTATTCGCGGCACGGTGAAGCTGCGCTTCATGGTCGGCCTCGCCTGTCATGTGGCCGAGGCCATCGGCCGCACCGAGGCACCGCATGTCCAGGCGCAGTTGGGCGAATTGGTGGCCAACGCCGAACTGGCCAATGGTCTGGTGCGCGCCGCGGTACAGGAAGTGACGGCGGGCCGCCGCGAGGGAACTTCTCTGCACGCCCTGGCCGCTACGCTTTGGGTATTCATTCCACAGGCGCAGATGCGTGCCTCAGAGGTGATCCGGCAGTTGAGCGGCAGCGGACTCATCCTGACGCCCACCGCAAGCGACTTCCAAAATCCCGAGATCGCCGCCTATCTGGAAAAATACTTGCAGGGGAAAAACCTCGGCGCGCGGCAGCGCGTGCAGCTCTTCAAGCTGGCCTGGGACATGCTCGGCGAGCAGTTCGGCAGCCGCCAGCTCCAGTACGAGTGGTTCTATGCCGGCGACCCGCTCTACACCCGCGCCCGCTTCTACCGCTCGCCTGCCGTCTTGCAGTACAAGGCCATGGTGGACCGGCTCCTGCAGGAGAAGTGATATACCTTGTTCGTTCCGTTGCAGCGCTGCGAGCGGCTGGTTGACGGATGAAGAGCTGCACATTATTTTTCTGCTGTTGGTCGCCGAACAGCACGAGCAAGAACGTTACCCGACGGGGGATATTGCCATGATCAATGAAACCAAGACAAGAGGGATTCGCCGCCAACTTTGCCATATGCTTGGGTTGTGCATCGGAGTGGGGCTTGCCTGCGCCGCCTCGGCGCAAACGCAGGCAGGATTTCCGTCGAAACCGATGCGCCTCATCGCGCCAACCACGGCGGGAGCGCCCCATGATTTGGTGTCCCGGCTGATCGCCGAGCGTCTCGCGCCAACTCTTGGCCAGCCCGTTATCGTGGACAATCAGCCCGGCGCGAGTGGAGTCCTGGCTATTACCAAATTCATCCAGGCGGCGCCCGATGGCCATACCTTGGCACTCGTGTTCATGCCGCAGGCGATTCAGCAGGCGTTGATCGCCAAGGCACCGTATGACATGGCGCGCGACATTGCGCCGGTTATCCTGCTTGGCTGGGATTTCAACATTCTGGTGGTCCATCCGTCGGTACCCGCGCGTTCGGTGGCGGAACTGATCGCTTATCTCAAGGCCAATCCCGGCAAGCTGAACTTCGGCTCAGGGGGCAGCGGCAGCCCTGCGCACGTCTTTGGCGAGTCCTTCAAGCAGGCTACCGGCACGCAGATGACCCACGTCCCGTTCAAGGGGGTGATGCCCGCAGTCCAGGACTTGCTCGCCGGCCGGGTGCAGGTGATGATCGGTCTCGCTCCGGCCGTCATGCCGCACATCCGCTCAGGGGCGCTGCGTCCGCTGGCGGCTGCGGCACCCAAGCGCCTTCCCGCAGTGCCTGATGTTCCCAGCTTTGCGGAAGTTGGATACCCCGAGTTGGCGGGCGGCGCTTGGTTCGGCATCGCGGTTCCAGCGGGAACCAGCGCGGGCATCGTCGCGCGCCTGAACCGCGACATTGCTGCGATCACCGCCGCCGCCGAGTTGCGCAGCAAAATCGCCGCCGGCGGCGGCGCGGAGATCACCAGCAGTACACCGGAGGAATTCCGCGCCATCATCGCCGCCGACCTCGAGCGCTGGCGCCGCGTGGTCCGCCAGGCCAACTTGAAGGCGGATTGAGATGCCGGCGCGCCCGAATTTTTTGTTCTTCATCACGGACCAGCACCGTGCCGATTATCTCGGCTGCTACGGCAACCGCGTGCTGCGCACGCCGCACATCGATTCGATCGCCGCGCGCGGTGCGCGGTTCGATCGCTTCTACGTGGCGAACGCGACTTGCATGCCGAATCGGGCGACGCTGATGACCGGGCGCATGCCCTCGCTGCACGGCGTGCGCCTTAGTGGTATTCCGCTCTCGCGCCAGTCGAGCACGTTCGTGGAGCTCCTGGCCGCCGCCGGGTATCGCACCGCGCTGGTCGGCAAGTCGCATCTTCAGAACTTCGGCTACAGCAGCACCAACATACCGGTCTGGACGAACAGCAACGGCGGTGATGCCCCGCCCGAGGCGCTAAAGCAGGCGACCAAAGACCACCGCCGCGGCCGCGACTACGACAACGAGTGGACGCCGGATT
>Ga0080064_1001062_pt1 | contig 61546 bp, 66 predicted proteins | sample Subgrocontami54m_FD_69260 | JGI IMG/M metagenome (GOLD analysis project Ga0080064, IMG submission 69260) | Subsurface groundwater microbial communities from S. Glens Falls, New York, USA - GMW46 contaminated, 5.4 m (SPADES assembly) (version 2) ... | reverse complement strand
CGCTTTTCACCTTCGGGAAAAAAGCGGGAAACGAATCGTCTTGTGGCTCGCTAATTTCGTAGGCGTGTTTTCAGCTTTCTGTGGATGAGGAGTAGAATCGATAGGATAACAAGGCCACTGACAAAGACTGTTGTTGGCAGGCCAATGAAGGTGAGAGATTTTTTTACCGGTGGTTGTCCGTCCGCGTAGTTGATGATTACTTCCGCATGGTAGGGTCCTAGTAAAAAACTTTCCGGCCAGACAGCTACCGGAGATCGAAGCTGCGTTCCATCTTCTTTATCCTCAATCTTATAGGCAGTGAGTGCATTGGTCTCATTTTCATCAGCTTGTTTTTTATCGGGAATATTTCTACTTGACTGGCCGAGTACATTAACTGGCAGGAGATCCACTTTTCCAATAAGCTGCCCAAACATATTTTTTATCAGGATATGTCCACTCACTGTGACATAGTAAGATCCCTTATTTGCCACTTTGATAGTAAAGGGAACTGGTCCGTGATCAATGATGAGAGGCGCAGAAAATTCAGTCACGGATGCAGCTGCTTTCCCTTTCGGACCTATGGAAAGGAGGACCGGTAAACCAATGCCACCTCCGGTAGTGGTATTCGATGTTTCGGTATTGGCCTGGGGGTTGGTCAGAAAGAGGATAGAAAAGTAGTAATCTGATGGTGACTCTCTGGAGTCAATGCCGATGTGTAAGCTCAGCGTTTTTTTCTGCTTCGGACCAAGGAGAATCGTCGTAACAACACGATCATTTTCTCGTACTTGGATTTTTTTAAAGATAGTAGGGTTTGCTCCAAGGAGAGGATCATTTGGCTTCAGGTAGGAAACCTCACCATTATCAGAAGGATTAGCCCGAAAGGGTCTGAGTTCTATGGTTGCCTGTATCGGTTCATCGCTTCCGTTCTCTACAGCGAAGGCTGTTTGAATGTTGGCTGGTGGGAGGGCTTGTATCTGAAGAATGGGAGGAGAAATGCCAAGATCAATACTGGCTGCTTGCGCAGCCGGAGTAGCTAGTAGTAAGTAGCTAGTAGTCAGTAGTAAAAAGAAAATAAGTTTATCCAATTTCATACTTACTACATAATACATGCTACTTGCTACAAACTGCTAGAAGGTGGGTGTTGCTACAAAGGTAATCACATTTGAGTATAACCCTGCAGCTTGAGTTCCTGAAACATTTGCTTTGTAGCTTATCTGGACTTGCTTATTTCTGCCAACATTCGCTCCGGACATGACTGCCTGGGGTGATTCTCCCTTTGAGATGTCAGGAAACTGTTTGTAGAAGGTGCTGGTGCTAAAACCTGAAGCGCAGTCTGTTCCTGTGACATTATCACAACGATAGCCAAATCCGAAGGTTAATGTACTGGTCCATGCTGCAGACGTAGACTCAGTGCAGTTTCCTGCATCACAGGTGGTATCTGGAATGATGGCACCGTTTGCCGGGTTTCGAAGCTGACCACTCTCCGTTGCTGTTACCGAGTAGCCGAAGGCTGAGCCATTCGAGACGGTAAGGATATTCGTCCGAATAACCGGGCTTGTAGGGTCAAGTACGCCGAAGTTAATATCCGTATTGGAAATAGAGAAGCGGAATCGAATAATACTTGAGATGTACTGAAAACCAGCTCTGACTTTAAAGTTGGTTCCGCTGTAGAGACCCGGAGCGATTTCACCGACCGTAATACCAAGTTTATTGTTCGGGCCTGTCGATTTTCCAGCCACGCTGTTTAAGTTTCCCATCTCAATAACATAGTTTGCATTAGACATGGTGAAGGCCTCAACAGAGGGGAGTATAATCACTTTTTGAGCCAGAAGGAACAGTACTATGAAGGTGATAGTGAGCAGTTTGAGCATGTGTATTCAGTATAAAGTAACTAGGAACTAGTTACTAGTAACTAATTACTGTAGCTATTTTTCTCGAAGCTTTTCTGCTTCCTGGAGGATCTCATCGAGTTCGGCAACGTCTTTCGAATCGAGCTTGTTCTGATCTCGATTTAGCAGATCAGAAACATCAGCGCTAATACGATTTGCCGACTCGGTGTTTTCTCCCCTCACTGTTTCCATTTCTTTGTCTTTTCGAAAGCGCTCACGAAACTCACGACCGAAGAAGAAAGCCAAGGGTGAGAGAAGAATCAACGAGCCCAGTCGAATCAGATTGGCGCCAATCTCTCCTTTCATTGCATCAGGCAGGAAAAGAAGGAGAAGACAGCCAGCAAAGACAAAAACCACTTCAGGCGTAAGAACAAAAGCTAATCCAAAGCTGACAAAGTAGAGAAGGAAGTAGAGTGGTGATTGAAACCCGCCTGTACTGAAAACAAGCAGAAGCAGCGCCGTATTGAGAAGAAAGATGTTCCATGCATCTTTGTCTAAGATCAGACTGGCGAGATTCTTCTTCGTTCCAGCCGGCCCGCCTTGACTCGGCAAAGGCGAGGCAGGTTCAACAGCCTTTTTTCTACTGGACGTGATAAGGTAGAGAAAAACAAGAACACCTATGGCTGGAATGGTGATATCTTTCAGAGAGGTGTTTTGCCAGATAACCGCAATCACAAATGAAATGATGATCAGGAGTGAGTGGAAAGCAGTCTTCATGGAAGTATCATACTGAACAGAAGGCAGCGTTGTCAAAGGATATTGTGAAAATACCCTGACCTAAAAGATATATCTAAATAGATATAAATATATCATTTTCGTCTTTTTTTCAACGGAATTATGAATGAAAAAACAACAAAAAAAGAGGAAAGAACCATACGAAATGAGAGAGTGAGAAGGAGAGAGTAAAGCTGTTTTCTAATAAAAAGAAAAGCAGAGCAAAAGAATATAATTGATTGCATTGTATCAGCAGTCTAAAGTATCTATAAGGATCTGTTGGCGGTAGAGAGATTTTACTGCCAATCATGTCTCACAAGTTGTAAGTAACTAGTTATTAGTAATCAGTTAGCTTTCATTTACAGACAGTTTTGAATAAACTTAGAACTATGAACTAGCTACTAGTAGCTATCTACTCTAATTACTTTTATTGTATAATCAGGTCAATCTATGAAGAAAAAAGCGCTTGAAAAGTATCAGCCGGGGAAAATCGAAGCCAAATGGCCCCACTCCGCCAAGGCTACGAGGGGCAAGCATGAGCTAGGAAAATACCTACCAACTCAAATTGAATCGAAATGGCAGGAGATCTGGAGAGAGAAGAAGCTCTATGAATTCAAACTTCAAGATCCAACGAAGCCTACCTACTATAATCTCGTCGAGCTTCCATATCCGTCAGGAGATCTTCATTTAGGTCATTGGTTTAGCTTCACTATTCCGGATGCGCATGCCCGATATAAACGCATGAATGATATACAAGTATTCTTTCCGAATGGGTTTGATGCATTTGGTTTGCCAGCAGAAAACGCTGCTATAAAGCGAAACATCCACCCGAAAGACTGGACGATGAGTAATATTCAGACCATGAGGGGACAGTTTGAGACGATGGGGACGATGATCGACTGGAGTCACCAGGCGATTACCTGTGAACCCGAGTATTACCGCTGGAACCAATGGATTTTTCAACAGATGTTTGAAAAAGGCGTTGCCTACCGGGGAAAGACTCTATCAAACTGGTGTCCAGTAGATCAAACCGTCTTAGCTAATGAGCACGTTGAAGATGGTAAGTGTTGGCGCTGTGGTAGTGTCGTCGAACAGAAAGAGGTCGAGCAGTGGTTCTTAAAGATTACCGACTACGCGGATAGGCTCTTATGGGAAAATACCGATGAGAAGCTAGCCAATGGTGTCGACTGGCCTAAATCAGTTCGTGAAGGACAGAATAACTGGATAGGGAGAAGCGAAGGATTAGAAATAGATTTTCCTTTAGCTGAAGGGAAAGAAAAGATAACCGTTTTCACTGTCTATCCTGAGACGATTTTCGGTGTTACGTATATGGTTCTAGCACCCGAGCATCCTTTGGCTGAAGAACTTGCCACGCCGGAACAAAAACAGCAAGTCACTGACTATATCAAAAGGGCTCAAAAGAAGACAGAGATGGAGCGAAAGACAATTGACAAGGATAAGACAGGTGTCTTTACGGGTTCCTATGTAAAAAATCCGGTGAACGGTGCGAAAGTCCCCGTGTGGCTTGCAGATTATGTCATCGCAGGCTATGGTACAGGCGCAGTCATGGGTGTTCCTGGATCTGATCAGAGAGACTTCGCCTTTGCTAAAAAATATGATTTACCGATTGTGCGTGTCATTGGTAAGGCTCCAAGCGATACAGCGGAGATACAAGCAGAAGAGGATGTTCTGGAAGAGGGTTACTTAGTTAATTCAGCAGCCTTTAGCGGTCTTGAAACACCTGAGCCGGCAAGAGAGAAGCTGAAACAGTATCTTGAGGAGCAAGGTTTCGCGAGAAGAAAAACCCAGTATCATCTTCATGATTGGTCGGTCTCCAGACAACGTTACTGGGGAACGCCGGTACCGATGATTCACTGTGAAGACTGCGGCATCGTGCCTGTTCCAGAAAAAGATCTGCCGGTGGAACTGCCGTATCAGGTTGATTACACGCCCAAAGGTAAGCCACCGCTCGCCAGCGCTGAAGACTGGCTTTCCGTAAAATGTCCGAAATGTGGTAAAGATGCCAAGCGAGATGCGGAAACACTCGATACTTTTTTTGACTCAAGTTGGTATTTTTACCGTTACGTCGATCCAAAGTACGACAAGAAACCTTTTAACACAGAGCTTGCTTCGGTGCTAACGCCGGTAGATATCTACTTTGGCGGCGCCGAGCATACCCTAGGCCACACCCTCTATGCTCGTTTCTTCACCAAATTCTTTCATGACAGAGGACTTCTTTCGTATGAAGAGTTCGCAAAGAGACGTATTCAGCACGGTGTAATCTTAGGCCCTGATGGGCACCGGATGAGTAAGTCTCGAGGGAATGTCGTTAATCCCGATGACGTCGTTCGTGAGTATGGAGCAGACACCGTTCGACTGTATCTTTCGTTTATGATGCCATATGAGGCTACTGCTCCGTGGAGTGTTGGGGCAATCTCCGGTATTTATCGTTTCCTGAAGCGAATTTGGGATTTGTCTGAGAAGGTCCAGTTCTCAGTTCCCAGTTCTCAGTTGTCAGAAAAAAGTTCATCAGTTGATCAGTTAACCGGTGAACCGAAAACTGAAAAACTAGGCTCTGAAAACCGAAACCCGAGAACAGAGAACGGAAATCTTTCTTTGAAAGATTTATACATGATGCATAAGACGATTAAGAAAGTAGGCGAGGATTTAGAGTCGATTAAATTTAATACTGCCGTCGCAGCGATGATGGAGTGGCTGAATTACCTCTCTGCAAAGCAGAGTATAGGCACTGAAGAATATGTGACACTGTTAAAGCTGCTTGCTCCTTTTGCACCCCATATTACCGAAGAACTGTGGTCTCGCGGAGCGAGATCTGGCTCCGCCAGACAGTCAATCCACTTAGAGAAATGGCCTGCGTATGATCCTAAATACCTGCAGACAGAGGTAGTCAATGTTGTCGTTCAAGTAAATGGGAAAGTACGAGCGAACCTCGAGGTAGATACGGCAAAAAGCAAAGAGCAAAGGGTAGTTGAAGAGATGGCCAAAGAGCATGAGGGTGTGAAGCGGCATATTGAAGGGAAAACAGTCAAACACGTCGTCTACGTACCGGGGAAGATAATTAACTTTGTAACAGAGTAATTTACAATTTTCAGTCTCCCCGCCTGCAAATGCTTTCGCAAAGCGATGGCGGACAGGCAATTTTCATTGAAACTTTCATCATTGGAATTTGATTGCAAATTGTAAATTGAAAATTTAAAATTGAGGAGTATGGAGTCTGAAGACGGCCTTGCTCGATTGCTCCCCTTAGTGAGGGAACATCTGCTTCCGATACTACTCGGTATTCTCGGTCTCTCGTTTATCCTCTATGGAACCATGACCCATTTTAGTAAGCAACAAGCTGACGGGATCGTTTTTGAAAAGGGAACTGAAACTGAGGCAAAGAAGCCTAGCGGAAATATCACCGTCGATATAGCAGGTGCAGTTATGAAGCCAGGTGTCTACACGTTACCGAATGGTTCTCGGCTGCAAGACCTCTTGATTCAAGCCGGTGGTTTATCAGATCAGGCGGATAGAGAGCAAATAGCTAAGAGTATCAATCTCGCTTCTGTTCTCCATGACAGCATGAAGGTCTATATCCCACTCCTTGGTGAGCAAGGCCAAGCAGTCGCAGGCAGTAGCACAACAGATGGACTTATTAACATTAACCAGGCTTCGACAGCTGAGCTGGATAGTCTGCCTGGTATAGGCGCAGTCACAGCAGAGAAAATTATTCAAGGCAGGCCTTATGAAACGATGGAAGATCTTCTGGAGAAGAAAATTGTCAGCAGTTCTGTCTTTGAGAAGATAAAGGAGAAGATTAGTCTCTATTAACTAGCAACTATGAACTAGTTACTAGTAGCTAGTAATCAGTTACTAGTTTTGCAATGTATGCTCAAATATATTCTCCTCAGCCTCGTCATAGTGACGCTTTTAGTCTTTCGGTATGTATCTTTTTATAGCCACCAGATTGAGATCCCGGAAGGGAAGGCGATTCATTTTCAAGCCAGACTTCTTTCTGAGCCGAAACGAACAGATCGTCATCAAATCCTCCAGTTTCGCCTCTCAGGTAAGCGCTTTTTCCTCAGAATCCCATCCTATCCGAGCTTCAAGTATGGACAGGTACTGCTCGTTCGGGGAATAACCAAGCAGAGCCAGGATGATGCAAACATTTTTTTTCTTGAAAAACCGAGTGTTACCCTGGCTAAAGAGCAAGGGATACTCTTTCCCTTCATTGTCTCTCTTCAAGATCAGATAAAGACAGTTTTTAGGCATGTATTGCCTTCCACAGCCTCAAGTCTGCTGCTCGGAATCGTCTACGGTATTCGAGAGGGGATGCCGAAAGAATTTCTGGAAAGCCTGCAAAGAACAGGTATGCTGCATGTCATTGCAGCTTCGGGTATGAACGTGAGCTTTGTGGCCGGAGCCGTCATCGCTTTGCTTCAACCATTCTTTCGTAGGCAACGAGCGATTGTACTGGCATGCTTGATTGTCTGGTTCTATGCTTTTATGGCGGGGCTGGAGCCTTCTATTATTCGTGCCGCGGCCATGGCGACGTTCGGATTCATGGCTGGATTACTGGGTAGACAATATATAGGCCTCTTCTCCCTTATCTTTATAGGATGTTTGATGTTGCTCTGGAGCCCGGAGACGATTTTCGATATCGGATTTCAGCTTTCGTTTCTGGCAACAGCAGGCATTATCACGGCTACCCAGCTTTTTTCTCAGGGGAAGGGATTTCTGCAAGCTCTGAAGAGCGATATCCTGACAACTGCCTCCGCACAATTAGCCACGATGCCGCTTCTTTTGTCTACTTTTGGTAGTTATAGCCTGCTTTCGCTTGTTGTGAATATCCTCGTTGTCTGGACAGTGCCTCTGCTCATGATTCTGGGTTCTATTGCAGGTGTTTTGGCCTTTCTTTTTCCCGGAGCAGCGAGTCTTTTTCTCTGGCTAGCTTTGCCGTTTTTGCTGTATTTTGAAGCTACAGTAGCATTTTTTGCAAAGATTCCATTCAGCCTTACAGTAAAAGAGTTGCACTGGAGTATAGTGGTGGGGTATTATTTTGTACTTACGGCTTTTTTTGTATGGCGAATGAAGAAGCGGCAATTAAGAAGTAAAGAAAACTAATTACTAACTACTAGTTACTAGTAACCAGTTTATAGTTGCTAGTTAATTATGAATCGACTCATCATTTTATCCCTTCTAGCCGGGCTAATCCTTATAGGTTTAGCTTCTTATCAATATGTAACACTTTCTGATAATAAGCTCCATGTGATTTTCTGTGATGTCGGCCAGGGAGATGCTATCGTCATAAGGACGCCTACAAATAAAACGATTCTCTACGATGGAGGACCTAATGAGCGCGTACTCTCTTGTCTTTCACGGTATATGCCTTTTTGGGAACGGAGTATTGATCTTATGCTCTTAAGCCATCCGCATGCTGATCATCTGAACGGGCTCATTCATGTACTAGAAAGATATCGATTGTTATCTTTCGGGAGTGAGGAGTTAGCAAATAAGACTGTGGAGTACCGACAGCTTCATAGACTACTTGAGGAGAAGGATATTGAGAAGAGAACGCTTACGAGTCGAGATGTCTATTCACTTCCCGATGGAGTAAAGCTCACAGTCGTGGGTCCGACCGAGTCATTTCTGAAGTTGACGAGTCCTGGGGGTATGATTGGCGAGCGAAAAGAGTTCGCATCTCTAGAAGTGCTTATTACTTATGGGAAAAACTCTTTTCTACTCACCGGCGATAGTCAGGCCACAGAAATAGATCAAAGTACTACGCAACATGATCTTTCAAGCATCAGCGTCCTCCAAGTTCCGCATCATGGTTCGCATACCGGATTAACGACTGCTATTCTGAAGCAGCTAAAACCGTCCTATGCAGTTATCTCTGTGGGGAAAAATAGCTACGGACATCCTACGAGAGTTACGCTTGATCTTTTAAAAGAGCATGATATCCCGATCCTGAGAACAGATCGAGGAGGCGATGTGGAGTTCATCTCTGACGGGGAGAGTCTGTCAATAAAACGAAATTAAGTCTAGATTTCAGCACGTAAGACAGTCGTAATGCCTCGAGGTAAGCCTACTGCTACTTTCGGACCCGCTCCCTCAATGAGAATACGTGACAATGAATGTGGGAACTTTCTTCTTACTGTTTCATTCCAGGCTTTTGCGGCTTGTTTCGTTTCTCGAAGTACGTCCGGAAGATGTTTAAATCCTTCCAGTTGTTTCTCGGTAAGTCCAGTTATTGGTTTCAGTCGAGCCAGACCGACGCCCAGGGCGATCGTATTTAACAAGCAGTGCTCAGGCGATCCCTGAAATTCACTCGGTGCTCCGTCCACCTGTAACTCGCCCGTACGACTCGTAAGTGATCCACTTATCGCTACAGCGACCGAAGCGTTTTCCGTACCTGCGTGTGCTACCTGAGGCGTGAGGAAGAAGTGTACCTTGGATCCATCGATTGCTATTGCTGCAATACCAAGTCTGGCTGCTTCTGTAAGAAAAGGATCGTGGGGTACTAACTCAGTATGGAAAAGAACGTCCGTATTCTTCGGTTCGACAAATCGACTCCATCGGGATTGTTGCTCTCTCAGCAGGCTGTCAAGCACAACCCATTCGTCTTCAGACACCTGTCTCGGTGAAAAAAGAGATCTGAGAATCTCTGTAGCATCTCTGGCAGCAACAGCTTGTTCATACAGTCCCTTATTCAGGGCCTTAAATGACTCCACACGTATTGGTTCATGGGGAATAATTTTACTACGAGCTGGGGGTGTCTCTTCTTCTTTATACGTTTTTTCTGGCTCAGTAGGTAGTAATCTTCTGAGACCTTGAGAATGGTAGAGAGGTATACCATGCGCTACGTGTCTATCAGAGCGTACGCCGGTGAGTTGCTTACCCACAAGAAAGACCGTTCCCGCTTCTCGTTCACTAAGAATTGAGCTGATTGCGGGAGCAAGTTTTTTCCAGTTTTCGACTCGTTCTTGTATGTCTTCAGTTAGGTCAGGGAAGGCTGTTTGCACAGCTAAGAGTGCAACACACCAGGCGTCTTTATTCTGGGGTCCAAATCTGGCATGGAATAATTCCAGGAGTTCTTTTCGTTTCTCGGGAGCTGTTCCCTCGAGAGTACGAAGGAGGAGACTGATTGCTGCCGAAGGAACGTCCGGGGCAGGAACACTTCCTGTAGGAAACTCAATGGAGCCGTGTGCTACGTTTTCATCAAACAGCGAGGTAAGTTCAGGCATCGAGTCATGTACCTCCTCTACATAGGCAGCAGCATCGTCTGCCCAGGTAAACCGTAATAGGTCTGCGTACGCTGGCCCGGGCAAAGGAAGAGTATCTCCTCCAAAAACCATACCATTGGTTCTCTTTGCTACGTTGGCATCAATAGCGGCAATGATATCTTCTCTGAGGTGGTCAGTGGTTGTATGAGCAAGTGCATCAACGGCGGTGTAGGTGGTATGCAGATCCCATCCTTGTGAAATGTTTCCTTGTGCTGTAGCAAGGTCTTTCATAAATCGATCGGTAAAGTCATCTTCTCCCATAGTAACTCGTAAAGTTCTCTCAAGCATAGTCTTTCCTGCAGGAATTTGATTTACGACTCTTATGGCTTGTTTTTTGTGTTTCGCGATGACTGCGTTTTGTTCATCTATAATGCGAACAATGACTTCCTGAAGTCTTATTACCCCTGCATAGTCATCAGGGGAAAGACGAGCCAGTGAAGCAAGAAATTGATCTGATTTACCGGCAATAATCTTTACAAGGCTGTCTGAGTTATTGTGGTAGTCTTCCTGAGGGTCTTCAATTTGCTCAAGGACGCCCTGAACCATGATTAGTTTGAGAAACCATGCTTGTTCCTCTCCATTGCTGAAAATACCATGCGCGTCAGTAGGGAGTGCATCATAGTGTGTGGCTAATTGTGCCACTGCTCTTTCTCCTGCTTCGGATGGGTTTCGCGCAAGTGTTGCTAAAAAACGGAAGGGAGTACTTGTAGGGTTTAACGCCTCTCTTGCCACGTCGTGGGGTCCTCGTGCGCTTCCCCAAGAAATAAGTTCTCCGTCAAGAAAAGCCTCTGCTGTAGGGATAAGAGAGCTCTCAGGAAGAGGGATCATGTTTCTTAACTCGTTAGCATAGATCTCCTGAAGGAGCTGCTCGTCTGAAATGGTGGTATCTTGAGCCAGAGCGATACCGTACTGTACTGGCTGTGGCTGTCTGTCTAGTTTTCCTACCATATCGTAGGGGATTATACTGCTGACGCTCGTCGTCGTCAAATATTTATCTTGACAAGACAATGATTCCTCAGTATAGTTCCAGCATGTCAAAAATGGAAGCAATACAGGATCGTCTGCAGCCATTACCACAGCGTACTCCTGCTGCAGAGGGTCATAGGCTTGCTATGGACAGGCGCCTCCAAGTAGACCGTTTGTTAGATAGAGCAGAAAATCGTATTCCTCACGCCCCAGATTTTTTACGGCTGGAGGAACTCTTTCGGGATGGACGTCTTCGAGATGAGGGTTTCCTTACTCGTCCTGATGCTTTTTCTCAGCGGGTTGTGTTCGGCATTACCGGCTTTTGGGATAGTAAAAAATTTGGTGGAGAGCCTGTTGAGGTAGTTACTGTTACTGCACACAATGCTATGCTCAGAGTAATGCCCCGAGGCTTTGAGGCTTCTCTTGAAGCCCATCCTGGTTTTGTTCAGCAGCTTCCGGAAAACGAACAAGTAAGAAAAGAAGTGTTAGGGTATGCACGGGGAGTCTTTGATAGAAAGTCCTGGAGAATGCTGCAACTTGCTTCTTTCGATGATAAGTTGACGGATAGACAAAAAAGAGGTTTTGATATCACAACCGAGGAAGGAGTTGATCCGGTCATTGCAAATCTTCCCTTGACCTATGGAGAGGAAATAGCTGTTTCCTGGGAAGAGATTTTTCAGCAAGCACGTTTCGAAGCCGAAGCTACACAAATAGGTGTAGCAAAGACCTTGAAATCTGCTCATAAACGCGGTCTGGAATCTTTAAATGTTCATGATAAAGAGCATATTGCCTTATTGCTGGCTCAAGGATCTGTAGCAATCTCAGTTGCTGAGTATATTATCGGAGGGGTCGAGGTTAAGGCGATTACCGTTGACCCTCATTTCGTCGATGTTCCATTGTTAGGACTTGATCGTTTTGGGCGCGAAAGGCAAGAGAGTGTTCAGTTCACATTCCCCGATGGAGCAAGATTCCCCCTCAAAAAGGCTGCATAATTGAATAGGGTTACGCATAGAATAAAAATATCTTGACAGAACAGGAAAATTTAATATATAGTGAAGCACATGTTTTTCTTCGGTAGTATTAGAGAGATTACTCCAAGTCTTCGTACCAGGGAAGGAAGGCATGCATTGCAAGCAAAAGTTCTCCGAGCAGCAGATAAAATTCTTCCACGTAGTAAAGAGTTTCGTCGTGGAGAAGTCTATCCTCAGGCTTTCAAACTTGCAGGCCCGTCGGAAGTTATTGACACAACAGGCAACGGATTTGAGACCTTAAATGCCCTCATGGAAGACGGCTATGGTGTCATTCTTATCCATAATCATCTTTCCATGCGTGATTCATTTGAACCACCTCGTCATCTTTTTACCAGAGTTCCTAAGATGCGTCGTGCTCCTATCATCTATGCAATATCACAGCACAATGTGGATGAACGATCAGAAGCCTTTACTGAGCTTTTTGATACTGATTTAGGTATTGTCATTACCAGGCATTCTGCCGAGCGTGATGACATGTTGGAAGGGCGAGAGGGTTATGGCAAAGTCTCCTTTGCTCAGCGTGCCCTGTACACCTTGCATCCAAAGGATCCAGCGGTTCCTCCTGGCCTTGTCGTTGTTGCGTCAACGCCATGGCGTCAAGATTTCTTAGGCGAGCCGGTTATTCGAACGATAGAGGAGTTTGCAAGAGTCATTATCAAAGAACAGGGACGGCAGAAGGAAAGAAAAATCCTTGAAGAAGCATTACGAGAGGGTAGATTATTATCACAAGACCAGCAGCGATTGTCAAAACTGCAAAAGCCTCAGTTGTTTCCGACAAAGGTAGCACTCGTTTTCTTTGGTATTGGTATTAAAGGAGTAAAGCATTATCAGCAAGCGGTAACTGGGGGCTGGAATCCTCGAGAGACCTATGTTAACACAATGAGTAAAGTCTATAAAATTGAAGACTTTGCTGAAGAAGCTAATCTGGCAGGGAAGCGAATGGATGATTACGGTTTTGATGTACTGCGAACTCTCGTGCCGCCAGAGTATGGTGATCCGAAGGCTCATGACCGAGCCCGATTAGCACTGGCTGCAGAACGAGATGAGGGTATTACTGTTTTTGATCCCCTCATTGATTTTCTCAAACTTCCAGGAAGACTCTTTCCCCGATTTTCTCTCTAACGTTTGACTTCACATACTATAATTAGTTCACCATTTTTTGCATTGGTGGCTGCTGCAGGATTTGGGGATGTACTCCTGAGAAGGAAGCAGACAGCGAAGATGGCTTGCTTTCTTCAATCGGAAGTGTAACGGTAATTGTCGTTCCTTTACCGATCTCTGACTCGAGAGAAATACTACCTTCATGACCTTCTACGATACCTTTTGCTATAAATAATCCTAGTCCAGAGCTGAGTTTAGCGTGTTCGCCTGTAGCAATTTGTCCGAACCGTGAGAAGAGAAGCGACTGCTTCTCTTTCGGAATACCGACGCCATTATCTGAGACACTGATACTGACGAATTTCCCATGAGTATCTTCTTGCAGCGTTGCTTTGAGCATCACCGTGCCACCGGCATTCGTGTACTTAAGGCTATTTGAAAGGAGATTATTGATTACCTGGCTGATGCGAAGTTTATCGAAGTCGAACTCGGGTAAGTTTTCAGGTAGAGAGCTCACTAGGGTAATAGCTTTACTTTTTGCTTGCGGGAGGAAGACATCAATTCGTTCTTTTAAGATTTTTGCCAGATCATTTGGGGTTTTTTGCATCGTTAGTTTTCCGGATTCTAACTTTGCAGCATCGAGAAGCGATCCGACCTGTTCTAAGAGGAGTTGTGACTGATCATGAATAATACTCAGCATTTTCTCCTGATCTGTTGGAGACATGCCTTGTGGGGTCTTTAAGAGGCCCGAGGCGTCTTTTATAGAGGTGAGTGGCGCACGGAGTTCATGGACCATCATATTGGTGAAATCTTCTTTCATTTGGGAGAGTTGTTTTTCAAGCGTTATGTCATGTAAAAGGATTGATGCACCGATGACTTCTGCATGACTAGCAGCATTGGTGTTTTCATGAACGACCGGAGTGATAAAAACCTGGACCGTTTTCTGGCCGATCTGAAGCTCTTTTTCCTCAAGCACCTTGTTTTCGACAATTGCTTGCTGCATTTTTGCAGCGATATCGTAGGTATGGGAAAAAGAGCTGATAATATCAAAGATCGTTGCCTCTGGTTTATGAATCCCGAGGAAAGCTTTTGCTGCTTCGTTAATAACTAAGAGGCTGTTTTTGGTATCGATCATGAAGACACCGTCAGCTAAGCCTCCTATGAGTGAGAGTAGTTTGCCTTTTTCAGTCGTTAAGACTTCGTGAAGACGACTGAGAGCTCGTGATGCTTCACTGACAATTTGGTAAAGAATCGTCATTTCCTCAACTTTATAGAGGCCCGATTTTGTCGATGAAACATTCAGGAGAGCCACGACTTCATTATTCACGATGAGGGGTATATGGAAAAAGGATGCAAGCGGCTTACTCGCTGTCTGATCGAGAATTGCTCCCGAAAGACTGTCGTCAATGGTTGTCGGGACTGGTTTGTCTGAAAGCGCGCTGAGGGAGGCAATCATACTTTTTTTCACTTGTTCAACAAAGGCAGGACTGACGCTTTCATCGACATACATTTTGAACTTTAATCGGCCTTCGGTTATCAGTAGTGATGATGCAGTCGAGTAGGAGAAAAGAATTTTCAGGCTTCCGGTTATAACATCGATGACTTTTTCGTAGTCAAGCGAGTAGCCGATACGTTCTTGAATCTCTTTTAAGATGGAGATTTGGTAAATCCGCTGTTTATTTACTCTGTCTTGTTGGAGAAGTAGCTTAGTGGTGGATTTTGTTTTCCGGTAGTAGAGAAAAATACTAACGACAAGCAGTCCGAGCGATAGGAAAAGCAGTGGCAGTACCATAGGATAAGTATAGAGTATTTGGTAGTGAGTATCTACCGACTACTTGGTGAGAGATTCTAACTTATCTCCTGTGTTTTTACTTCCTACGACTATGATATAGGTGCCGATAACGAAGAGCAGCTCTTTGATGATGACGACAGTTGCCAGGAAGATATTATTTGAGAGTTGCATGTAGGAGTTTATTGCGTCGATGATAATACCGGCTGCGATAAAGAGGACGCCGATGGATATTGTTTTAAATCCCGAGGCGAGGATACCACTGCCGAACTTTTTTCGCACTTGGGACATAATGATTCCTGCAGTTATACCAGCAAATGCTGCCATAAATGAGCCTGCTTGGATGACAATGGTTAATATTTTATCGATTTCCATAGTAATTTCAGAATATTCGGAATACTCAGTATGCCAGATAAATCGGTGCGGTCAGTTTTTCAGAGAGTCTGATGTACCGATTCTCTGATAAACCGAGTTTTCTGAGTTTTCCGGACTAATGCTTGATTCCATCTGGTTGTACGGCTTGCATTGTTGTATTTTGTTGTGGTTGTCCTGCGGAGCGAGATCCGGCTTCGCCGGACGTAGTAGTTTGTACTGGTACTGTTGGCTGTGCTGTCTGTACTGGGGAGAGAGGAGTTTGAGGAGCAGCAATTGGTTGTGTCTGTGTCACCGGAGCAGGAATAGGTTGTTGCGGTATGCTCAGAGTTGGGGTCGGTTGAGCAGTCGGAGTAGGAGGCGCCTGTTGTACAACGTTTGCTGCGGCCGTAGCCGGTGCTAAGGCGTTCATTAAGCCAGGATAATTTGATAACAGTGGTTCCATAGTTTTTTTAACGATCATGCCCGAGAGTTCAACGAACTGCTCAATAAGCATCTGGATCATTTCTTGGGGATTGCCTTTGATCTCGGTTACACTCCCATCATCAGCAATCGTCAGCCCTGGAACATTCCTTGCTTTGGCTAAGGTAATATCCGGACCTAAGATAATAATCTGCTTTTTTATGAGCTCCGTCAAGAGCTTCTGATAATCTCCGTCTGTTTGTGGTTGCATAGCTTGATTTGGTTATCGGTTTTCTGTTGTCAGTTATCAGAATAATGTTAGCCAGTTTTCTGTCTATCAGTCAAAACCGAAAAACTGAGAACTGGAAGACCTGGATCTGAAAACCGAAACCCGAAAACTGAGAACCGTTAAGCCTTTCTTGTGTTTGCTTGTCTTTCTTGTTCTAACTGTTTTACCTTATTGACGAGATCTTCCGGTTCGATCTGGTATTTGAGGATATAGTCAAGTGCTCCCATCTGAATGGCCTGTTCGATGAGTTCGTTCTGGCCGAAATTAGAGAGAAGCGAGACAGGGATATCTTTTGTCAGCTCGTCGCCTTTTAATGTTTTCAGAACATCATTTCCTTGCATATCGGGAAGTACTTGGTCAAGAAGAATCATATCTGGCTTCTGCGTTTTTGCCGATTCGATACCTGATGTTCCATCAGCTGCACTGATTGTTTCGTAACCGGCCTGTTTTAAGGCTGAGCAGAAGATTGTCGTAAGGGATGCATCATCGTCGATAAGGAGTATCTTCATTATAACTAGTAACTAGATACTAGTAACTAGTCACTAGTTTTAGGCTAGCAGGTAGCAAATTTATTGTCAACCAGAAATCAACGATGAACCATGAACTAGTTACTAGTAGTCAGTTACTAGTTAGTGAACCTTTAACCAGGAAAGACTTTTCTTATTGTCCAGACACAGGGGGTGCCTTAGGCTCAAGTCTGTAGAACAGATCGAGAGCATTCTTAAAGGCCTGGTCCATGTTGAAGTATTTATAATTTGCCAGCCTTCCGACAAAATAGATCCCTTTTTGTTCTGCTTTTTCTGCTTCCTTCGCATACCGTTCATAGAGAGCTTTATTCTCAGGCGATGGGACAGGGTAGTACGGTTCACCTTCCCAGGTTGGGAATTCGCGAGCGATCGTGGTTTTCGGAAGTTTCTGTTTCGTAATGTGTTTATACTCGACGATTCTCGTGTATGGATGCTCGTTGGGGAAGTTAATGACCGAGTTTTGTTGATAGTATTCACGGTCAACAGTTTCGAGTTCAAATCTGAGTGATCGGTACTGGAGTTTCTTGCCGAACTTGTAGCTAAAGAAGAGGTCTATGGGTCCGGTAAAGAAGAGTTTTTCATACGGCCCAAGTTTGTCTTTTTCAGTAAAGTAGTCGGTACTCAGCTTGATCGTGATATTGGGGTTTGTAAGCATCTTCTCAAAGACTTTGGTGTAGCCTTGTGTCGGTTGTGCTTGGTGGATGTCTGAGAAGTAGGAGTCATCAAAGTTTGTTCTGACAGGAATACGGTCAAGCACTGCGGCATCAAGGTTTTTTGGATCAGTATCCCACTGTTTTTTTGTGTAGTTTTTAAAGAGTTTTTCATAGAGGAGAGGACCGACGCGACTTAAGCCAGATTCCTCACTATTGTTGGGATGCTCAATCGGGACAACTTGGGTTTTCAGCCAGGCTTTCATTTCATCCTCGTTTTTGATACTGAGGTCAAGAAGTGCGTTTACCGTCGTAATATTGACCGGAACGGGTACGAGTTTGCCGTCGACATGGGTGAGGACGCGATGCCTATAAGGAGTCCAGTCAGAAAAAGTATGAATATAGCTCCAGACATCTTCAAAGTTGGTATGGAAGAGATGAGCGCCGTATTTGGAAACGAGGACTCCCGCCTCATCGATATAGTCATAGCAATTGCCACCAATATGATCTCTTTTTTCCAAAACGAGGACTTTTTTCTGAAGAAGCGTTGCGTAGCGTTCTGCGAGCACTGCTCCTGAGATGCCTGCTCCGACAACCACAATATCGTAGGTCATTGATTGATTATAGCAAGAATAATAGGCAAGTTCTTCAGAATACTCAGAGAACTCGGTAAGCCAGAAAATCAGCCTGATCAGAGAATCAGTGTGTCAGAAAGACTTCTGATATCTCTGAATCTCCGAAGTTCTGATGTTCTGATTCACAGAGTATTCAGAGTTTTCCGAAAATGTACTATAATCAAGGAATCGTCCCTATGGTAAAGGAAAAACCGATCTGTAGCATCATCATTCCTTTCTTTAACGAGGAAGCGCGCGTTCTTCGTGTTCTCAGGGTAGTAAAACGGCTAAAGCGGAGTGTGCCGATTATCTGCGTTGATGATGGTTCGACAGATGCTGCAGCAGAAACGATACAGAAACGATATAAAGATATCGTACTGCTTCATCATCAGAAAAATATCGGTAAGAGTGCGGCTGTCTGTACCGGGCTTGCTAGGGTAAAAACGCCTTTTGTCATGCTTCTTGATGCCGATCTCAAAAACTTGAAAGCATCTGAACTGGATGATGCCATAGAAACTATCGAAACATATCCTACTATTGCCATGCTTGTTTTGAGAAGAAAAAATGAGGCCTTAGTTTCAAAAATGGTAAGAGGAGATGTCTTAGTTTCGGGAGAGAGAATCATTCGTACCTCAGACCTTCGAAACGTTATGAAAACGCACCCGGTTGCTTATGAAATTGAGCCGGCAATTAACTACTACATGATGGAAAAACAAAAGCGCGTCTGTTGGATGTTCCACTCGGGAACGAATACGATAAAAATAAATAAAATCGGTTTTTTTGAGGGGATGAAGAAAGAAATTCAGTATGTGTATAGCGTTTTAGTCTATAAAGGACCTGTTGTGCAGGCAAAATCCATGCTTTTTTTCTGTCGGAATAACGTCAGCAATGACCGGCCGGGTATGCAGGATGTCGTGTTGAAGAAATTTGATGAATATGCGACGTTGTTGTCTCGGTATGCCCGAGCAGAAATACCGGTAGACCAATTACTCTCGAGAAAATTTTATAAAGAGACCGTACTTCCGCGAACAAAGAAACAGCTGAGGAAACTGTTGGAGTAGCTTAGCGAAAATCCTTCATTCTTATCGATTTTTTCTTCAAGAAGCGGATCTCAAAGAACGGCTTAACATAGGAGAGAAGTCCGACAATAGGACTCCCTTTAAAACGACGATTTGAGACAAAGACAATATGATCTCTCAGGAAGGTGATTTTCCCAAACTTATGTAGCCTGGTTGCAAGCTCCATATCATCAAGAGAAGGCAGGTCGGTATCGATTTTCCCGGCTTTATTATAGGCATCTTTGCGTACAGCATAGCTGAAGCCTGAAAGCCACATGTACCCCATGAACAGTCGGTAAGTATACATTCCAAGCATTTGAAAGAAGAGTACCACAGTACTGTTAAAACGAGACGGATCATCGATCCTTCCAGGACCTGTTACCGCAACGACCTCATCGTTTTGAAAGTATTTCATGAAGGTTTCAAGCCAGTGAGGGGGAACTACCGTATCTGCGTCGGTGGAGAAGACGATAGGTGCTTTCGCAGCTTCAAAACCGGCTGCTCGAGCAGCTCCCGAGCCTTTCTTTTTTTCTTTAATGACTCGTATGGAAAGGCGATCTTTATATTTTTTGGCCACTTCTGCTGTTTTATCTGTCGAATTGTTATCAGCAACAATGACTTCGAAGCAGTGCTTTGTCTTCTGTGCTACAAGAGAATCAAGACAAGCACGGATATGCTTCTCTTCGTTGTAGGCAGGGATAACGACAGAGAGGTCAAGTGTTTTTACTTGAGAAGAAGATTTCGTGCTTTTCATCGAATATTGTCAAGCTGCACGCTTTTAACTCCTCTGGTTTTCATTTTTGTGAAAAGGATCAAATACTCGGTAAAAACACCCAGAACACCTTTTTCTTTATATCGTCTGGCTGATGCGCCAACCGGGGCTTTCCGATCGTAACGAATTTTTCCATGGTTTTTGACCCTGAATCCAAATTCAATATCGTCAAACGCATTCATTGTTGTGTTAAGGCCACCGGTTTTCTCATATATTTCTTTGCGAATTGCGAAGCTATAGCCGTTCATCCAGTAATGTCCGAAAAGTAGTCGGTAAAGCTCAATCGTTGGGTGAGCAAAGAATTTGTAGAGTATTTTTTGCCACTTGGTGTCTAGATCATCTGTCGTGGCAGGGCTGGTAACTGCTATCACCGATGGGCTATCAAAATATTCCAGAAAGGTTTCGATCCAGTGAGAGGGGACGACGGTATCAGCATCAGTCGTAAAGAGGAACTTACCCTTTGCAGCTTTGAAGCCCGCGGCTCGAGCGATACCCCTGGCTCGTTTTTTTTCGATGAGAAGGGTAAGGGGGAGTTTTTTTAGGTAGCTCTTAACAATCTCTGCTGTTTTATCTGTTGAGTTATTATCAACAACGATGATCTCAAAATCGGTAAATGTTTGTTTACCGAGTGCCTCAAGTGTCCGTCCGATAACCTTTTCTTCATTAAAGGCCGGAATGACGACAGAAACGAGCGGATTTTTCATAAAAAATGCTTACCCCAAATGCTTTGGTAAGCTCTTTGTTATTATAGCATTTTTCAAAAAGAGACGTCTGTCGACAGCCAAAGACAACTCTGCTAGAATTGCCACAGAAGAAAACGATGAAACGTATAGCACAAAGCAATGGCAAGACAGCTCTCATTACCGGTGCATCAGCCGGATTTGGGGCGGAGTTCGCCGAGGTTTTTGCTCGCGAGGGATATGATCTTCTCTTGGTGGCCCGTTCTGAAACTCGATTGAAAGCTGTAGCATCTCAGGTAAATAGCACCTATGGCCGTAAGGTAAAGATTCTTGCTTTGGATCTTACCTCAGAAGGTGCAGGGAAGAAAGTCTTTCTCTGGGCTCAGAAGCAGGCTCCTTCAATCGACTGTCTGGTTAATAATGCTGGTATAGGCAACTACGGACGATTTGCCGAGATTCCCCTGGAAAAAGAACGTGAGCTCCTCGAATTGAATATCGGTGTTCTGACCGAGCTTTGTCATCGGTTTATTCCCTTGATGATTAAGCAGGGTGGTGGGAGAATCCTCAATGTCGCATCTCTAGCCGCTTTCCAGGCGGGCGCTTACTATGCGACCTATTATGCCAGTAAAGCCTACGTTCTTCTCTTCACCGAGGCACTTGGGCTTGAGTATAAAAAAGATAAGGTGATTATCAGTGCGCTTTGTCCAGGTCCCTCACCAACGAGTTTTTTCGAGAAATCAAAGATGGCAGATACCTCATGGATTTTTCGATCTCAGATGATTCCTCCAAAGCAGGTTGCCGAAGCAGGGTATAAGGGGCTTATGAAAGGTCGCGATATCATCATCCCGTCGAAGAAATACTTTATTGTGCCACTTTCGGCCAGGCTTTTCCCCCGTTGGCTTATGGCAAGGATCAACAAGCGCCTTGTAGAGGTCATTGCAAAAGGCTAACTACTTCTCAGGAGACTTCTTCTCTCTCAGGAGGAAATAGACAAAAATCAGCACAATTGGAAGGCAACTGAGTACTGCTGTTGTCCATGTATATTCAATCGGAAAGAAGAAATTGAGATCAAGAATTGATGCCATGTGCAGGATGGTAAAATTCCCTGTTCGAACCGCTTCAACAAAGATGAAGAAGAGATGAATGCAGGCTGAGATAAAAATGGTTTTTTCTAGCGCTCGAAAGACAACTTTTTTAGCCATGAATACTCCTTAAGAACGATTATATAACAGCATGTGGTAATTTGCTATACTACACGCATGGTAACGCAAGATTTAGAAAAGCTACTTCAAAAACAGGTTGCTGCGCTGACGGAGCAGGACCTCGTGGTGAAACTGACCAAGCCATCGATTCCCACGCATGGTGACTATACTGTTACCGTAGCCCTTTCACTGGCAAAGATTCTGAAAAAACCACCGATGGAAGTTGCTGAGTCATTGGCAGCCGAACTGAGGACCAACAAAGAGAAGCTGGCCATGGTTGAGCGAATAGACGTCGTTGCTCCGGGCTTCATTAACTTTTGGCTCTCTCAAAAAGAACTGCTTACTGTACTAAAGCAGTCAAAAGATAAAAAAGTGGAACAAAAATACTCACATTCTTTACAGAACAAACGAATTCTCATCGAGTACGCGCATCCTAATACGCATAAAGAGATGCACATCGGTCATATGCGAACGATGATTACCGGTGAAGCGCTCGCACGACTGTTAAAAGCTGGGGGAGCTGAGGTATTCCGAGCGAATTACCAGGGAGACATCGGTCCTCATGTGGCTAAGGCTCTCTATGGGGTAGAGAAGCTCATAGCGGAGAGGAGTTTAACAATTGAGCAATTAGAACAATCGAGCAATGCCGAAAAAGCTCATTTCTTAGGCGAAGCCTACGTACGAGGTAATAAGGACTATGAAGAAGAAAAGGTGACGATTGACGCTTTGAACACAAAACTGTACCAAAAAGACGCCACTATTTGGCCACTTTACGAGCAGACGAGAAAATGGAGTTTGGATTACTACGAAGACTTTTATACGAGGTTTTATACGAAGTTTGATCGGCTCTTTTTCGAGTCAGAAATGGCAGATCGCGGTAAAGAAATCGTACAAGAAGCGATAGGCACGGTTTTTACCGAAGACAATGGTGCCGTTATCTTTCCCGGGGAGAAGTATGGCCTGCATACCAGAGTTTTTATTACTCAGGCTGGTAATCCGACCTATGAGGGAAAAGAAATGGCCAATGCCTTTGCTGAACATAAAGCATTTCCTTTCGATCTGAAGATGCATGTGGTCGGCAGCGAGCAGGCGGGTTATTTCAAGGTCGTCTTTAAGGCGCTTGAACTTCTAGATCCTGAGAAGTTTGAAGGGAAGCAGCATCATGTCTCAATGGGTATGGTGACCCTGACTGATCGGAAGATGAGCTCGAGAACAGGCGAGATCCTTAGAGTGGACTGGCTTATCGATCAGGTAAAGGAGCGTATCCTGAATCTGGTACAAGAAGGGAAAATCGAAGCCGAGAATAAAGATGCCGTCGTTGAGATGGTAGCAATCGGCGCGGTAAAGTACTCGGTCTTAAAAGTTGCGACGACTCAGAATGTCGCTTTTGATATCGAAAAGTCTGTTGCCTTAGACGGTGATAGCGGACCGTATCTGCAGTATACCTATGCGAGGACGCAGAGTGTTTTACGAAAAGCAGACAGCCAAGCGGGAACCTTAGATACTTCAGGCTTAACGCTTAATGAAGAAGAGAAGGCCTTACTAAGAATGCTCTATATGTTCCCTCAGGTTATTTCCGATGCTGCGAGTACCTTTTCACCCCATATTCTTTGTACGTTTTTGTTTGATCTGACAAAGCAATTCAATCTTTTCTATCAAAAACATGCGATTTTAAAAAGTGAGCAGCAGGAGTTCAGATTGGCCCTTACTGCGGCAGTAGGGAACACGATCAAACAAGGTCTTCATCTCCTCGGCATAAAATCCCCAGAAAAAATGTAGTATCAAACTATCTACTACCATATCATTATGGTATAATTTCCTTAAATCATGAGCAGTGAAAGCACACGAAAAATAGGGAGAGCTGTTGGAGAATTACGTACAGCTTCAGACATCCGTTATGGTGTATTTAAAACAGACGCCGGAGCCGTAGATAGAACAGTCCCTGCAGAATTACGCATAGGTGAAGAAGAATTTTCCCATTATGCAGCAGGACTAAATAATGGTCTTCGCGCAGTTATTCTTCCTGTTATGGCAAACGGTAGCTCTTTTACTCACCACGATGTTGCCCAGACATTACAAGTAGCAGCACGTGATAGTTTCCGTGGAAGAGACATAGGAGTTACAACAAGAGATTCACTCGTGAGCTTGGAGCTATTTGATTTAGTTGCGAGTGACACAGCAACAGAGGATACAGAACCTAGATATAGAATATCTCGGAGAGGGGGAGCTAAAGGATTAGCATACATTGGAGGTCCTCTTGTAACAATCCATGGTCTTGGTGTGCGAGTAGATAAGCTTTGGGGAAACAGGCAACCTAGGTCATTACAGGAACCACAGGTGATAGAAACAGACGAAGGAAGTATTGTGTATAAACCACGAAATGCTCAGATTCGTTACCGAATACTTCAAGGCCTCTTGCTCGAAGCAAAAAGAGCGCGCAGGCCAGAGAAGGTACTTCTTAGAAAAATTGATATAGCAGAGCGAATACATGAAGATCCAAGGACCGTTGGCTATTCGTTAGTCGAAATGGCCGAAGCGGGGGTGCTTACGTATGAAACGGACGTCAATAAAACAAAAGTGACATTAACAAAGCCTCAGCATGAACTTCTTCTTGATATTAATGCAGCAATTCTTAAATTTCGATTAGGCGATCCTAAAGATATGCAGCGATATCATGAAAAAGCTCTAGCGATACTACGAAATCCTGTGCTCGTGGCTGAGCTTATTGATCAATCTCTTCCGGCAAAACCCGCAGAAAAAGCCAGCTCTGAAGCTAGGACCGTGTAAAGAGTTCCTAGTTTTTTAGAGAATCTGGATACAGTACAATATATATTGATATACTAATCAGCTTTCTGGGTATTGAGAAAGAAATCTGCCGGTGCTACAATACCGAACATGGAGTTTCAGAAAACAGTCCTCAAAAACGGCCTCAGAGTCATCACCGTCCCGATGCCATCTTTCGAATCAGCAACCGTTCTCGTTATGGTCGGAGCAGGGAGTCGCTACGAAACCCGTGAAAATAATGGTATTTCACACTTTTTAGAGCACATGGCCTTTAAAGGCACGAAACGACGCCCTTCAGCCATGGCCATCTCAAGTCTTATCGACGGCATGGGGGGAGAATTTAACGCTTTCACGGGCAAAGAATACACTGGTTACTATATCAAATCTAGTAAGAACAATATCAAATTAAGCCTCGATGTGTTATCGGACATGCTCAATAATTCGCTTCTTGATCCTCTGGAGATCAATAAAGAGCGCGGAGTGATCTTAGAAGAAATCAATCTCTACGAAGACACACCGATGCGCAAGATCGGCGATATCTACGAACACTTGCTCTATGGTGATACACCAATGGGTTGGGATATCGCTGGCGAAAAAGAAAATATCCGAAAAATAACACGAGAAGATTTTCAAGCCTATATGAAGAGTCTGTATAGCGCAGATAATATGACCGTCGTCGTGGCTGGGGGCATCAATGAGAAAGAAGCACTTGCGATGGTCGAGGAGCAGTTTGGGAAGATGAAGTCCTTTTTGAAAAAAAGCTACCTAGCAGTAGTTGAGAATCAGAAAAAACCTGAAGTCTTAATTAAAGAGAAGAAAACAGAACAGATCCATATCGCTCTTGGTGTTCGAACGGATGGCGTTGACTCGCCGGATAAGTATCCATTGGCGGTTTTGGCCTCTCTTTTGGGTGGTGGTATGAGTTCACGGCTTTTTCATGAAGTACGAGAGAAACGAGGGCTTGGGTATTATGTACGGTCGAGTGCAGATCACTATAAAGATGCAGGTTCGCTCGTCTCAGTGGCGGGTATTGATCCGAAACGTGTTACCGATGCCGTCGAAGTCATCATTCAGGAATATGGAAAAGCAACCACCGGGAAACTCGCCGTCACCAAAGAAGAACTAACAAAAGCGAAAGAATTTCTCAAGGGACACTTGGTTCTGGAGCTTGAAGACAGCCGTGCAGTCGCAGTCTACTATGCCCAGCAAGAACTTTTGGAAAAAGAAACAGATAATCCCGATGAGGTGTTAAAGAAACTTGATAGTGTTACAATCGATCAAGTAAATGCTGTGGGAAAGAAGTATTTCACTGACGATAAGTTAAACCTCGCTTTAATCGGTAACTATAGTGATAGACAGAGTCTTGAGAAGTTGCTAAAATTATAATATGGAAAAAACAGTTGTCTTAGTAAAGCCGGATGGCGTACAGCGTGGAGTGATCGGTGAGATCATTCATCGTTTCGAGCGAAAAGGTCTAAAGCTGGTTGCTTTAAAGATGGTTTCTTTAGATGATTCAATTCTTGATGAGTGGTATGCTCATCATAAAGATAAACCATTCTTCGGAGGTTTAAAGTCCTACATGAAGTCGTATCCTATTATCGCCATGCTCTGGGAGGGACTCGATGTGGTTTCTACCGTTCGGACCATGATCGGTGTCACAAAAGCTCGTGACGCAGCACCAGGAACGATACGAGGCGATTTTGCGATGAGTCAGCAGTATAACCTCATCCATGCATCAGAGGATGCTGAAATCGCAGCAAGGGAAGCGAAATTGATGTTTGATGCATCAGAAGTTTTCGAATGGAATAAACTTGATTTTGAGAATATCTACCTTGAAGACGAACGAAAATAACTCCTACTAATTCTGTTCCAGCACCAATTTTTGAGTCTTCTGCAACACCAGCTGTTTAAATCATTTTTTCTTCCAACCCGTATTGACAACGAATTCGTAACAGTTTTATAGTTACCATAGACCTATGGAAAGATTACCCGATTCAGGGATGCAAAAACATCCTCAACCACCAGAGCCTGAAAGAACACTTACGATGCTGGGTTCGATAGAGAGTAGTATGACGCCCAATAGAACGCTTCAAAAATGGACAGATGGGGTCAGTATTGTCTATTTCTCGATGCGGACAGACAATCCTGTTAAGCCAGAGGAGATAAACGTCAAGTCATTTGATAGGATCCGGCATGCTGCAGCTAAGCAGAGAGCAGCGTATGAATCGTTAACGCCCGATCAGCGTCTTGATGTCGAGTTACAAAGTATGAGAAGAAGGGGACAGAGCGATAATCCTGGATTACGGTATGCCATGTATCGGGGGCAACAACGAGCCGCCGTAGAATTTGCAGAGAGTATACAAGCAAACGTCGGTGTTAGACAACGTTACCACTAAGACTGTATCAAACCTCATCCTAACTATAGCTACTTAGCCTCGAGATCTTCCCCATATTTTTGAATACATTTCTGAATCAATTTGGCCCCTTGAGTAAGTCTAGGACCTGGTCGATTCAGTAGAGAATCGTCAATAACAAAGAATTTTTTCTCAGCAACGGCACGTAATTTCTCCCATCCTGGTCTGTTTTCAACACTTTTTGACCACTGCCACGCCTGTCTTCTCCGCCTGAGGCGGATTGCAGGCGAGCTCCTTTTGTCTCGCTGTGCTCGCCAAAAGTCCGCTCCACACCAATGAAAAATCATCAGATCTGGGTCGAATTTTTCCAGATTTTTGAGGAGAAAAGTACTGCTGGGTTTTCCTTGTTCTGACAGTCCGGCTGTTCCGCCGGCAATGCTTATCAGTTCTGGTACCCAGTTGCCAGAGACAAGTGGTCCTTGGGCTTTGCCCGCCGAAGTCCCGCTTTGCGGGACGAAGGAGGGCCATTCTTCGGCATAGATGCGAAGTCGAGGAGATAGCGTGGCTCTTTTTGCTACAGAAGAGAGTTCCTTCTGCATGGTTTTAATAAGATCCTCTGCTGTTCGGGATTTTTGTACAACTTTAGCTATATTCTTTATAGATTGATATACTTGCATTAGGGTTTTCGGCTCGACATGAATAATCTTTCCTGGTCCCTTCTCGCCTCGCTTAAGCGAGAGCGAAGCGGGCCAGTCCCTTAAGGATTCAGGTATAAAGGTAGACGTAAATATAAAATCAGGATTAAGTTCTGTGATTTTTTTAGGTTCGGTATATATCCAAGAACCGAGTTTTTGTATATTCTTTGTTTCTTTAGGATAATCACAGAGATTGGTAATCCCGACGAGTTGATCACCGACACCGAGAGCAAAAAGGATTTCGGTATTTGATGGAGCGAGTGAGAGTAGCCGCATGAGGAGAGTATAGCATTAGGTGAGGAGAGTGATTTACTTTGTTCCTGCCGGTGTTAGTCTTTTCTGGACACCAAATGCGTTTAATAATTTTTCAGTCGGAAAGCAGATTTCTCTGTCACCAAATTTGGCAACTCGTATGTCGGTTAAGTCTTCTCTCTGCATAAAACGTCCTTCTCCATGCGCCCATTCATATATTTTCGGCAGGTCTTCTCGTGCAACACCCACATAGGTACCGACAACTTTGCCTAATCCGACAATGGGGGCTAAATTTCTTTCTCTCCAAATTTCTGCATAGTGACTAAGGCGATGTCCTTTAAAGGTAGTGGGGTCAAACTCTTGGCTGAGTCTTTCAGTTTCAGGGTCTGTATAGGATGGTATTGCGATTTTTCCTTCAGTATCGAGCGTTATTGTTGCAAACTCATGAACACTTGAAGCTCCGTCTGGGTCTGGTGCAGGAGGCGTTCCTTGAGGCTCTTGTCCTAGTCCTGGTTCCTGTCTATCTGTCATAAGGCGAATATAACAAAAATCGCAGGCATAGGCAATACCTAGCCTCTCATCCGGAGAATCAGTTATAATACCAAAACCGGGGTGTAGTGAATCGGTATCACGCTGCTTTCGGGTAGCAGAGACACGGGGTTCAATTCCCCGCACCCCGACAGAGTAATTTATAGATTGATATATTAAGCCCCGTAGTTCAATGGATAGAATAGGTGCGTCCTAAGCGCTTGATGACAGTTCGATTCTGTCCGGGGCTACAAAGTAAAGAGGTTCGACTGCGTCCTCCGAATCCGCTAGCTGGCGGAGAAGGAGGATTCCTCTCGACGGTACTTCGGCGGGCAGGTAGAACGGCAGTTCGACAGAGGCATCTGAAGCTTTAGCGAAAGATGCTTCTGCCCGGGGTTACCATTTTCTCTTCAGGACTTGTCCTCTTTGTCCTTGCCGTGATACGCTTCTTCTATGGGCGATACTGCACATGGAAAAGATATTCTCAAATTGATTCGCAAGCGGGGCAATATACAAGATCCTATTGCTACTCCGACACCTCTACCTCAAGCAGCTGCTCAGCCTGCATCACAGCCTGAGCCTGTTGAACAAAAGGCAACACCTCCTGTGTCACATGCCATGGTTCGGATGGCTTTTAAGGAGAAGGTAAAGTTCGTTCTCATTAGAAGTATCGGTAACTTTCTTCTTCTTTTTAGTATCTATGGTGTGATTGCTACTTTCGGTCCTGCCTTAGAGTATGAAATCGCTTATCGTGTGGCGCAGTTTCGGGGAGTTTCCTATCGTGTCGCCGAAGCACGTGAGCTGAAACCAGACCAAGTAGCAGTCGGGAATACCGGTCCCTCTTTTGGCTCGATACTGAGTGGTAAAAAAGAGCAAGTATTGATACCTAACGATACAGATTTTAGTATTTTGATACCGAAGATCGGCGCTTCTGCAAAAGTTTTTCCGAATATCGATCCGGATAATGAAAAAGACTTTCTTCCGGTGTTGCAGAAGGGTATAGCCCATGCCAAGGGTACTGTCTTTCCGGGATTTCCGGGTAATACCTATCTCTTTGCTCACTCGACAGATAATTGGTGGAATGTGGGGCGATATAATGCCATTTTCTACCTCTTAAAGGACCTCTCTCCGGGTGATGATGTGACTGTGTTCTTTGAGAACAGACGCTATGAGTACCAGGTGACAGAAACAAAGATAGGAGATCCATCAGAGGTATCGTATTTAAAAGACAGCCATGGCGGGCAAGAGCAGCTTGTGATGCAGACCTGCTGGCCTCCTGGAACTACCTTTAAACGATTCTTTGTCTTCGCCAAACTAAAATCAGATCTTAAGAACTAGCCACTATAAATTAGTTACTAGTAACTAGTAGTCAGTTATTAGTTATTTGAGGCCAATGGTGTAAAGATTGGGGAGGATATTTGGGTTATTCAAATTCGTTACAATCACCAGTTTTGAGCCGTTTGGCCATGGGAAGACGAAGTGTTCCTCAAAGGGGCCTGCATAGACTGTCGTTTTATTTGTTCCATCGTACTCCATGATATCGATTCTCTTGTCGTTGACATAGATTAAGTGGTTTGCATCACTGAACCATGTGAGTGGATATCGACAGGTCTGCAGTAAGGTATCAAGACAGGAAACAGTAAGTTCATCAACAATTTTAATGTTCACATCTTCTTTAATGTCGTAGACATAGATAGCGTCTTTCTCTATTTTTCTTGCCTCGTTTATGTTGTTAATACCGATCAATCGTGGCTTTATAATAAGGGGAAGATCTGTACTCGTTTTTGCTTTATACAAGATTTTAATGTCATCAGGTGCCCAGGAGAGGATGGTGAAATTTTGGTTAATCATTTGTTGGAGTTTCGGCTTTAGTCCTCCCATGCGAGCACTGTCGCGTTCCGTTTTATCTTTTGTCCAGGTAGCTGTATAGGTGGGTAGCACTGCCGTTATATTTCGTGGTGCCTCATTCATCTGTGTAGCATCTAGGAGATAGGTGGATTCGGCTCGGCTGAGCGTGGCCGGAATCGTTGCGATAAGCTCTCGACCATCAGGTGCCCAAGCAATCTGTGCGAGCGAGAAGGTATCGGTTGTGTCATCTACAATCTGTCGTGCAGGAGATTGGAGAAAAAGGACAGGATTGGCTGCGAGGTCGAGGATATAGATACCGTTTTTCTTCAGAGCTGAGGATGAGGCTACTTTGTAGGCTAATTTCGTATGGAGCGGGTCAAGAATAGGATCGGTCGCTCCGTTTGAGGTTAGGCCTTCAAGTTTTGGTGTGGTCGGGAAAAGAAGCGCAGTTGCCGGAGTGACGACTTCTTCCTGGACACGAAGCTTTTTCTCCCAGGAAAAGTAGCCTTCTTTTACGATCTTAACCATGTACTCACCGGGAGCCAGGTTAAGGTTTTGATTGGTTGCTGCAGTGAGCTGGTTATTGATGAAGATCGAAGCTCCTTCGGGAAAACTTTTAGCTGCAAGGATGCCGGTTTTTGCAAGATCCGGCTTGCCTTGATTAAAACTTAAACGATAGCCTCTCCCATAGAGAATAATGAGCACAGTACCTAAGGCCAGAAAGAAGATAATGATCAGAGATGCCAGTAGTTGTTTTCTCATACGAGTTGCTGCAAGAGTATTATACAGCAAATTAGTAGTTGCAATACAGTACGATTATTGTAAATAGAAAAGAGAGTAGTATATAATCGAATTGTTATCTAAGAAAACCACAAATTTGATAGAGAAGAGTAGTAGTTTGATAGAGATAAATTGCTCCATTGTTCTATTGTTTCATTGATAAAAGTGTTTTTAGCAATCGAGCAATGTAACAATCCAACAATTATTTCGTCTTTAGTATGTTTAAATTCACCATCCCATCCTCAAAGAGAATCGGTATTGATCTGGGTACAGCAAATACGCTGGTGTATCTTGTGGGTGAAGGTATAGTACTCAATGAACCCACAGTCGTTGCCGTAACAGCCGAAGAAAACCGTGTCGTGGCTGTCGGCAAAGAAGCAAAAGACATGTTGGGTAGAACACCGGGGAATGTCGTTGCCATGCGGCCTCTTCGTGACGGCGTGATAGCTGACTATACCATCACCGAAGCTATGCTTTCGTACTTTATGGATAAATCATGTGGCTCAGCTCGTTTTTTTAAGCCGGAAGTCATGGTCTGTATTCCCTCAGGTGTTACACAGGTGGAACGAAGAGCGGTGTTAGATGCTGCTATGTCTGCCGGAGCACGGGTTGCTTATCTGATTGATGAACCACTTGCAGCCGCAATAGGCGCAAAGATTCCGATCGCTCAACCGGCAGGGCATATGATAGTCAATATTGGTGGCGGATCGACAGAGTCTGCCGTTATCTCCCTCGGAGGCGTCGTGGTTCATAGCTCAGTCCGAGTAGCAGGGAATAAGATCGATGAGGCAATTGCAAGTTATATTAAAAAGAAGTTTAACCTCTTAGTGGGTGAAACAACTGCCGAGACGATCAAAATTGAACTTGGCAACGCTCTTCCTGCAAAGCAGGACTCTTCTAGCCATGCAAAGTCAGGGGATTCTCCTGTGGAGAAGAAGATGGAAATTCGGGGAAGAGACAATATTACCGGTTTGCCTCGGACGATTGAACTGACAGAGGCTCAGGTCACGGAAGCGATTCGACCGGTACTAATGGATATTATCCAAGGTCCAAAAGGTGTCCTCGAACAATGTCCGCCCGAGTTAGCCTCAGATATTATTGATAAAGGGATCGTTATGTCCGGAGGAACATCGCTCTTAACCAATTTTGATAAGTTAATGACTCAGGTAACAGGCGTACCTTGCCATGTGGCTGAAGATGCACTGCTCTGTGTGGTTCGAGGAACAGGCGTGGCGATGGAAAATATCGAGCTATATAAGCGAAGTATAAGTAAGAGATAAATCTAACGAGTAACGAGCGTCTAGTTACTAACAACTAGTTTTTAACATGAATCCTATAACCTCATTGCCGGATTTGCAGCCTCGAAACTTCTTCTTTGTGAAATGCGATATTTTCACAACAGAAAAAACCTATAACATAAGATTATCTCTACCATTCTCTTATTTGTCTTTTTATGCCTAGAGCAGTATAATTTGAATCTATATTTTGTATAGTTTCTGTATTCATAAAGAGAGAAAAAGAGAAACAAGAATATTCTAAAAACATCTTATAACTATGATAACATCACTAGGGAAACAATCACTACTCGGGATTGAAATAACCAACTCGACATCAAAAGAAATCCTAGAGTATATTATAGATTTTCTGCAATCTAACAAAAAACCGATCTATGTTGTTACCCCAAATCCTGAGATTATTGTTCGGGCAACAAAGAACAAAGCGTTTCGAGAGATACTTAATAACGCAGAGTTAGCTTTACCTGATGGGGTGGGTGTACTGCTCGGAGGCCAGATAGTAGGAAAACCCTTTCAAGAACGAGTAACAGGTACTGATTTCATAGAGGCAATCTGTAAGAGGGTGGTAAATGAAAGTAAGAGCGACGTAAGAAAGCCTATAACGATGGGCTTTTTAGGTGCCGGACCAAACGTGGCACTAAAGGCGTCCGAGTGCTTGAGTAAAAAATATCCAGGGTTACGGGTTGCCTTTGCGGGTGAAGAGTGGCCTACGAGTCAGCCTTCAGAACCTTTAGATATTCTTTTTGTCGCCTTTGGTGTCCCCAAGCAAGAAGAATGGATGGCTGAACATGTGGGGAACATACCTGTACGAGTCATGATAGGCGTCGGAGGGGCCTTAGACTATCTGAGTGGACGAGTGCCTCGTGCACCGAAGGTCCTTCGTAGCGCGGGATTGGAATGGTTGTATCGACTTATCCGTGAACCTTGGCGTGCAAAAAGGCAGCTTGCTCTGGTAGAATATATATGGTTAATCCTGGAGAGTAAAATTCGAAATTCGAATATCGAAACTCGAAACAATACCAAATGATCAAAACCTAAATCAAAGAGTTTTATATATTTTTATTTGTATTTTGAGCCTTGTTTCGAATTTCGTGCTTCGGTATTCGGATTTACCGTCATAGATTCTTAACAATACCAATCTATGCGTGTTCTCTATCTCTACATGTTCCCACTCTGGGGAAACGGATCAGGAACCTGGCTTCGCCGGCTGACTTCCTCGTTGAATGATAAGTACAAGAAGCACTTTGAAGCTGCTATTGTCGCTCCTGAGTCTCGAGATCTTGAAGGAATAAAGATCTACCGCCTCAAACCTCCTCTTATGGGTGTTTTCGTAGGAAACCCCGAATTAACCAAAGGGAGAAAGTACTCATCCTTCTCAAATCTTGAGATGATCGAGACATATAACTACTATTTTCTTCAGGCTGCGAAAGCGATAGAGGATTTTAAGCCTGACTTTATTCATGTCTGGCACACTGCATTTCTTCCTGCTTTGGCTCGACCTCTCTCAAACTTCTATAAAGTACCTTTCGGTATTACTACGCATGGAAGCGACCTCTACTACTTTAAAGAAGATAGTCGTTGGATTCCTTCAGTTCAGTCGGCCTCAGAAAAGTCGAAATTTATCAGCGCAAATAGTAACTTTACCAAAGTATGGTACCTCCAAATGTTTGGTGTTAACTTGATCGAGAAGACACGGGTTATCCCGTCAGGCATAAACCAAAAAATCGATTTCAAACGAGATGTAAGCTGGATTGATAAGAAGTATAAGTTCAAGCACGACAAGATGGTTTTGTTTACCGGTCGCTTGACTATTCATAAGGGAGTCGAGTATCTCATTCGAGCAGCTCGTCAGATTAACGCCGAAGTACTGATTCTCGGTGACGGTCCTGAGCGGAAGTACTTAGAAAGCCTGATAAAGCAGTACAATCTCACCAATGTCCATATGTTAGGATACTTCTCCGAACGAGTTGAGCAGATCAATGATTTTTACCTTCGAGCAGATGTCTATGTCGCACCGAGCGTTTGGAATGAACCGCTAGGCTTGGTTATTCTGGAATCGATGGCCCAAAAAACGCCTGTCGTTGTGACCAGAAAAGGCGGCGTCAGTACGATCGTCAAAGATGGCTATAATGGTTTTCTCGTACGGCCGAAAAGCTGGAAGGAGATTGTCGAAAAAGTAAATCTGCTTCTGGCAAATGATGCACTCAGGAATAAAATGGGTGAGAATGCGTATAAGACAGTAGCTGCCCGCTTCAGCTGGGATAAAATAGCCACCCGGTTCTATAATCTCTATGAACGATATGGAGTGAAACGATAAAGTCGGTAAAGAGCTGATATACTGAAAGAGTGAAAATACTGCTCATCTCAACCCTCAAAAGGAAAGTTACTGCTTCAGAGTTCGCTTCTCGTTCACGAATCATCTATCAGTTAGCTGAGGGTTTGGTAAAAAGAGGCCATACTGTTTCCCTCATGGGGACAGGGGATAGTAGTATTCCCGGTGTTCGAATTATTCCTGTTCTTAAGACAGGATGGGTAGACCAGCCTCCTGTTGAAAACACATTTCTTCGTGATACTGCCTCGCTTCTTCGTCTGAGTACCAACATGCTTGCTCTCCAGGATGAATTTGATATCATCCATAACCACACGTATCCGGATTTTTTTCCATCTGTCGTTGAGCAAGAGCTAAAAATTCCTTTAGTGACGACGCTTCATGCTCTCTATGACAGCTACATGGATGAGACACTGGCACTCTACCCAAATACACAATTTGTTGCGCTCTCAGAAGCCTACAGAGAGTTGTATCAGAAAGCGCGTATACAGCATGTTGTCTATAACGGCGTCGATACCTCTTTGTTCACCTATCATGAGAAAAAGGAAGACTATTTGTTTTGGCTAGGACGACTCCCGAAAGCGAAAGATGAGAAGGGAAACTACGTAGATCCAAAAGGTATTCGAACGGCCATTGCACTTGCTGAAAAAACGGGCCAGAAGCTCTATCTCGCAGGCGTCGTCGAGGATAAAGCGTTTTTTGATAAAGACGTGAAGTCGCATCTTTCAAATACCATCCAATGGGTTGGTGAGGTGTCATCTGAACAATCACTTCCTATTAGTAGGGTTGTTGATCTCATGCAGAAAGCTAAGGCATTTCTTATGACGGTGAATCAAGAGGAGCCCTTTGGCTTGGTTATGGCTGAAGCTATGAGTTGTGGTACACCGGTTATTGCCTATAACCACGGTGCTGTGCCTGAGATCGTGAAAGACGGTCTGACAGGATACATTGTTGATCCATCGGAAGGGGTAGAAGGGTTAGTAAAGGCAGTAGGAAAAATTAGTCAGATCAATCCCAAACGCTGTCGAGAGCATGTGGAGGCACAATTTACTGTCGAACATATGGTAGCTTCATATGAAGCGTTGTATGAACAAATCTTAGCCAGGCATTGATCTTTTACTTTATCTATTGATATATTAATTAGTATATTGAATTATTTTATATCGGTAGATAGAAAACTGTAATGCCAAAGAGCGTATGTAAGTAGGAAAATGTTGCCACCTGTGAAATACCTCGGCGATTAGCTAGTACCGCCATCAGCGCCTCGGGAAATGATAATTCTGTGGATTGATAGGTAATAAGGGCCTTCAATGCTGCTTTTATGTCAGACTCATCATGATAGATAACATTTATACTGCTTATTGCTAGTGTGCGAAGAAAGTCCTTCGCGAGGGAAGGACTAATATCTTTATAAATCTGTGAATACGTGTCAATAATACTTGTCGTATCAGTAAAAAGAAGATACTCCTCTTGTGAGAGGAATCGAAAGAATGCAATCGCTTGATCATGTTTCGGGTGAGCCCTGTCGATAAAAGCGATGAACATGCTCGAAGCTACAAAAACTTTTTTACTGAGTATTGCCATACTGTATACTTGTACTTTTCAGAATACTCAGAGCGACTCTGTGTTTCGGAAGGTCGGATATATCAGCTATTCAGACTGTCAGAGCAGGCCTTATGACTTTCCGATTCTCTGATGTTTCTGAGTTTCTGGTTCACCGAGTATTCTGAGTTTTCTGGTTATTTCAGTTCCTTACACCGATAGGTGGAGACTGGCTCCTCGTCCTTTCAGGCGTAAAAACGGATCATCTACGGTAAATGGTTTTGCCGGTTGGAGCTTGACTCGAGTGGCTGGTCTTGTAGCTTCTTCTTGTTGTTGTGTGGGGTTAAAGTCCTTATTGAATTCTTGGAGAGAGGACTCTTTAATGCGGACATTACCTCCTACTTTTACCGCTTTCAGCCGTCCTTCCTTTATATAGCGTCTTATCGTAAGCGGATGAACTTTAAGAATGTATGCTGCCTGATTAACATTAAAGAGATTATCCATACAGTTAAAACTCGAAACAAATCATAACTTCAAAATTCAAATAAAAAAATGGTTTCGGTTTTCGATATTTGGTATTCGAATTTATGATTGTTATAGGTTTTCACATATTATGCAATAATATATATTATTATGCAATTTTATGCAAATTATCGAAATAGTTGACCAGCTTCTTGGGATACTCTTTAATTGTTAGTAATATAAGTATTAGTAACTATGAGCAGTATCTTTGTTTATTTTACAAACGAATTTAACCCCATGACAATAGGGAGTTTCCTTCTTAGTAAGATCCGTGTTGTTTTCACAAACTGCAGCGTTCTCTACCTGACCGATCCGGACCAGCTATGAACTCTCAAATGATTTCCATCATGCCCACCGATCATGGAACGAAAAGAGTTCGCCTCATTTTTGCCTGTGCCTGGTGCCCCACAAGAACAAAGCAGCCTCTTAAAAGGAATGAAGCTTACACTCATGGTATTTGTTTAACGCATAAAGATCAGTTGATAAGGAAGAGAAAAGTCCGGTATTAAACATGAAACCGTTTAGCTGCCTGAAAATCACCACCAAGGTGATTCTCAGCATCTGCGCGGTTGTCTTTGTCGTACTTACATTTGTAAAAACGCAAGCCTTTGCCGCCGATGCTGTCTTCAAGCAAATCAATTTCCATGGTAAGTTGACGAATCTGAATGTTTTGAGTATCTCAGAGGAAAGTTACAAAGACGTCTTTCGTGTGTTTTGGAGCATTAACAATCACGAAAGAAAGGAGGTGAAAGTAGTTAACTATTAACTAATCACTAGTTACTAGTAACTAGTATCTAGTTTATAGTTATTTGATATGCATTGGTTACACAGAATCATGAAAAATCTGCGGTACGTTTTTGTTCTCTTGCAGACATCGCAAGTAAAATAGAGAAGCAGAAAGAATAAAAGGCTAGGGTAACAGATCACACAGCCTTCATGTTTTCCTTTTCTCTCCTCTGTTTATTTCTTTGATTCTTTTTATCTGTTACACTTGCAATAGACCCTCTTTCATGCTAAAAAATGGGTACTCATGAATTGTGAGGGGATAGTTTTGTGATCAAATTTAAAGTAGTTTTGCTTATCGTTTTTGCGGTAAGCCTTATCACAAACCTCTGGCTTCTTTTCGGTTATAAACTGAAAGGTAACCCTCAGATAGTTCATAATCTTTTCTCTGCCGAAGAAAAGAAGTATCCTCTTATCTCAAAGCGGGTCCTGCTTGAGTATCCTAATGATCTCCTAATAAATTTTTTACCGCTTCGACAAAAACTTCGTCAAGTTATAGGAGGCTACAATGAGAAAGAAAATACATTCGCGATGTACTTTGAGTATCTTCCGACCGGTACCTCTATTGGTATTATGGAAAAAACAGATTTCACCGCCGCTTCTCTCTTCAAAATCCCGATTATTATGGCCTACTATCATAAAAAAGAGCGTTTAGACATGAAGGAAGATCCAGTTGTAACGATACAAGAAGAAGATCTTGATCGGGATTTTGGAACACTGTGGCAAAAAGGAGTGGGGACAGAGATAAATATTGATGAGGCTGTTCGTCGGGCTATTATAGACTCTGACAACACCGCTATTAAACTCATCTCAAAACAGATCGAAAAAGAAGATTTTGATGCAGTCTATGCTGGGTTGGACATAGATCTTATGTTACAAGAAGATACTGTCGTTATTAATGCGAAACAGTTTTCTTCCTTACTCAAAGCACTCTATTTTTCATCTCTCCTCAATAAGGAAAACTCTCAAAAAATCCTTGACTTAATGACAAAAACACGATTTCATGACAAACTTCCAGCAGGAGTTCCTGCATCTGTTCCTGTGGCACACAAAATTGGTACCTTAATAACTGAGAATAAGATGTTTATGGATTGTGGGATCGTTTATGTGCCTCGAAGACCATATCTACTGTGCATGATTTCGGTTACCGATGAAAAGACAGCACGAGAGCGAATGAAGACCATCTCGAAAGAAGTGTACACCTATGTGACAACTTCAGTTGCTCCAAAGTAAGACCCCGTTGTATCTTGCAGTTCTAGGAGTAGACGATAAGTAACAGCTGCTGGCAACTCGTATCAAGTTATCTTATACTAAAGTGGTGAGTGACTTTACTACTATTCAAAACCCAGTAACGAAGCAGTGGACTATCCTTGCCCCTCGACGTGCAAAGAGGCCCCAAGAAGGAGAGATAAAAGTCATGCCTCCCTGTCCCTTCTGCCCGGGAAGAGAAGGAGAAGAAGGGGAGCTGTATCGAGTTTCAACAACTCAAGCAAATTTCCAGAAAACTCAGAATACTCAGCGCGTCGGAGATTCAGATAATCAGAGTATCAGAAGCTCTGATATTTCTGATTCTTCCGATACTACTGATTCACAGAGTTTTCCGAGTATTCAGAACAAAGATCAAGATTGGCTGGTTCGGGTCCTACCGAACAAATTCCCCTTCACCCCACACCATGAAGTCATCATTCACTCACCAGACCATGATAAAAACATTGATGAACTACCGTTATCGCAGGTTATTTTACTGTTAAAAACCTATAAACAGCGTTTTCAGGCGCACGTTAACGATGGTTTTGTCTATATCTTTCATAACAGAGGTCTGAAAGCTGGCGAGAGCCTTTCTCATCCTCATTCGCAGTTGACCGTCATCTCGAAAGAAATGATGCAGGAAATCCCGACGTTCGCCTCAGGAATTGCTTTTTTACAGACACTTTCGCGAATGGAACAAGAAACATACTTACATGAAACAGCTCAGTTTCGTCTTTTTTCACCACTGACTGCACAGTGGCCGGATGAACTCTGGCTCGCACCAAAGCGGCAGGGAACGAAGTTTGATGCTATTTCTGATACGGAACTTGAGGATCTGGCTGTCACACTTCAGACACTCGTTCAGATCTATAATGTCAGGCATGGGCAGGAATTTCCTGTTAACCTCTACATATATCCTGGAGTAGAGTGGTATCTTCGTCTTATTCCGAGAGATAAAACGATTGGAGGGTTTGAGGTAGGAACAGGTATTTTTGTCAATACACAAGACCCGAAAGAGACGATGGCTTTTATTAAGACCCATCTCTCTCATCCTGATCTCGAAAGAATCAAAAAGGAGCACAAAGCTTTATATCATAGAGCAGTGTAACCAATTTTCAATTTACAATTTTAAATTTACAATCAAATCTGGATGTTTAAATGTTTAAAAATTTAAAACATTCATTGAAAATTGAGAACTGAAAATTGAAAATTTCGGTCCTATAGTTGACTTCATTTGTCTCTTGATTTAGAATACGCTACAAGCCCACACAAAGTATCAAATCGTGCCGTTATCAGTAATCTTTCTCTCATAAAAAGAGAAGGGGAGGATGAGGGTGCATTTGGTGTTGTGTGAGTAGAAACTGCCCCGTAATCTATCGCACATTGATCCTCCTCTGCGTAAAGCTACGGAGGACAAGAGCAAAGAAACGTTTACCACTTTTGAAGTAGGGAGGGCTTGCCCCTCGAAGCTTCAGCGAAGTGGGGCACTTTGACAACTTTAGTAGATCGTAGGGAGTTAACTGGATGCAAGGCTACGAACAAGGTAAAGAACACCTACCTCACATAAGCGAGGTATACGTGCGCTTCATCTTCGTTTTTGGCTTTTGTCTCTAGTTCGTCTCCCTACGAACACATTGATTACTAAGTTGATTAGTAACAGTGTGTTTGTCCGCCATAATCGATCCACGAGCCCGCTACGAATAGTAGGTAAGGCGAGTGGAAAGATGACGGTGGATGACTACTTGCAAACAAATTCCTAAATTACTAAGTCGATTCTAATAGTATGCAGTCCTCCAATAAGCGCTCTTTGAGCCGCGCTACGAATAGTAGGTAAGGCGAAAAGGAAGCTATGGAGGGCACCTGTTGAATCGTATTTTTAAACTAAAATAGTGTGCAGTCCGCCAGCAAACGCTCTTTGCGCCGTGTTCGAATAGAACCAGCCTCGCCGGCTAGGCGAGCTGAAAAGGGGCAAAGGAAGTTGCGGAGGGCGAACATTCCTGATAACAATTACTCAGGTAAGCACAAAATTTACCTTTTGTCTTCGTATTCCTCTAGTAAAAGGGGAATACCAACTATTTTTAGCCTCCCTTCAGCTTCGCCTTTTGTAGCTTTATGCGAAAGAGGGCCTTGGTTGGCATGCGCCTTCATGGGTAGAATGCATATTTCTATCTCTGGAGGCGCATTTGTCAGCCAAAGCAGCTTCGTCCAGGTAGGACAAGCATAGGAGAAATGGAGGCAAACGTGAACAAGTTACCAGTAGATCCGAAAATCCCGCAGGGGACAGTCGTGTACGATGCTGAGGGGCAACTCCTCGGTACCGTCGAAGACACGACTGAAGCGTTTTTAACCATGACGGACCGTAGGAACAAACCCACGTTCTACTACATTCCCGCGAGTGAGGTGGATTTCTGGGATGATACTCAGGTTCGTCTCAAGGCCACGGAGGAGGAAGTAAAGCTTTCAGCATGGAGCGAGGGTCCACCACCGGAACCGACTGAACCGCCGTGACGCGTGGTGAGGCTGTTTCGTTCAAAACTGCGTTCGTTCGTTAACACACGAGAGGAAAACGAAATGACAGCTAACGAAGGCCAAGTAGGCCAGGTTGCCAGAGTTGGGGCTCAAGTCCTCGATCCTGAAGGCAACACGGTCGCCAAGGTGATCATGATCATCGGAGGACTCTTCTGCATCACGTGGAAAGGCCATAACCTGGTCCTTCCGGGTCTCGGACACGTTTCTTCTATTGATGCCGACGGTACTGTTCGAATCACCGCGGAAGCTGTGGAACTGATGGCGATCATAGAGGAGCGTTCGGCATTACCTACGGCAAAAGCCAAAGAGCTCGATCAGACGAAGATTCTCGATCGCACGTCGGTCGTTGACTCGGAGGGTGTCGTGGTGGGTTATTTCCGCCAAACAGCCGAAAGCCACGATCCGTCGGTTCTTCGGGTTTATCTCAATGAGGATGGTGGCAAGCTCGTGCCTACAAGCAAGATTGAACGGTACGATTCGGTAGCAGGAGCCATCTTCCTCAGTATCAACTCGACCGAAGTCCAGGGTATGGATTGGTTCCGAGTCGATACGGGAACAACGATCGGAGATCAGTCTGAGCAGTTGTTACTCGATCTGAGCGAGGTTCCCGGTGACACTCGTATCGTCGACTCCAAAAACCGTACGATTGGTTACTTCTACGGAACTGCGGATCGGACGGTTCTTCCCGTTCATTTGCATGATGGCCGTGGAAGGATCGTACCCGCAAGCCAGATTAGCGCGTACGATGCGCGAACTCGTACCCTTTGGATTCGCGTCTCAGGAGCCGAAGTCGAAGCAATGCAGGCATTCGATGACTGAAGCTTCTTCCCAGCGTCGCTCCGCCCGACACTATTCCTCTTGCCTGGAAAGCAGGATAAATCAGGTGCCGACTGGTATCTGAAGGCGGAACCCTACCGTTCGCGAGTTTAGCTCGAATCGTTGTCAAAGCGATTCACTAGGAGCATAGGTATGACTCTCCTGTTACTCCACCACCAAACCAGACGAGCGTACGTTCGCCATGATCTTGGCACCCATCAGGCGATCGGCGTTTTGTCTGACGAGCGGTTTGTATTCACGTTCAAAAACACTTCCGGGTTCGGCGGTCGTCTCGCTCGTGTCATGCACGGGGATGTCGATATCCTCACAGGCATGCAAGAGCCGGAACCTACCAGATTCAAGGGTCCATTGTGGTACATCCCTGCAGGGCGAGTGCTTTCGATCAGTGCGGAGCTTATATTGCCCGGCGGCGTTGTCTTAAACGACAGATTCGCCTCGACAGGCAGTATCAGCGTCTATACGTTCGGAAATGTTGGAGAAGAAGACACATCTCCGGTGGAGCACGACATTATCGTCTCCAGACTTGCGCAGGGGTGCGTTACCGTGTTTCAGCAGCACGGTCGAAGTGTCAACGAGCTGGTAAAGGTGGGCCGGAGCGGTCTCGTGAACCCTGAAGTCAGTTCACAACACGTCCTGCATTACGTGTTGTGGGAATTCCTCGTCGAGCAGATGCGGCAACTGGAGCTATTCGCCGGTGATCCTGACGCGCTGGAACGGTTCGTTTCAGGTTCGGGAACAACGGGGTAAGTACATCCCCATCCGGTCTTTCCCGAATGGATCTCGTTAGTACAGGAGGGTAAAACCGTGAAACTCAATCAAGCATCAGGTGTCGATCTCACAAGGATGATCAAGCGGGGGAGAAGCGTTTACCATTCGGACGGAACCCTTTTGGGAACTGTGTCGAAAGACGCTGAAGAGGATGGCCTTTGGGTCAGAGTCCCTGGGAGTCGTCCTCCTCTTTTCTTCAAACCCCACCAGATTGCGAGCGTCGACGAGGCCGGAAATGTTCACCTCAAGCCAATCGTTGATTTGACAACATTGGTTATCGGCTCGAACGTCTTCGGCCACAGTCACGATCTCGTCGGCACCGTATCGGAAGTTTCGGTGGACAAGGCCTCAATCGAGAGGGAAGGTAATCGTTCGGCCAGCTTCAGAGCTTCTGACATCGTCCAGGTCGATGGAGTCGGAAACGTCCATCTCAACGAGGAGTGGACAGCGTGGTTGGCCGACGCCGATGCAGTTCAGCCGCGACTCGAAGCCTATGGCACTGAGTCGGGAACGCGGATAATCTTCACCCACTTCCACGATCTCGAGCTCTAGTACTGGCTCGACTTTGTCGCTCCGCCCGACAGCATTCGAAGCTGTGGTCAAGACAGCAGGCGGAAACCGAGCCCTTCGATCGATTTCCAGATTCTCGAAAGGAAGCAACGATGAAATTTCCGAACCCTCAGTGTTACGAAACGCCGACCGACTCCTACATTCGTGCAGCGGATATCGGAATGGGGGTCTACGGCTCCGAAGGCAAGAAGATCGGCAGTTTGGCTGGGAAAGACGAGGGCGATATCGGAATTACCGTCAAGACCGGTAGAGCTTGGTGGAAGTCAAGTATCCACGTCCCAGGCGGACATGTGCACGGTTACAACTCAACTGGCCGTGGTGCGGGTCTCTACCTGTGCAAGACGAAGCCCGACGCTCTTCGCGAGTACCAGAAGGTCGCCTAGGTACATCCTGTCGCTCCGCCCGACAGAGACTTCTCTGACCGACCGTTCGTGGGGGAGTGGCCGAGGGTCATGAGCGCGTCGATCACGATTAGGTAGAGGAGGTTTTCAGTGGTTAATTTCTCACAGGTTCAGAACGGCGTACCCGTCTGGACAAGCGATCTTAGGTTCGCCGGCGTGGCCAGGAAAGACGGAGATTCCATCTTGGTCGTCGGTAACGGGAGTCCTACCGTTCTGAACCTCGATCATGTCAAGTCGGTCACCAGCCATGGAGACCTCCACTTGAAGACGCCGGTTGCAGTTCTCCCGCTCGCTGCCGACTAGGCTTCTTCCTGCCGAGGAAAACCCACTGAGGAGGGGGTACCGTACCAGCGGCTCGGCAAATCATCCATTCGTTCGCGATGTAGAAACGGAGCTTGTAATGTATCCAAGCATCTACGCTCGCGTCATCGCCAGTGATTCCTACGACATTGGTGCCGTGACAGAGATCAAGAGCCGGCACTTCGTCGTCAAGAACAGCTCTGGCGGTGTTTTCCACATCCCGTTCGGGTCGATCAGGGAAGTTAAGGCGGGCCTCACAGGCACCGTTGTGCTTTCCTGCAAGCTCGATGGGACCCCGAAGTTTCGTCAGTCGTAGAAGGAGATCGTCGTGAACGTGAACAACATTGTCCAAGGGATGCCCATCGTCGATAACACCGGCGTAAAGCTCGGAACTACCAGCAGGGTCCATCCGGAACGCTTTTTCACTGATCCGGTGGGCGGATTGGTCGTCCCCATGAGCATGGTCGACAGGGTCGAGGATGGAGTGATCCATCTCAACGTGGACGCGGAGACGCTCCGGTCCACAGGCGTCAACCCACGGAGGGTACAAGCATGAACGGAGTCAGAGAGGGCATGCAGGTCGTCGACAGCGACGGGAATCAGATCGGTACGATCGAGAGCGTCTCGAACGATCCCGGTAAGGACCCCTTCGCTTCCGTCGAGCGATCACCGACAAACTTCATGACTCTGTTCCAAATCGACATCGCCAGGGTGGAAGGTGGCATGATCCACTTGACGGCGACCAAGACCGAGTGGCTACGCAGCCGTGACCGAGGCTTCTAGCCATGAGAGAGTCAGAGATTCTAGCGATCGAGCCAGGCACGCCGGTCTTCAGCAGTCACAACGAACAGATCGGTGTCGTGGGAACTGACCGAAGCAGCGAGTCCGTGGGCGGAAGCCATCTGGTAGTCATGCCGATGTCGCCAAGTCGGAGCTACTGGAGGATTCCCGCGAATTTCGTCGCTGAAGTCTCGGAGAAGCGTGTCGATCTCAGTCTCTCACAGCGGCAGCTGAACAACTACCCGCAGTGGGTGATTCGTCGACAGGAGCCCGAGGAATGAGTACCAAGAAGCGACGACAGCCGACAATCATCCTCTCCGCCAGCCAGCGCCGGAAGAATAACCGGAATTTGGCGATCGGCGGTGGGACGTTGTTCGTTCTGATCATCATCGGGCTGTTCGTTCTCTAGGTCAATTCCTGCCGAGGAAAACCCACTGAGGAGGGGGTACCGTACCAGCGGCTCGGCAACGATCAACTCATTTGCATTGGAGGAAAACCATGAGCGCAACAGGATCATCCCGAAAGACCATCTCCGTCGGTTTCGCAGGCCCGTGGACTACTGGGGACCAAGCGCGGATCGTTAACGAATTCATGCGAGTTGTCGGCGACGAAGCGAGTCTTAGCTTCGAGACCGATGTTCAAGGCCAGATCCAAGAAGGCGACTTGAGCACTTCTCTGGCAGACGATCCGGTTACCAAGCTCGCTGGCACAGGTGGTCAGAAATCGTCTCCTCAGCTCAACCGGGAGCTCGATCTCTCGATCGTTCCGATCGGCACCTCAGTGGTGGGAGTCCCGAACATCAAACTCGGCACGTTCCAGGGGTCCGACCACCGATCGAGCGATCACTACTTGGTCCTTCCGACCGGAAACACCGCTGGAAACTACCGGTCGGTCTTGGGGACCAACTTCGTTCACTTCGATCCTGTGAAGGGACAGATCGTCGTGAACATGACGCAGGCGATGTTCGAGTCCTGTCATCAGTACGCCGGCGTCTAGTCGTGTTCGTCATTGTCGCTCCGCCCGACAGCATTCGAAGCTGTGGTCAAGACAGCAGGCGGAAACCTACCCGTTTCGTTCAGTTCTGAGGAGAAAAAGATCATGGTATCGAACGATCCCAATACCACCAACGAAACACCCGAAACGACTGAGCAAGAGGTGACGTACCGCGTTTTCGACGTGAACGGTGCGCTGCTCGGTTCAGTTCCCCTCGAGATCGTGGATGCCGCGGATGACGCCTTCACCTTCCAGGGGGACGATGGTCGATTCTACGAAGTGCGTGACGAGCACGTCATCGGATTGGACCTTCACCTCAACGTTCCCGCCGAGTCCGCTCTGGCACCGATCCCCGTCGATCTCAGCGGAGTGACCGCCGGGCAGACCGTCGCCAATTTCATCGGGATGCCAATCGGAACGGTCGCGCGTGCGGTCGATGGGAAACAGTTCGTCATGGCGCGCGAAGACTCACCCGACACCCCGATTCTCAGCGACATGGTCGCCCACATCGACGATGAATCTGGCGTCATCTATCTCACCGAAGAGACGTCGGAGCAGCTCGTCGCCATGGCGATCGATTCGGAGGCCGCTCAGCCGGAGTTCGAGGACGTCTGGATCGAAGTCAAGGACGGCAAGATGGGCGAAGAGTCGCTCGATCTGAGCATGCTCCCGACACCGATGACGGTCATCGATGTCAACGGTACTGAGTGCGGGATGCTCAACGACGTGAAGGCAGCCACCGACACAAACACCGTGGTCGTCCACACCGTCTTCTGGGAGATGAGGGTGGTTCCGGTTGCCCACATCGTCGCCATTAACTGCGGCCAGCGAACAATTCGGTTGAACGTCACCAAGGACGAATTCGAGGCCATGGTGAAGGCCTTCGCTGCGTTGTAGTCTCGTTCTATGTGTCGTCCGCCAGGCACAGCCCCGCATCGATCGCGAGGTGAAAGTGACGCATCAACGAAGATGCTTCACAGGCGGAAAATGTACTCTTTGTACAAGGTCGAGGTGAAGTCACCCTCGTCCAAGGAGAAACGAAATGTACGCTTCACAGTTCCGGATTCTTGGCAGAATTCAGGGAAGGGAACTTCCTCTTTTGCTGCCGGCGCAACAGCTCCCGTCATACCTCGCGCAGGCGGCGGCTGTCGTTTCTGATCCAAGGGGTTTTTCGCTCGAAATTCAGAGGATCGGCGGCAACATCGAGGACGTTTCGGTGACGTTCAGTGGGGTCCAGTTGAGCCTGGAGCACTCCGTTCATGCGGAGCCTTTCTGGTGGGGTGGGTCCCAAAAGGTCGTTTTACCCGCTGAAGTGATCGCAAGCCAGATCGATCTCGCCGCTCTTCTCATCGCCGAAGATGGCTCGCCGGCCGTGGTTACCGTCGAGGTCCGTGTCCAGCATGACGATCCCGAGATTCTCGAACGGATTTCTCGTCTCCCACGGATACAGATCGAAGTCCCCGACAAAGGGTACGTCAGCGGTGATGAGGCCGAAAACGTTCTGTACGAGTACCTGCGCGGTGACGTTACGATCCAGCTCCTCCTTTGCTCGGATGCCGATGTGCTCACAAGCCTCGGTTTCCACAAGCCGATAGAGGGCTGGTTCGACCACTAAGCAGAGGAGAAGGCAATGACTCTTCAGATTCCGGAGGAAGACCTGCTTCCCCTCGCGATCGTGATGGCCCAGGCGAACGCAGCGTCCAACGAACGCGCGCTCTTACAGCTGAGGAGCCGTGTGAACTCTATGGAAGTCGCGAGGAGAGCGCGAAGCGAAGGTCCTGCAGAGGAGACGCTGAATCTGATGCAGGCGGTCGTCGAGCAACGCAGGCGTGTCATGAAGGCTCGATCGGCGATCCCCAGCCACGTGCAGGAAAAACACGGCTACCCCCGTGAACTGAAGCACGAGGCGAAGATCGTCATCGCGTCCTACCACGTCTGGTTCGACTTCTACACCACTACGTACGCTGAGGGCGTCGACCTGCGACCGGCTATCGCCGAGTTGCGAGAGATGCTGCGTATGTGTGTGAGTCCCAGCGAGTTATGGTGGCGGCTGAAAGGTCAACTTCGCGCCCTTCGGGACGTGCAGGAAGAGCTCGATGCCAGGAGCTTCTACCGTAACTATACCGCAGAAGAGCAGGCCGCGGAAGAGGAATCGCTTCGATCCAAAAAACCCTTGAGAAAGGTGAGGATCCAGCTCCGCGCGCTTTCGTATCTGCGGCATGAGCGGTCGTCGGTCGTTTCCATCATCGCGGAAGGTTTGTAGAAGGAGTAACGGAATGTCCGATTCCAAGCGTGATCCGCCCTCCCGTCGACGACGTCTCGGGCCTTTTGAACGCGATCGCGAAGAAGCCGAACGTCTTCGTGAAAGGATTGGAGGCCTTGAAGACCAAGGAGGACACCACGGTTTAGACCGCAAAGGCCGCGATCGCCTCGAAGACGACCGGGAGCGATTGAGCGAACTCGAAGAACGCGGTCACGGCGATACACGAGGGTAACGACCATGATTGAATCCATTCAGCCGGGATTCGATGTGTTTGGTCTCGATGCGGACACAGCCTTCGGTAAGGTTATCGAAGTGCATCCTGACCGGATCATCATCGAATCTCACGCCCACGGGAACTTTCCCCAACAGTACGGGTTTTCCGTCGGCGAGATCGAAGAAGTCGATTCTCGAAGAAAGCGAGTCCGTCTCTTGATCACGGCGCACGAGGTGCAGACCACGCCGGACTACGAGATGGGTCACTAGGTTTTCGTGTCGCTCCGCCCGACGACATTCGAAGCTGTGGTCAAGACAGCAGGCGGAACCTACCACTCGCGTTACGCAGAGGGAAAATCATCGTGGATGACGACGATGGCAGAATCCTGATCTACGAACGAAACCTTGCGGGTACAACAGAAGGATTCACCCGTGGCTACAAGCGAGCCATGAGTATGTTCCAGAGCGTCCCGCCCCGACCCAAAGACCTGGGAAGGACGTATCGACACCTGAAGAAGGAGTGTCGAAAGGCCCGTCGTAAGGAAAACGGAAGTCTCGCACATCAACGACTGGAGGGGAAGCGCGCCGCCACTTTCGTTTGGTGGTTGAGCACACGGTTTCGCTCGATGGAAGATCACCGAGTTCAAGCCGAGATCGAACGGCTCGAGGCGATGAAGTTCCACGGCATCATTCTCGACATCGCTCGTTGGTCGCTCGATCAGCCGCGCTATGTGCACACTCCGCTCGCTCAGCGCCCACGAACGAGAGTTGCTCAGTCAACACGGCCGCCAGGTCCGAGCACCTCGTCGCGTCCCAAGCCGACGAAGAGGTCTGTTCGCAGCAAGCACACCTCGCGCAAATCCGGCACTCGCGGATAACAGGGAAGGGAACTCGAGATGAAATCGACCCAACACATGAGCGAGACCGAGCTTCGTGGTGAGATTTCGGTACTCCGCACGAAAAAGCCGCTCAGTATCAGCGAAGACGCCAGATTTCACGAGCTCCAGCTCCAGATCACGCAGCGGATCACCCACCGCTACAGCCGGATACGGCCGGAAGAGCTTCGTGTGCAGCTTGTGCGCCTCCAGCGGCAGCGCGAGAAGGCCACGGAACTGATTACGCGTCTGCAGATCGAGGACGAGCTCCGGCTCGCTCTCCAGGTTGCCCAGTTGCGTGGCATCCAGCTGATCAACGACCCGTTGTCCCGTCGCGTGACGCGTCGAGAGCTCCACTTCCACTCTATGCCGGAGGAGCGGCTGAAGAGAACACTCACTCGTGTGGGCAAGGCCACAAAGTTCTACAAGCAGGCACTCGCCGTCGCGATCGCCCGCGGCATCCAAGTTGACGGAGGACAATCATGAGCGGTAAAGCCCAGGGGCCGAAAAACCCCTACATCGACATGTTCGCAGAGCTGGCGCCGGCGGAAAGAAACACATGGCTTCAGCATCTCGGTACCGAGAACGATCCGAACGAGCAGATTCAGCTTCAAGTTGCGGCGCTGCAGCATTTTCAGACTACCGACAGGCTTGCGCTTGAGCGGCCTTCGTTGACGCAGACGAGCAGGCATACCACTGCCTCGACTCCGACGCATCAGCAGCCCGTCACGAGTGACGCTGACCCGCGTAAGGACACCGATCGTCTCGGTTAGTTCTCAACTCGCGGCGCTTGCCACGAGTTCGTTCTCATCAGAGGAGAAACATAGCCATGTTTGACGGAGATCAAACACACCCTCGTCTGACGCTCGATGCGCCAGACCCCACTCCGGTGGTCGATCGTGAGTTTGCGCCGCCTGTGGTGCAAGGTGGAACGCGCAATTCGCATCCGGTTACCGGGGTTCGGATCGATCCGAAGCACGTCGCCATCGGGGCACGCGTTTTCCGAGCTCCTTCGGTCGCTATCACCCTTCAGGATGAGCAGTTCGGCAAGTTCGCCGGCGTCGAGAATGGGGACATCGTTGTCCTTCTCGTCGATGGCCGTGCCGTCTATCTCACCGCTGACACGATCGTCGGTCACTTCGCCAATTGGCCACATAGCTGGGATAGTCCCATGGTGGTCATCAACCCGACCGATGAAGAACTCGCTGCCGCCCGCGACGCATCCGAGAGCCCACTGCTCGCGGCGCTTGCCACGAGTTCGTTCTCAGAAGGAGAAAGTTAGGTCATGTATGACAGGGGGTATTCGTCGTACGAAGACAGTTACCAGAGGGAGCTGCGGCGCCATCGGGAGGAATCTCGGTCTAAGTCGATCTACACACTTAAACCTGATTCTAGGCCGCCGTTCGTCCCGCCGTCGATACCCACACCGCCCGCTGGTTGCGCCGGATTCGTTCGGAAGTTCCGAAAGAAGGGTGACGGCTACCTGCGTAACCTGATTGATCGTCTTGAGGATCGTGCAGATCGTGGTGGTCTCAACAGCTACCAACTCCTCAACGACGAGCGACAGAGGAACGCAGCACGTTTCCTGCTCAACGTTCGCCAAGAACGCCACGTCGCCCTCAGTGCGTACCTGGCAAATTCCGCCCCGCGATCGTAGTCGCATCTGCTTCGGCCGCCACACTCTACGGCGCACCACGATTTCGTTCGTTTAACGTTTGCAAGTAGTTAGTTCTGAAGTCACGCAACTGCGTGATGGAGGGGGGAGACGGTGTCCGTTCGGATATTTCCGAATGAGACAATTCCGCTACTAGCGGAAGGTCGAGGAGACAATGGTCTGACTGCGTTCGCAGTTTGGATGCTTGATCGCACTTATGCGCGATCACCCATTCATCTGTAACCATCCAGAACCACCTCCTCGACCCTCTCTCTTTTCTTATTATGAGAATAGTAGGAAGGGAGAGAGGGAAAAATAAACTAGCAACTGACTACTAGTTACTAGTAACTAGTTAATAGTTGTAAGCAGAAAGAATAGGATATTGCTAAGAAGAAAAACTATCAGTTCTTTTTGGCAGCATACAAATACGAGTGATAGTTAATCTATTTGTATCTTCATATCCTTGTTTGCCCATCTTTACAATCCATATTCTTGGGAGTACAATCAGCTCAGCTCTGTCCGTTGATCAAGAGTCGCTCTTTGACAACCGAGATAGATCGTAGGGAGTTAACTGGACGCAAGATAAAGTAGCAAGTAAAGTACAGGTACTTCAATCTATGCGAAGTCTCTATGCGCTTTACTCTTCGCTCTTTCTTTTGTTTTCAGTTCGTCTCTCTACGAGTTCCGATACATATCGGAATAATGGAAATTCATGCACTTTATTGTCATGTTGATTGATGGCCCCATGGTATAACAAGTTTCTTATTTGTTACTGTCGGGCCATCAGTCAGCTGGCAACACGGTATAAGCAAGAACCTCTTTACAAAAGAGGCCAAAAAGAAAGGAGTTCATTCTTCAAAATCCCCGCGCACCGTGCGCACAAATGGGCGAGAGAGTTTGTTGATTCCATTTGGGATCAGCTCTCACGTTCATCAGCTGTCTATGGTAGGAAGGTACCGAGATGCAAACTGCAACTCAACCAGTCGAAACAAGGCGAATCGGATCACTCGTCGCACCCAATGGTCTTCTGAGTTCCCGCGCAAGGCAAGCGAGCACGATGCCAGTCGCGTTTCACGGAGGCAACGGCGACCCGGATGCTTTGGCGAGGATGCTCGGTGTCGATTTGGTCGACATGATCGGCGGCGCAGATGGCGGACGTTTTGACGTGACGACGAAGATCGCGCGAAGAACCTCTGGCACTGACGGCGCTCCGAATGCAGCGACTCATCTCCTCGACGTCGGGATATGCATCGCGGCGGTGGAAACGGCGGAGATTTGCGCGGCGACTACCGAACCACACGATGACGCGACGATCAAGGCGGCAGCAGTGACGATTCCCACAGATCGGGATGTAGAGCACGCCGACGCGATCGGAACTCCGATTACTCGGACCACATCGACCCGCGACTGCGATGGACAGTGTGAAGGCGCATGTTGGTGCGATGATGGCACAGGTCTCCTCGCGACGGCAACTCACGAAAGGACCGGCAACGCTGGTCATGAGCGCGCTGACGCGACGACTTCGGACTCTCCGACCAGTGGCCTTGGTGGCAATGGTACCTCGGCGGTCCTGGCGGCGACTTCTTCGACCAACAACACGATCGGCAGCGGCAATGTGGCTCTCGCGAATTAGGAATGGCGTTCCTTTTGCGAGGACACAGAGTCTTCATCCACGATTCACGATCGTAAGTAGGTAACCCTCTGGTCCTCCCAATACAACAACTACAGTCTAAGCTGGATGCTGAGACTGATGTATCGCCGTGAGGTGATGCTGCGGGGGGACCGACATTTCTCCTTTCTTCTGAGCAGAACGCTTATGGCTTTTCGGATTCCGTGCAAACGGTCTCTGAATGTCTTGAGCCTCTTGCTCTTTGACCAGTCTTTGCAACAAGCGAAGACCTACCGTTTTGGATGTTACCGAAGAATTTTCGGCTCAAGCCGGACTCTTCGCATCCCAAGCAATGCAGTACAACGAAGCGAAGTAATTCGCTTTGCAGTAATCGATCCCATCGATAGTTATTCTTCTATTAAGAAGATCGTAACAAGGCCGTTACGTTTCTCACATGAGAAGATAGTCGATGTCTCGACGAGTCACATACATGATCACGTCTGATCCTGTGACTGCATATCTGATGCATGGATTTTCCAATTTGGAGACGATTTCGCCACATCTGCGATGAAGGTTGTCTTATTGACGATCAAACCGCGGTGTACGCGAAAAGGGCGCCGAGGGGTGTTCACGTGTTGCGGATCTGCAGCAAATGCATGATTGCACTAGCGCAATCACTCGCATTTCTGCGACTCCACTTCATCGACCCTTCGACCCTTTTCTTTTCTAGACAAGATAACTTTTTGTACAGAGAAGAGAAGGGGCCTAGACATCAAGAAAAATTTCTGTATAGTAGGGCTATGCAGCATCTCATTGAGGCTCGCCAGCGCTTAGCTGGTATGAAAGAAAGTGTCCAGCAGAGAGAAGCTATCATTTATGAGCGCGTTCGGGGAAGACCGGATGCACTTGAGCCGGTTTTTCGTGATCTTTTACGACCTGCTGATGTTCTCATCAACCCGGAAAATCCTCGTCCATGGGATATAGATGTTCATAATAAACAATTCTACGAGAGAGTAGTCAGAAGAGGATTGGCTGGCGTAGCCGATGGCTATGTACTCGCTGAGTGGGATACACAGCAACTCGATGAATTGGCATTCAGAGTCTATGATTCGGGTATTGATCAGCGTTTGACCGGAGATCGACTTCTGAAACTCCGACTTGCAGGACATCATCTTCGTAGTCGCTTCGATAGAGATAAATCATTTGAGGTAGGAAAAAAACATTACGATTTACCGCCACTGTTGTGGGACAAGATGCTTGGTGATGGGTGGGTCTATTCAGGGGGTTACTGGAAAGAAGCTACTACGCTTGAGGAGGCTCAGAAAGCGAAGATGGAGCGGCTTGCTCAAAAACTTGCACTTGAGCCCGGCATGCGAGTTCTCGATGTTGGCGGTGGAGCAGGAGCATTAGCTGCATATCTCGCTCGAGAGTATGGTGTTTCTGTCGTTAATATAGGTATTTCAGAGGAGCAAATCGCAGAAGCGAATAGAATCTGTGCCGGACTTGCTGTTCAGAATAGACTGCAGGACTATAAAACACTTGCTGATGAGCCCTATGATCGCATTGTATCGGTAGGGATGCTTGAACACGTGGGAGAGGATCCAAAGGAGTATAAAAACTTTATGGCTATTATGGCAAAACATTTAAAACCCCATGGTCTTCTCGTTCTCCAGACGATAGCGACACAAGATAAAACAGAAACGACATCATCAGAGTGGATCGCGGAACACATTTTTCCTCACTCACGAATTCCCCGCATTATAGAGATAACTGAAGCTGTAGGAAATGATCTTATATTAGAACACGCTGAAAATTTGGGTGCTCATTATGATAAAACACTGATGGCTTGGCATCAGAACTTCACCAATGCGTGGGGAGAGCTACAGCATTTATTTGAACCTAATCCCGAAGAGTTTCGCAGGAAGTGGGAGCTTTATCTTCTCGGTTCTGCTGGAAAGTTCCGCGCTCGAAAACTCCAGCTTTTACAGCTCGTTTTTTCAAAAGAAGGCTTACCGGGAGGGTATGATTTTCTGGGATAAGTAAAAGAGTAGGACATAAAGGGAGTAGTTTGAGCATCTGGAAAGGACGATTGCCAAATTGAGCCTCACTGCAGGAGTTGGAAAGCAAAAATGATCTGGATTGTTAGTAGTTTGGGTTAGTTAATAGTAACTAGTTTCTAGGTATTAGTTGAGAAATAAAGAGGGTAAGTCAGCGAATTAACTAGTAACTGATTACTAGTTACTCATAACTATAGTGAGGAGCCACCTTTTTCTTGAATACCAAGAAGCCAGAGAACGGCTTCTTTTTTATATCTTCGGTCGCCACGAGAGTTAATACGAATGGCCGGTAATTTACCTCTTTTACCCCAACGTTTGATAGTAAGAGGGGAGACACGGAGGACTTCGGCGACTTCTCGAACAGTTAATAGATCAGGTAGATTCTGGATTGATATCTTTTGATCATTCATAGGCATAGGAGTATATGTTACTTGCGCTTTCTTATCAATAAGGTAACAAACTAGTATAGATATTGTCAAGGAGGAAAATGATCTGAACACTCGGAAAACTCGGTGAACCAGTATTATCGGAAGAATCAGCAACGTCAGACAGTCTGAGACGCTGATTACCTGAACCTCTGACATACTGAATATTCTGAGTTTTCTGAAACTGTATATAGTTCTCACTATAGTCCTATGAGCGTAAACAGAGTAATTAACTATAAGTCAGTAGATAAATCATGACGGGTAGTATAGTACTTTGTTATAAGGTGGTAACTGTAATGAGATAGGGGAGAGAAACTTCGAAAGAAAATGTGGATATCCAGAGGATTTCCACAAATCTTAGACAATCAGAAATCTTTTCCTGAGAGAACGTCAGATATTTTTCTTGCCACAACATCTGGTATGTTACGGAATTTGTAAAAATATTTTCTGAAATCAGAAATTTCGGTAAAAATGCCGCTGATCTATAAATTTGTTCAATTTCGAATTTGCCAAATTTTTCACGGGAATGTGTAGTTTCCCGTTTTATTGTTTTATGTTTTTGTCGAGGCTGAATTTGAGCTCAAGAATACTCATTCAGATTATAGGTAAGCTGTATTTAATTACTAGAACAATGATATCTCGTGATATGTATAAAAAATCGTTATGAGACAATTGGTGGCCTGGTAGCGTTATTTCCACTAAAAAACCTCGCCTTCATGTACGATATATCTATCGTTAACTTGGGGACGAGGTTTTTTGTTACTTCAGTTCAACTGTAGCTCCTGCTGCGGTGAGTTTTTCTTTTGCCTCATCAGCAGATTTTTTGTTGACCTGTGTCATGACTTCTTTTGGTGCTGCGTCGACGAGATCTTTTGCTTCTTTAAGCCCTAATGTAGGTACGAGTTCTCGAAGAGCTTTAATAACACCGATTTTATTTGCACCTGAGGATGCAAGAACGACATTAAAGACTGTCTGTTCTTCCTTTGGCTCGCCTGCGTCTGCTGCTGGCGCTCCTCCTGCTGGTGCTGCTGCTACCATAGCGGCTGCTGAGACACCGAATTTTTCTTCGAGTGCTTTTACCAGTTCTGAGAGTTCGAGAACGGACATTTCTTCAATTGCGCTCATTAAGTCTTCTTTTGATACTTTTGCCATATATAAATACACCTCCCTTCGGGAAATCTAGTAGTCAGTAACTAGATACTAGTTACTAGCAACTTTATTTTTTTCTATTGCTTTAAGCGTCATAACAAATTTCTGTATATTCCACTGTAAAGCTCGATGGAGTCCTTGAATAGGTCCATTAAGCTGGCCGAGTAACTGTGCGCGAAGCACATCAAGACTTGGTAAGGTAGCCAGTTTTTCGACTTGCGTTTTTGAGAGGACTTTTCCATCTAAAATACCGAACTTAATGATAGGAAGTTTCAAGTCTTTTATCGTTTTTGCCAGATCTTTTAATGGTAAAACGACGTCACTGTAGGCAAATAATGTGGCTGTTGGCTGTTCGAAGTTCTTCTTATCTTCATCGGAAAGCGTGACATCTTTTAAGGAGCGAAGTAAGAGTGTATTCTTCGTGACGACGAAATCTGCATCGGCTTTTTTCGCAGCACGCTTCAGTCCTTCGAGCTGATGGTGTGTTAAGCCTTGATAGTTCGTAAAGACCATCGCTTTTGAGCGTCCGACTTTATCCGAGAACTCAGCGATAATGCCTTCTTTTCGAGGTTTTCCTCTATGTTTTTGTGCTTGTGGTGATGTACTTACTGCTTTTGCCATAGGTAATAAAAAAAGCACCCTCGAGGTGCTTTATACTGTCCATTTGTAACGATTATGTTGTTACAGTGAACTGATGTAGCTCCTCGGTAGGTTCTTCAAAGAAGAATTCTCTTCCTCTTAGATTTGATCTGCAAAACATTGTATTCTGCTTTGCAGAACCTACTGTCTTAGGATGGAGAATATGATAGCAGGGAAGAGAGGGAAAGTCAACTGATGCCCTTGCGTAAGCCTACCTCCACCAAGAAGCTGCCAAAGTACATTCGTTCAGGATCTTCCGGATCATAGGCTAAGGCCACATCGATGGCATTTGATATCGATCCCTCTCCTCGTGATTCTCCTGTCGGAACAGCGAAAACTTTTAATAGTTCGTAGACTGCCCTAATGTTATCTTTTGCAAGTGTTTTTTCGAGAGAATCAACCGTTTGCATGGCGCTAATATTTAAGCCAGGCTCTGTAAAAACTTTTTCAGTAGTAGGCATGTCTTTAATCTGCTGGGCGATAGACTCTTTATCTAAGTAGAGAGACGTAACTGCGCAGGCAAAATACAAAAATGGTTCTTCCAGAGAGTTATTGTAGTCCGCAGTAACTTCTTCATCTTTCGGTGCTACGTGATTATACGGATTGAAGAGAGTTAAACCATCTCTCCATGCAACATTACTGCCCATGGCAGCTCGTGAATTAGGACTTGGAAAGTTTCTATTAAACGATTCTACAAATGTAGCAATGGCTTTCACCTTTTTCCAATCTCTTTCAGCTATAGCTCGCTCTGCGATAGACGAAATAATTGCGAGTGGTATCTCGACGTACTGTCTATTACTTATATCAATAGCTTCTTGCGTGTGTAATGATTGCGGAAAGAGTTTATCCGAGAAGATAAGATGTGTTCCGTCTATTTTCCAGAGTTCATCTATTTTTTCTACGGTGATTTCTGTAGCCGGGCTAAATTCGTTGAAGCGATCACGCATATCGGTAATACGGTCGACATCGGGCTGTGCTAAATAAACGTCAGGACCGAATCGTAGCGAATATGATGCGTCTTTCGGTGCGAGATTTGCTGAAAATGTCTCGGTTTCCGGGGTGCTTAGATCAGTCCCGTCTGCTACGTTGTTTGTAGTAGCAGTAGCTGTTTCAGGAGTAGTAGCTGAGGAACCATCTCCTGTATGAAAAGCTGCCCATGAGAGAACAGGTGCGGCTGTCATGAGTCCCACTGTTGCAGCTGCTCCTACTATTTTTCTTCGTGAGATTCTTCGGTTGGCTAGGAGCCATTGTGATAGTCGTTCTGATCCCTCAAGGATTGCGATTCGAGCTGCCTGTGTACTCATGGCTCTGCTACGTATTGCATTCTCTTCATTTAATCCTTGAACGGTTGCTTCATAACCTTTTTTTATCTGCGCGTCTGCTTGAACTTGCGCTACAAGTTCATCTCTTTCTGCCGCTAGTGCTTTATTATCCTGCGCAAGAGCATCCGCGGTAGTTTCTAAATCACCAATTCGTTGTTGGTAAGCCTCATCAGCTGTTTGATTGGGAACCTCGCTAAGGATGAACAGACGCACAGTACTGGGATCGATAACTTCTTCAGTTGGTGCATCAAGCAGGGAAGAAGTTGCTTCAAGGATCGCCCCTGGAGGGCTCATCGTGTCACGAGAAAAAACTTGTCGAATTGCAACAGCTCCGGCAATCGCAGCAGTGGATTCTCCATGAGCACTTCCAGCTATAGCTGCTGACGGGGAAACCTGTGTTACATCGATTCCTCCCGATTGTCCTGCTGATGTTCTCCTGCGACGGGAAAGTAGTGCAGCCATAGATGAACTCAGTTCAGCAATAAATGTTTCTCGTGACATCAGTGTTGTAGTTGGTTGTTTCCACACCGGTGGTGGTGCAGATTGCTCTACGTTTTGTACTGGCCTTGATGCTGATTCGATGTGTCTGTGTGACATACAATTACTTCTTAGTGACCATCAGAAACAATTCGTGATGGGACACAAGCGTTTTTGAAAAAAGAGGGAAGTCTTCCCTGAAAGAAGGAGTGAGGGGAGCCTTGCTACCAAAAAAGCCTTTGTTATTCCTAGCAAAGGCCTGCTTTGAGAATAAGTTCATTGTCTTCCTAGACTACTTGTCAGGACAGGCTTTCTGAAGGATACCAAGAGAGTTATTGTTGTGTCAATAAGGAAATTCTTTGCTGGAGTGGGGTAAAGTTACAGAGAAGAGATTTGGAGTTTTATAGCAGGAGACATGGTCGACTTTAACGTAGCATCTTTAATTTTCTTGACTGAGACTGTGGTCAGCGCTGCTTTAATGTTCTCTTCCAATTTTTTCGGTCCGAAGGATACTTTACCGATAGTCAGGTGGATGAGTGGAAATTTGGCTTCTGTTTTAAAATTGACTTGTCCAGATTCGTACTGTTTCGCAGCATCTTTCGGGTTTTTTGTTACCGTGCCATTTTTCGGATTTGGCATAAGTCCTTTTGGTCCTAAGACTCGAGCGACTCGTGCCAATTTCGGCATCGCTTCCGGTGTTGCGAGTAAGATATCAAATTCGATGGCACCTGACTCAATTTTTTTCAACAGAGCGTCTGTTCCAGGAGCATCCGCAGTCGGATCTGCAATTGCGATACGAACTGTTTTTCCTGTGCCATGAGGAAGATTTAATTTTCCTGAGATACCACTTTCTGTCGTATTCAGATGGAGCTCTACAGTTTCATCGAATTTCGTCATGGATAACTTCGGAAGGAGTTCTGACGCATCTTTTAGAGAGTATGTTTTCGTTTTATCCACAAGTTTTGCAACGGTGAGATATTTAGCAGATCGTGGTGCTTCTGTTTTCTTAAATTTATCCTTTTTTGGTTTCTTCGGCTCGACTGAGGCGACTGTTTCTTTTTTTGACTCTTCTTGGGATTCGACGGAGGCTTTTGATGCGTCAGCTATCTCTTTAGCTTCTTCTTGTAGTTCCTTCTTTGGCTCGTTTGCATCTGACTCTGGTGTCTGTTTTTCAACGATTGCTACTTCCGTGTCTGCAACTTTCTCAGAAGCAGCGGATTTTTCTTCAAGTTTTCGAGCTTCTTTACGAGCTTTTGCTTCTTGTTTTTGTTTTTTCTCTTTATCCTCGTCACCGAGTGTTTTGATGCGTACTTTTCCCATACTTAACTTACCTGTACTCCCATCGATCGTGCTGTACCAGCAACGACTTTCGCTGCTTGTTTGACGTCATCGGTATTCAAATCTTCCAGTTTTTGTGATGCGATGTCCTCACACTGTGCCATAGTGAGTGTTCCGGCTGATTCTTTTCCAGGCTTCATTGAACCTTTTTCTTTCATCAGCGCTTTTTTAATAAGTTCTGCAACTGGTGGTTTCTTTGTAATAAAGGCGAATGTTCGATCTTCAAAGACAGTAATAACAACCGGTAAAATATTGCCTTTCTGATCTGCTGTTTTATCATTAAAGGCTTTGACGAATTCCATGATTGGCAATCCGTGTTGACCTAATGCAGGGCCGACCGGAGGTGCAGGTGTTGCTTCGCCGGCTTTAATATTTAATTTAATCAGTGTTTTTATCTTCTTTGCCATATTTTTTAATTATAAGTTATGAATTATTAATTATGAATTTAAAATGTAACTCATAATTCTTAAATCATAATTCCTAATTATTAGAGTTTCTTCACCTGAAGAAAATCTAATTCCACTGGTGTTTCGCGTCCGAAGATAGAAACAAGGATCTTCAGTTTTCCTCGTGCTTCATCGATCGCATCGACTGTTCCCAAGAAGTCTGCAAATGGTCCATCGGTGATCTTCACAGCTTCGCCGACTGAGAACGCTGCTTTATACAGCGGCTCTTCCATTTTCATGAACTTCTGAATTGCTTCTACTTCTTTTTCTGAGATTGGTGTTGGTTTATTGCCGGCGCCGATAAAAGCGGTAACACCTTGTGTCGTTCGGACAAGAAGCCATGTCTCATCGTTTAAGACCATGCGGATAATAACATATCCTGGGAAAATCTTCTCCTTGATACTCTCTTTTTTCCCTTGTGAGACTTTAATCGTATTTCGTGTTGGGACGATGATATCGAAGATTTTTTCTTGAAAACCCATGGTTTCGACACGCTGCTCAAGGTTTTTTGCTACCTTGTTCTCATGTCCTGCATAGGTGTGCACGATATACCACTTCGCATCATCTGGTGGTGTTATCTTTTTCTTTTCTTCAACTGGATCGCTCGCTGGCGGTGTTTGTGCTGGTTGATCCATATTATTTAAGAATCAGTTCTGTTATCTTGGTAAAGAGAAAATCGAGGCCTCCGACATAGAATCCGACGATGATACAGATAATGATGACGATCATCGTGAGCCTGATTATCTCCGCTCGACTCGGCCAGACAACCTTCTTTAATTCATCAAGTGTTTCTTTCAGAAAGGCTAGTGGCGTTGTCATAGGTTGTCAATAAAAATTACTCCCCTGAGGGGAATATGATGCTATTCTAACAGATCGACCTGAGCATGTAAAGACCGACCGTAGTCACACAGTCATCGGAAGAGAAGAACACTTGACACGCGCTCAAAGGCAATTTGCTATAATGAGGTATCTTTATGAAGAAGATACGTAAAGCAGTGATTCCTGCCGCCGGCTTCGGAACCCGTTTCCTTCCTCAAACGAAGGCGATGCCGAAGGAAATGTTGCCGATCGTCGATAAGCCTGTTATCCAGTATGTTGCTGAAGAAGCAGTAGCCTCGGGCATAGAAGATATCGTTATCGTAACAGGAGCCTTAAAACGAGCGATTGAAGACCACTTTGATTCTCCCAATACCGATCTTATCAAAAACCTCGAAGCTGGTGGAAAACACAAACTCATGGAAGAAACAAAGCGTATCTCTGAGATGGCGAACTTTATTTATGTTCGTCAGAAAGGACCATACGGTAACGGGACACCTGTTCTTGCAGCAGAGCCGATTATAGAAGACGAACCGTTCGCCGTTTTGTGGGGTGACGAGTTCATCTTCGCCGAGCGTCCCAGACTTTCCCAAATGATTAAAGTCCATGAGAAATATGGAGGCATTGTCATCTCTGGAGTCCGTATTGAGAAAAAAGAGGACCTGAAACGCTATGGTATTGCAGATCTGGAACCTGTTGAAGGAAATGTCTATAAAATAAAGGCGATTGTCGAAAAACCAGATCCAGAGAATGCTCCGTCAAATATCGCAACGCATGGTGCATACATTTTGCCACCAGAGATATTTG
>Ga0080064_1001061_pt1 | contig 61551 bp, 58 predicted proteins | sample Subgrocontami54m_FD_69260 | JGI IMG/M metagenome (GOLD analysis project Ga0080064, IMG submission 69260) | Subsurface groundwater microbial communities from S. Glens Falls, New York, USA - GMW46 contaminated, 5.4 m (SPADES assembly) (version 2) ... | reverse complement strand
ATGCAGTCTGGAAGCGCGGGACTCCTTACGAGGCTCGCTAATTGAATACCAAAAGCACGGCCTAACTTCATTCGGCGACTTTTGTGCTGACCGGGCTTGACTTAAATATACTTAGTTTTTTAATTCACTACATTTAAATTGATTAATTCTTTTCCAAGTTTTTCGATAACTCCAACTACTAAAGCGTTTCCCATAAAGAATGCTCTTTTTACTTCCGATATCCCATTGAGCTTTGTGTGGTCATCTGGAAACATGTTAAGTCGTTCCAGTTCTACCGGAGTTAATCTTCGGTAACGACCGGATTTCAGACGAATAATATGTTTGAAGCGTGACGGAGTAAAGCCACCTTCTCCGGTAACGATTGTTCGTGATGGTTTATCTAAATAATCAGGGAAGGCGATTGGACCCTCTGAATATTGATAAATGAATCCGTCTTTTCCTTTCCTTTTTTCTTTTTTACCACCCTTAAGGTATTTCCAACCTTTCAAGTCTTTATCATCAACAAAATATTCCTCTGGAACTTCTTTTTCCGGCAACAAGATTTCTCCAAGTGCAGTCACGTTGCCTTTATATCTTGGAGAAGTTCGAATTGTCCAAACATCACGACCAATTAACAAACCTGCATTGTGAAATGGAGAGTCATTTTTTACACTATTCTTATTGAATAACTTGCTTATTTCATCAAGTTCGCCAGAGAGGACGAAGTTTTTTGACGTCACATCTTTTGGCACAACAGGGAATGATTTTGCAAATAAACCTTCACGCAATAACCATTCATCGGGCTGACTTTTCTTTGCTTCTATATGTGGAAGGCTGTCCTTTTTGTAGCCCATTATATATATACGCCTTCTACGCTGAGGCATTCCGTATTCCGCCGCATTAATTACACGCCACTCGACTATGTAACCTAGATTGGAAAGAGAGGCTAGCATAACAGCAAAATCTCTACCACGTTGACTCGCGGGAGACTTAAGTAGTCGGTCTACATTTTCTAACATCAGAAATCTAGGGGCCTTCTCTTTTTTTTCTCGGAGGATACGTTCAATTGACCACCACAAGACACCCTTTTTACCCTGCAAGCCGGCTGCCTGGCTTAGCGTTCTAGCTACTGAATAATCTTGGCAAGGGAAGCCACCTACCAATAAATCATGATTAGGAATATTGTTTGTGAGTACCTTAGCTATGTCTTCATTTGAATGGCCATCCTTTCCAAATACGTGCTCGTATACTTCAGAAGCATGCTGGCGCTTTGTTGAAGGTTCCCATTGATTACTCCAAACTACCTCAAAATCTGATGTTTTTTTGTTTTGACCCTCAAGGCCAAGGCGAAAACCTCCTACTCCTGCGAATAGTTCAGCAACTTTAAGTTTTCTCGAGACCTTTTTTACCATGGGTCGATTCTATCACTATATGGACAATTGATCAAGATTGATCTATTCTTGTATGTATTGTCTAATTAATCTCAATGAAATTCGTTACACAGTCGCATAGAGAGGGGGATATCCTGCTAAGTCAGGAGCGTTATGCTAATTTGTACAAAGAAATAACTGATGTCATCTCAAGTGTATCTGATCAAGATATAAAAAATAAACATAGTGATAGATATAATAAGAAGATGAGTTTATCTTATGCAATCAACGACCTTCTTAAAGAGAGGCTTGTGAAAAAAGGTTGGTCCAAAGAAGCCCCGATATTTCAGGAGGAAGGTTATATCAAGGAAAAAAAGTGGAGGCTAGATTTTGCTAAAGATTCAATTTCTATTGAAGTGGGCTTTAATCATGGAGAGGCAATAGCTTGGAATCTTCTTAAACCTGTCCTTGCAAGTGAAATGAATCACATAAAAAAAGCTATCCAAACGAAAATTGGAATTGTTATATGTGCAACTGCAGCTCTTAAGGTTGCCGGTGCCTTTGATGGAGCAGTAGGAGAATTCGAAAAAATTTCTAGGTACATAATACCACTCGATAGAATTCTAACTGTACCAATGCTAATCATAGGTTTAAAGGCACCGGAAACTTTTATGGTTGTTAAGAACAAAGTTAATGGTAGGAATGTTGGAGAAATAAAAAACTTCTGACACCACTCAATATACTTGACGCCCTTCCCATTCCGATCAATGATCCATACATGGATATCAGCAGGGAACTGGCAATCACAATTCTGAGATATTTAGACCAGCACAAGGATTTCTACTTTCCTTTTTTGGTGATGAATAAAGAGTACACCGAGGAGGACGATGATTTTGTTGAGATAGAGCCGAACGAGTGGGACATGATTGCGGAGGACGATAGGTACCAGACATTCCAATTGTGGGAAAATTTACAAAATTTGGATGAGGATACGGTTAGGTTGATGGCGAAGAGATTTGTAGAGAAGATTGTGGAGGAGTAAGCAGGTATTGCTACGATTCTTCTAGTAGTATATAGTTATAGCAATATATCATTATATGTCAAACAAACCTTTCAACAGAGCGCTAATTCAGCGCCTACATGACGTGACATCAGTTGCCCAGAAAGCAATTGCACTGGTCACACCTAAAGACAAGAGTCGACTTGAAGATGTTTGGGATGTTGAACATGCCTATTATTCTAGTGCTTTAGAAGGAAGTAATATAGACCGAAAAGAGTTCGAAACTTTGGCGAAGCAGGCAAAATAATGGTACGATTCGATTATGTCGGATCGACCAAAAAATGAAGAAGAACTACAGCGATTGGAAGCAATCGGAGTGATTCGTGCATCTCGTTTTGTTAGAAAATATGCCCAATCACATGAAAGGGTTACTATGGAAACAGTATTTGAAATTCATAGATCTATTTTTCAAGATGCCTGGCCGGAAATTGCTGGAAAGACTAGGACTGTTGAACTAAAGATTACTGATTCTGAGCACCATCCACCACACCACATTCATGTCCCCGGACTCATTAAGGAGGCCAGTGATGAACTTGATATGCGTATAAGCGGGATTCGTTCGACTGAGTCGTTTTGGCTAAGGGGTGGAGATTTGTCAGAAGAACAGATGATTATGGGTGATAAAGTCGTAGAAGTTGCTGCTTGGTTGCATCACAAAATTACTTTTATTCATCCATTTCAGGATGGTAATGGTCGGACCGCTCGATTGGCAGCAAACCTGGTGCTTGAATGCTATGGTCTTGTAGGTATTTCGATTAAGGTTGAGCGTGAAAATAAAAATCGTTATCGTCTAGCATTGGCACAAGTTGATAAAATGAATGATCTGGAACCACTTAAGGCTCTTATTTATGAAGGGCTTATTGATCGTATTTCTGGTATTCCAATGTTTTTTGATGGAAAAAGTAAGCATTCGCTATAGTTCCCCTATGCACCTCTTCCTCACCGGCATCCCGGCCTCAGGCAAATCACATCTCGCCAAGAGATTGGCAGAACGTGTGGGTGGTATTCATGTAGAGATTGATGATATTCGCGAGGCTTTGCACGATGACGCTCGCTACAAGAAATGGGTGAACTTCTATCTTGATCAGGACGAGAAGACTTATTACACGACCACGAATGCGGATGAGCAGTGGCGCAATTTGGTGGAACAATCAGAGCATATTTGGCCGGCGATATTGGAGAAGGTGCGGAGCTATGATGGTGAGACAAGACCAGTTATTTTTGAAGCGGTGAATATTCTGCCACATTTGGCGAAGCGGGATTTGGATTTTCCTGGGGTTGTACTGACAGGATCGTCGTATGAAGAAATTCTGGAACGCAACATTCGTGCGCCGCGTTGGGGTGCGACAAGAGAACTACAAGAGCTTGAGGCACGATCATTCTGGGACATTGAACGTCCACGCTACAAGGCGGAAGGGGAGAAGTTTGGGTACAAAGTATTCGAGAGTGGGGATGAGGCGTTCGAGTATTGTGTTGGTCTGTTGAAGTCATAACCGTGAAGATGGGTCTTTGAAATAAGTGCTATCCATCGTTATCAACAGCTTTTACACAACATGATACTTTCAGTAATTCTGGGTGTGAGTATACTATGGATTAACCATGCTCGTATTTATCGATGAATCAGGAGACTCAGGATTAAAAATAACCGAAGGTTCAAGTCGGTTCTTTACTATTGTTCTAGTTGTTTTTGAAGATAGAGAAGATGCCACATCATGTGATCAACGCATTGGCCTTATTAGGAAAGAGCTTGATTTGCCAGAAGACTACGAATTCCACTTCACAGAAAATTCTGACAGAGTACGAGAATCTTTCTTTAAAGCAGTGATTCCGTACAACTTTTTCTATTATGGCATTATCATAAATAAAGGAAGTTTGTATGGTGAAGGTTTTAAGTATAAAGAATCTTTCTATAAATATGCGAGTAATTTACTATTCGAAAACGCTAAAGATAAGTTAACAGAGGCAATTGTTGTTATTGATGAGTCTGGTCGAAAGATGTTTAAATATCAACTTGCTACATATCTAAAGAGGAAAATAAATACCAAGGACAAGATTTATATCAAAAAAGTTAAAATGCAAGACTCAAAAGGTAACAATTTGCTTCAACTAGCTGATATGGTAGCTGGTGCACTTAACCGTAGCCTTAATAATAAGAAAAGGGAACCCAAGAAATTTCGAGAAATGATTGGTTCAAGAGAGATAAACGTTCAAATATGGCCCAAATAGGAGAACGAAAACCCCCAGACCTATCCCTTTCGGGCAAGCGACGATAAACGTCACAGTTTGGTCTGGGGGCAATTCCGTAATTAGATACTAGCACTATTTTGGGTTAAGGTCAAAGTTATCCACATGCTATAATCGCTTCGCTCATATATCGTCTTCACTCGGACATTGTGTAAGCGAGCTTCCACATGTCCTCATTCGACGCTATAATCCTCACCATGCCCCCGTTACTCGATCCCCAAAATTCCACCACCACGCCGGATCTTCTGCCCCGCAAAATCTTCGGATTGAACCGAAACATTTTCATTCTGGGCCTCACCAGTTTCTTCAACGATTTTTCTAATGAAATGATACTGGCGGCATTTCCGGCATTCTTCACTTCGGTGCTGAAGGCTGGGGCGGCGAGTTTGGGACTTGTTGAGGGTATTGCCGATGGGATGTCGAACATTATTAAGATCTATTCCGGCCAACTTTCGGACAAGGTGAAGCGTCGTCGAATATTTATTTTCCTTGGCTATGGTTTGTCTGTCGCTATCCGTCCATTCTACATGGTCATGGGCAGTGTAGCTGGGGTACTGGGCTTGCGCGTCGTAGACCGCATCGGCAAAGGGGTTCGCGAGGCGCCACGGGATGTGATCATTTCTGTCTCATCAAAGCCTGAGGAAATGGGTCGCTCATTCGGCTATCATCGCGCTATGGATACAGCTGGTGGCATCCTCGGCCCATTGACCGCATATCTGATCTTGTCGCGTTGGCCTGGTGGTTTCAATACTATATTCATGACGGCATTCTTGATTGGCTTGATTGCTTTCGCAACTATTTTCTTTGTCAAAGATGTGGTCATCGCACGTGATGGTCAGGGTGTGCGAATTTTTTCACTGAAAACATTTCTTTCATTCTCTCTGCGCTTCAAATGGTATTTGGTGGCGATTTTCATTTTCTCCATCGGGTCTCTGCCATCAGCTCTACTTCTTTTGCAGACTACAAATATCGGTCTAACTATCGCTTCGATTCCGCTCTACTATATGGTCTACAGCATTTCATTCACGCTCTTCTCCTACGCCGCAGGGAAGCTCTCTGACAAAATCGGCACCTCGCGCGTGCTGGCATTCGGCTATGCCATATTGGCTCTGTCGTACTTGGCGCTCATAACTTCTTCCACGTCGCTCACTCTTGGTATCTCATTCGCCGTCATGGGTCTATTCTCGGCCTGTACTGATTCTACCCAACGCGCCTTCGTGGCCAAGACTACACCAGAATACGAACGTGGCACGGCCTATGGTATGTACAATGCCATCGTGGGTTTTGGAGTAATGATTTCAGGAATTATCGGCGGCTATTTGTGGCAAGCTTTCGGTTCGATGAGTGCATTGTTTGCGGCCGAGGCCGTGGTGATAGTGGGGTTGGTGGTTTTCTATGCGAGTACGAAAGTGGGGAGAGGGGAGGTTAGGTAAAAAGGTGTATAATACACTCATGCCATACTCTTCAAACATTGAACGTGATACACTCGCCAACGAAAATTTTCGTACGGTTGTGTACACCGCGCCACATAGTCAGATCGTTCTCATGTGTTTACAATCGGGCGAAGAGATCGGTGCTGAAACTCACGCCAAGGTTGACCAATTTTTCCGTTTTGAACAGGGGACTGGCAAAGCGGTTTTGGCAGGGAAGGAATATCCGATTGCAAATGGGTCAGCGATTCTGGTGCCAGCGGGGACTGAACATAATATTATAAATACTGGTGCGAAAAAGATGAAAATGTACACGATTTATTCTCCAGCGAATCATATTGATGGACGGGTGCACGTGACCAAGGCTGATGCCGAGAAGGATGTTGAAGATGAAGCTTTTGGGAAGTAGAATTGCCTATAAACGAAAGCAGCCCTCTGTGAGGAGGACTGCTCTAGGATGTAATACCCTATCAGTTAATGATTAACTGATAGACATGATAATTATAGGTGAAAATAACTTCAAAAGTCAATAGGAATTGTCGGTTTAAGCGGGTGGTCTATTACCCCTTGACTTTATTTCCGCGCCCTGTAATATAGACCCTACGCCCTGAAAACAGGGTCGGTACTTTGAAAGTCTCATATTAGTAAAGAAGAATGTACAATATTTTTCGACGTCTCCTTAACTAGAGACCGAGAAAAAAATATTTTGTGTGGCTCTTAGCGGAGTGCATAAAGTAGTGCAAGTACAAAGAATATTCCAATATAATAATTCCAAACAATCCTGTTAAAATGGGATGAAGAATGAGCTGGATTGACAATGAGTGAATTCAATATAAAAAGTTTAAGCGCTTTCTATTTTGTTCCGTTCGCTTATAGTTAAGAGTTTGATCCTAGCTCAGGATGAACGCTGGCGGCGTGGATAAGGCATGCAAGTCAAGGGGGCTCCGCAAGGAGCAACCGGCAGACGAGATAGTAATAATTAAGTATGTACCCCAGAGTCGAGCATAGCTATTCGAAAGGATAGGTAAATCTCGATGGTCTCGTAAGAGTAAAAATTTATTGCTCTGGGAACAGCTTGATCGGTATCAGCTAGTTGGTGAGGTAAAAGCTCACCAAGGCTATGACGCCTAGGGGACCTGAGAGGGTGACCCCCATCGATGGAACTGAGACACGGTCCATACACCTACGGGTGGCTGCAGTCGAGAATCTTCCGCAATGGACGAAAGTCTGACGGAGCGACGCCGCGTGGAGGATGAAGTGCTTCGGCATGTAAACTCCTTTTGCCAGGGAAAAAGTTATTGATGGTACCTGGAGAATAAGAGGTTGCTAAACTCGTGCCAGCAGCAGCGGTAATACGAGTGCCTCGAGCGTTATCCGGAATTATTGGGCGTAAAGGGTGTGTAGGCGGTAGTGTTAGTCTTGTGTTAAATCTCTCGGCTCAACCGAGAGTCTGCATGGGAAACGGCACAACTAAGAGGATGGAAGGGGTCTGCGGAACTCATGGTGTAGCGGTGAAATGCGTTGATATCATGGGGAACACCAAAAGCGAAGGCAGCAGACTGGTCCACTCCTGACGCTGAAACACGAAAGCGTGGGTCGCGAATGGGATTAGATACCCCAGTAGTCCACGCCCTAAACGATGATCTCTAGATTTGGGGAGTATCGACCCTCTCCGAGTCGTAGCAAACGCGTTAAGAGATCCGCCTGGGTAGTACGGCCGCAAGGTTGAAACTCAAAGGAATAGACGGGGACTTGCACAAGCGGTGGAACATGTGGTTCAATTCGACGCTAAACGAAGAACCTTACCAGGGTTAGAAATCCATTCGAAGACTAGCAGAAACGTTAGTCGCCGCAAGGCGGATGGACAGGTGCTGCATGGCTGTCGTCAGTTCGTGGTTTGAACTGTTCCCTTCAGTGGGGTAACGAACGCAACCCCTGTTGTCTGTTACAAGTGTCAGACGAGACCGCCCAGCCCGGAGAGCATGAGTCGGATTTGTGGAAAGATAATTTTTAAAAGACCGGAATAAATCCTTGCTAGGATTTTTCCTTTTGCTCGGCGCCTACGCGCCTGCGCAAGATCTTTTCAAAATTACTTTCCACAAATCCTCCTCTCGTGCGTTTCGGGCTGGGAGGAAGGTGGGGATGACGCCAAGTCAGCATGGCCCTTTGATACCCTGGGCTACACACGTGTTACAATGGCGCGCACAACGGGACGCAATATCGCAAGATGGAGCAAACCCTTATAAAACGCGCCTCAGTTCGGATAGGAGTCTGCAACTCGACTCCTTGAAGCCGGAATCGCTAGTAATCGCAGGTCAGCTATACTGCGGTGAATACGTTCTCAAGTCTTGTACTCACCGCCCGTCAACCCAAGGGAGTCGGAGGTGCCCGAAGTCTCGCCTCGTGCGGGCCTACGGCAAATTCGATGACAGGGGGTAAGTCGTAACAAGGCACGGGTAGCGGAAGCTGCTCGTGGAATATTTCAAAGAATTCAACGTTTTTGCACTTTGTGCAATTAACTTATAGTCGATACTTACATTAGTAAGATGGTGATTGCTCTACAGCCTTCGAAGCTCGCAAGAGCGTAGTAGGCTCTGACCTCAAACAGGAGCACTTAGTCCCCGAAGATAGGGGACACAGATAGGTGATCTCAATTGAATCACTTATCGGCGAACGGAACAAAATAGAGCGCGCTTGTCCTGTGAATAACAGGACTTACATAAACAAAAATACGCCTAGAAATAGGCGTATTTTTGTTGTTCACAGTGTGCTTGACTCCGCTATCAAAAGGTGCTATAATGTCGCCAGCATGTACAACGGTGGTTGAGATACCATCAAAAACAATTCGGTTTAGAAAGAAGAAATTATGAACATGAAAAATCAACGCGTGGTTTCTCCAGCCCTGATTATCGATGACATTGAAATCCCGCCAGTGGCGTTGGTCGGATCATCAGTTCCGAGTTCAAAGAATGGTCGTCATCACAAAAACTGGTTCACTCGTTTCTTTGAGTGCCGGATGCCGAAGAAGGCGTACAATCCGGATCCAACGTGGGATTCAGTTCGGACAGTAGTCGCTGTCATTCTGTTTGGTTTTGCGTGCTGGTTGGTGTGGTTTGTTACTTCACACTGAGCTTCGCACTGATGTCTTACTAAGTTACAGGAGTCGCACGGTTTCACCCTGCGACTCTTTTTCTTTTGCCTATTTTATTGATTTGGAATATAGTAACAACACGCAAGATAAACCTGCGCACGCTTGTTATGCATAGTCAGAGCTAGTAGAATATTTTATGTAAGGTCACGTGGCGTAACTGGTAGCCGCGCACGCTTCAGAAGCGTGTGGAGTAATCCATGGGAGTTCGACTCTCCCCGTGACCACAAAAAAATTGGTTTTGCATTTCTAAGTCAATTTTGCTAGAGTACATCTACTGATTTGAGGTATCAGCTCTGATCCATTCTCTCGGCTTATATCTCCAGTATGCGCGCATAGCTCAGTTGGTAGAGCACACCACTGATACTGGTGGGGTCCTAGGTTCGAATCCTAGTGCGCGCACAATAGTTTGATATCGTTGTTTTTGGGTGCTTTTGCCAGAGCCGAATACGGACTTTTGAATTGGTATTGAGCCATAGTTTTGTTTTTGATCGAAGCGTTCGAAAGTAGCTTTTCTAGCATGTGACGCTTTTCTTGGTCATCAACGACTAAATATCTAGCCGAGGCTTTGTTGCCATCCATAAATACATTTTTGATCTGTTCGAAAGTTGCAACTGTTGGTCCATTTTTAGCTTGAATGTCCTTCATCTGCTTTTTGATCTCCACCCTTTTGTTTTCGATCTCCTGTAGTTTGAGCTTGTAGACTTCTTCTCGGATGAGTTTAGAGCTGTAGCCGTCTGTAAGGGTTAACTCGCGCTCTAGAAGCAAATCAAGCTCTTTAGAGAGGTTTTCCAATGGTAGTCTGGTACGATCTGCTTTCTCATCATATTTCACCCTGTAAGCTTCACCGGAGATGGCTATAAGTTCTTCGTCGATTTTAAGGTCTAGGAATTTCTGTGAGATGAGTCCGTCAATGTATTCAGACCGCATGTATTTTTTGTGTTCTTCGCAATTACCTTTGCCGTTGGTGCAGTAGTAATACTTGAAGCCCTTTTTGGTATCACAAGTTAAGACACAGCCGCATGAGGCACATGTTAGAAAGCCACGGGCTGAATAGAAATGTTTTTTGACTTTGGCGTGTAATTTGCCGTTAAGAACATCCTGAACTTTATCGAATAATTCCTTTGAAATGAGTGGCGTGTGTTTGCCTTCGTAGATTTTACCGTCTCTTTCCATGAAGCCGATGTAGAATTTGTGAGATAGATTTCTATGTATCTGATTCTTACAGACCTTGCCACCGGAAGATGTGCGTAGGCCTTCTTGGTAAATAATGTCGGAGATCTGCTTTACGCTGTAGCCACCAGTAGCATATAGCTCAAAAGCTCTGACGATGTAAGGTGATACTTTTTTGTCCACCTTAATGGTTCTTGTACTTCGATCATTTACATATCCGAATGGCGCACGACTAGGCCATCCACCGTGTTCCATTTTTGCACGATTGCCACGCTTCACATTGGTACTCAAGTCTCGAATGTATTGGTTAGCCATAGCTTGCTCTATACTCATCAAAAGCACATTGTCGGAAGGAAAATAGCTTTTCTCGAATGTTCGGATGCACTTGATCTTGTCTGTCTGGAGTAGCCATTGAATCTGTCCACCATCAACAGGGTTACGCGTTAGTCTATCAATTTTCCAGCAGAGAATGGCATCAGCTTTGCCGGCAGAGATCATGGCTATCATTTCATTGAAAATGGGGCGACCAGGAGCTTTGGCAGATTTCTTTTCAGTTAAAATGGCAACAATTTCGATGTCTTGAGCTTTGGCCAGAGCGGTAAGCTCTTTTTCTTGCGATTCGAGAGACAGCACCTGCTTGTCTTCGGTGTCAGTGGATTTTCTGCAGTAGAGAATATATTTCATAAAATTAAAATAAATTATGTTGATAATGTAAATATTATTAGAATGTAATTGTCTGAATTATACGCTCGAAAAAGTATTTGCACAAATTTTTCACAAAATTCTGATCATGAATGACAATTATTTCTGATTGAGTGTGATATAGGTCAAGTCTAGAAATCACTGTATGTCGGGTCAAATTCTGCATATTCATTGAGTTCTGTGTTTTATTCATAGTCTTATGTTAGTTAACTAGCAAGTCAGATGCGTCCCGTCCGCCGCGCTAAAGCGTTGGCTGGACGGGACGCTCTCCCACGATTGAAAGTGCATCATATTTCGGATTAGCGAACTCTAGGAATGATTCGTAGAGATCAGCAAAGGAATTGAGATATTCATTTGCTGTAGCATCACAAATATCCTCGCCGGTACGAGTTTTCCAGTAGGTTTGGAGCCTCTTGATGAGTTGTTGGTCGAACCGGTGTTGCATGAGTGCATGCTATTCCAGTCCTATTACCGGATCATACCCGTAAGGTTACGGTAACGATATGTTATGAAATCGTAGTTTCGAGATATTCAGGATTGATCTGAACATAGCCCGTCTTTCCAGATGTAATCAACAGAAAATTGCCAATACCGGCTTGTTTAGAGACTTTGGCATTGATAGATTCACAAGCTCGCCACATTGAGCGTTGCGTTAGGTGTTCATCATGGAATTTATCATCAATAATTTCGGAATAATATGATTTGGCTTCCAGTCCGTCCGGATTTTCAAAAATGTATTCAAGGATGTAATGACTGTTGGGTTTGTCGTTTTTCTGCTGGATATGGACCAATTTGTCGCCGATCTTCAAAATGCTTTTCTCGCAGTCAAATGATACGCCCCTTGGGATGTCTTCAACTTTGCCTAGTTTGTAGCGCTCAATTAAAGGCAAGATTTCTCTTGAAATGGAAAGATGGAAAATAACAGAAGAGGGTTCATCGATTTGTTCGTGATCCATGTTAAGAATGCTTTCATGGTCACGGACATAATCGATTTGCAGATAATCTTTGAGTTTCAAATGTTCCAAACAAGTTGAACATGCGTATCTATTGATCCCCACTTCTTTAAGATCTTCTTCGGTGATGTCTATTTCAGGAGGCAAAAAGTTTTCTAAATTACCAGGATGATCAGTCCAGAACTTTTGCAGCTTAAAGTTTATGATCTCCATGACTTTTATGTAATCTGAGTGCATTAGCATATTTTACACCCTACAATTAAAAGCGATACCAAATTCGGGGGAATGTGGCGCCTCCCGCTCCAACCGCCTTTTCCGGGCAGGTCGTGCGTGGCCGCTTGCACGAGAGCGCATGGTAGGAAAGAGTACGGGCGCGTACACCTCCGCCCTAATATTGTCCGTGACGCGCCTTTAACGCGCATGACCGTACTGCTCCGCGCATTCCCCCAGTTGCTAATCGCAACAGGGGTGCGCTCCGCAGCACCGTCATGCGCTAGGCGCGAATGGAGTCCGTGGTGACGGGCGGAGGTCAACGCGCCCTTAACTGCCAAGCGTCTCGCGCACCACCTACCCTCCAAAGTCGGTAGAACGGGAGGCGAATGGTGATTACTGTTTCAGATTCTCGAAAAGTGATAGAATCTCAATATGGATAAAGACGCAATTCTAAAATTAATTCAAGAAGCGGTAAAACTTAACACCGAAACACCAAAAGTTGAATTTAAGGATGGCCGTAATGGTGTGCCCAGAAAAGCATGGGAAACAGTTTCTTCTTTTTCTCATTCTCCGGGTGGTGGAATTATTGTATTTGGCGTGACAGAAAGCAAAGATAAAAAGCTTGAAATCGCAGGAGTTGATAACATCGCTGTCTTACAAGAAAACTTTAGCAATTTGGTTAGCAATGAGATGAGCGCTGTTATACGACCTGATTATCACATATTTGATATTAATGGAAAAAATATCTTGGCAGTATATATTCCAGAATGTCCGGAGCAATTCAAACCATGTTATTACAAGCCTGCAGGCATGCCAAATGGAGCATGTATCCGTGATGGTAATACTGATCGAAAAATGACTGATGAGGAGATGCGCCGGTTGATAGAAAATTCAAAGAAATTAAAATTTGATTCTTTGATAGCCGAAGGTACTTTACTTACTGACCTATCAGACGAGAAAATACTTAATCTGCTTATCCAAAGCGGCAAGAGAACTAAGCGAGATACTTCATCGACTGAAATCAGTTTTGAGCTATTGAAGAATCTCGGTATAGCTGATGATTTTGACGGCGTTAAAGCGCCAACGATTGGAGGTTTTCTGATATTTTCAAAAGGTAGGCCTCAAGATAAGCAGAATTTTAGCCGTTATATCGTAAGGTGCGTTAAATACAAAGGATCAAATGTTACGACCGATATTATCGATTCCATGGAAATAGATGGCACTTTGGATGCTCAAATTGAGAATGTTCAGAAATTCATACTCCGAAATATACGAAAAAGTGCAAAGATAGTTGAGACAAAAAGAGTTGAAAAATATGAATATCCAGAGAAAGCTGTTCGTGAAATAGTAGCTAATGCTGTCATTCACCGCGACTATAAAATTACTGAAACATATACGCAGATCAATCTATTTGAGGATAGAATAGAAATCTTCAATCCAGGTTGTCTTCCGCCAGGCGTAACCGTGGAAAATATTAAAGACGCTCAAGTAAGCAGAAATGAGATCATAGCCGCCAGATTGAAGGAATTGGATTATTTAGAGGAATATGGTCGTGGCATTGATATCGTCTTCAATCAAATGAAGGAATGGGGGCTTTTGCCACCAGTCTTCAAAAACACCACCAACAGTTTCAAGGTCATCTTGATGGGTGAGGAATTGAGTTCTTTGAATGAGCGCCAAGTTAAAATCTGGAATTACCTTGTAGACAATAAAAAGATTACTGCTAAGGAATGTGAGCAGGTGATGCCGGATGTTCCTCGACAAACAATCAATTATGATTTGAGAAAAATGCAGGAAATGAAATTATTGCATTCTGTTGGAGAGTCAATAAATACTTATTACGAAGCAAACTTCTAGCTATATATGTTATAAGCAATTAGAAGCAAGTTTTTTAACCTATATGTAGAGCGACAATACGACGTACCCGAAGACATGCCATTTTAGAAGCAAATTTACCTTGGCGAAATACGAAATCACTTTCCGAAAGTGCTGTAGGCGCAACAAGTGGCGAATAAACTAGCACATTTTACCTGATTTGTGGTATAGTATTTCACATATGAAAAACTCACAAAAAGGTTTCGTGGTGCCATTATTAGTAGCCATCATCGCAGTGTTAGTCATCGGAGGTGGTATATACATTTACCAGCTGAAAAATAATCAGAAAACGACTTCTCAAGCAATGAATACAGTCTCTACATCTGATAATTCAACCAGTGATCAAACGCAACCAGTTTCGTCCGTAACACCGTCTTCTCCACAAACTAATGAGACGGTATTTAAGCATCCGACGGGTCTTTATTCATTCACATACCCATCAGATTGGCAATTTCCAGCCGCAAATGTGTTCTCTAAAATTACCTCGACATACTATCCACTATTTGTGAATTTACAGAAAATGAGTGCGGGAGGAAAGAATAATAATAAATTCAGTGTAGAATTGACTCCGGATCAAACTCTGGCTTCCAATTTTGAAAAAGCTGGACATATGAGTGGGTCGTCAAATTTCACAAAACAAAATATTACTCTAGGAAACTTGACTGGATATCGAATGGAGTATCAAGACAATATATTCGGCCAAAAAGTTGATGAGGTTAGATATGTCATACCGGTCTCGTATGGCGGTGTCTCCGCAGTTGTCTTCATAGGGATCGATGCTTGGGATTCAACTTGGCTAGGTGTCGCCGAACCTGTAGCAAAAGCTCTGAAGATAGACTTGACAAAGGTTCCTGCGGCCGTAAAGCAGATGAACAGTGCTGGGGGAAAATATTAAAATGCACTTCTCGCTACAAAATAAGCCAAAGAATGTCTTCAAAAATCCTTGGGTCATTGTAGGTCTGTTAATTCTTATAATCGCAGCATTCGCGATCGCATATGCTTACGAAGGAATGGCTGGAATATACGCCATGTTGTTTGTTGTCGTAAGTGCGACAATTGCAATCCTGATAAAATCTGTTGGTAAAACTGGGTTACCAGAGTTTGACACAGATGATCGAGGAGTTACTGTTAACGGCAAACTCTATCCTTGGTCTGGCATTAAATACTATAGTTGGTATGGAGAAAAGCAAAGTGAAAGAATTGGTATGGTAGGGCTTTCAAAGCTCCAATATGATCCGATCAACCCTTACCAATTTGCCAAGACTCAGATATTGGAATTACATATGGGAGTAGGGCGAAATCTCAAGCTACAAATAGATTCGTCTCAAAAACAAAACCTGACTTCCATTTTGAACCAATACGGGGTCAAGCATATTTCCTTGCTACGGAAGATTGTAGGTTATTAAAACCCATCAATTCCGTTCTAATATCGTCTAGGATTCGAAAAGGTTGAGCATGTCGCACGAGCGAAGCGAGTACGACGCGAAACCTGTACCGTCCCCGTAGGGGAAGAATCCGGAGTCGCGCGCACTGTGATTTTTTTAATTATTCCATGATATAATTCAGTTATGTTAAAGTCCTTAGATCTCATACTTAAAAGAGTTACATACAGCGGTAGATCTGTCGGCCGCGATATACGGATGGAAATAAAAATTCTGGGAAAATCTTTCAATCTGGAAAGACGAATCCGGCTTGGAGAAAACAAAGAAATTAATCAGTTTTTGGGTACCGTAGAGTCACAGCAGGAGGCACTTCAGACAGATATTCAAATTAAAATTATTGAGAAAGATTTGGCATTTAGTGATAGCGGAGAAATTAAGGCAAACATAAACATCGATGTTTCATCAAAGGAAGCATGCCAGATTCCTTTTCAAGTAAGAGTGCGCGAAAGAAAGTCTTGGTGGATGTTTTGGGGAAAAATAGAAGCGATTTTTGATATTGAGTTAGAGATTAGATCTGTTAATTCTGCCATGGAAGTAAAGAAATATTCTTATAAGGGAGTAAACGGTGATGAGAATTATAATCAATATGATGAACTTATTAAGAAGATTGTTGATTATTGGAATGATGAATTTTCAAAAGATACAGATCCGCCCCGGGAATTACTCGATCCAAATTTGGTTAAGACAATTGCATATCAGGAAAGTCGTGTAGGAAATGATAAGGCTTCTGGAATTAACGTTATGCAAGTCGGCAAATTGTGGGACCCATCCCTTCGAACATTGAAAGGAGAACTCAAAGAATATTGGATTCATAATGGCGAACAAATTCAATTGAAGTACGATGCGCAAGTTAACAGTGTAGAGGATAGCTTCATGTGGGGAGTTCGCTGGTTGTATCACAAGGCACAACATATAGACCAAAAAGGACACAGATATTGGGATACGTGGAAACAGGCGGTCAAACGATACGGACCTCCGGGTGCGGATTATTTCGAAAGCGTCTGGGGTATTTATAAAGACGGCATAAAGAAAGAAAAGGATACGACTTTAAAATTATGGAGTTTTATCGGAAGCATTCCTTTAATTGCTATTTTTCTCCTTGGCCAAGGAAGCCCAGACTTAAAATCAACAGTTATAAACTTTTTTGATACTAATGCCAGATTGGAAATTCAGGATATTGACATAACTTACGACAAAGCAGATCCGTCATTATTTGCGGCAATAATAGAAGAAGAAAAAGATTGGTTTGAACAATTGGCAGTAGGAAATTGGGATGGCGAAAAAATTAAATGGATACGTATTGAAAATGTGCCGGACGAAATATCTATCCGATCAGCGCAATTTATCCACCTTAAAGGTTTTAGCCATCCTATTCTCGAAGTTTACGGACAGACTCATATGGGATATGGAGCTCTACATCTGTACGAAGTTGATGATCAAAAAGCTCGTCAAATATTTGAAACACCTGCGGTTGATATTCAGGATGATTCGATATGGAACCCTGACAATTTTACAAAATACGGATATTATACCTGCGGGGAAACATACGAATTGGGTCAGTTGTACGCAACATACGAGGATATAAATGGAGACGGAATTGATGATCTTATCTTGAGAGGACAGACAAATGTAGATTGCGAAAAGTTACTTGGAAAAAAGGACGGATATATGGATCATGAAGAAGTTCGCGTCGCCCAATTAGCTGTTAATAAAAAATTTATTCTTAGAGAGTAGTGTTCCATTACCTCGGCAACGCCAATCGTAGCGTAATTCTTCTAAATAGATAGGCACTAATACAACAACATATTTTTTGTCTCAATGACAGATTGTTTTTTATTTTGAAAGTGGGAGAATTATTGCATGGAACAAAAAGGAAAACATCTGGCAATTTTCGAAGGCAAACAAATTCGCCGACATTGGGATGACAGTGTGGAGAAATGGTTTTTTTCTGTGGTTGATGTTGTTCAGACTCTTACTGATCAAGAAGATTTTCAAACAGCGAGAAAATATTGGAACAAGCTTAAAGAACGGCTCAAAATAGAGGGAAGTGAATCGGTGACAAATTGTCACCAGTTGAAAATGATTGCAGAAGACGGCAAGATGCGAGAGACTGATGTGGCTGATACTGAAGTAATGTTGCGTCTGGTCCAATCTATTCCTTCCCCAAACGCCGAACCATTCAAGTTATGGCTTGCAAAAGTCGGTTATGAGCGACTCGAAGAAACTGCGGATCCAGAACTCGCTATCAATCGTGCTCTGAAAACATATCTGGCAAAAGGTTATTCACTCAATTGGATCAATCAGCGTTTGAAAAGTATTGAAATCCGCAAAGATTTGACCGATGAATGGGAGAAGTGTGGAGTTAAAGAAGGTCTTGAGTTTGCAATATTAACAGATGAAATTTCAAAAGCTTGGACCGGAATGACTACAAGAGAGTATAAAAACCTAAAAGATTTGAAGAAAGAAAACCTGCGCGATAATATGACTAATCTAGAGTTGGTGCTTAATATGCTTGCTGAAACCGCCACCACGGAGATTTCCAAGAAAGAAGAACCGAAAGGGTTGGATTCGAGCAGGGAGGTTGCTAAGGAAGGTGGAGAGATAGCCGGAAATGCACGAAAACAAATCGAGAAAAAAATCGGGAAATCTGTTTTGACTGGTGAAAATTGGAAAATGAGGAAAGATAGATTACTAAAATGAAAAAACTTCTATCACAATTAAGGAAACTCAAGGCCACAGAAGCTGATGGTTGGGAATATGCAAAAGATAATACTTGTTGTACGGGAGATGATTGGGCCGATGGATATAATCAGGCGGTCAAAGATATTATTAAGTTGACTGAGATTACCCACAGTCGCTAGGTATGAATAACCCACACTTTTACAAAAATGTGGTATTATTTGACTTGTGAATACACCTAACTTTTTAGTTGCATCTGTATTATCAGCTATCCTTTCATTTTTTGGTTTACAAACACCTAATAATATACAACCACTGCCCACACCTGCGCTTCAGCAACAGGTTCAGCAAGTGACTAACGATATATTCCAACCTAAACAAACAAATATAACATCCGTAATAATTGAGAAGGATGATAGTAATGCAATAACAGATAATGATAAACTTTCAACTGCAAATCTTGGAACAATCCAAATTCGCGCCATAGTTGCGAATGTTGATGAGGTTGGGAATAAATATGGATCAATTGGAGAAAAATTTACACAATCAAAACTTTCAGAAGTTGATTCAGCACTTCAAAAGCTTAACACATTCGTAAAGCAAAGTTCATACGGAAAAACTCAATTACAATGGACGACCTCGGGTGTTTATGAACTCGGTAGTGGAGTTTGCAGTCACGCCTATTGGGGAGATAAGACGCATGATTTACTTCAGCGAGCATTGTCAGTTGCAGATCTGCAATCACCAATAGCCGATCATTCGTATTATCTTATTGTTCATCCAATGCCAGATTGTCCTGATGGTGAAAATTGGAGTTTCGAGGGTCATGGACAATTTAAGGCTTATACCTTAAATGGAAGAACTGTTTACCTGCGCGGAACACGTATTTCTGATCTTTCTGATGACTATCTCTTTCATGAATTTGGTCATAGCTTAGGTTATATGCCTAATACAGGTATCGGACACCCTGATTATTTGAATTGCCCAGTAACGACAACCGGCGGTGAAACAAAAATTGCTATTTCAGATACGTGTCCGCGTGTTTATGATTGGAATAGCGGGACAGTACCTGTTTTTACGATAATGTCTGCAAAAAGGGGAAACCTCTCTGACTACAATGCTCCTGAAAAAGAAGTTATTGGATGGTTAACAGGCCAAAATATAATAACGACTACATCCGGAAAGTACACGCTGTCGCCACTTGAGCAAAGTGGATCAAATCCCAAAGTGTTAAAAATACCCGTCGCGGAAACCGACTACGTAGTTTATGTTTCTTTCCGACAACCGGTTGGGTATACATACCCTAATGCTCCCGCGAATAAACCAAATGGTGTAATTCTGGATATTTCAGAAAGTAACAACCCTACTGTTAATCGTTTTCTGGTCTCTAATAGTGATAATATGGATGCACCACTTCAAATCGGTGTGCCATATCGCCTCGGTACAATCGGCCCAATTGTCACTCTTAATGGAATTTCAAATAATCTTGTATCAATCACTGTATCTTCAGGTGTAATAGTCCCACCAAATCCAACGATAACACCAATAATTTCAAGTTTCAGTGCGTCATTATCTTCGGTATCTTCGGGTCAATCGTCTGTACTTTCTTGGAAGGTGGCTAACGCTACACGTTGCGTTCTATTTTCAGGCACTACTCAAGAGACTGTTTCCGTAAGTGGATCAAAGACAGTATCTCCCACACAGACTGCATCGTATAGATTGTGGTGCGTGAATGATCCGGGTACTGGCAAGGATGGTCCATCAGCAGAGCGTACAATTTCAATCGTGGTAAATAATCCACCCCCTTCGGCATTTATAGACAAAGATTCCTTGATATCTACACCAGGCACGCCAGTTACGCTTACAGGTTATGCTCACAATATTGTCCAACCATTCGGCATATCTATTAGTCAAAATGGAGAAAAGATTTGGGGCAGTGGTAACATCACTCTTAATGGGGACCGATGGGTTAGTAAGGTTAGTCAGTCGCTTTCGGCAGGTTCTTATCAAGTGCAGGTATTTTCAAATAATACCTTGGTTACAAGTGGAACACTAACAATTAGATCTGTTGCACCTACATGTTCCTTAACTTCTGATAAAAGCTCGTATACGCTCGGAGAAAAAATTACTTATTCCTGGACAAGTCAGAATGCGACATACGCATCATGGCAACAAGATACTTCAGGTAAGGACCACCTCTGGTTACCAAGCGATAAACTATTAGCTAATGGCTCACAGCAGACAACGGCAAGTGTTGTAGGAAACCCAACTGTAATCCTTAATGTCGGTGGATATACGGGTAACGGCTCATGTAACGTGACTGTAAATGTAACGGGGGCAGGAAATACTTCAGCAACAGTTACAGATACCATCACTTTCTATCCTGGCGATTTGAAAGTTATGCCGGGATCAAATTTCAGATTGTCTGGTGGCACATCGGGAACTGGTACATACACAGTCGCCATAGTTGGTCCTAATTATGCCGGTAATACAGATTGGAATACGGTCGGAAATCTCTTGAAAGGTGGATCAGACTATACCGCAGTAAGTAAGGTAATATCTGCGAATGGTGACGGAATTGGATGGCTTGCATCTTTCGGAGGAATAGCAACGGAAGGCTATTACACAGTCGTTGTATACGACAGCTCATATAACATTCTTGGAAAAGCCACATTATGGGTAACTTATAAGGGATAATCAATTCTTGGCTATTTCCGTTCTAATATCGTCCCACAGCGCGCACATTTAATTTTCATGGTATAATGCACCCATGAACAAAACTACCCCCAAAGACTTTTTCCTTCACCTTGGCGCGACAGTGGCTCTATATGTAGCCGCTGGTGCACTTATCAATCTGTCATTCAGTGTTATCAATTATTTTTTGCCTGATACCCTTGCGGGATATTTCTATGGCAATTCAGTCGCATGGCCGATTTCCATGCTGATTGTGCTTGTCCCAATACTCTATGTGCTGGAGTGGTTTATCAATCGAGATATCACTCGCATGCCAGAAAAAGCTGATCTTTGGATACGCAAGTGGAGAATATATTTGACACTATTCCTCGCAGTCGTTCTTTTCGGAGGTGACCTCATCGCACTGATCAATACCTATTTGAATGGAGAAATCACAGCGCGATTTGTTTACAAAGTCATCCTGATACTCTTTGTCGCAGGATCGATTGGTAAATATTATTTCTACAGTATATACACATCGCATCGCTGGTCAAAATTCGCTCGTCGCGCTAATGCCTGGTTCGGTATTATTTTAGTAGTTGTCGCTATCGTCACAGGATTTATTGCCGTCGGTTCACCAGCAAAGCAACGCGCATTGCGATTCGACAGTCAGCGTGTGAATGATTTGAGTAGTATTCAGTGGCAGGTGATAAATTATTGGCAAGGAAAACAGAAACTGCCAGTGGCGCTCACTGATCTCAATGACACCATTTCTGGTTTTATTGTTCCAACTGATCCTGAAACCAAAACAGTGTATGAATATTCTGTCAAAGCTATTTCAGGTGGACCATCCTTTGAATTGTGCGCGACATTTAGTGAAGTATCTCAAGCAAATATATCTTACCCAAGTCCTGTTGGTGGAGTTTCTGACGTTTGGACTCATGACAAAGGTCGCGTCTGTTTTGAGCGCACGATCGATCCTCAACTGTATAAACCCACAAATACAACTCCAATAATTAAGACAGCCCCCAAGCCGATTTGATAGTATAATTTTGAGAGTGTAAACTTTTATGCTACAATGACTTCTCATTTTAATCATAAAACATATAAATCATCCATGAACCTCGGAAAGAAAACCAAGATTGTTTGCACTATCGGACCTGTTACTGAAAGCGAAGAAAAACTCACTGAACTCGTCAATGCTGGTATGAATGTTATGCGCCTCAACTTTTCGCATGGAGATTTCGCTGAACATCAGAAGCGTGTAGACACTATTCGGGAAGTTATGAAAAAGACTGGCAAGACAGTCGCTATTCTTCAAGATTTGTGTGGACCAAAGATTCGCATTGGTACATTCAAGGAAAAGATGATCATGTTGCATGAAGGTCAGACGTTTACATTAACTACAGATGAGATTGAAGGTACAGAAGAAAAAGTACACGTGAATTATCCTGAACTTCCTCGTGAAGTCAAAAAAGGCAGTATTATCATGTTGCAAGATGGTACCAAGCGTCTCGAAGTACTTGAAGTCAAAGGCAATGATATTATAACCAAAATCATGATCGGCGGACGCCTCTCTGGTCGCAAAGGTGTGAATGTTCCTGGTGCCAATCTTTCACTTTCTGCATTGACTGACAAAGATCGTTCTGATGTGGCATTTGGCATCCAAAACAACGTTGATTTCGTGGCGCTTTCTTTCGTTCGCCGCGCATCTGATATTACTGATCTTCGTAAAATTCTTAATGATGCTAAATCTGACGCCCACATTATTGCAAAAATTGAAACACCGGAAGCACTCAATTGTATTGATGAAATAATTATGGCCGCTGATGGTATCATGATTGCTCGTGGCGACCTCGCTATTGAGATTCCCGCTGAAGAAGTTCCACTCGTGCAGAAACTCATTATTTCAAAATGTAACGCGATCGGTAAACCAGTTATTACTGCAACACAGATGTTGGAATCTATGATCAAGAATCCTGTTCCAACTCGCGCTGAAGTTTCAGATATCGCCAACGCCATCATTGATGGTACAGATGCCATTATGCTTTCTGAAGAAACTACTCTAGGCGATTTTCCAATCGACGCTGTTAAAGTGATGACCAGAGTTGCGTTACGTGTTGAAAAAGAAGTCTATACTCGCGATACGATTGCTGAATACGATTCATCGCACGGTATCACAGATGTCGTCTCCCAGTCAGCTGTTCGAGCCGCCCACAATGTGGACGCCGCCCTTATTGTTGCACTGACTCGTTCAGGTCGTTCTGCTCGTATGATTGCTCGCTATAGACCAGCAGAGCACATTCTGGCTTTGTCTGATAATCAAGCTCACGCAAGTAAGTTGATGTTGACCTTCGGCTGTTATCCTATGGTTGCGCCAACATTTAAAACAGTAGATGAGATTATGGAAATTGTGCGTAAAGTGACTCTGGATACAGAACTGGTCAAGAAAGGGGATAAGGTGGTGATAGTCGCAGGTATGCCATTCGGTACTGCCGCAGAGACGAATATGATATTAGTGGAGACGTTGTAGGAAAAATCAAGAACCGCACACGCATGTTTTTTAATACCTGTGCTATAATTTCCCCATGCAGAAGAGCATGTACATCATACCCGATACCACGCTCATTCTCGACCGACGCCCTCGTGAGTACCCACTCATGTTCAGGGACCTGCCGTCTGACGAGAAGCCGCGAGAGAAACTCTTAGCCCACGGGCCAGAGTCGCTTTCGATTGCCGAGCTCACAGCTCTACTGCTTGTCACTGGGACTACCAAAGAAGATGTCTTGGAAATGTCCACACGCGTTGTTCGTGAATACGGAGAAAAAAGTGTTTTCGCTGAACGCGATCCAGAAAAGTTATCAGCGGAATTAGATGTACCAATTGTCAAAGCTTGCGCTATTATTGCAGCCGGTGAACTCGGCCGACGTTTGTATGAACGTTCAGATTCAGGATTCAAAACTATTCGCAATGCCAAGGATGCCTACGAATATCTCGTTGACATGCGCAATTTACCAAAAGAACATTTACGTGGTTTGTATCTCAATAGTCACAACCGTGTGATTGCCGATGAAGTCATCTCTATAGGCACCGTCAATTCCAATGTTGTTCATCCGCGCGAAGTGTTCCGTCGCGCTATCGAATGTAATGCTGTCGCTGTCGTTTTGGCTCACAACCATCCATCCGGCGAAACAACTGCTAGTGCCGAGGATGTAGAAATTACAAGGCAAATTATCCAGGCCGGGAAGATCCTGGGTATTCGTGTGCTCGATCATGTCATCATCACCAAGGACGCGTACACTAGTGTGCACGCGGACTACTAATTCTTACTACCATGCGAGATTATCAACTTACGTCACCGTCTCTCGACGGTATTCTTCACCATGACTCGATTGTTTATGAAGGAATCAAACGTCCTTTCGAATTATTACGGATTATGGATGGTCCATCTACGCGGAGCAAAAAGAAAGGTTCAATTATAGATGACGTCGTTTATACCTTAAGTGAACAAAAAGTCATTCAAGAATATCTGCACGATCTTCAAAGTTTGTTCATGAAAAAATTCTCCCAGTTTATGGTTGAATCAGAATCAAAACCCGATGAAGGTGTCAAACTCATGGCAATGTTACAGGAACTTATTAAAATCAAAAAACTGGTTGGGTAATAATTTAAAATAGAATATAAAATATAGAAAAGAGCAACTTTGCGGTCTGAAGTCTTTCACTGTAAACTTATTGCATGACACAACGCGACTATTTCAAAGGCAAACGCATCGCGGTGATTGGTCTCGGTGCGCGCGGAGAAATGGTCGAGGATGTGAAATATCTCATCAAAGCCGGCGCATGGGTTTCTATTTATGACCTGAAAAGCGAGGCACGCCTCAAGAACCACCTCGTATTCTTGCGTTCTGTTGGCTTGGCAAATTATGTTTGCGGTTCTATTCCAGCCGAGGATTTGCTTGATATGGATTTGATTATCCTATCACATGAATATCCGCGCGACTCGTCATTCCTGAAATCGGTGCATACGCAAAATAGTGAGATCAACATAGAAGGAAAGAATGACAAAGAAAAAGTCATTGAAAATTCGGGCGCGACAAACTCGGATAGTGAAAAAACTATTGAACGAGCTGAAAAAGATTATCAGAAAAAAATCCCTATAGAATACCCAGAAACACTTTTTTTCAAATTGGCGCCGCCAGTGACTTTGGTTGGGGTTATGGGTATTTGTGGCAAATCAACTGTTATATCTATCCTGACTCCGTTACTTGATGACGTCTGTGAAAAATACGAAACACAGGGGTTATTTGTGGTAGATCCTGAATCCGCGGATGGCGTATTGGTGCATCTTAAGAAAATAAAAAGCGGCGACATTGTACTCATGCGTATCGTAGATCACATATTGCAAGAAATGAGCACATTGCGCATCAGTCCACACGTTGCCATCTTCACGACCATTCCTCCAAAAAATTCATACACAACATCGCCATTTGAAATTTTGGCGTATCAAACTTATAACAATTTCATTATTGCATCTGATGAAGTGATCGATGCGACTCGTTTCTCGAAGTTTCAGCCACGCGCCAAAATGTTGCGTACCAAAGCATCGCTTATTCCGGCTGATTGGGGTTTTCTTGGACGTGGTCCGCATGATTATTCCAATGCGGCTTTGGCTCTTCAGGCGGCAAAGTTATTCAAAGTAGATGATGATATTGCCAGGCATGTTTTGGGGAACTGGAAAGCCTTGAAAGGTAGATTGGAATTGGTCAAAAAAGTTAAAAATATAGAATTTTATAATGATACGATGTCGATGACACCTGATGCGACGCTGGCTGGTATTACAGCATTATCGGAAGGCAGAAATGTCATCTTGATTTTTGGTGGTGCGGAAGTCGGATACGAATATAATAAATTATACGCGGAATTACCTCGCTACGTGCATACGGTCATAAGTATTCCGGGAAGTGGCACTATTCGTCAACGCCTTTCATTGCAGGAGATCGAAGGTTTAACGGTTTATTCCAAATCATCAATCGAAGAAGCGGTTCGGACGGCTTTTGAACATGCGCAAAAAGGGGATCGGGTGCTTTTTAGTCCGGGTTTTGATGCTGGAGGAGTGGATGGTTCGAAGATCGAGCGCGGGGAGAAATTTGTGAAAGCGGTGAGGGGGTTGTAACACAGCAAATCTATTGATTAGGTAGGAACACAAGAAGAACACATATGTTTTTATTGCGTTCTTACTCTCCGCAAATCATACATACTATTGCACCGTCAATTTTGTGCCCGACGTACACCGCTTTCATTGCCCCAACAATGGAAAGGGCGCTGTTTGTGGAGATTTCTAGACCAGTGTGAGTTCGCGCCAATTCTTGTGCGGCAGAAATGTCTTCATTGGTTGCGACCCAGCCCTTTCCGCCAGTTTCTTCGGTGAGTGGAATAAGGGCGGATTTTCTGTGTCCGGTTATATCTACAATGGCATCGGCAATTGAAGGTTCATCTGGACCATCGTATGTTTCGAATCCGTCAGAAAGTGGGTGACATGAAGATGTTTGCACGATATGAACTTGAATAGGCAGTTTATTTTTCAGAAAATAAGTGGCGAGTGCTTGCGCTGTCGTGCCTGAAGAAGTGCCAATAAAAACAGCACCAATTTTTTGCGGTTGCGCGCCTTTTGAATTTGAAGTTAATTTATCTGAAAATTCTGCAATCAATTCCTTAGCCAAAGATTCATAACCGACAAGCGCTGAATCATCAGTTGATTGGCGGAGACTGCGGATACCTTCTTGACTAGCTTGGGTTAATGCTTGCAGTGGACGTTCTTTTACTAGGACACGAATGTTGCCACTACTTTTTTCGGCTATCGCGCGAATCTTTGAGAGTTTTTTCGGCGAGACGTGATTGCCGACGAATACATCTAAGTTTAGTGGCTTGTTAGGTTTTTCTTTGCCGTCGGTTTTTTCATCGACATTTTTTAATCCCTGATTTTTCTCTTGAACATATAACGCCGCCGCCAACGCCGCATTCCCTGAAGATGAAATAGCGAAAGCTCGGTCGCCGCTAGAATAATAGTGTTCAATCATTACTGGAATAGAGCGACCCTTATGTGAGCCGTATGGGTGCTTGTCTTCACGCTTAAAATAGAGATCGGTGACGCCGATTGCTGTGGCTAGTTTCGGGTACTTTTCCAGTGGAGTTATCATGTTGTCATGTTATCGCATTTCAGGTACTATTGGAAGAACAGCCCCCTAGCGAATGTATTTGGTGGCTGTTATTTACTTGAATATTAATGTTTCATCAAAACCTAAAAACTATGAATATGCTATGTGTATGCCCAGAGTGCAAAAATACTATTGATCTGTCGCGTTACCCAAACCTTGCTGTCGGCATGGTTATCGAATGCAATCATTGCGGTATGACTCTTGTTGTCAAGAATATTGCCGCTGATGGTGCTATCAAGACGGAGATTGTTGACGAAGGGAAGTAACTGTTTCCTCAATCATTCCTCTAAATCCATGTGATCCCAGAAAAACGATAACGTCGCCTTTTTTTGTTTCTGATTTCAAAAAGTCGACAAGATTCTTGTCATCTTCTATGTAGTGGGTATTGGCGTGGGTTTTGCCAATGATTGCAGTTAATTCTTCGCCTTCCAACGGTTTTTCGGTCGCACTTTCGTCAATTTTTAGCTTAGTAAGGCGCGGGATAATTACCAGATCTGAATTCTTAAATGCATCGTCATACATATTAGATGAAGCACGTTGGCGTCCGCCAATATTCGGTTCATATACGGCGACAATCTTCTGGTCATAAACTTCACGAATACTTTCGAGAACGGAAGCCGCTTTTTCTGGGGTTGGCGCGTGGCAATCAAGCACGGTAATTTCTCCTTCAAATCTTTTTTCAAAGCGACGTTTTATACCCTTGAAGTCAGCGATGGCAGCGGTTATTTTATTCGGACTGATACCAATACTATGCGCCAATGCAAAACAGCCTGTGATATTCTCCGCATTGAAACGTCCGAGCATGGGGGAGTGAATGTTCCATGATTTGCCAGCGTGTTCTACTACAAAATCAAGACCATTTTTTGTGTGATTGATTGAGTGATAATAATAATCTGCGCCAGAAGTTTTTCCGTAAGTAATGGCTTTGGAATTTTTGGTAACTTCGGACACACCCTCATTATCCTTGCACACGACGATAATACCTTGTGAAGGGATTTTTTTTATAAGATTTTTGAACTCATCAAAATACGCTTTTTCGGTAGGATACAGATCTGCATGATCCCAAGACACTGAAGTTAGAAGAAGGTGAGTCGGGGAATAGTAGACGAATTTTGGTCTCTTGTCCGAGATGGAAACCTGATATTCGTCGCCCTCAACAACGCTCCATTCTGAATCGGATATGGCGCCGGTGCTGTGAGATAGCGAAAGCCCGCCGGTAAAATAACTTGGATCCAAACCGGATTGTATCAGAATGAATGATAGGAGTGAGGAAGTTGTCGTCTTGCCCCATGTGCCAACTGTCACGATAGAGTTTTTCTTGATGAAATATTTTTCTAATACTTCTGGATAAGTGTATACAGGTATGCCATTTTCTTTGGCATATAGAACTTCTGGATTTGAAGGGCTTGTTCCGCCACCGCCGGTCATAACTATGTCCGGTGTGCCAATATTTTCCGGATGCCAACCTGCATAAAAAGAAACCTGATTTTTCTCCAATTCAGTTGAAACTGGAGGATAAAAACCCTTGTCACTTCCAGTTACAAGACAACCTTTATTTTTGAATGCTATAGCAATAGCACTCGTAGCAACGCCACAAATGCCTATAACGTGGACTCTTTTGGGTAAAGTGGACATGGAGGTAGTGTACAGGAGAATAGGTCTTATTTCTATATCGTGCAGAGTTACGTAATTAGATTATTTCACCAACGTTATTCAGACGTTATTCACCCTTCGCCAAAATTTCACGGACCTTCGCTTCATCGGCAGACCACTTTTCACCATCGAACCATTCGAGACCTTCGAATTGCAACTTGTAAGTATCTCCGGGTCTTTGGAGTGAACCAAGGTAGGCATAATCAAGCCCTTTTCCTTTGGCGTACTGAATCGTTTTTGTCATCATACCTAGCCCCATATCTTTTGATGATTTTCCAAGATCGTAAAATGGATAGCTGTAGTGAATTATTTTTGAATTTATGTAACAAATTGTGTATCCGATCAGACCTTGTGAATTTGAAAATAACAGTAGACTGGTGAAATTACTTTTTTCTTTGTTGGTGAGCATCTCCTTGATTTTTTGGGCACTCATTATGCCTGAACCAAATTTGGCTTCATAAAAGTCCTGAGCGAGCTTCCCGAGAGACCAATGATATTCGCCATAAGGCAAGGTTACTTCTTGCATGGCGATATCGTCAACTTTTTTGAGGATGCGTCGGTTTTCACTGCTTGGTTTGAATTTTTCCAAATCAATGCGTACAGAACGTGTCTGGTGCATGACACCTTTTCCAATACGCGTGAAAACGTAACCATGGCCGTACATTTCCGTGACGGATTTCTCGGAGAAGTCGGTTATAGTTTTTTCGTTCCAGTGTAAGTAAGTCATCTGCGGTTATTTGTGGTATTCGTGTAATTCGTGGATTCGTATTAATTTTCGTATTAATTAATGCAACGCCAACCAGAAACCAAATACCACGAAAATAAAATGCACGACCCAGAAACGCATGACGGTTTTTTCTTCGGTCCAACCTTTGAGCTCAAAGTGGTGATGAATCGGCGCCATCTTGAATACTTTGCGGCCGAGGGTGTAGCGAGAAATGACTTGGATGACGACTGATAGTGCTTCGATATAGAACATGAAACCTATAAAGAAAAGGGAAATAGTCTCACCAATTGCCATAGCGTTGACTGCTAGAAGCGCGCCCAGTCCGAGACTGCCGACGTCACCCATCATGAAGCGAGCTGGCTTTATATTGAAATAAGTATAGGCTACGAGTGCTCCGACAGTGGTAGCATTCAAAATTGCAATCTCACCAAAACCGTTGATCCAAGAAAGAATAGTCAGGGCACTGAACGTGGTGATAAGCATGCCTCCAGCTAGACCATCCATACCATCGGCGATGTTGACGGCATTGGCGGTGAACATGACTATAAAAATAATAACAGGAACAATGAGCCAGCCGAGATCAAAACCGTTGGTAATAAATGGAATATAAATATAATGCCAAGCTGGTCCAAGCTTTGTAAAAATCCACCAAGCGGCAACAGCGCCAGCTATGAATTGGAGAATTAGTTTTTCATGAACGAATACTCCTTTGCTTGTGCGCGAACCGAACCAGACAGATAGACGTTTGAACGCGCTCCATGGAAAAGTGATAGTATACCAGAGGCGCATTTTCCAATCTTTGTGAATGCGAATGAGGTTAATAATATGACCAAGTTTGCGTGAACGGCGTTCGGTTCCGTAAATGTTCATGAGGTCATCAATGGCACCCAAAGCGGCGGAAATGATCATGACGCCGATCGGTACATAAGTAAATGAGCGATTCCAATTAAAAAAATAAGTGATGACGGCGACGGTGATAACGACGAGTAGTCCACCCATGACTGGAGTGGTGGCTTTGTAAGCGTGTGAGCCGAGAGTGGCAAGCTCGGTTTTGGCGCCTTTTATGATGTTAAATCGGTACAGAAAACGTATGAGTAATGGTGCCCAAATATAGGCAACAACAGCGCCAGCAAGGGCAAAACCAAGGATATAGGAGAGGTCGGCGGTGCCTTCGAGGATGGTTATCATGAGGTACAAAATACCACGAAAAGGGCTTTATGACAACCACTTCAACCTCCTCACTTCTGTCTTTGATTTCTTTGCACGCGTAAAAATCCGATTGGCGTCCCCTTGTTTTTCATTTTCAATCCAAGCTTGTTCGGTAATTGATTTATTGATGTCAGTGATTTCAATTACGCCCTGCTTGATACCACTGCCGTAAACACCGTCTTCGGGATACGCGACGGCGTGGGAATAATGAATCTTGTAGGGAATGAAATTTTGGTATTCGACTTGGTGAATGACTAGAATGTGGTCACGATCGTATTCTGTGAAGATTAGACCTTGGGGTGATTTTATGGAATCATTTGTATCATCTGCACTACTTTTACCTACCATCGTAATAATATCGCCAGGCACAATTTCTTTTATCGAAATGGCACGACTATTTTTGTCATTGGTGAGAGTTGATACATCACAGTTTTCAATCGGGCGCAGAGAGCAACGGATTTTACCAACAAGTCCGTGGCAATTAATAAATGATATATGTTTATCAATCGATCCCTTACCCAACTCTTCGCTTTCGGCGTTGAGTATGTAATATGCATACGCAGAGCAGTCGATACCGATGTTATTATCCGTGAGTATTTTTTTGAGCGACTCATCGGAAATTGACCCGACAGCAACATGAGCTTTTACAAAAAGTGTTTGTACTTCATCAAAAATATCTTTGGGGCTACCTTTGCCACTACTTACACGCAACGTAGCACGTGCTTTGACAGTTTTATTATTGAAATAGGGAACCGAACACACGGCATTACCGACCTTGAAATGTAGGTATTGATCGATGACGTTCAATGCGCGATTTGAGAGAGTTTTGGTGTTCATGGAGTAGATTAAAAATATTACGAAATCTTCTCCACAACCTCCTTGCCTCTCAAATTAAAAACTCCATGTGTCTCAATGATTCCTCTTGCACTCTGTACCCTGACCAAGTCCTCGTTCAAATCAGTGTTCGGATAAATGGAAATGTTATAACCAACTGACTCTAGCGCTGTAATTTTTTCTGCCGGAACAGACTTCACATTTTTTGTAACACGCTGGACTATTTGCGCGCCGTCATTTATGGGGATGAGTGGCTCGGTGATTTTTTCACCAAGAAGTGCTTTGAGGTGGGCTTCGAATGTGGTAATGCCTTTCACTCCCGCGAGGCGATTCTCATTTTGCAAATAAGATTCGAAAGTAGTTGATGCGGGTTGGCGAGCATTTATTTCGATGAGATGGATAGTGCCAGTCTTGTCATCGCGAATAATGTCCACACCATACAGACCGCGCCAGCCGGCAATGTTCAACTTTTTACCGATGTCGCTAGTCATAGTTTCGATAAATTCAACCTCTGATTCATTGAGCAGACTATGCGTGGCACCCCAGTCATTTCCTACAGTACTGAATTGATTGTCGGTAAACGGCGCGATGCCGGTGATCTGATAGCTGATATTACCAACGAGTATTTTGTCCGCGGCAACTACGGCATTGACGGTGAATGATGGACCAAGGACATAAATTGTACGACGAGTTATGCGATATGGAAATTTTTCCTGAATAGCTTTGAGTTCGGCTTCGGTATTAATTAGAAGAGTTCCTCCGCCGGTATGACCGTGCGCCCACTGTACGATGAATGGTTCGCCAGTCCATGTTAGTTTCTTGGCGGGCATGATGACATTGTGTGGCAAATACTTTTTTCCAAGTTCACCGAGCCATTCAACCTGACTCATTTTATTCTCAACGGTTTCGGAAAGTTGCGCGCGTGGATTTAAAAGACGCAAACCATTTTTAGTGGCGGCTTCTTCAACACGCGCGGTATTTTTGAAGACCAAAATATCGCTCGGTCTGGTGGCAAGCTTTTCTTTGATGATTGGATGATCGATGAGTTCGCGTGTACCGAGGACGCCATTTTCTGGTGTGCCATTAACCAACCAGACATTTTCTGGAAATCGTGCGGCGAATTTTTCCGCATACGGCGTCTTGTTGGCGACGATGACATAATCACTCGATGGATCCATGCCTAGAGCTCTCTCAATATCGCGCGTTATGTAGATTATAGGTTTGGGGAGTTTCATGAAGCTTAATGTAGCAGAAAACCATACAATGTTCTAATTGACTGGATGACTTACATATTATGAAATTTGTCACTGTGTTTTGTTAAAAAAATTAGGTCGTTGTAGAAGTTCTTGCTTTTTTTGCGCGTAAGTATAAACTGCAACTATGTCCACATTCTCAATCATCGCTACGCCGATCGGTAATCTCGAAGACATCACTCTCCGGGCTTTGAAAACGCTTTCAGCCGCTGATATCATTCTCTGTGAAGATACACGCGTGACCAAAAAGTTGCTTGATCGTCATGGAATCAAAAAACCGACCCTGTCATACCACGCGCACAGCAAACTTTCGCGAGTTGATGAAATTATTCAACTTTTGAAAGGAGGACTGTCTGCCATGTCTGCGCATGCAGGGCGTGCAGGAAAAAATTTGGCATTAGTTTCAGATGCGGGCACGCCAGGTATTTCTGATCCAGGTTCGGAATTGATGAAAAAGATTCGTAAAGAATTAGAAAATGAAATCAGAATTGGCGAAGTAAAGATTGAAACTATTCCTGGTCCATCCGCGCTTACATCCGCGCTTTCTATAGCTGGTGTACCATGCGCCGATTTTGTATTTCTTGGATTTTTACCACACAAAAAGGGAAGAGAAACTTTGTTCAAAGAAATCGCCAATTCGGAGCGCACGATGATTTTCTATGAATCACCACATCGGATTATGAAATCATTGGAAAGTCTGGAGGAACATTTGAATGGTATATCAGATGCCAAGCCACCGCGGAAAGTTACAGTCTGTCGCGAATTGACGAAGATATTTGAAGAAGTTGTGCAGGGTACTGCCAAGGAAGTTAAGAATTATTTTGAGGAACATGCTGATAAAGTTAGAGGGGAGTTTGTGGTTATTGTGTCGGAAAATTAAAACAAATAAAAGAGCCGCGCAAATCAGTGAAGAGATGGCGGCTTGTTATGCTTTTTCAAGAAGATGCCCAATGGCGAGTACATCTGATCCACGATATGACAGGTGGGTGAAACCTTCGACACTGGATATTCCAGCAATCCCGTTTCCATTTTCGAATACCGGATGCACGATCATCTGCGGCTCATTGAGTATGAACTGCAGGACTTTATTCTTTGTGCCAGCAATAGCCCGATCTATTGTCGCTTGAACCAAAGAATGTTCCGGGAGCCAGACACTTTTTTGTGCTTGGCGTTCAAATCGGACTGAAGATTTCAGTTCTATAACGCACTTCGTACCATCGAGTTCGTGGCTCGCAAGTATGCCAGCGTACCAATGGTATGGTGAGACAAAGAGCCGTACGACGATTATTTTAGAGATCGGGTACAGCTTGAGATGCTCCTCGGTCAGAGGAGTAGTTTCGTAGGGTGTGCTCATAACTATACCTTTTCCTTTCTGGTTCTCGATGAACCGTTTCTGGCGTTATCATAGCACTTTGCGCTATACTATCAACATGTCAAAAAGACAACTTTTAATTGTGCTAGGAGTATGGGTTATAGTATTTTTATTCCTCCATTTTCCATCAACTTGGAATAAGATTTTTGCCGTGGTTACTGGTCTTCTGATTATCATTATTGCGCTCAAGTTCAAGTCTGCGGGCAAGGTTGTTTCAGCAGGACAAGTTCCGTACGTTGAATACAAGAGTGCTACAAAAACTCCACCCATTACCAACACCGATTTACCGACCGCCTCATGATGCGAATGTTCCGCGGTTTTGGAGCAACTCGAACAGCGATCATCATCGTTGGCGCTTTTTTAATTATAGTTATTGGTTGTATCGTCGTAGTGTCTCTTCCATTTGGGCATATTGATTATTCCGCTAACGTAAGTCAGGCTATTTCAGCAACTTCTTCGGCGACAATTGCTTCCTCTACAACTCAATCGTTACTTTCAGCGAGTACAACGCCAGCGTTCATTGTTACTCATGTTCCAACGCCATCTTCCGTAAAAGCGATTTATATGACTAGTTGGGCGGCGGGCAATGATAAATTTCGGAAGCATCTTTTTGATTTAGTCGATACAACCGAGATCAACGCGGTTGTTATTGATGTTAAAGATTATAGTGGTCATATCAGTTTTCCTGTTGATGATCCAATGCTCAAAGCAACAGGTGCCGCGGAAAAAAGAATTCCTGACGTAAAAGAATTTGTTGGTGAACTCCATAAAAAAGGAGTTTATGTGATCGCGCGCATTTCTTCATTCCAAGATTCATACATGATAAATATTCATCCTGAATGGGCGGTCAAAACAAAAGAAGGAAAGGTTTGGCAAGATTACAAAGGTGTGAAGTGGCTCGATGCTGGAGCCAAGCCAGTGTGGGATTATTTGGTGGCAATTGGAAAAGAGGCGCACGCCGTTGGATTTGATGAATTAAATTTTGACTACATCCGTTTTCCTTCAGATGGAAATTTGGTAGATATTGCGTATTCATGGGGTGCTGGACGTAATCGCATGGAAGTCATGAAAGATTTCTTCACATACATGCATGATCAATTTGCTACAACTGGCATCCCGATTTCCGCGGACTTATTTGGTCTGACTACAAGTGCCGATGGTGATCTGGGAATTGGGCAAGTTTTGGAATACGCGCTGGCAGAATTTGACTACGTGTCGCCAATGGTTTACCCATCTCATTTTGGTTATGGTTTTGATGGATATAAAAAGCCAGCGCAATATCCATATGAAGTTGTGAAATATTCCATGGATCATGCTATTACGAAAGCGGAAGCAACTACTACACGGTTACGTTCGTTGGGAGAAGAACTGATTGCTTCGACAACGCCACAACTTTACACAAAGCAGACGTATGACAAAAATAAATTACGACCATGGTTGCAAGCATTTGATTTGGGAGCGATCTATACACCGGCAATGGTTCGTACACAAATTCAAGCTACTTACGATTCTGGTTTGACTAGTTGGATGCTTTGGAATGCTGGGAGTGTTTATAATAAAGAGGCGTTGTTGGTGAAGTAAAGTGGTCCGACTGTTTCGCACACAGCACACATACTTTTTGATGTGCCTGCGGGGCTTGCTCGTTAAATTGCAAGGTATTTATATGCTATAATTACCCCGAATATGGCTATAGTCCCTACAGATGAAAATCGCATAACTTATTTCGCTGAAACAGACGCCCGCAACAAGCGAGTTAAATTTGGCATCAAAGCGAAAGATCGCGCCAAGCACGTCTACGTGATTGGTAAAACTGGCATGGGAAAATCAACCATGCTGGAAAATATGGCAGTGCAAGATATTCAGAACGGCGAAGGTATGTGCTTCATTGATCCGCACGGAAAAACCGCTGATTTACTTTTGGAATATGTACCCAAAGAACGTATTCGTGATGTGATATACATCGCGCCATTTGACGTTGAGTATCCGATTTCATTCAATGTTATGGAAAGTGTCGATCCAGCCAAGCGACACCTTGTCGTGTCAGGTTTGATGAGTACTTTCAAAAAGATTTGGGTTGATGCTTGGTCGGCGCGTATGGAATATATTTTGACTAATACTTTGTTGGCTTTGCTTGAAGCACCTGGAACAACTTTGCTTGGAGTTAATAGAATGTTGTCTGATAAAGAATATCGCAAAGAAATCGTGTCGCATGTGCAAGATCCATCCGTCAAAGCTTTTTGGGTCAAAGAATTCGCTAGTTATACTGAACGTCAAGCCGCTGAAGCTGTGCCGGCAATTCAAAACAAAGTCGGTCAATTCACCGCCAATCCTCTGATTCGCAACATGATCGGTCAGCCGGTGTCGTCATTTGATTTTCGCCAAGCTATGGATAGTCGCAAGATTATCATTATCAACTTATCCAAAGGAAGAATCGGCGATGAAAATATGAAATTGCTCGGTGGTCTTCTGGTGACCAAAATATATTTGGCGGCAATGTCGCGCGCTGATGTGCCAGATCGGGTAATGAAAATGTTACCAAACTTTTATTTATTTGTTGATGAATTCCAAAACTTTGCCAACGCTTCGTTTGCCGATATTCTTTCTGAAGCTCGAAAATATAAATTGAACTTGACGATAGCGCACCAATACATCGAACAAATGGATGAGATTGTTCGGCCAGCAGTCTTCGGTAACGTTGGCACAATGATTTCATTTCGTGTTGGGGCTACGGACGCCGAAGCGCTAGAACAAGAATTTGCGCCAGTGTTCGTGATTGAAGATTTGGTGAATTTGGGCGCGTATCAAATTTATCTAAAATTGATGATAGATGGTTTGAGCTCGACGCCATTTTCTGCGAAGACGATTGACGCTATTCCGCATCCAGATACTTCATACATGAATGAGATCATCGCGGCATCTCGTGAACAATTCTCTCGACCGCGAGCGGAAGTTGAAGCGCTGGTCATCAAGTTCCATGAACCAACGGTTCCGGCGAAGAAGGTTGTTGCGCCTGTGGTCGCGGTTTCGCCAGTTATATCTCCAGTTATATCTCCAGTCAAACCTCCTGCCATTCGACCAGCTAATACCATTTCGATTGCACCAGTTACACCGATCGAAAAAAAACCAACAAATCCTGCTCCTCAAAATCAAATCAAGAAGGAGCCAGTGTTGGTCCCAAAAATTGCGCCAATACCAACCAAAAAACAAGTACCAGCATCGATTCAGAATCTCCCCGATCCAATTAAACAGAAATCCCAACCGCAAGTCCAACCAGACGTCCAACCATTTGCTCAAATAAAACCTGTTTCATTGTCATCACTTTCTCCAAGTATTACGACTGCCAGACAAGACCCGAAAGTTCCTTCAGCAAAGAATGTAAGCGATTTGAAAAATGCCTTGGCGGCGGCGATGAATAAGTCAAAGGTTGAAAATAAGTCTTCAGCGCCAGCTCAATCTTCACAACCAATTAAAATGCCAACTGAAGACGGTTTTCAGCCACTAACTTCTTTGAAAAACCTGAAACCAGTTCAGAAAATTCAATCATCACAGTCGCCAATTATTCCCGCACCAATTCAAAACAGCCAAAATGTTCCAATAAAGCCGGCAGAAGTTCCAGAAGATGTTCTTAAGAAGGTATTGAAAGTAGACTAAGAATGTGGAAGTATGGAGGTATGGATGTCATTACTGCCAAGCCTATAGCGACGGTCGCCGACAAACCGCGACGCATTCTCATATTTTCGCTTGTGTATTACCCTCGCTTTATCGGTGGGGCAGAGGTTGCTGTTAAAGAAATCACTGACCGTATTTCAGAAAAAGAAATTGAATTTGATATGGTAACTTTACAGCTCGATGCGCGTCTGCCAAAATTTGAAAGGATTGGCAATGTGAATGTGTATAGGGTTGGTTGGGCTGGGAATCAAAAAACGTCGGCTGACTCACTATCTTGGTATTTGCATCTAAATAAATACGCGTATTTGGTAACAGGATTTTTTAAAGCCCTGTCACTTCAGAGTGTTCGAAAATACGATGCGACTTGGTCACTCATGGCGACCTACAATTCATTCGCGGCGCTTTTCTTCAAGTTGACTCATCCGAAAATTCCTTTTATTTTCACCCTTCAAGATGGCGATCCGATCGCGTATCTCAAACATCGGGCTCTGCCATTGTACCCATTATTCAAAATGATTTTTACGCGAGCGAATCACATCCAGGCTATTTCAGCATATCTGGCAGATTGGGCGCGAGATATGGGTGCAAAGTGTCCAGTTACAGTTGTACCGAACGCGGTTGATGTGGATTTATTTTCTCAAGATTTATCAATCGGCTCTGCGTCAGAACTCAAGCGTACATTAGGTAAAAAAGAGGGTGACGTTTTCTTAATCACAACTTCAAGATTGGTGACAAAAAACGCGGTCGGGGATATTATTTCAGCTCTTACTTATTTACCACCAAACATCAAGTTGATTATTCTCGGTCAAGGATATCAGGAGGAAGATCTCAAAGCTCAAAGTGTTCAACTTAAACTCACGGGTCAATCAAATGCTGAAGACCGAGTTAAATTTTTAGGTCATATTCCACACGAAGACATGCTACCATATTTGCACATTTCTGAAATTTTTATTCGCCCTTCGCTTTCAGAGGGTTTGGGTAATTCATTCTTGGAAGCGATGGCGGCTGGTATTCCGGTTATTGCCACGCCAGTTGGAGGTATTCCAGATTTTCTTGTTGATGGAGAGACAGGTCTTTTCTGCGAAGTGAATAATCCTCACAGTATTGCGCAAAAAGTTGAGAAATTAATTAAGGATAAGGAGTCGCAAGAATACATTGTCAAGAATGCGAAGAAGATGGTGGAGGAAAAATATAGTTGGGGAAGGGTGGTTGGGGAGATGAAGGAGATATTTGGTTAGGTTCGACCTCGCTGAAATATGCTAGACTTACTTTTATGAAAATCCTTATTGCTTCAGGCATATACCCACCAGATATCGGCGGTCCGGCGCAGTACGCACGCAATTTGTATGAGACATGGAAGAATGCAAAAGATGTACATGGTAATTCTGCGCACGAAGTCAAAGTTGCGGCATATCGTTGGGAACGAGCATTTCCACCATTGGTGCGCCACGTTCTCTATTTCTTGAAAATACTTCGCAAGGGTTGGAATGCGGATTTGATTTTAGTGCTTGATACTTGGTCCGCGGCAGTGCCGGCAATGTATGCATGCAAATTGATGCGTAAAAAATATGTCATTCGCACGGGTGGAGATTTTCTTTGGGAATCGTATGTCGAGCGAACTGGGGATCTGATTTTGTTCCGAGATTTTTATGTAGGAGGTTTTGGCGCAGAAAGATCGGGCGTAGAAGGATTTGACGGAGGTCAGACTTTCTTGGAGAAACTTTCGCGCAAAGAACGATTGATTTTTAAACTTGGAGGAAATGCTTTGCGCAATGCGTCGGCACTCATTTTCAGTACCGATTGGCAGAAGAATATTTTTGAAAAAGCATACAGTTTGGATGCAAAAAAAAGTCATATTGTGGAAAATTATTGCGGTGTGCGTGAACCATTCATTGAGCCAGAAAATCGGATGTTCGTGGCTGGGACTCGACCGCTCAAGTGGAAGAATGCCGAGCTACTCAAACAAGCTTTCCTGGAGGCTCAAAACGAGGTTAAAAGGCTCAATTTGCCTAATATTGAGCTGGATTGCGGTAAGGCGGTATATGACAGCTTTGTGGAGAAAATACACCGTTCTTACGCGGTTATTCTGGCCTCTTTGGGGGACATTAGTCCGAATATGATATTTGACGCGGTACGCACTGGTACACCGTTTATTGTGACCAAAGAGAACGGGATTACGGCGCGCATAAAGGACGGGGCTTTGTTTATTGATCCGAAAAATAAAAAAGATATTGTGGAGAAAATTGTCTGGTTGGCTGATCCAAAAAATCGAGCGGCGCAGGCGAAAAAAGTTCAAGCATTAGTGTTTACGCATTCGTGGGAAGAGGTTGCTGGAGAGATTGTGAGGATTAGTCAGAAATAATCAACCATGCAACCAAAAAGACTACTAATGATTTCGACTGATAGGAAAATCTTCGAAGAAGGAAGCGCGGTTAGGGCGCGTCAAGTTGAATATGCGAAGGAGTGGGATGAGGTTCATATAATTGTTTTTGAAGGACGGAGCACGAAGGACGGAGAACGAATGGAGCAAAAAAATTTTAGGGCAAATGAAACTGTCATAGCGCCAAATTGCTGGGCATATTCGACAGGGTCGTGGTCAAAATTTATGTATCCGTTTGACGCGATTCGGTTGGGGCGATTCATTATTGAAAAGCGGGGAATAACTAATATTACTTGTCAGGATGCTTCATTGACGGCGATGGCTGGAATTTCGTTGAAGAAGCAGTTTCAGAATAAATCTAGCGCTCCTGTCCTGTTGGAGATTCAAGTTCACGAAGATCTTGGCAGTCCAAATTACGCGCAAAGTATTACACGCAAGATTCGCAAGATATTGGCGCTTTCATATTTACCAAAAGCGGATCAGATTCGAGTGGTTTCAAATAGGATTAAGGATTATTTGGTTGGGTCGCTTGGCATTGATGGCGCGAAAATTACAGTTAAGCCGATTGTTGTCGATGTGGAGAAAATTAAAAACGCGCCGATTCTTGCTGGTGCGGATTTGCATAAAAAATATCCGCAGTTTGAAAAGATTGTTTTGATGGCTGGGCGGTTGGAAAGGGAGAAGAATGTTGGGCTGGCGATACGGGCGTGGATGAAGGTGATTAAAGCGGTGCCAAAAGCAGGACTTGTCATAATTGGGTCTGGTAGTCAGAAAAATAATCTTGAAGGTCAAGTAAGAAGACTTAAAATAGAAAATTCAGTTATTTTTGAAGGCTGGCAAAATTACCCGGTTTCTTATTACAAAACATGTGATTGTTTCTTGGTCACTTCTTTATTTGAAGGATATGGTTTAACGCTTGCAGAGGTGCGTGCCGCTAATATAGGTGTGTCGAACGTGATAGTATCTACTGATGTTGGAATCGCCAAGGAAGTCGGAGCGAAGATTGTAGGTTATACCCCAGACGAAATAGCTATAGGCGTCCTAGAAAAAATCTCATGAAACTTCTCATCATCACCCAAAAAGTAGACAAAAATGACCCAATTCTCGGTTTTTTTCATAGGTGGATCATTGAGTTTGCAAAGCATTGTGAATCGGTGGTTGTAATTTGTTTGGAAAAAGGCGCGTATGAATTACCGGCGAATGTTCGGGTTTTATCGCTTGGCAAAGAAAAGAAAGTTTCTCGCGCGACTTACTTAAGCAGGTTTTATTCTTATATTTGGAAGGAGAGAAAGAATTATGATGTGGTGTTTGTGCATATGAATCAAGAATATATCCTTCTCGCGGGATGTTTGTGGAAAATGCTTGGCAAAAAGATATTCATGTGGAGAAACCATCATGCAGGATCATTTCTCACTGATATGGCTGCTGGTTTTTGTACGAAAGTATTTTGTACCTCGAAGTATTCGTATACTGCAAAATATACAAAAACAGTTTTTATGCCGGTTGGAGTCGATTTAGAATATTTCAAGCCGCAACAAAACATTGAAAGAAAGGGAAACTCCATATTATTTTTAGCTCGGTTTTCTCCTACTAAACGTCCAGATCTACTCATTGATGCATTAAAAAATGTTGCCGATGATGGTATTGAATATATTGCGTCCATATATGGTGATCCGATCGAATCTGATATGGAATATTATGAGTCAATTAAAGCCCGAGTATTAAAATATGGATTGGAACAGCGGATTACTTTCTATAAAGGATTACCAAATCATGAGACTCCAAAAATATACTCAGCTCACGAATTTTTCGTAAACTTGTCATCAAGTGGAATGTATGACAAAACTATATTTGAAGCAATGGCGTGTGGTTGCCTAATAGTAGCTTCAAATGATAATCTTAAGGGTCGAATCAGTGATGATTTTGTTTTTAAACAAGGAGATCTTGTAGAATTAACAAAAAAGCTTGAAAGGCTTCTGGCTTATAACTATAGGGAAAAACAAGAAGCTGTGCAAAATTTAAGGAAATTTATAGAAGAACATAGTTTAAAAAACCTTGCAGATTCATTATTTAAAGAAATTATTTAATATGTCAGCCAAAATAGTAGCAATTCTTGATAAGTATTTGATCTTAAGATATATAATTTCTGGAGGATTGTCATCCGCAGTTGATATACTACTCTTCTCTTTTTTTATTAGAGTTTTTGGTCTGCATTATATATTATCAGCTTCAATTTCTGTCACCATTTCTTTTGTAATTAGATTTTATTTACAAAAAGTTTTCGCGTTCAAGGACAGAAATCTGGATGTTTACAGGCAAGTTCTAATGTATTCCATATTGTATATCTTAAGTATTATTATGACGACGGTATTACTGTATATATTTATCGACAAATTTAATATATGGTACGTTATGGCGCAGATTATAGCTATTGGCATAGTTGCGGTTGTTAGCTTTTTTGTTTATAGGTTCATAATTTTTAAGCCAATTAATAAGGATTCATGATAATTTATAATTATGTATATAAACATTTCTAAAAAAATAATAAAAGGACAGACTATTCTTCGGATCATGATGAATTATGGTTTAGTTGGATATTATATTAATGGCAATGTAGTTGATGTTGGAGGTGGAAGATTTCCTGACTATTTTAATTACATTAAAGTAGCACAGGAAACGGTCATAACTCCAATTGATGGATCTATAAATGGGATAAATCTAGAAAAAGATCCGTTGCCATATGTTGATGACAAAATTGATTTCGTAATATGTTGCAATGTCTTAGAACATATCTATAATTATCAATTTCTTGTAGGAGAAATAAAAAGAATTTTAAAGCCTGGTGGACAGATTATTGGCTTTGTACCTTTTCTCATAAATTATCATCCTGATCCATATGATTATTTCAGATATACCAAGGAAGCACTTATGAAAATTCTTAAAGACTTCAGCAAAATTGAGGTTAGAGAGGTTGGAATTGGTCCGATGTGTGTCGGTTTAAATAATATCATTCTTTATTTTCCTGTTTTTTTGAGACCAATCCCATTCTTTTTTTGTTATTTTATCGATAAGTTGTGGCTTAGATTGAGGCCGGATATAACTTCTAGGTATCCATTAGGATATATATTTTCTGCTTTTAAAAACTCACTCATATGAAACTTATATATCTGAATGCTAAAAAATATCCAGGTAATACGGCAGATCATCATTATGTACGCAATCTTGCTTATGCTTTTCAGCGAGAATTGGGGGACGATTTTATTTTTGTTTCATTGAATACCAAAAAAGATGCCTTGCCAGGCATTTCTCTTGAAAGTGTTTATGTCCCTATCTTTTTAAAGAAAACACTTGTCTTTTTATTTTGGTTGCCGTGGTTTTATATGAAAAATGTAAAATCACAAAAACGACTAAATGATCAGGTGGTATTTTTTAGTAATGACTTGAATCTTCTCACACTCCTTATTTTTTGGAAGATTATTCTTTTTCTACCCATAAAAATTGTTGCTGATTGGCATCATCTTACACATTCATGGAAAGATCGTTTTGTATTAGCTCATGTTGATTGTTCAATTACTACATCACGCAAGCTTGAAAATCTTCTCCGTGGGATTGAACCTTTAAGTTTCATACATACTGTCTATGGTGGAGTTGATCTAGCTAATTATGAGGGGCAAAATAATGTTTTAGATTTACGCAGAAAACTTGGACTTCCAGATCAGGCTTTTCTTATTGGCTATGTTGGTCTATTTACTACTATGGGAATGGAGAAAGGTCTAACTGTGATGATAAATTCACTTACTGAACTCCCTATAGATTCATTGATGGTATTTGTTGGGGGGAAGTTAAAGGAGATTGAATACTATAAGAAAGAAGCCCTTGCATGTAATGTGCTTGAAAGATGTATTTTTCTTCCTCTTCAAACATTTTCGAACGTGGTGAAATATGAGAAATCTATGGACGTTCTTGTTATTCCATATCCAGATAAGCCACATTTTAGAAATTATGGTTTTCCTATGAAGATATACGAATATATGGCGAGTGGTGTTCCTGTGGTTTATACCAAGCTTGAACTTATAGAAGAAGTTGTAGATGATTGTGCTTATGGTATTTCCCCAGGTTCATCACGCGAGCTTACCCATGTACTCCTTAAAATACACAAAGACCGGGAAGGGGCAAATAAACTCGCACAAAAAGCACTTGAAAAAGTTAGAAACTGGAGTTGGGATAATAAAGCAAGTGATATTATTGAAAGATTTGATATAATGACACACATGCTCACTATCCCAAGTAACGCTTTAAAGTATATACTTTTTCAGAGAACGGATTTTTCTATATACACCTGCTTACGATGGCCATTACGGATAGTGATGAACAGTCGCATTCCGATCTATAATTACGCGGTAAAATTAGAAGCGTTTCTTTTTCCTCAAAGAACAAGGAAACTTTTTTCTCTAGATATGGAACGTGAATATGATATCATAAAAAAATATTTACCTTCCCACCCAAATTATATTTTAGATATAGGTTGCGGGGTTGCTGGAATTGATATTATGTTACATAAACACTATATCTCCATGGTTGATTTACCACATTTCTATCTTCTTGATAAGAGCGAGGTTAATTCTAAAGTTTACTATGGTCTTGAAAAAGAAGCGGCATATTATAATTCTCTTGACATTGCGAAACAACTTCTTATGGTAAATGGGTTAATGGAATCTCATATTCATACCCAAGAAGTTACAGGATCTCCTATGTTTCCTGGTACACAATTCGACCTGGTTATTTCTCTAATATCATGGGGTTTTCATTACCCTACAAGTACTTACATTGATGAGGTTTACAATAATATTTCTACAGGAGGTGCTCTTATTATTGATGTGCGCAAAGGAACAGAAGGAGAATCTCAGCTCGAAAAAAAATTCGGATCTATTCAAATTATTTTTGAAGCTAAAAAATATCGCCGCATTCTCGTTTATAAAAAGTAAACCATGAAGAATAAGATAATTTACGTAAGTCATTGGCGTTTTCCTTCGGAAAAGACTATGACGCCGCTTATCATGAAGACTTGTGAAGGTTTTGTGCAGGAAGGATTTTCAGTTGAATTATGGATTCCTAAAAGACCCTCAGGTTTTACTGGGGTTAATCCTTTTGTTAAGCATAATATAAGAGAAAGATTTGTGATTCGTTCTTTATTGTCAATTGGTTCAATAAATAAATTCGGTAAATTCGGGTTTCTTTTAATGGTATTTACTTTTAACTTTGCAGTGTTTATTCGTCTTCTTAAAGAACGACGATGTAGTTCTTCTTTGATACTTTATGGTCACGATCTTCGTGATTTTATTATTCCGTCATTTCTTCGACTACCACTTTTCATTGAAATTCACGATTTTTATGAAAGTAGTTTCAATTTTATAAACCGATTCGTACTCAAGAGAACTTCCGGCCTCATTGTTACTAATACATTTAAGCAAAAATCAATTGAGGCGAATTATGGATTTCCTATGAATAGAATGATTTTCCAACCCAACGCAGTTTCTTTTGAAATGTTTGATATTCCTGTCTCCAAACAACAAGCTCGTGAGGAATTGAATCTTCCATTAGATATTAAAATAATCCTCTATACTGGTCATCTTTTCTCATGGAAAGGGGTATATACCCTTGCGGAGTCTATTGCATATTTGTCCGAAAATACATATATCTATTTTGTCGGTGGGACAAAAGAAGACCGAGAAGCACTAAAGATGTTCGCGGTAAGTAAAAAACTTTCCCGACTTATTTTTCTAGAACATCAAGAACATGTCCGCATTCCATTTTTTCAAAAATCAGCTGATGTGCTAGTTCTACCAAACACAGCCAAAGAATCCGTGTCGAAATATGAGACTTCCCCAGTAAAACTCTTTGAATATATGGCAAGCGGTGTTCCAATTGTTGCTTCTGATCTTCCCTCAATTCGTGAAATTGTCTCTGATAAAGAAGTATTCTTTTTTACTCCTGATGACTCAAAAAATTTGGCAGAATTGATTGAGAAAGTTATGAATGATGAAACTATGGTGGAAGAGCGTGTCAATGCATCTAGAGTTTTGGCGCGAACACATGGCTGGAATTCTCGCACAAAAGCGATAACTGCACTAATAAAAAAATGTATATAAATTTTACAATAAACAATACGCTAGTTTTTTTAAAGAAATATAAGATATTTATAATTATTTTTTTTGTTGCTTTATGTGCTCGCGTCTTAGTTTTTTCTATCAACTTTAATCATACCAATCACGATCTTGTAGGTGCTATTCATGCTGATGACGGTTATTATGAGATTAGTCAGGGGTTGATAAATGGTCACGGTTTCAGTGGTTCGACTGCCACTCCTTTTATACCGGATCCGCTTAGGCCACCAGTGTGGATATTTATTATTGCTTTTTTAGCCAAAATTTTTGGAAGCTATTGGTCAGTTCTTATATTTGAGCTTCTCATAGGGAGTTCTATACCTATCCTAGGCATACTCATTGCACAAAAAATAACTTCAAAAAAAATCGTCTGGATTGGCACAGGTATACTCTTGTCAATTGAGCCTTATGGAGTCCTTTTATCTTCTTTATTATATTCAGAGACTATGTTCACGTTTCTTTTTCTGATTTTCTTTTTATTTCTTATTCATTATTTTGAAAACAAGAATCTCAGAAATTTAGTCTGGATGACAGTTTTTCTGGGTCTCGCAACTTTAGTTAAGCCGACTGTTCAGTATGTACCTATTCTTCTGGTTGCAATAATAATTTTTGAAGCTCGGAATTGTTTAACAAAAAAAGTAATATACCATGTCGCCATTCTGCTAGGATTGTTTTGCGTTATCATTGCCCCTTGGATTTACAGAAACTACAAAGAATTTGGCGTATTTGGTATGAGTGCCCAGCCAGCCTTTAATTTGTACGTCTATCTTGTGCCCACGGTGCTTTCTTATGATAACCATACAAGTTTCAAAACAGAACTGGATATTCTTCTTAAGAAAGACAATTTGAATGTTAACAGTATAAATCTTTCTAATAGTCATTATTACAAGGATCAAGCCCTTACTGTTCTTAGTAATCATAAAATTGCTCTTATCAAATCGGTAGGCATTACAATTGTTACTTTTTTTACCCATGATGGAATGCTGACGGTCCTCCAAAATGCTGGTATATTGATTCCTGCTACATTTAACAAACCAGCTTTGATTCTTCTCCTAACAAACCCCATGATTTTATTCAAAGCTATTGGACTGTATATCCAAGGGTGGGGAGCATTGATTGTGTTGGTAAGATGTCTGTGGATACTCACCACGATTCTATTTTTTGTAGGATCAGTATTTTATCTAAGAAGAGGTAATATTCGTACGTTTGTTATAGTTGCCTTATTTTTGGTGGTATATTTTGCTTTGACTACTTCCATAAATGGTTTGGGTGTCAACGCTAGATTCAAAGTGCCAGTCAATACTTTCATATTTACATTCGCTCTCTATGGACTTTTCTCTCTAAAAAAGGATAGTATGCTGTCATTATCAGAAAAAAGATAAGTTATGAAATTATCAATTATTATTCCATGCTATAACGAAGCAGAGACCTTGAAAGAGCTCGTACTGCGAGTTATGAGTGTCGATATAGCTCCTTGGGAAAAGGAAGTGGTAATTGTCGATGATGCCTCAACTGATGGTACACAGGGTATTTTGAAGCAGTTTGGAGATAATCTGAAGGTTTTCAGACTTGAGAAGAATGGTGGAAAGGGTACAGCGGTTCGTCGTGGTCTGGAGGAAGCGACAGGAGATTACATTATCATTCAAGATGCAGATCTTGAGTATAATCCAAAAGAAATCCCGCTTTTTACACAGGCATTAAAAGAAAATCGGGGGACAATCGTCTACGGTTCACGCAACATCCACCATGTCAAAAGGGAGAATTTTTATTTTCAGCGTTTGGGTGTGTGGATGATTACCAAGTTGATAAATATTATCTACAAAACAAAGCTTACTGATGTGTGGACATGTTACAAATTCTTTCCTCGAGATGCAAAGAAACACTTCATTGCTGGACGATTTGAGTCGGAGCTTCTCTTCACGGCAGCGATGCTTCGCGATGGACATACGATCGTTGAAGTCCCCATATCGCATACGCCGCGCGATGCCAGTCATGGCAAGAAAATCCGCTACAGAGATGGTTTCAAGGCCATGCAACTTCTCCTTGCGGATAAGCTTATACATATCGGTAGACCGAAAATTCAAACAGTTGGAGACCATTCAGAAATACTCGGCTGTCCTTTTTGCAAAGAATCTTTTTTTAAAGAGAAGAACGGGTATCTTTGTGGCACACATGGGATGTTTATGATCGATGAATCAAATCGTCCGATACTTATTGAAAATCAGGTGTATAAAAAGAATAGCGACCAACATGAGTCAGGAGTGAACTGGCTCAAGTCGTTCCTCAAGCAATTCCCGAAGCTATACTATTCAATCTGGCATGTATTCTGTCCAGTCATGATGCTGGTCAATGGTCCACGTATGGTCTTAAAAAAGATTTCGAAGAATTCAATTACGATTGATGTCGGTTCTGGACCAGAACGTCTCGGCAAAGAATTTATCAATGTGGATATATTTCCATTTCCAGAAGTTGATATTGTTGCTGACGCTACACTACTACCATTCAAAGACGGAACAGTTGACGCTGCCGTTTCTGAATCTTTGTTCGAACATGTTCCTGATGCACATCTCGTAGCTCAAGAAATGGTGCGTATTGTGAAGCCTGGGGGGTATATTTACGTGAGTGTCCCATTTATGCATCCATATCACGCATCTCCAGATGATTTCAATCGTTGGACCATTAGCGGTCTCAAGTATATGTTTAAGGATCTCGAAATAATTGAAGCTGGTGTGCGCTCTGGCCCATGGTCGACATTACTAATGTTTATGGCCTACTGGCTAGGGGTTATATTTTCATTTGGATCTCGCAAAGTCGCTCCATTCTTGGCGCACGTGTTCATGCTTGTTCTAGGACCACTCAAATACTTAGATTATTTTTTCATGAAAATTCCAGGATCTGAAGCGGTCGCAACACATCTGTATATTCTTGGAAAGAAGAAGTAAATATGTGATAATTAATACAATCTTTATATATGAAATACACCCTAACCCCTGAAGGCAGAGAATATTCGCCAGTATTCAAGAAAAATATTCGTAGGTATATCAAATACTACAACATTCTTGTTAAAACTATTTTTTTCTGGAGATTTTCAAAAAATTTAGTCATTACAAAATCTTTCTTACCAGAATTGGATGAAATCAGAAGTCACGCTATGGTTGATACGGATATTAGTGACCACTTAGAGGCTATTTTCATTGAATCAATGATAGTCAAACCGAAGCTAATTGTAGAGCTAGGAGTGCGAACTGGTCAAAGTACTTTTGTATTTGAGCGTGTAGCTAAATTGTGTAACTCTTTTCTGTTGAGTGTGGACATTTCTCCACAGCAGAGAAAAACTACATGGTCTAAATCGGCGTTTATTCAAAGGGATGATATATTAGTAGCTGATGATTTCAAGAGTATGTGTACAAAAAATAACCTTGAGCCAAAGATAGACGTACTATTTATAGATACAAGTCATGAGTATAATCATACAAAAAAAGAAATTGCCAAGTGGTTTCCTTTTTTATCTGAACGGTCAATGGTCTTTTTTCATGATGCTAACGTCAAGCTTTTGTATAGGCATCGTAACGGAACGATTGGAAAAGCATACAACGATGATAGAGATGTTATGAGAGCTATAGAAGAATTCATAGGAATTCCTTTAAATGAGAAGAAAGACTTTCGAAAGTTGGCTGGTAAGTGGTTTGTTGAGCATTATTCAATTTGTAATGGCATGACAATTCTAAAACATATATAGATTATCTAATAGTGAACCATTTTAGAGTATTTGTTCTCGAAATATTCCTTCTTGTTAGAATAATAATTCCAGTCTATAGGATCATTAGTCATAACGATATGTGGAATGTTTCCATACCAAGAGGCGAATGCTCCAAAGCTAGAATCTGAGCCAATAATAGTATTCGTGCTTGAGAGAAGAAATAGATCTGTAACAGCGTTTTCTTTAGAAATGTATATATTTAAATTCTGGAAAGTTTCTTTTTCTATTTGTCCATCTGAGGTAATGATAAAAAGTGTCTCGTCTGTGTTAATGGAATTTTTTATAATAAATTCGTCTATGATTTTCCTTGCTCGGGCTTGGTGTATAAAATAGACTCCACCTTTAAATGTGCCGTAATCACTTTGGCGGAGGTGAATGCCAATGATTTCAATGTACTTTTTTCTAAGAGGTTTAATGATATTAGTCACTTTTTCTTCTATTATTTTATTGGGTGCAAAAGCAAAGACGAGCTCCGTTCTAAATTTTTTAAGACCAACAGGATTTCTGAAGAGCCAACCAATAAAATAACCAGTTTCAATATGTTCCTGAAGGGGAAATAAAGAAGTTGGCGGAAGGTAAATTACATCATTGTTTCTATTTTCTGAGGAAATTATATTTTTCCCAATAAAAAGTTTAATAACACTGGCGTAGGTAATATATACATTTCTCCAAAAACTATTTCTAAAACTACTACGTCTTCCAGTATGATTTTTGAACCAAAATGAAAAAAATTTTGTAATTATACTTTCCTTTTCTGTCAACTTAAAATAAGAATGATATTCAAAAAATGAAGGATTTTCGACTCGTGCTTTACTTTCTAGACCATAAGCATATATACTTACATAGTTCCAAAGCTGATTTGCAAGTTCCCCTCGACTATGTTTGAGAATGATTATTTTTTTCATATGTTCTTGAAACAATAAAGTCCCGTGCCAAATCCTTTTGTAGCATCATAAGTAAAATAAGTTTCTTTTCCATATATATACTTTTCTTCAATTAGCGTTAGTGGTAGGAACATTTTTACTATGTAGTCCCTCGTAAATGTTCGATGAGCATTGAAATAGATCTTATTTTCCACATCTACAGGTACGGAAATATATAAGGAGCCACCTCGTGCGAGTACTCGTACGAGCTCTTTTACGGCTTTTTCTGTACCAAATTGATCAAGAGGGTCTCCATATCTGCCTAATCCTATATGTTCTATGACGCATATTGAACTAAGAGATGAGATTGAAGCATCATCAAAGGGGAGTTTTGTAATGTCACCTTTAGTAAATGAGAGTCCCGTGATAGATATTCCAAGAGGTCGGATATCTATCATAGTTGTGGGAACAAATTGTGAAATGATTCCTACCATAAGGACTTGAGATCCGATGTCATAATGTTCAGATGGTTTTTCCTCAAAAATCTTTTTGGCACACCATGTCCCTTGGAGAAAATATACAGGATCAAGCTTATGACCAACTGTTTTGTCATAAATTCTGGGGTATAGGTCAGACGTGTTTAGTTTGTAGTTGTCGTTTTTTTTTAGGTTTCTAAATAGTCGATAGTCATTGAAAAATTCACCCAAACATTTTAATCGTTTCCAAAATCCTCTAGCTGGCTTAAATATTCTTGTCGTAATGACAAGGTATTTTAAAAAAGTATTTTTTTTGAGTTTTTCTGTCCTTATTTTTTTCATAGCCTTATTTTATCAAATACTTTTCAAAAGGATAGCTGAGGTTATTTTCTCTGTCAACTCTCCAGAGATAGAGTGGAAGTTTAAAAGAAACACTCTTACCAAATGTTTCTGCAACTTGAAAATTGAAATCACGGTCAGCCCCACGACCGGTAAAAGAAGGCCAGACACGTTCGTCAATGGGACGAAATTTTACCTTCCCAATTACTTCTCTTTTGAAAAGGGGACTATTACCAGAACCCGGATAAGAATCAAGTGAACCAAAAAAAAGTTTATTAATAATCCAGCCCCTTTTTGTCTCAAAAGGAATATATTTCCTTAGAGATCCTAGTAGATTCATTAAAACACCCTTTGATTTTTGTCCGAGCATTTGTATTTCTTTGTTTTCAATGATAAGTCCACGATTTTCCTGAAGGGCTTTTTCAAAATCAAAGACACTCTCTATTTTATCAGGAGAAAGTTTCTGCCATTGTATACAGATATGATTACTGTTAAACCGTTGCGCAAGGATATATTCAGTTTCAATTCGATTTAGAACAGAAGCATCATCAGCATCCTGAAAAGTTATCCATTCGCCAGTGGTTTTCTCAAGTCCATAATTTCGCGCCATATATCCAGCATTTACATTTCGCCCACGTTTATTTATGCGATATGGATCGTCATACGGTAAAGAGTAAAATTTGACATTTTTATGAAGTTTTTCATACCGTTTTGCAACATTTGGAGTGTTGTCAGTGCTGTTGTCGTCTATTACGATGATTTCTGTATTTGGATATGTTTGTGCAAGCATCGAGTCGATGGCTAGGCCGATGGATACTTCATTATTGTGGGCAGGAATAATGATTGAAATGAGAGGAGTATTCATGATTGTAATATTTATAAATCCCTTTCTTTTATTATGTTGTCTATGAAAGCTGAATATTTTTTCCTAAAAATTTCACTCGTATGGTTATTTTGCGCATATTTCCATGCAGATAAAGATCTTGATTCCAACTCACTTATGGGCACTTTACTCATTCGTTGTACTTCTGATGTTATCTCTGAAACTGAAATATCTTTGAGTGTAACACCAAATGGTGAGACATCCACACCAGATTGGTAAGTGACTATCGGGATAAGTCCCGCATGAAGGGCTATTATAACACTTCCTGATTGACCTTCGGAACAAGACGGATATACGAGTCCAATTGCGCCATTTACAATATTCCTAAATTGTTCGCTTCGAACATTGATACGTCCAACAAATCTTATGTTTGAAGTATTACACAATTCTTTTTTGTAGAAATTATAAAAATCCTTCTCTCTTTCTACGGGACCACATACAGTAAGGTTGTAATCAGGAAGATTTAGAAATGTTTCGAGGACAAGATCTAATCCTTTATGAACAGCTCCACCACCACCGATCCAAACAAAGTTTTTCTTTATCAGTTCAAAATTTTTGTTTTCAGGAGAATGAAAGGATACAGTAGATAAAAGAGGAATCTGAGTTATTTCTTTGTGAGCATAAGCATAGGTATCTTTTGCAAAGTTATTTCCTAAAGATGTAACATAGTCAGCATATTCAATATTTTTAGAAGGAGTGAGTTGTCTGCGAGGTTTTAGTATATGTCCACGTCTTTGCATAAATTCATTCAATCTGATCAGTTCGGCCTTATTTTGGTATTCAAAATAGGCACCGGTTATGTAATGTATTTTAATACAAACATTAGACAAGTATTGGTTTAGTCTCTCGAGATTCTGATGGATATCTATAACCATCACATATTCTTTTTTTGGTTTAAATAATAAATTTGTCCAATCTATAACATCTACACGGTAGCCTCGTTCAAGCAGGATTTTTGCAATTTCCATGCATTCCCATGGAGTAGTATGTGGACTTTTGAGCAACTCTTTTTTTGTAATTGTAAAAGGGTGAGTAACAAATGAAAGTAGTACGTCTCCTTTATAATTTTTTTTCTTTGGTCGTAACTTGATTACCCCATACAACTTTTTTGTGAGTTTTCTGTAATAGACATGTATTGGGTTAAAAAAAGAGTCAGAAAAAATCATAATTATTTTTTATTCCAGAGAAATTCAGGTTTCTTTTCCTTATTTTTTATTTCAAGCCATTTTTCCGCAACAAGAATGAGTTCTGGCCAGCGCGTTTTAAAAGTTTCTTCGGATTCTTTTGTTCTTTTTGATGTTCTTTTTTTAAATTTTCCTTTTAACACATTGAATATGTCAAGGATGAACAAATTTGGCTTTTTGTTTAAGTAAAATGTATTGAGACGGACAATCTCCTGTTTTATCTTATCTCTAAACACAAGGCTTGTACTTTGGGGATTACTTATGTTTACGAATGAATAGCCAGTGTACCATGCAAGGTTTACTTTTCCGGCAGTTGTCCGGAAGGAAAATTCTGCGTCAGCGGCCCGAAAAGAAAGATCCCAAAGTCCAAGAAGGGGAAGGGAAGAGCGTCGAAACATTATCCCTAAACCACAGAAACTAAAAGGGTTATGACTTTCCTGCCATTTCTCGTACTTTTCCTTGTAATCAAGTGCCCTGATAAGCTGAAGAGGGTGTTCGTCAAGTGGTGCAGAAGTTTTATTAAATGACCCGCCTTCTGTGCTTATTATGTCAATCTTGGGATGTGAAAGCATAAATTCTCTACAGGTTATGATCGTCGGAAAGTAAAAAACATCATCGTCAGTTATAATCGTAATGAGTTCTCCTTTTGCAATTAAAAAGAGCTTATTTAAAGCATGGGACTCGCCAAAGTCTGGTTCTGAAACTAAGAAGTTTATTTTTCCATTTTTATAGGCTTCTCTCAAAAACTCCACGCTTCCATCAGTGCTCGCAGCGTCGGCAACAAGAATTTCCTCATCTTTTTTCTTATTATTAAACAGTTTTTCCAATCCACTTTTCAAGAATGGTAGTTTGTTTTTTGTAGTAATTACATATGTAAGCTGGATTGGATTTATGGGTGAAATATTCATTAAAGATGATTGTAGCATACTATTTTTTTGTTAAAAATTGCCCCAAAGATCCACTAAAGGTTCTTCGGGGCAATTCACCAAAAGGAGTTTTTCACTATTGTCCGCCGTTTCTCTGACGCAGATCCTTGACGTATCGAAGCATTTTTACTTTGGGGCGTTTTTTTATTGCCCGTATCGGAGTACCCATGTATATGGTCCAAGGGTCCGTGATGAAGTCTTGTGGAACAAAAGAACATGCCCCAATGACCGTACCTTCGCTCAATGTGACACCTTGGGATATGACTACATTAGCACCTACATTGGCGCAAAGTTCGAAGGTTACCGGTTTAATTGTAACATTGTCGCACATCTCCGCAGGAATTCCTGGAGCGTTAATGAGTCCATGACCCATATAGCTGTCAGAGCCGCAAATAATGCGCCCTCCGAGAGCAATGTTGGTATGGTCACCCATGATGAGCTTTCCTTGGCTTGTGCCAATTATTATCACTCCTGGGCCAATATGAATATAACTGCCAAACTCCGCCTGCGTAGTGATATGGAACTGTCCGTCAATACGGACATGATTGCCGATGATTATCCCTTTCGGGTTGCGGATGAAAGCATCCGGACTGATGGTTACGTCTTCGCCTACATGACAAAGACGATTCGTATTATAAGTTTTCATAGATCTGCTAAAATGCTAGCATACTATCTAGAATAAGTCAAAAGAGGAACTCGGGATTTTCTTCTAGGCTTCTTTCTTTAAGCCATTTTTCTGAAACGGTTACCATTTCAGACCACGCCAAAGGAAAATCAGAAGATTTCTGTCCTTTGATGCGACTTACGAATATAAGAAGATTTTTCTTTAATTCTTTTAATTTTCTTATTACATATGATGGTGGATTTTCATCAAGATAAAATTTTCTTAGACGAGCGATTTCATTTGCAGTTCTATTTTTTCTGACCCACGTGACGCCGTCCTGGTTTTTTATATATACATATGCAGAGCCAGTGTACCAAGCAATTTTTGCTTTACCCGCGGTAACACGGAATGTATATTCAGTATCGGCCATAGTAAAAGATAGATTCCAGAAACCAAGAATAGGAATGGAAGAACGTTGGAACATAAGACCAAGAACAGATGAATCAAAAGGAGTGTGATCTTTTTTCCATTTTTTCCAGCCGTCTTTGTATCCTGCTACTTGGCAGATATAGAGTTCAGAAGGGCTTTTATGTTTTACAGAACCACCCTCCATTCCAAGAATATCTATTTCAGGATGCTCGAGCATAAATTTCTTGCATGATTCAATAGCAGGAAAATAATACGCATCATCATCATTTATTATCTTTATAATGATTCCTCTGGCTACGAGAAATAGTTTATTCAAAGCGTGAGATTCGCCAAAATCTTGTTCGGAAACAAAGTAGTCTATTTTTCCCTGTGACTTGAGATCCATCAAATACTCTCTTGTTCCATCCGTGGAACCACCATCGGCTATTAGAATTTCTTCATCTGGTTTTTTTTGCGCAATAACTTTTCCAAGCCCTTGTTTCAGATATGGCAATTTGTTTTTTGTGGCAGTTATATAAGAAAGCCGTATAGGATTTGCAAGTATCATAGTTGACATATGATAGCACATTGGCTAGAATTCCATCAATGAAAAAAAATATTACAGGGCCAGTTTTAGTGTGCCAGATATGTGGTGCAAAAAATCTTGCAACCATTCTTTCTTTAGGTCACCAACCTATTGTTCAAGAATATTTAACAGAAAAAGCGTTGCACGAATCGGAAGTTACATACCCTTTGAACTTAGTGCGTTGTGCTACTTGTGGTTTACTTCAGATAGATTATATTCCAGAACCAGCAAAAGTATTTCCACCGCATTATCCATATCGTACAGGTCTTACGAATATGCTTATTCGGAATTTTCAGGAGCTTGCCGAAATTATTTCTCGTGATTATCATTTTAAAACAGGCGATCTTATTGTTGATATCGGTTCTAATGATGGTACACTTCTACAGTGTTTTAAGGACAAGGGTATGAAAGTTCTTGGGGTTGAACCTACTGGTGCTGCAAAGGTTGCAAATAAAAATAAGATTCCTACGATTGAAAAGTTTTTTGACGAGGAAAGTGCAGATATGATTCTCAAGAAGTATGGCAAAGCACATGTTATTACTTCTACAAATGCCTTTGCTCATATAAATGATGCAAAAGGGCTTGCAAAAAATGTGGCAAAGCTTATGGACAAAGACAGCATCTTTGTTTCCGAGTCTCAATACCTCATGGATATCATCAAAAAGCTCGAATTTGACACCATATACCATGAACATCTAAGGTTTTATTCTCTCAAACCTTTAATTCGTCTTTTGAAAGATGCAGGACTTTCTGTTGTGGATGCAGAAAGAATAAATGCCGCTGGTGGTTCTATACGCGTCTATGCCAAAAAAGGGAAATTTCCTTCCAGTAAAAATGTTACGGATCTTATTAAAGAAGAAGAAAAAGCAGGATTGTATAACGAAAAGACCCTCAAAAATTTTGCAAAAAGAATATACACAGCAAAAAATGATCTTCTAGCATTGCTTTTGAAATGTAAAAAGGAAGGCGCTAGTATCGTAGGACTTACAAGTTCTGCACGTTCCAATACTCTTCTAGGCTTTTCAAAAATAAATGAAACTATTCTAGATTATGCCTGTGAAAAAAAAGGTTCTCCAAAAATTGGCTTATACACTCCAGGTACACACATTCCTGTTGTCGATGAAACACGCCTTTTAGAAGACCAACCTGATTTCGCTCTCGTTCTTTCTTGGCATATTGGTGAAGAGCTTATAAAAAAGACAAAAGCCGCAGGGTATAAAGGTAAATTTATCATACCACTTCCTATCCCTCGTATTGTTAATTAATATAATAATATGAATCATAAAAGGATTCCATGGTGGGAGCCACGTATTGGTAGCAAACTAGAACGTGAATATATTGAGAAAGTCTTTACAGATAATTACGCCAATGAGGGTAAACTTACCACACGATTTGAAGAAAAAATAGCAAAAACTCTTGGTGTCAAACATGCTGTTGCAACAACGAGTGGAACAAATGCAATTTTTCTTGCACTCAAGGCTGCGGGCGTAGGCTATGGAGATGAAGTAATAGTGCCAGACGCTACCTTTATAGCTACAGCAAACGCAGTTACGCTTACAGGAGCGACGCCAATTCTTGTAGACATCGATCCTGAAGATCTCAATATAAGCATTAAAGCAGTGAAAGCGGCTATCACAGAAAAAACAAAAGCCATTGTTCCTGTGCATGTGACTGGACGTGGAGCTGATATGGAAAATCTTCTTGTTCTTGCCCGAGAACATAATTTAATCGTTGTAGAAGATGCGGCAGAAGCATTTTTCTCCAAGCATAAAGGAAAGTATCTTGGAACTTGGGGAGACGCAGGCTGTTTCTCTTTTTCTGCCGCAAAGACTATCACCACGGGGCAGGGTGGTATGATTGTGACCAACAATTCCGAGCTCTATGAGAAGCTAAAGCCCTTGAAGGACCAAGGAAGACCAATGCGTGGAACGGGTGGGGATGATGCTCATAATACCATTGGCTTTAATTTTAAGTATACAGATCTTCAAGCCGCGATAGGACTTGGACAGTTTGAACTTGTCAAAAAGAGAACTGCTCGCATGAAAAAAAACTATGCAATGTACAAGAAATCTCTCAAAAACATTCCTGGGTTTAATATATTCGATATCGATGTGAAACAGGGTGGAGTACCACAGTGGGTGGACGTACTTGTTGATCGTCGTGACGAACTCGATAAATATCTCAATAGTTTAAACATAGATTGCCGTCGCTACTGGAAACCTATTCATCAGCAAAAGGCGTATCCTCTCTCGGATAAAACATTTCCTAACAGTACAAAATACTTACCAAAAGCTTTGTGGTTACCTTCAGCTTTTACACTCACTGATAAGGACATTGAAACTGTTATTGGTCACATCAAAGAGTTTTATAAGAAGTAAAATATGCATAACCGATTCAATCTTGTAAAACCGATGATAGAACCTAGTACATTTTTTGAGGGTGGAAAAGATTTTAGGGAAAGTTGGCCACCAGCAACATTTGTATCTGATAGTGAATATGCGCGAGCAATGGAGGTGTTTCCTCGTGCTTGTACTGATGTGCTAGCTGTTCAGCCGGAATCAAAAAGCTTTATTTTAGCCAAAAGAAAACATCAGGCTGCTCTCGGTGTATGGATGTTTGGTGGTGGACAAAGGATGGGTGAAACCCCTAGAGAAGCGGCAGTACGTCTTATGAAGCGAGAAACAGGCATAGACATTTTGTCAGAAGATCTCCAGTTTTTGTGGCTTTCGGTAAATTTTTGGAGGCATCGCAATCCAGAACCTCAAGGACGTGGTGAACATGGTATTATTTTTACATACGTTTTTGTTCCAACTCCTGAGGATCTTAGGGTCATTTCGAGTTCTCTAGATCCGGAAGAATATGATCTAGCTCATGGTATACGTTCCTATACACTTAGTGATATAGAATTATTTAAAGAACCTCATAAAGTAAAACTGATTGAATATTGGCATGCAGTGTTTGGTTAACTGTACCACTCAACAGTTTTTTCTAGCCCTTCTCTAAGAGAGGTTTGCGGTTTCCAACCCGCGTCTTCCCTAATCTTTGAAATATTAGGCACGCTGTTCCTGATGGCCTCGTGCGGAGAATTTTCTAGAATGATATTTTTTGGATGCCATTTTATGATGTCGAAGATTATTTCCGTCAAATCTTTGATGCTTATTTGATGATTGTCTCCGATGTTGTATGTCTGATTATCTGTCTTTGAAGATTCCATAACTTTGCTAAGAGCGTCTACAGCATCGTCTACATAACAAAAGGTGCGCGTATCATCAGGACCAAAAATAGTAAAAGGATCTACTCGTTTTCCTGCTTGCTGTATGATCTTTGGAATCATTCCAGTATAACCAGCTCGAGGACCATAAACATTCATAGGACGAACTATAGACATGCGGAAGTTATAGGCTTTGGAGTAATGGATAAAGAGAAGTTCGCCAATAAGCTTTTGTCCTGCGTATGACCAGCGCGGATCGTAAGTATTTGGAATTACACAAGGAATATTTTCAGGTACGGGATTTATTATTTTTCCGTAAGCGACAACCCCGCCATTGTAGACTTCATTCGAAGAAGTATAGAGAATCTTTGCTCGTGGTTTCCCATTTTCTAATCTCAACCAATCAATAGCGTTGAGCGTAGATAGAATGCCGACTCGTAGTACTTCATGAGGAATTTTATTAAAGTTTTCAAACCCTTTGACACTGACGAGGTGGTAGATGAAGTCATAGTTGCCGCCGACTTTTTTCCAAGCATCTTTGTCAGTAAGATCAGCTTCTATTATTTTTACATTTGGTGACAAAAGTAGAGAACCAAACTCTTTGTTGTCGGGGTTTGGAATGGTTTTGTTGACAATAACCACCTTATTTTTTTCTGAAGAAGCTAATTTTTTTGCAAGGTGATAACCGATGAAACCTGTACCACCCGTGATTAAAATCTTACTCATGTGTTTATTTTTTTCTTGGATTAGATTCATACCATTCAATCATTTTTTTCAGACCTTCGGAGAGATTGACGTTAGCCTGCCATCCAGTATCACGCTTGATTTTGGAAACATCAGGCAAACGGCGCTTGACGCTACCACTTGGAGAATTTTTTATATCAAGCTTCAAAGGTTTCCATTTCATTATCTTAAATATTTGTTCAATGAGATGTTCGATCTTCGTCTCTTCTTTAGTGCCAATATGGTACGTTCCGCCATCTGTCTTTGTTGATTCCATAACGGCAATTATGGCATCAACAGCATCATCTATATAACAAAAAGATCTCGTGTCACCAGCTCCATAAATCGGGAAAGGATCAACCTGTTTTTTTACTCTTTCAATAATTTCTGGAATCACATGCTCGTAACCTTCTCTTGGTCCATAGAAGTTATGGGGGCGTACAATAGACATGCGGAAATTATGTGCTTTTGAGCCATGAATGAAGAGAAGTTCGCCAATAAGCTTTTGTCCTGCATATGACCAGCGAGGGTTATATGGATCTGCAATAATCAGGGGAACATTTTCTGGGGTAGGAAGGGGAAGCTTCCCGAATGCCTCAAGAGCTCCAGCGTAGGCCTCATTTGAGGAAGTGTAGAGAATTTTGGCTTTAGGATTGTTATTGAGCGTACGGAACCATTTTATAGCATAGAAGGTTATTGTAATACCTATGGACAAAACTTCAAATGGGATTTCATAGAATAGGCGGGTACCATTGATGCCTGCGAGATGATAAACATAGTCGTACCCACCTCCAAGACTATCCCATGCGCCCCTATTGCCAAGATCCGCCTGAATAAGTTTTATATTTGGTTTATTGAGAAGCTCTTTCATGTCACGATCAATCTTACTACGAAAAAGGTTGTCTACAAGTACTACCTCATTTTTTCCTTCTGATAGTTTTTTTGCAAGGTGATAACCTATGAAACCTGTACCACCTGTTATAAGTATTTTGGACATTTTTAAAGTATATATGAAATGACTTTCAATGTAAAATTCTTGCAGGTTAACTGTAATACCAAAGCAAGAATGACACCCCTTCCAAAGCGGAAATGACACCCCCTCTGTGTAGTACCATTGGTCATATTAACTAATACATATATGCCGTGGAAGAAATTAAACTCACCGACCT
>Ga0080064_1001058_pt1 | contig 61756 bp, 54 predicted proteins | sample Subgrocontami54m_FD_69260 | JGI IMG/M metagenome (GOLD analysis project Ga0080064, IMG submission 69260) | Subsurface groundwater microbial communities from S. Glens Falls, New York, USA - GMW46 contaminated, 5.4 m (SPADES assembly) (version 2) ... | reverse complement strand
AGATTGGCTGCTTTGGTACAACACACGAAGGCCACACTGGTCGATTGGCCTTTGTTCTCCATTGCGGTATATTTGCAACAAGCTAACGCCGAAACAGTCTCATATGTTATGGACGAGTACATACGCTTTCCAAAACAAACTATCGCCTATACAATTTATGATATCGATTCAACCGGAGCTTATACATTTTAATTTACCTCGGGAGTCCAAAATTGGGTTGCATTATACAGCGAGTAGATTTTTCGCGCCTAAAGTGCTATCGTGGCAGTAATGAGCGACTCTATTCAGAAAATTAAGCGGGTACCGCTACGGGAACTTTGGCGTAAGGAGGACAAGGATTTTACGAAATGGCTGGAGGAACACATTGATTTTTTAAACGATGCCATCGGTTTTGATATCTCCATAGAGTCCCGAGAAGAAAAAGTCGGGCCTTTTAAGGTTGATTTATACGGCGAGGATAACTTCGGCAACAAGGTGATTATTGAAAATCAGCTGGAAAAGACCGACCACAATCATCTCGGCCAGCTGATTACTTATCTCACTAATCTCGGCGCCAATATCGCTATTTGGATTTGCAAAGAGCCGACAGAAGAACACGCAAAAGCTATTGACTGGCTGAACGAAGTTTCGCCGGATGACATCTCTTTTTATCTCATCAAGCTGGAAGCTATTAGGATCGGGGACGATTCGCCGGCGGGCCCTCTGTTTACTGTCGTTAAGCGTCCCACAACGGAGAAGAAGCAGATCGGGCTTGAGAAAAAAGAATACGCGCAAAGGCATGTATTCAGGGAAAAATTCTGGGCACAATTTCTTGCGGAGATGAATAAAAAGAACTCGCTATTCGCCAATGTTAGTCCGAGCACTGAAAGTTGGATTGGTGTCGGAATGGGCCGAGGCGGTTTTAATCTTAACTTGGTTATTTCAAAAAAATACGCTCGGGCGGAGATTTATATAAACAGAGGAGAAATGGAAGAAAACAAAAAGGCGTTTGATTCTCTTTGTAACCTTAAAGACGAGATTGAGAAAGAATTCGGCGGCAAACTGATATGGGAGCGCATGGAGGATAATGTGACTTCAAGAATTAAACACCAATTAGACGGCGTAAGCGTAAATAATGAAGAAGATTGGCCAAAAATGAACGGATTCATAATAGACGCCGCGGAAAGAATGCATCGAGCATTTAAAGATCCGATAAAGAAATTGCGGGTATAAGCACAAAGGACCTCGCTGCCGAGGCCCTTTAGCTATAAAGTTAGCGATCTTTCAATCGTTTTTATATTATAGCAGCAATCGCATATAATCTCCTATAGTTGATATATGAGATTGGCCATAAGAGCTGTATTTGTTATACCAACAACATGGCAAAGAAAAATGTAAAAAGCACTTCCTCCGATGACAGGTTCAATGCCGATTTTTGGAAGGAACAGAGGAGAAAAACGCTGATTGAGAGCACGGGAGCATCCGTGCGGCTTTCGGGTTCAAAAATTACTAACGAAGAAGTGGCGGATATTATAGATTCTGGAAAGAGTAAGAAACTATATCAATGCCAGGAGTGCGGTTTCCACTATGCCGATAAAGAGTGGGCCGAGAAGTGCGAGGCGTGGTGTCGGGAGCACAAAAGCTGCAATATCGAGATCACGGCTCATGCTGAGGAGAATAAAAAGGCATAATTTATTGCGCGATTTTCTGCGCGATTCTTGCGTGATTTTCTTTGTTTAGAAAAATTGATATAGTGATATTGGAATAGTGAGAATCGGTATTTATCGGCGCAAGCCGGTAACAGGGTTGTGTAATGAGTCCGCCATCCGCCTTGTGCGGTGGATTCGCCCGAAAGGACGAAGGGTGCGGTTAAAAGCGATTCTGGCTTACGGGTGTACCGAGAGCTCGGCCGAGGGTCGAGGGGCGCAAGAGAGATTTATCTTTCCCGCTCGCTGTTCCCGCAAAGAACTCCCGCTCGGGAGTTTTTTGCTTTGTGTTTACGACAAGGTAACATACCCCCGCTATGAAAAAGTCAGATTTCGGGGATATCGTGGAGGTGGTTATTATCTTGGCAGTTCTTGTGGCCGGTCTTTTCTACACCGCTTACGGGCTTTTTGATACGAGTTCTGTTTCGGGTTCTCATAATCGGTACTACGAAGCGCGAGAGGATTTCTAACAAGCTCTCTCAGCTCGTCAAATTCGGGTCAACGCGGCACAAGGGGTACAAAGCTCTGGCCCGGGGTGAATCGTTCGCCACGGGGGCACACGGTGGCAGAAACTGGGAGAAATAGTGAGTGGCGGGGTGGGGTAGGTTTATAGGTTGGCAAATTCTCGCAGATCGGGGATGTAAATGTAGCCATTGTGCTCTTGAATTATCGTTCTAACGCTGTTCACAGTGCGGAGCCAGATAAGCAAAGCTACCCAGAATGACGATTTTGTGTTAGAATGGCCCCATGTGGGATATTATTGTTATTGGCGGGGGGCCGGCGGGGATGATGGCGGCCGGGAGGGCGGCGGAACGGGGCCGCTCTGTTTTATTGCTGGAGAAAAATCCGATACTCGGCAAGAAACTTCTCACAACCGGCGGAGGGCGGTGCAATGTGACAAATAACAAGCCGGATATCCGGACGCTCGCCGCGGAATATAAAGGCAGTGGGCAGTTTCTCATGTCCGCGTTTTCGCAATTTGATGTCGCAAAAACTCTGGATTTCTTTAACTCTCGGGGCATGCCGACCAAAGAAGAGCTAAACGGCAGAATATTTCCCGCTTCCGATAGATCAGAATCTGTTCTGGATGTCTTAATTAAATATCTCGCGCAAGGTGGCGTGGAAGTCAGAACAAATACAATGATCCGAGATCTTGCTTTCAGCAAAAGTAAAAAGCTGGTCACGGTTACACTGCAAAACGGGACGGAGCTACAGGCAAAGTCCTGCGTCGTTGCGACGGGCGGCACCTCTCATCCGGAAACCGGGTCCACGGGAGACGGCTTCATCTGGCTGGCCCGACTGGGGCATACGATTATTAAAAATGATTTTGCCCTCGTCCCTTTAGCAGTTAAGGACCGCTGGGTTAAAAAAATATCCGGAGTAACGCTGGACGATATTAAAATCACCGTTTTACAAGACGGCAAAAAACAAGAGACGCAAAGAGGGCGGCTGCTTTTTACGCACTTTGGAGTCAGCGGACCGATGATACTGAATATGAGTAAAAGTATCGGAGAATTATTACACGGCGGGGAGGTCACTATTATGATTGATTTACTTCCCCAGCTGGACCTGGGCGCCCTCAAGCAAAATCTGCAAACAATACTGGTGGCCGAAAGTAATAGAAAATTAAAAAATTCTTTAGGCACGCTCGTTCCCGGGGCGCTTATTCCGGTATTGCTTAATCTGACGGGAATAAACGGCGAGACACCCAGCCATAGCGTGAGTCACTCTGATCGCCTAAAGCTCGTCCAAGGCCTAAAAGCAATACCTCTGCATATTGAAGGGTTGCTCGGCGCGAACAAAGCTATCGTCTCCTCGGGTGGAGTGGATCTGCGAGAGGTTAATTTTAAAACCATGCAATCGCGTCTGGCGCCACCAATATATCTGACCGGCGATGTGCTAAATATCAATCGCCCTTCCGGTGGCTACAGTCTTCAAATCTGCTGGACGACCGGATTTATCGCCGGCAGTAACGGTTAAAATATGAACAATTCCCCAAACACAATCCGCGAACAGCCCCGCAACCCCCTGCACGGCAAAACGCTGAAGTTCATTTTAGAATTTTTGCTGGAGCATTATGGTTGGGCGGAACTCGGATCTCGTATTAACATTAAATGCTTCTTAAATAATCCCAGCATCAACTCTAGTCTGGTTTTTTTACGCCAAACCGCCTGGGCGAGAAAAAAAGTGGAATCGCTCTATCTTAGTTCGCTACACTAATTTTTGAGTGAATATAATCTATTAACCATGACTTACTTGGTGGCCGTAACGCTTGCTAACATATCCCTCTTTTCGCTTTGTTTTTTAGGAGACCATTTGTTCCAAGGCCCAAATCAATTTAAGTGAACCCTCGTAAATCCGGCACATAAATATACTCATTCTGCCGCTCAAAAATGGTTCCAATATCCCGCGCGATGCGGAGCCAAAAATTATTAGAGTTTCTAGAATTCTAAAATCTAAAAATAGAGTCTTCTGAACCCCATTTTGGAGGTTTGTTTAGAAGATGGAAATATGAAATAATTAAATCATGAAACAAGCGATTGATTATCTTCATTTTCCGTTTGTGTCGCGAATAGCGCCCATATTCGTCGCCTTGACCATCCTTTTTTCGGCCGGTAGTTCGCTGGCAATGTATAGTCCGATTAATTATTTTCAAATTACTTACGCGCCGGCGATATTCAGCAAAACCGAGATAACAAACGGGAGTATTTTTAATACCACAATTCAAAGCAGGGGCGTTGCCATTAAAGATCCGCCATCTTCAGCGGACGCAGTCAGATTTTCTTATCGGTATATAGCCACCAACGGAGCGACCGGCGAGGAATTGGTATTGAACCCGCTTCAGACCGTTACAATAGAACCTTTTCCGCAAAAGCAAGGGGAAATTTACGAAATAACGAACGTAGCGCCGTTGCGGTTTCCGGCCGGAAGTTCGGAGGGTGACTATATGATCAGTGAGGAAATTGTCAATGTAGAAATGAAAGGCGCGGGGCTTAACTGGCAGAACGCTCCGAAACCCTCTAAACCTCCGGGACCCACAAAGCCATCCGCGCCCACAAAGCCATCCGCGCCCACAGATGCGTCCGGGACCATAGGTCCTAAGCCAGCTAAACCATCGGAACCGACTCAGCCACCAGAGCCCGCAAAACCACTTGAGCCCTCCGCCCCCTCGGGACCTCGACGAGAAATAGGAACAGTAACCTACGCGCCAACTATCGTGGCAGAACCGGAGTTGCTTCCGGCCCCCGCTCCTAAATTGGTGCCAACGGCAAACCCCACCATATCCGCGTTAGCTATTTCGCCGGCATCTGTCCTTGGTGGCGCGACTGCGATTGGCACGGTGAGGTTAAATAAACCCGCGCCTGCCGGCGGTCAGATTGTGCGACTGTCCTTTACCCCGCGCGATATGTATACCACCAACGCCTTGATATTGCCCGACAATGTAATAGTAAGGGCCGGCGCAATTTCCGGTACATTTAATATCCCAACCAACGCCGGGGAGAGGATCATAAAAATAACCATTTCTGCTACGCTACAAAACTCTAAGGCAACTGCGGCGCTCATCATTAACCCGCCATCGCTCACCATATCCGCGCTGACCGTATCGCCGGCAACAGTCATTGGCGGCGCAATTTCAGTCGGCAAGGTGACGGTAAGCGCCGCGCCGCCTGCCGGCGGTCAGGTTGTGCGGTTGTCGGCGGCTCCGAGCGGTCTTGTTTCGCTTCCCGCGAATGTCGTAGTGCGGAGCGGATCCTCGGGTTCTTTTAGTGTCGTGACCAGCGCAGTGACAACGCCCACGAACGTGACGATTACGGCTACGCTCGGTAACGCTAAACAAACAACTATACTTATTATTAATCCGCCGTCGCTTACACTATCTTCTTTGATTGTGTCGCCGAGTTCGGTGATGAGCGGCGCCTCGGCGGTTGGCACAGTTAATTTGAATCGCGCGGCGCCCGCGGGCGGTCAAGCTGTAACATTGGCGGCAACCCCTCGCGACTCGCTCTCGCTCCCCGAAAAGATAACGGTGGCGGCTGGCGCGACCTCCGGTATGTTTGATATTTTAACTAAGATGACAGCTTCGCCGATAAACGCGACTATTGTGGCCACTATACAGAATAATTCTCAGAAAACCGCTCCGATAACGATCAACCCAACCCCCGGACCATGTTCGTATAGTTGCCGGCCAGCAAAAAATGTCGGAGGGAGCAGGTGGTCTGGCCCGAATTGGGTGACAGCCTGTGGAAATAATGAAATAGCGCAACCCTGGATGACTTGTCCTCAAACATATCAATCTTATTCTTGCGGTTTTGCGGGACGGCGTACTTGTTCCGTTCAGGTTACTGCAATCTGTTGCAAGTCCAAATAAGATCTTTTTAAGTCCTAAAATTGGGAGATTCTATAGTCATCAAACTCCACGTCCATAAAGTCAGTGCGGATAATAAATGGGTGCTTATTCTATCTCTCTAATACTAAATAATTTATATGCCACATCCTCAATCTTGTCATTTCTTATAAATACCGAGGTACCTGGTTCTAAAAGTACCTTATTCGCAGAATAACCACATGTCTTCATTACATCCATACTAGAATTAGTCTGTGCCCAATCACCAGAGTCGGTATATTCTGCAACTTTTTCCCAAGTACCACCATTTTTTCCGTCTGTTAAATCTCGATGGAGTTCCAAATTCACAAATTTCGCATCCGGCTGAGTTTTTACTATAAATTTCATTCCAATCCAAACATTTCGAGGCATGGTACCGTCTAGAGTATCCCACTTTGCCTTATTATTCTCTGATGGTTTATTTGTACTATACGCACCTTCATGCATTACTTCCTTTTGAAAAACAGCTCGTCCATCATAAAGCAGCCTCCCGTAGTAAGCCGCACCGAGGCACGGATTTGTCAATGTTACGTCCTGATGATCGCTTCTTGCTCCAATAACTATGCCCTGAGAACTCATAATACCGGATTCCGATATCCGTTTTGCGTATACAGTGACTTCAACATTATTCCACTTCTTTTCTTTTGAAACATCATGGACATACATTCTTGGGGAATCTCCCTGGAGATGGACAATCCCATTACCATCAATAACAACTTCACCGTTTCCTCGAGAGGTAAATTCCTCATCTAACGGATCGCTGTCCCCGCTTCTTATAATTATCTTATTTCTATAAGACCACTGCGCACGCCAAACTCGGCCGCTCCCTTTTGTAGGATAAAGCATTTTAATTTGATTATTAATCACATTATTTGCTGATTCGCTAATCACTAAATCTAGATTGTTATATCTAATCTGCGGAAAAGATATTGAAAATGAGTTATTCAAATTTAAATATACTAAGCTACTAAATGAGAGGGCGATAATGACTATGATCGGATAAATAATGAGCCTCATAATAAATTTATACCTTGAAGAAATGAGCCACCAAGAACTCTAAAGAATAATAGTTTATCTAATATTATATTTTGAATTCGCACAAACATGGGGATGGATTCAATGTTTATACTAATAGCTAACTGTGGCGATCGCCCATCAGTGAACACTAATGATCTTTGTTTAATACCATTATCTCTATCAAATTCACGGAGTGTTTTTACTTTAATATTTTCTTTCTTAATAAAGTCAATTAATTCCTTAAACTCACTTAATTTATAACCCGGCTTATCACCAGATAGGGAGTGAATTCTATGAAAGGTAATAAATAGAGGTAGCTTATATATTTTGGCATCGACAATGGCACTTTTCAATTCTGAAACTGGAACAAATGCTTTTATTCCAGTTGATTCTGTACCATCAGCAGAAATTGTTTTTACTCCAAGAGGATCACCAAATGGGTATGCCTCCGGTTGATTAATAGTTGTTCGGGCAAAAGTATAATATTTTCCTACAACATCCTTAATCGCTTTATTAGTAGCACCATGAGGATAAATATACCAATTAGGAGTAGTGTCTAGGTCATTCTTTATGAGAAATTTCGCTCCGGCAAGCAAATCTTCTGTAAAACCATCAATGTCATCATTCTTAACATAAGCTTCGAGTGCACTTACATGATGCTCCGAATGATTTATTAAATCCCATCCATACTCGTCTTTAATTTGCTTGAGTTGTTTTAATGAAAGATAGCCACGCGCATTAGCAACAACTTGATCAGCTATGACGGCAATATTTCCTTTAAATCCATATCCGTTCATCACGGTAATTGCAGGGAGAATTGATTCGTAACCATCATCAAAAACAATAATCACTTCGCCTTCTTTTTGTGCTGTAGTCACAGCAAAATCTGCCAATTGCATGGTGGCGGTCTTCTGTATTGTTGATCCTATCCTAAGTCGTACCGAATCAATATTGCCCCAATCAAAACCAGTGCCAGACTGTCTCCATTGCCCGCCAGTTTCTCGTTGTAACCCCTTCCCTAAACTAATTGTTAGCCATTCACCGTCATATTCCTCTCGATATGAATTTTTGAGATCGCCCGTAACATAACCCCGCCACTTATCAGTAGATAGCAGGATATCTAGCTTATTCACGTCGTAACGGTTTAATACCCTCATCTTTATCAAAAGATTTTTATTATTCAGATCAAGATTTACAGGAATATCTGCATAGAAAGTAGTGCCTGTCAGATAAGTATTAAAGCTTATTAAACCCTGGTCGCTTTTTAATTGCCCGTATTTTTTATTTTTTTCAATAACTCCCCAGTTGTCTGGCTTTAGAATATCTAAGGAAAACTTTTCAATCTCAACGGACGCATAATCGGTAGAGGTAACCCCGCCACGAGTTCCTTCGACATCGCTTACGTCAATATTAATTATTTGTGATGAATCATTTATTTTTACAGATTTTCCATCAAAAGAATATCTTAAACGAGTATTGTGCTTTCCAATTTCAATCAGTGTTGCGTATGTTGCATTTTGAGACTTCTGTTCATATTCCAATGAATAACATGGAATTGCCTTCGCATATTCTTCGGCACACCATCCATCGATTGGGGAAGTTTGACCAATAACAGATTTGAAAGATATAGCATCTGGCACTATTTGAAATATATTCATAACTTCTTCCTCGCCATCTTCAGAAGAAGCAAAAACCTTAACTGATGTTCCGGCTGTAGTAATTCTTGCTCCGGGGAATAAATGAAAAAATTGCTTATAGGTATGTTCTTCATCGGATGTAAGTTTGTCTAGTATTAAAAGATACTTCTTGCCAATGAGAGCACCGCTACGCTTGTGGCTGACACCCTTATATAATTCATGTTCGGCTGACTGGGAAACATAATCTTTAGTTTCTTTAAAATTACCCCTTACGGCTGTGCCCCTCATCTGATCCAAATCATCGACAACTACTGTATTATGGGAAGCGGTGCCACGAAAATAATTCTTATAATCACTTTCTTCGTAGGCGAATAATCCGGCGTCAGGCATAAGATTTATGCCATTCGCATATAAACTAAATGATAAAGCGTCTAAGTCACTATGTAGAGTTCTATACAGTCCAAAGTCAAAAATAGCTTGTGTTTGGTTTTCAAATTCTTCGCCCTCTCCCCAGCCGGAACGCATTAATACTTCACCTGATTCGGGGTAAACAATATTCAGCTTACTTGGTTTATTGCCCTCCTTGCCATTAGTAAGGACGTATTTTAATTCAGGGAAGGACTGAGCAATATCTTTATATATTCCTGAATATGATATTTTACGCTTAAGAGAAGCTCCTAAAAGCGGGACCTCTTTGTTCGGTTGTAATATATATGTAGCATATGAAATCATAGCCTGAAGTCGTTCGTTAAAAATATCACTTATCGGAGAGTTTTGTCTTTTAGAGAAGTTATAAAGTTCCCAGTATTTTTCTAGAGTATAGAAATGGTAATATGGCGAATTTTCAATCAATACACCATCCGCATCAACCATAACAGTAAGACTATCGCTTAGTCGATTTTTTGATAACTCCAACCATTCTGAAGCATGAGGAAAGTCGGGAAAATTAACAGCTATTAAATACAATGCCGCCGCCTCATTTAATCCATGATTGAAGCTTTTCTCATAATGATTGGGATCTGCTAAGAAATCTCCATGTGCTTCTAGAGATTTGAGAATTTCTTCACTAGCCTCATAGGTAAGCAGGTTATTCTGTCTTAGCATCCACCAAGTTTTTACAAAATACATTGTCCGAAATGAGACCCCATGAAAATCATCCCATGAATGGGGCTTGCCTGTTCCGTGATCAATAAAACTTAGGGTCATTTCCTCCGCTTTTTTTAGATATGCCTTATCGTTTGTTTTATCAAAAGCAAAATATAAATGTTGAACAGGACGGAAACCATAAAACAAAAACCTCCAATATCTATCTTGGAGCGGATCTTCTGTCCATGTGATGGGGTTAGATACCTTTGCGTAGCCATACCTTTCAATTGGGATATTATCCTCTAATATTTGATTAGCGCTTTCAATATCTCCCTCCGAAAAAAAATCGTAAATCTGCTCCTTACCATTGCTTTTGAATGAGTAGGCGTCAAAAATCGTTTTATAAACGGAATCCACAACATCGCTTGGACGACATACTTTACCACCCTCAACTATGATCGATAACGTATCTTTAGGGCAAATATACGCCTGTCTCTCACGCTCAATTTGCCCTAAACGGCGTTGTTCTTGATAAGACGAAAAGCTCTTAAAAATAAACTCATAAAAATATTTACCGGCAGTAATAGAAAAAACCACTAAAATAATAGTTAGAAAAAATACCTCTATTCTTTTTAATTTTATTAAGTCCTTGACCATACCATTTTTCGTATCGTTAACACCGCATAAAATATCAACCACGAGATAATTAATGTGGACAATAAGCTCATAAGCGGTCGATATATCCACATATGACTTTGTTTATCTTCAAGTTTATAGGCGATTCCAAACATAAACCCAACAAAAACTATGCCTAGCAAATATAATATCGCAGAATAAGGATCACCGGTTATCGGTAAATAGATAAAATGCTTAAAAACTATTAATGGCCCCACTATAACAAATAATATGTGCGCATAGTATGCAATAGCCGGAAGTAATGGTTTGCGCCAATAAAATAATCCTGTAAAAAAAAATATTTCTGATAAAACTTTTCTTCCATCTAATTTGTTGCTTGATTAAACCAGAGAAGGTCTCTGGTACTATCGTCCAAGATTTAGCTGACTTACAATAAACAACATCCCAATTTTTTAAGGGATAATCCTGATTTTTGATAAATGGAGAATTTTGATATTTTTTCTTGAGTTCTTTACCGATAATATGACCGCCTAGAACAAAGCCTGTCATCGTTCTATCCGTCGCAAACTTAAATTCCTGTCCCAAAAAAATATCGCCCTCCCACGCAGGAATAAAATTGAAAATTGCCTCTTTACGAAATAGAGCCAATGGACCCGAGACACAAGAGACTGACCCAAAAACACTTTCAAATGCCTTACGAATTGAAAACTGTCCTTCCATCCAGGAATCTTGCATTTTTGTTAATAAATTCTTACTTGCATTCAGAGCCCTCCCATGCCCGCTGATCGCGCCGACATTTTTGTTGTATTGAAAAATTTTAACCATTTTCGCAATTGCATCCGACTCCCAAACTGAATCACTGTCCGTATGCGCAAAAATTTCTCCTTTGGCGATCGCCAGAGCCATTCCTAATGCCTTTTTTTTGCCAACATTTTTTTTCAAATTAATGAGTTTGATATCACCTCTTTTTTCATACCTTTTAAGTATTTTTAAAGTTTGATCCGTACTTGCATCGTTTACGGCTATGATCTCTTTATTTTTATAAGTTTGCCTAATCAAGGAGTCCAAACAGCGAGAAATATTACCCTCTTCATTTCTTACGGCAACCATACAGCTTACAAAATATTTTTTATTTGTAACTTTTTTATTTTGTTTTTCTTTCTTGAGTGCAACAATATAGGGGTCGCGATAAGCTAAAAAGGCAACCATGAAAGTCACCCAAAGAAATAATGTAACGCTTATGCCGTAAATACTTAATAGTAATAATGGGTTCGCGTCGCTAAAGAAAAATTTCCCTAATAGAATAACTAATATGGCAAAAATAATAAAAATTTCAACAAATTTATGCGCGGAGGATTTATTAAACATCTTTATCTCCCTATCCCCTTAAAAATTATGCCTGCCTCAATAAATTTTTCTTTTGGCAAGAAGTTACGACCATCGATGATGACTTTGACGCCGTTTTTTACAAAATATTCCGGGGGTAATTCAACGAATGCTTTGTGTGAAGTGGCAAAAATGACGGCCTGCGCGCCACTTATTGCTTCATCCATAGTCTTGGCTGTTGATTTGCCTAAAACATACGGATCAAAAGTCGCGACTTGCGCGCCTCTTTTTTCCAAATTCTTAATAATTTCAAAAGACGGGCTCTCACGACAATCATCAATATTGGCTTTATAAGATAGACCCAAGACTGCAACCTTCGTTCCCGTCATAGAGATGCCCTGATTTTTCAGCGCAATTTCCGCAAGACTCACGGTGTATTCCGGCATGAACTCATTAGTGTGATGCGCTATAGATAAAAATTTGTGCTCAAAGCCATATTTCTTGGCATAATCAATAAGATAATGCGGATCCACTGGTATACAATGACCACCGATGCCACAGCCCGGATAATGTGGCATAAAAGCAAAGGGCTTAGTCGCTGCGCCGTCAATGACATTCACGACATCAATTCCTAATTTATCAAAAGACATCGCTAATTCATTTACAAAGGCAATATTTATATTACGGAAAGAATTTTCTACCACCTTAACCGCCTCCGCCTCTTTAAGCGAATTCATAGGCTTAATCTCGGCACCGATAATAGAGCGATAGAATTCAATCGCCAGATCAAGGCTAGTCTGACAAAATCCGCCGACAACTCTCGGGATATTAGAAACATTCCATTTCTTATCGCCCGGGTTAATTCTTTCCGGACAATGAGCAAGAAAGAAATCTACTCCGCATTTTAATCCGGTTTCTCTTTCTAATATCGGCAAAATTATTTCTTCGCACACTCCGGGATTCACAGTAGACTCCAAAATAATTAATTGACCCCTTTTTAAATAAGCGGCGATGGATGCGCAAGCTGACTCCACTGGTCGATAGTCCGGCAATTTATTTTCGTAAATTGGAGTTGGCACACAAACGATAATGATATCCGCTTTAGCTATCTCGTGAGCATCGGTCGAGGCGCGCATAGAAGTAGTGGCTAATTCTTTATCTACAAGACTGTCCAAAAAAGGCGCCCTGCGCTGATTGATAAGATTCACTTTTTCCGTGCTCAAATCTATCCCCACGACATTGTGACTATTTTTGGAAGCCAAAAGTGCCAGAGGCAAGCCCACATAACCGAGGCCCAATATTACTACATTTTTCTTGTTTTTATTATGATTATTGGTCATTAGTAGTCGTCAATAACAATAATGTGATTAGATTGACACGATTGATATAGACAGGACAAAACGCACCGTTTTATTCATTTTTCCTCATTAAAACAAGGAATGAGAATGGATACTTTCATATGCTCTAGATTATATAATATTAGAACTAATATGTCAAAAGGGCTAAAAAAGTCTATTTCAGAATATCAAAGAAATCTTATAATAATGACAAATTAGCTTTTAAAATTTTATTGACGCGAATATTATTGCGGTAAAATAAAAACCGGCCGAGGGAATCTCGAGCCGGATTTGTTTTTTCACGCCAGAACCGAAAGAATCATACCGAGCATCGACCAATCCACATCTAGTTTACGGCGAATCTCTCCTACTTTCATAATTTCCACATAAGTTCGCTCTGTGTCTTCCACGATGCCGTGCGCGACCCCTCGTTCGGCGCGCAGCCACTCGAGTTCTTCAACGGTGATTTCGACCGAAAAGAGATGTGCTTTGTGGGCGGAAAGCGTCGCGACCATTTGACGGGACTCGTGACGACGCATCCGCGCCGCCTCGATTTTCAAACCTGTCTCCTCCCCGCATTCGGCCGCCACGACTTCCAGCTGATCACCCTTTGGTTTTAAGGATGATCCGCCCGGCACTTCCCAGACAAAACCGTCGCCAGTCGCGGCCGGACTGCGGAACTCGCGGATCAAGACCACATCCGTCTCATCGAGCGACTCTCCGCGCCGATACATCACAATCGTCGCGATGTCGGGCCGAGCCAGAACAACTTCATTGGTCTTGTTGCGGTTCTCGCTCGCGATATAGACATTCACATGGAGCGCGTAGAAAAATACAAACTTTTTCTGCGGTCCCACGCGGAAAGTCCACAAGACTCTCGCGCCATCGAGCCTATTACCCGCCCCTCTCTGCGCCTGATACCAACTTTGAAAATGGGGCGTCTTCCAGATATAGAGTGGCACTTCCCTCTCGCCGTCGGAGCGAAGGGCGCCCGCGCCCACCATCTCCATAGCGGCTTTCGCGGTATCGCGAAGAGTATTGCTAATCGGCACGACCAGTTTTTTAGCGTAAAACAGTTGGTAGCGAACTTTCTCGGCTTCCTCAGGAGCGCCGAAGACAACTTTGCCGCTGTCCTGCCACACGCCCCATTCAGTATTGGTCGTCAAGGCCGGCATGGTCAGCATATTACGCGGAACCCAAAAGAGAATGCAGTCCGCCAGATTCAGGCACTTTTCTTCCCATTCGATTTGGGCGACATAATTATTTTGCCATTCACCATTGCTCGTTTCCGGAACAAACACCACTCCGTCATAGCCCAGTTCCTCCAGAATCTCCAACGCCCGGGGACGCCAGGAAGGCACCACAAACAAACGCGAAGTGGGACCGGCGAGGAAAATGGCTTTCTTATAACTAGACGGAACCGCCTGATTGGCATAGACCACCTGCATAGCTCGCCTCCTTTTCGAAAGATGCTAACCGGATTGTCAAACAACGACTATGATAGTTTATAATAAAAAGTTAGTGGAGTCAAATTATAAAATAAGGGGTATTTTTATAACATTAGGGTAAGATTGCCACGCCAAGCCTCGCAATGACGGAAAGAATAGTTTCTACTTCGGAAAAAGTGGGAGGAGGAAAAATACCCAGAGGAAAAAATGCCCAATGGAATTATTTTTCGTGGGAGGCGCGGTGATGGAGGACGGCGAGACCAGCCAAAAGCAAAACGATATTTTTGAAAACAAATTCTCCTTCCAAATTAAGGATCGGAAAATAGGGCTCGAAAAGGACGCTAGGCGAGATTAAAAAAACTGAGAAGGTGCCAAGAAGATGGGCAACAAGAATCACCAAGATCGCTTTTGGATAAAAGTTAAAAAGCAAACCCGCGCCGATCAGAACCTCCACTAGACCCAAGCTAAATAAGCCGATGCCGTCGGCGAAAAACGGAAAACTATTCATCACCAAGTTATAAACCGGATTAAAACCCGCCATCTTCAAAGCGCCGAACCACAGGAAGACCGCGCTCAAGGCAATTTTTAACCAAAAAATAATTCCTTTCATATATCTATTATATAATATTTATTACAACGAAAAAACCCGATCGTGCGTGATCGGGTTTTGGGTTTTTATATTAGACCGAGCATGCCGAGAGATTCTTCGAGGATACTCGCGTGGTCGAAGATAAAGCGATCCTTCGATTTGATTAGTTCAGCTAATTCGGCCGGGCGGAGAAAGATGACTTTCGTTTTCCCCGGTTCATCACGGGATTTACCGTGAGCTCTGCCCCAAAAAACAGTCGAGACATATCTACCGCGCGGATCGCGATCTACTTCGGCGCGTGTGAAAAGCGTTTCCTTGATAACGAGATCCAAACCAGTCTCTTCCTTGAACTCGCGTTTGGCGGTCTCCGTGAGCATCTCACCCGGATTTTGTTTCCCACCCGGAAGTGCCCAGCCCTTGACCGAGCCTAATCGTTCAACAATAACAATCGATCCCTTGTAGAGCGCCACAACATCGGCGCAATATACAATCCCGCTATTCTTTTCCATCAGGCTTCTCCTTAGAGGTAATGTCCCGGAACATAATGCCCGGCTTTGGGAAGTTCGGCACGCTGCGGATGTATTGTTTCAAGTCCATGGGCGCCCTCCTTTCTGGCTTCAGCCACAATCTACATCGACAGCTTGCTGATACTACCGCCGGCCTGGGTCGCTTCGAAAATCGCTTCGGCAAAATAATCATCAATCGAAACCCGCGTTAGCCATTTATGTTGGGCGTAATATTCCTCCGAACGAGGGATCGAGTCCGAACAATGAATAGAAAAGTTATCGGCGGCAAAAGCCCGCTCGGCATCACCGCTAAAAATCCCGTGCATGGCGTAGATATACACTTCGAGCGCGCCCATGCTCTTCAGAGCTTTCGCGACCTCCCGGATCGTATGACCGGAATCGATGATGTCTTCGTAGATAACCGCGCGCTTGCCCTTCATATCGGCGCCGATGACCGAAACGATCTCGGCCTGATTCGCCGCCGGACGGCGCTTTTCAAAAATCGAGACCGGAATGTCTCCTAGAGCTTTGGCCAGCCGACGCGTCCGGACCGCGGCACCGAAATCGGCCGCGACCGCGACCACACTACTCATATCGCTCCCAAAACGGGCGAGAATATGCTCGGTAAAGAGACGGACTCCGGTCAAGTTATCGACCGGAATTGAAAAGAAACCCTGTTCTTGTTCGGCATGCATATCAATCGTGATAAGCTGTTTCACGGATTTATTAGCTTCAATCAAATCAGCAATGAGACGCGCTGAGATAGGCACCCGCGCCTGATCTTTGCGATCCTGACGAAGATAAGGCAAGTAAGGCGTAACGAGCGTGATGCCGGAAACCGAAGCGCGACGCATCGCATCCATTACCAACAGCATTTTCATAATAGCGATGTTCGGATCGGGATGCTGGAGATCGTGCAGAAAGAAAATATGCTGGCCACGCACCGAATGCGGAATCTTAGCCCGGAATTCCCCGTTCGCAAAGGCGGTATATTCGATTATATAGAGCGGCATATTCACGGCGCGAACGGCCAACTTTTGACGGATGGACTCGGCTAGTTCAGACATGGCCGGAGAAGCGATCAGGACAAAATGACTGTGTTCAGGCTGACCCATGGCGAACCTCCTAAATGGAGTGTCAAAGAACTACAACCCCATTCTAACCTAAAAATCGGCTGTTGTCACTAGGCCATTGCAAGACACGGCGCGAACCTTTAGAGTCTTAGACAGGACCTTTTAGGAGAAGGAATGATGAATACGGATTGTGGAGCGCTTAGTTCGAGTGCCAAAAAGATTTTTGCCAGAATCAAACCGTTTTTTCCTCCTGACCCGTGGAAAAATCAGATGTGGGCTGATGACGGCCGAGTCAACACTAACGGCTGGTATGATTTGCGAAAAAGCGCGGATCGCAAGCGGCTAATGGAAGAGAAAAAGAATTTTTTAGGATACTTAGTTGAATCAGAGGCGAATATGTTCCTGGAAGTAATAGGCTCTCTAGAAAGATTCACGAGTTGTCAATTCACCGAAATGATGAAACGCGAAGCTCAACTATTGCTTCTATTAAGGGATTTGGATTTTCAGATCGAAACTATGGATGTGGTCGAAGAATGCCAAAATCTGTCTAAAAAGAAAAGACGAATATCCCGCAGATAGCAAAGATATCCGCCCAAGACTTAGTCCGGGGCGGTTTTTTTATATAAAAAAACCACCCGAGGCGCGGGCGGGTAATATGATATAATATAAATATAAAAAAGTAAACAAAGGTCGCTGATTATTATTTGAACTATGGTAAATAAAAACAAACTCGGATTAACTATTGGTTCCTTAGCAGCTTTCTGGCATCTTATCTGGAGCATCATGGTCGCTTCCGGCGCGGCGCAAACTTTTATAAATTGGATTTTGGGCCTGCACTTTCTAGGCAACCGGCCCGTGATCGGCAGTTTCGCCTTTGGCACGGCCCTAGCACTTCTCGCCGCTACTTTCTTTCTGGGCTATATTTTCGGCTGGGTGCTGGGCTTGATCTGGAATCGAGTTAATAGCTAGACCTGCTACGCAAAAATTTTTACTGCTAAAATTCAAAAAACCCCTTGCGGGGTTTTTTGAATTGGTTTAGCGGTTACCGCCAAACTCAGCTTTCTTCGCTTTGTGACAATCACGGCAAAGAAGGCTCGCGAGTCTCGCCTCGTCCGGCTGAAAAGGAAGTTCGGTTATAGCCGTACCACACTTTCCACATTTCCAGTTACCCTGGAATTTCGGGCGTTCGAAACCACCATCATTTTGAAAAGCCATTTTTTTATTTATTTGGTTATTATTTTGACCTTTATATAGGTCCGATAACCGCCCCATAGGGGCAAATGGCTTTCGCCTAGTTCTCGAATCTACTGCTTATATTATATCATACTAAAAGGTGATTTGTCAATAGCCGTAAAACCCTCATAAAATGCCCTAATTATAGGCTTTTTTGCAAATAAAAAACCACTCCAATTGATATTGAAGTGGCCTGTTCACACAAAGAACTTTTGATCTCGGCGCGGACCGACCGAGATAATGCGGATAGGACAACCGAGTCCAGACGGCCCCTCCAGAAAATCAATGAACTTTCCGGCTTCGGGCGGTAGGTCTTTGCGACACTTCGCAGAGCTGATATCCACGGACCAGCTCGGAAGCCGGATGACGGTCCCGGGCAAACAATTCAACAAAACTTTAGTCGACGCACAGGCGCAATCTTTTTCCGGTTTTTTCAAAGCTATTATCGTCGCGCGGTCCTTGCCAGTTTTTTGCCAAATAGCGCAGGAATCCAAAAGATTCAGATCACCCTTATACTGATATGAAACGCAAACCGGAATTTCCGGCATTCCGGAATACGCGTCGAGACTGGTGAGCGCGATCTCATCCACGCCATCATTGATCTGCATACCATAACGAAGCGCGGGAAGATCCAATAATCCAACCCGAAACCTGCCTTGCCACGGGTTCTCTCTATTATATTGATCAGCCCAACGCGGACTGAACCATCCGCACTCTGTGACAAAAGGTCCAGCGCCATGACGATGACTATAAGCACGCATGATGCCGATCTTGCGGATATCGGCACGGGCCTCGAAATCGCCATCGCCATCAGAGAGTAATTCCATGGCATTATGAAAGGTCGTTTTCGATTGAGTAACATGGGGCTTGAAGCCCCAATCTCGATCAAGAAGCGCACCCTGCGCCCCCTCGAAAATAATACCCTCGCCTCTTCGCAGGCAATCATAAAGATAAGTTGGTCGATCTTTGACTCTTACGCCCGAACGAGCGACAAAATACTTATACATATCGACAAGCGCGCCGGAATCCGGATATTTCTCGAGAAAGTAATCACGGATACCCACAAGCTCTGGGATATCCCGATGAAGCTCGATCAAATCCGATGCTTCGTCGAACTTACCATCCATCAGCTTTTTGAGTTTAGCGGACAAGTCCGAATCTCGGAGATCTCCGACCACCAAACTCAAACCGGCGCGACCACGAATGGCTTCGCCGATGCCCATACCGCAAGACCCGAAACGACTACCGCCACGCGCGACTTCCTTCATTCGGCCGATCATCTTGTGTCCCGGCGTGACGACGGTAGCGCGGGCATCAATAGCCACCATCCGAAACTGATCCGAATGCCCCTTGGCGCGAAGCGCAACTTCTTCGACCATCATCGTCGTGGGATCGACGAGCATCTCGCGCGAGAGAAAAGTTTCGGCACTGGCGCAAAAACTATGCGCGCCAAACTGCGAGAAACAATGCCAAACTCCTTTCGGAGTTACGACATTGTGTCCAGCTTGGCCGCCACCGTTATAGCGAACTACCGATTTGATCTTATGAACGGAAGCCAGAAAATCGGTGATAGCGCCTTTGCCCTCATCGCCAAAGCCAAGTCCGCAGGTGATAAAGACTTTCGACTTCATCTGCGATCCTCCAAAAATCGGCCCAAGAATGCGAGCGCGGCGCGACAGGAATTTTCACAGAAACATAAGCCGTCGCTAAGCATCACATTTTTATAGCCCATCCGAAGCATAAGCTCCAAATCCGAAATGTCTCCCATCGAAACTTCACTCTGTTCTTCAAGCGAGGTAAGGATGCGCGAAGCGACGATAGCCTGCGGATCGGCATCCAGAATTTCTTCCAAAACACCGATGATTTTTTCACTATTCATACCCATATTGACAAAGAGATCGTCACGAGCCGCCATCAAGTGCACACCCTTTTTGCGAAATTTGCGATAATTTCCGCGGACGAATTCGAGTCCACGCATTGATTCTATTTTCGCGACAATTTGCGCCCGCGGGTCCAGTTTCAGCACCGCTTCGATGTCCGAGCCTTTTTCGGTAAACGACAACATGTAGCAGTGCAAGCCCAGCTTCTTCGCGGCTTCGATATAGGCTATATCCTTATCAGTTAAGAAGCCCTCCACCTCGAGCGAGGGATCGAGAATATTCACCGGCTGGCCGTCGCCGACGATTTCCTCCGGACGATCCTCGAGGATGAGCCGGTTGCCATCAACGATTCTCACGACCCTAGTGGAAAATCCTTTGAAAAAAATCTCAGTCGGAAGATCTACTTTGATCTTATGGCTCAATTCCACAAACGCGAATGGTATGTAAGCAAATTTGACGATGCGAAGCTGGCGAGTCTTCAGGTCTATCCACAAGCGCTTACCTGCGCATGTCTTCTTCAGTTCTGCGAGGACCTCAATAGGCTCCTCGGCAATAGGCTGGATAGTATTTAATCGCAATTCATCCACGACGACATTCTGAGCAATGAATTCTCGGTGACGCACATAAGGCGCGACGGTCGAGATCACCTTAATTTTTCGAGACATAATCCCAGCCTCCAAAATCGACTGCCAAAGTTCTAAACATATTTTAATATATATATGATAAAGTTGCAAGTAAATGAATAAAATGAGAACTGGAAAAATAAAAAACTTAAAAAATTTAAGAACTATGACTATGACGATTGTAATCCCCCACCTACTTCCTCCCCCTTCTGCTGAAGAGGGAGGATTTCAGACAAAATCAAAACGGCTCAGCGGAATATATCCGTTGAGCCGTTGGGTTTTTAAATCTGCCAGGGTTTGCTTTTGCTCGCCTTGATCCTGTTGGACTTCGGAGGAGCGTCATCGCTCTCACCTTCGGCCACCCCGACATCGGCGATTCGAGTTTCTTTATTCTCCACTCCAATCAGTTTGAGGATTAAAGCGTGAAGCTCTTTGGCCTCTTCCAGTTTTTCTTGTTGTAATTTGAAGCTCGCCTCCCGTTCCTTTTTATCCCCTCTCTCCCATTGCTTCCGACATTCTTCCAATGAATAAATTGAATCCGGCAAGTCTCTACTCAAGGACTTAAAGCACATCCAAAAAGCATGATACCTAAGTAGCGGAGGCATCACTTCCTCGATGACCTTCTCGGCATCCTTGATTCCTACATTAGCAACGGCGATGGTTAACAACTTTTTGCCCATCTCAGGATCCCAGAACGCATCAACGAACTCCGCAGTGTCAGTTACGCCGTAATTCTCCAGAGCCTCTACAAAATCTTCCCGATTCCAAATCTTATCCTCGATAAAACTCTCGAATCTATTTTGCAAACCCGTATTCATCGACTCAAACTGTTTGGCTATTGCCCGCCTATCCGGCGGCAATCGTTTTAGCCAATTACGGGGATGACTACCAAGTTTGACAATGAAGTCATCCAGATCTCCTTGCTCGTAGTTCATTGCTTAAATCCTCCACCGCTTCTTGGGACTTTCGAATCCGGCCTCAACCACAAGTTGAGGCTTCCGACTAGGACTCATGCCCGGAGACTCAATGACCCAGAAAAGAAGTCCGCTCTTGCCGATGACCATCGAGCTCGACGGACACTGACCACCTACCGCGTCCCAATCCTTGCCCGGTTTCCAGTTGGCTGGAGCAATAATAAAAACACTATCTTTACCGAACGCTTTTTGGGCTTCCACGACCCTATCTCTTGTTTCTTGCGCAATAACGCCGACACAAGTTTTGGCCCTAAACACTCGGCCCGACGCAATGTATGATCTAGCCTCCTCGTTTGATGAATCAACTGTCCATGTCTCTTCTCGAGTATAACCCGATAGAGCTTCAAGATCTAACCGTTTTAGCACAGACTTCGAATTCGGTAATTTGAAAAGCTGGCTCGCAGCAATAACCGGATATTCTTCAGTCCAGTAAGCAGTGGCATAATCAAGCTTCAGTTTTTTCGACAAATCAAGTTTGGACAAATCCTCTAACCATGCACGCCCAAAACCAGTGTAGGAATCGCTTCCAAGCCTCGAACGAATAACCAGCTTATCCTCCCCCTCGTTGGGCGTAAAGACCGCCAAAAACGGCAAGCCATTTTCATCAACCCGAGAAAGGGGCGAGGGGTCGAATCTATTACATCTCTGTCCAAATTCCTTATATTCCTCCTCAGCCCTCTGAACGATCAACCGGCCATACCAGTTAAACGGTTGCAGATTACGAAGTTGGCATTCAGAGACTTCGCGAGCGGCTTTTTCACAAGGCAAAAGCGCGCTCAACCCTTTCTTAACCTCTGCGCCGCGCGCCTCGAGCTTTGCCAATTCCTTGATTTTTTGACCTAGCAACTTTTCAAAATCGGGCCCCGATTCCTCCCTCAAGACAAACTCAAGCGCTTCCTTAATTAAATTGGCTTTAATCGCCTTTTGAAAAACTACCGATTTAGTCAGACCCGCCATAATAAATACTCCTTTTATCAAAGAGCGACGCGACTCGATCTGGCCACATAGCCAAAATAGAGCTATATCAATTTACCAAGACCTGATCAAAAAGTCAAATTTTGGGGCGGTAACCATGACGATGACTGTGACAAAAACGATCCCCCACCTTAGTCCTCCCCCTTCAGCGGAAGGGGGAGGAAAGAAGAAAATATTAAAACGGCTCAGCGGAATATATCCGTTGAGCCGTTGGGTTTTAGATTTGATAAGGCTTGTTTTTGGTATTCTTCGTAGGATTAGTTTTGGCGGACTTATCATCAGGAGGCCCATCGGAAGTAGCTGTCGTCCCGCCGGTCTTGGCTTTCTTTTTAAACGGGCCAAGAACACTCAAAGATTTCTCCACTTCCGCGATACGCTCGGCAGTCTGATCACGGTTTTTCATCTCCGCGCAATATTGGGATAGCGTCCGGCCACCGGTCGCGAGAGCCAAGATACCGAGAACCACATCGGCAATAGCCATATCCTCGGGAAGCATTATCACGCGCGATTCGCCGAGAATATTCTGCCATCGCCTCAGGATTTTTTCTTCTTTCCGGCCACGATGTTTGCGATGAATATGAAAGACATTACCGCTGAACTGCGACTTCAATTTATCGAAAACTGTTGGCGCAAAAGCCGCGAGCGGATTTCCACCAAAATGCTGGCGGAGCTTAGACTCCTCCAACACATCATAGTAATCTTCATCGCCAGTAATGATAAAAACCTTCTGGGGCGCGGCGTTCAAATCACAGATTTCCGCATATGCGTAAGCAGCAAATTCATAGGATTCCTGTCCGGTGCCTCCACCGCCGCGTTCGAGCAACATTCTCTTTAACCAGCTATCCAGCTCGCGGGGACTCGAGAAATCAGCGACCTGGATGGGAGCGATATCGCTATTCACATCGCCAACGGCCGCAATACTGATTTGCGGATCAACGCCGAGATACTTCTGACGCAAAAGCTCACCGGCCACAACCGGCATCTTGTCATACAAGATTCTGGGCAAGCCGCCCATCGAACTCGTCACATCCAGCGCGATAGCCAACGCACCACTGCATGGCGGACAAACTATCCGCCTATTAGGCTTCATAGCAGGATCGCATCGACGCTCGGCCTTTGGTTTTCGGAAAACCTTATCAGCCCGATCGCTGTATCCGGAAGATCGAACTTCCCGCCTTGGCGTAACATCTCGATCATAATAACTTCCTCCGCCGCCCATCTTCGGCCTCCTTTCTTGAAAAGGCCACCTTTGTTGGGCAAATACCTTTGTCAAACTTCTGCCTATACTTTAGCAAATGCTTGAAATAAAGGCAAATACAACTAGATAAAATGAGAACTAGAGAAACAAAAAACTTAAAAACTTAGGAATTTAAGAGCTATAACGATAACGATCCCCCACCTTAATCCTCCCCCTTCTGCTGAAGGGGGAGGACTTCAGACAAAATTAAAACGACTCAGCGGAATATATCCGATGAGCCGTTGGGTTGATTAGTTTTTCTTTGTTTTCTTGGACGAGTCTTTAGGCTCATCCAGATCAATGATCTTTCTGCTGATAATTTGGGCAACCATAACATCGAGGCCCGGGACCAGATTTCGCTCAATAACGCCCTTGACCATCTCCCGCGCGGTCGGCGGCAGGAGTCGGCGCGAAGAAGATTCGAGGATAGCCATAATGGTCATCCGATCGATGTCGGCCTGGCTGGCGCTCGAGATAAAATCACCGATCGCCGATTCGAGAATCTTACTCGTCACAACTTTTTCACCTTCGCGAGCGCGAGCGCGGTTGGCGTCAATCGCGATTTTTTCCAAATCGGCTCCCGACCGGCCGTCCGTCATCTCACCCGCGAAAGGCGCAAAGTCTTTGATGTCGGTCTCGATCTTGTGCCGTTTAAACATAACCGCGAAGATCGCCACGCGCTCCTCGCTCGAGGGCATCGGAACGATGATGCGTTCATCGCTTCGGCCGCTGCGCTTCAGAGCCGCGTCGATTCTATCGGGTCGGTTGGTACAGGAAATAACAATCACTTGCCCCCTGATCCTCGGATCAGACAAAAATTCCATCCACATCTTCATTAGGCGTTCCGAAACGCCGGAGTCGCCTTTGGGCGCGTCGCGGCCGGCTTCGGCTAAGTCGGCTTCGTCATTCATTACGACGACCGGCGCCAGATCGCGCAAGCCTCGCATCATCCGCTCGGCCTTGGCTTCAGACTCGCCCACCCACATCGAGCGAAGATTTTTAATTTTCACAAAGTTAAAACCGGCTTCTTTGGCCAACGATTCAACGATGGCGGTCTTGCCTGTCCCCGGCGGACCCATAAGTAAGATGCCCATCGGCACGAGTGCTTTTTCACCAGACCCAATCGCGGACAAGACTTCGTTCAAATACGCCTTGATGTGCGCGAGGCCACCGATATCATCGAGACCCTTCTCGGGCTCAACCACCTCCATCACATCACCGTATTCGTTGTTCAGCATACGGACTTTTTCCTTTTTCAACGACTTGAGCTCGATCGGATTACCAGTCTCCTTCGCGAGACGCAAGATATCCAAAATCTGAACGAGATGCATACCTTGAGTCGCGACAGCCACTTTTTTCTCGTCCAAACCGGCCGTCAACTTTACATCCTTCAGAGCACGGATCGTGGTCCGCCAATAAAGCAAACGCTCGGCATAGGTCGGCTTCGGAATAAAGACGCTTCTGATACCGCTTCCAGTCTGGCGAAGCTCGGGAGAAACATTGCCAATCTGGTTAGTAATCATAATGACAATATTACCGTTGGATTTGATCCGGCGATCACTGGCCCAATTTAGAATTCTCTGAATAATAATTCTTTCGGATCTCTGCGCGGAAGCGCCGGCGCCACCAGACGGAACGAGTAAGTGAGCCGACTTAATCACCACGGACACCTTGAGACCCTTTGTCCGCAAAGCCTTCTCGATCATCAGCAAGGCCGAATCGAGATCGGAGGGGATAGCGCGCTTAGCCTTGAGTGAAGCTTTGGCTGAAGCAACCGGATCACCCGCATCGGCCCCGTCCTCATCATCAGACAGGCCATTTATTTTGCGGAACTTTTCCTCCATCTTTTCCTCAAGGAAACTAAAACCCGAGGCAATGTCATAGTTTAGCGTAAGCTCTCTTTCCTGAAATACATTCCGTAAAAAATCATCCAACCGGCCGTATGGCCAATCCTTGGCAGTGGCTTCATCGCAGTTCCGAAAAAGACCGCCCACATCGCCATGTAGTATAAAAATCCTACAGACACCGGCAGAAAACGGCTCAACGATTTCCTCTATAAGCCATCGGGGCACATCAGGAACGCTTTCACTGGTCTCATCCTTTGACATTGTCTACTCCTCCTCTTTCAGGAAGCCACGATGTTCCGTCCCCTCAGGGATAGGCCGACCGGCTTTGGTCGCCGACTTGAACGAAATCGGAAGACCGAATTTCTGCGCCAAAGCGCTAAACTTCCGCGACTCCAGATCCCGTTCTTTCGCGGAAGCAAAATGCTCAAACCGAATCTCGGCGTTCTCACCGCTCTTGCGACTCACGCTGATATATTTATGAACACTTGAGTTTGGATCATGTTTTTCGCATTCTAGAAACCAACCGTTTTTCTTCTTAACTAGTCTCGTTTCATAATCCAAAAGCTGGGCAATCAATGCCAGTGACTCCATCTGAAAGCGTTCCATCACCGCCCCCGCGATGCCTTCGACATCACGCTGTTCGGTGATATTGGTGTAAGTGGCTTTAGCAACGACATTGCCGTCCTTAATTTCAAACCTCACTCGACTCGAGCCGGAAACACTAGCGACCGAATTAGCAAGAGCCTTCTTCAGCAACCGATCAATGTCCAAATCCCGAAGCCATTCGACAAATTCATTGTCTTCCTCGCCGATATTTCGCAGGAGGTCAACATCAATTTTTGGCGCTTGAGCCTTTTTTCTAAATTGAAGAGGTTTCGGCACGGGCAGTGGAACCGACACATAGCTCCGATAACCGATGTCGCAGGGCATAGCTCTCTCCTTTCTCCATCGTGAATTTTTAGGTTTTCAAGATACTGCGCAAAGTATACCACTTTACTAAAAATAAAGCAACCCCAGCCAGCGGCTGAGGTTTTTGAGATAATAAACTCTACTCTAGATGCGATACTTCTTGCCCTTCTTGGGCTTGGATCCAGCGACAGGCTTTTCGGTCGTTTTATTCGCTCTGACTTTGGCAAGGCTTTTGGCTATTGCCTCGGAAGCTTCGGACGTAACTTCGGCAAGGTCTTTCAGGCCATCCGCGAGCGTAGTCTTACCTTCGGTGACGCCAATAGTTAGAGCGATCAACTCAGAGATGGCCGAGGGCTCTTCGAGAGTCAAAACACGGTCTTGGCCTAGAAGCTTTGCCCACATATCAAGCGTCGTTTGACGACCCCAGTTGTGGGTCTGCTTCGGCATAACAAAAAAGACTTCATATTTTGCCATCGCATCCTTCGCGATGTATTCAATCGGGATATCAGATTTGACTTCCCGATCACCAAAGATCTGTTTAGCTTGATCGGCGCTCACCTTAGGATAATGCCTCTCATCGCCAATGATAAAGAGATAACCCTTTTTGCCACGCTTCTCCAAACAATCAATCAAAGTATGACGAGCGGCAAAGTATAGTGCGAGGTCGTAAGATTCTTCCCCACTACCACCTCCTCTGCCCTCAAGATATAGCCGCCCCAAATCCTCATCCATTTCAATTCCGGATTCGAATTGACCGACCTGAGACGAGGCAGAATCAGAATAAGCGTCGCCAATAGCTCCGAAAAGAATTTGCGGATGAGCCACATATTCTTTGTTAATCAAAAGATTCATCAACTTCTTCAAGTTCTGCTGAAAAATACGGGGTGTGCTCCGCATACTACCAGTAACATCCATCATCACCATAATAGCCAACGACTCCGGATGAGCGGCGCTGTCGCGACTTTCGCGCGTAACGCCTTTCGGATTCATCTTGGGATGCGTGCCCGCCGCGGCTGCACCGCTTCGGATGTCCGAGTCAAACTTGAAAGCATCTTCTTTTTTCTTCGCGCGATCAGCTGTCCGTTTATTAAACTTGTCGTCGTCCCAATATGATCCGCCCATGCTGTTACCCTTTCAAAAAAAGAACTGGCGGACTGTCCTAATCCGCCATATAGAACCGCCCAAATTTAAGAATAGTAACAAAAAACCGGCCGTGGACATTATCCGCGACCGGTTATAAATTAAGCTTTATACAAATTATTTTTCTTAATATAGTCTACCACTTCGGGACTGACCATCTTATTAATCGACTCGCCACGACCAATCCGCTCTCTAATAATCGTGCTTCGGCCAAGAACTGCATCCGGCAGACTAATAATCCGAGTGCGAGGTGGCAAGTCAACGCGCGCCACCGATGCACCAGTGTGTTCTACCACCGCGAAATTCAAATCGCGCCAAATCTCCTCGCCACGCACCCAGGTGCGCTGAATCTCCGAGTCGGCGCTGCGACCGCCTTCGATGAGGTCATTCCCTACGACAAACCAAAGATCGGCACCGGGAAACATCTTCGCGTATTTTTCATTCAAAAAATAAGTGGCGGTAAATTTGCCGGAATCAAGATCGGAGAAATCCAGCTCCACATCTTTCATTCCGTTAAAAGCCGGTCCGATCATCGCTTTCCTGTGCTGGGCAGAGACGATCGCGGTAGACGACTTATCGGATCGAATACCGCACGGCGCAATAATAACTTTATCAAAAATGTCCGCGAGTCTTTTCACGATCGCTTCGTGATGTCGGCCGGGCGGATTGAAACTTCCGCCATAAATCGCGACACCTTGTTTCGCAAAAATCCGATTTTCAATCAGCTTGCCGGCATGATAGCGGTATTGATCGGTGAAATGTGCGGGCATAAAAGATTCTTCGAGATCACGACCAAAAGCGCGTTTGCTGAAAACCGGAAATGGCGGACACTGGATGCGCTTGAAAAAAGCGCCTTGAAAATCACGCCAACGCTTTTCCAAGTCCCGCACAAATGCGTCGGGAGTCGGAAAGAGGCGCGCGAGCGTGCCAGTCTCGAGCATCAGCTCCCGTTCGAGCGTTCCGCGAGCATAAAGCTCCGCGAACCATTCCGGATTTTTTCTGAATTCGGTAAAAGCGCGGACCATCTCATCGTGATAGCCACGCCGGTCAAGTCCGCCGTAATCAAAAGGATCGAACTGGCCGAGCGCTAGCTCCGCCGTCGGAATCTGCGCAATGCATTCCGGGGGTATCACCTCGCGACTAAACCGGGCGCGATTCAAGTAGTCAGCGATCTGCCGAACTTCGCGCTTCACGAGATCGCCGAGCGGCGCGTAGTAGCCAGCCACATCTCCGTAAAGCGTGCCGTAGCCAAAAGCCATTTCGACTTTATTAGTGTTGCAGGTATAACTCCCGCCTACTTTTTGCGCCAGCGCCGCCAAGATATCTTTTCTAGCCCGCGCCTGCACATTTTCATGGGCCAAAGTGCCAGACTCGATACCAGTCGCTCGGCAAACCGATTCCACAATATCGGTAATCGGAATAACTTCATAAGAAATACCGAGATTTTTAGCCACAGTTTCGGCTAGGTCTCTGGTTTTTCGGCTGTTCAAATCGCCAAACGGCATATTTACCGCACGCACTCGACCGGGGCCCAAGACATCTACGAGATGAGCCGCGACAACCGCCGAATCAATACCTCCGCTTAAACCAACGACAATGGTCTTTTGAGAAGGGCTCACCGATTTAGTCGCCGCGACCATAGCCACATACAATTCACTGGTATCGTCCGGAGATTTAATCGACAAAACTGCCGGGTTAGACGAAAAAACATAATCTTTTGTCCCTGCTTCGTGCGGCTGAATCTCAAAAACAATCTGGCCTTTGTGATTATAGATGGTCGAACTGCCGTCAAAAATAATAATATTTTTGCCGGTATTCTGGACGCCTGTATTGTTAGCATAGATAAATGGCACCCGGCAACTTTCAAGCAAATCTTGCACAATCTGATGCCGTTTGCGATTTTTCTGCCAAGTCCACGGCGAAGCCGAAAGATTGATAATCATTTGCGCGCCCTTGCCAACCAAAATTTCGGCCGGATTATGGGCATAATGCGTATGCCACATATCTTCGCAAAGGATAACACCAAGCTTGATCTCGCCTACAGCGGTTTTAACTACGACCGGCGCCAAGAGATCTTCGAGCGGGACACCGCGTTCTTCGGCAATCTGCCGCAAAGAATAAAAGTGCTTGCCATCATTGAAAAATCTATAATCGGGCTGAAGAGACTTCACCGAACCGCCGAAAACAGGCCCGATAACCTTGCCGCCGGAAGCTACAACCGCGGTATTATGTTTTCGAGAACGACCGTCTTCACCAGCGCCCGCGGAAATCGTGACCGTGCCGAAGATAGCCGTAATGCCGGATTTGGTCGCTTCAACTATGCGTTTGTTAGCGCGCAGGACATCATCCAAAAAATAGACATCTTCGAGCATGTCACCGATAAAATAACCCGTAACACACATTTCGGTAAAGACTATGATGTCAAGGCCACGAGCGGAGGCGGATTCTATTTCGCTAATAATGAAAGCGGAGTTCCTATCGGGTCTGCCCGGCTCGGGCGACATTTGGCAAATACCAACCTTCAGGCCGCTAAGTTTTTTCATCCGATCCCCTCCGTCAGTTATTGGATTGTAAAGGTTCATGCTTTGCACACCATTTATAACTGCCGGTCAAGTTCAAAAGTCCCGCCCCAGAGTGCGCGAGGTGGCCGCCGCAAGCCTTTTTATCCACAGGCCTAGAAAATTGCGTGCTATAATATAAATAACCGCACATCATAAAGCGTCGAGGTGAGAAAAAGTGCGGTATTTTTATTTATTTTTATGGAAAAACTACGACCGGAAACACCGGAAAACTACGAACCGAAAAAATCAAGGAAGGAGGATATATACGCGCGCGTGGAGACAAATCGGGAAATTAAACTTGAGGATCGCGAGAAGCTTTTGGAGTCCATTAATATATCTCAGGTAATGGTGATGCTTCAAAATCACGATATCGAAGGCGATGTCGTTTTGTCCGAATATTTGGAGGCAATCCATGAAAGACAAAACGAGTTACGGCAAGGCAAAAAGTATGGGGACATGAACACCCTAGAAAGCATGGAAGGCATCATCCGCGATGCCATCAGTGCCGGTTACTTGAATACTGAAATGACCATTAATCAGGCCATGGGTGCGTTTAGCGTAAGATATAACGAGCTGAAAGACGAATTAGACAAAAAAGGCTTGAGATTTTAAAAATTCAAAAACCGCTTTTAAAAAGCGGTTTTTGAATGTCATACTTGCTACGAAGTCACCTCGCAGATACCGGAGACGCAGGCCAGCTCTTTCGAACCTTGAGTCTGATCTTGCTTTTCATAAACAAGAATTTGAGAGAAATCAATCTCCGGAAAACCAGCCGCCATCTCCTTGTATCGCTCTTCGGTTATTTCTTCATAGGGTGCGAGGGCATAAACATGGTCTTCGCGGGGCAAAAATGAAAGTCCGCCCAGCATCTCCCAGTTTTCATAAAGCCAATTACCCACCCCAATCCACTCACCGCTACCTACGGAAATAGTCACGGAAGGATTGTGCTCGGTATAATTTTCTTTGACCAGCTTCCAATGCTCGAGCTGCTCGATAGCGTTAAGATCATCTTTCAGTATCGCTTTCTCCGGCGCCTTGATGGGAAACTCAAAAACATAGGTGGTCGCGCTGTCTTTGCTCTGGCCAACCTCCGGATAGTAGGACATCTTTTGATCTTTCATCATTTGAAACAGGGCGTCGGTCGAGGAGATGCGAATACGGCGAATGTAATATTTCGCGTGGCGAGGATGAAGACCTGAAGCGGCATCAACGAGCTGGGATACGGTGCCGGAAGGCTTCACGCAAGTAATAGCGGTAGACGCGTTGATCCCAAGCCGTTTCGCGTAAACTTGATTGACCTTGATCGCCTCATCGCGAAGTGATCGCAAAACTTCGGCATTCCGCACAGCTCCGCAATCCCACTGGCCCGTAATAGAAACACCCAAGAGCCTCTCGTCTTCACAGTTCTTTTTCCATTCCGGAGAAAGATACCGGAAACTGGTGAGAGAAGATTGGTAGGTGCCGAGTATGGTCGCGAGGCGGATCTTTCGGAGCAGACTCTCGCGCGTGTCTTCGGCTCTGGCAATGACTTCGGTCAAATTGCAAAACTGTTTCGATTTTAAGACAATCTCGCCACAGGGATTTGTGCCACTAGTCGCGGCGCCATCAGCAAAAACTTTCCAACGCCTCGCCGGAAGCTGTTTTTGCAGTCCGCCGCGATTAAAAATACCGCGCTCGCCGGTGCCGTTTTTTGCCAAGGCCAGCCACTCTTCCAAAAATTCGACTGTGCTCGGCTTTTCGTTATAAGAAACGGAGTTGTTAGCCATCGATCGTTGGGGCTCGGTCAAATAAAACTGGCCGTTCTTCGCGAGACGCATTTCCGAATCATCCAAATCCGAGATGGAAATAAGAGCGCTCCGGCGCACTCCGCCGGCGACGACAATCTCCCCAATTTTACAAATAATATCATGAACATCGATAGGAGTCAGGCGCCGCCCTTGTTTTGACAAAATCTTCCGCCTGGTAAAACTTAAAAGTTCGCGGAGAGGTCCGGGGCCGGAAGCCTTGCCACCCATAGTGTGAAGACGCGCGCCGGCCAGTCGGACGACTGAATAATTAAAATCGATATCCCTGCCGGAAAACCAAACTTTCATACCCAAAACCATCGCGTCCGCCCAACCCTCTTTGCTGTCTTCGACAATATGCTCTTCGAGCTTTTCGCCGGTCTGCTTCTCTATCTGCGGCAGTTTCTGCACATTTTGCTGTTCAACGGAAAAACCGACGCCGGTGCCACACATCGAAAGATACATTACTTCACCAAAATCCTGAAACTTGGTCGGCGCGATAAAAGAGCAATTATAGCCCGTAACATTGGTCTTTCGAGCCGCTTCACCGGAGCCCCACATGAGACGCATCGACGGCATCACTTCTTGGCGCAAAATCGCCTCTCGAAGCTCGGAGTATTCGGCTGCGGTATATTTATCGCCGATATTTTCGCGCATGAACCCGAGATAGCGATCAACGGTCTCTATCCAAGTTTCTCGCCTGTTCTCGGACGGCAACCAGCGGGAATAACTTCTATAATAAACAAATTCAGATAGGGGGCCGTGAAAATATTTCTTGCTCTCCGCGGCGAGCTGTCTCACATTTTCCGGAATCTCGTGCTTTTTCTCACGAATGGAAGCGCGCTCTTTGCGATACAAAATGTAAGCCTTGGCGGCTTTGGCGTAGTCAAGCGCTATGAGCGACGACTCCACCATATCCTGAATCTCTTCGATGCCGAGGATGTAGTTTGACGGATATTTTTTCAGTAATTCGGCGACAACTCGGTCGGCAACTTTTTCAGAATCGGCGGCACTCCCCTCGCCCACGGCGTTCATAGCTTTCAAAACCGCCTCAGTGATATGAGAAGCGTCAAACGGCACGATGCGACTATCGCGCTTTCTGACCAATTTAAAAGCGTGCACAGCCGGAACTTTTTTCATGTTCTTAGGCTTTTTAGTTTTTGAGTTCTTTTTTTTTGCCTTTATTTGTGTTTTTGTGCTTTTGTGCTTCATTTTTTTCCCCATAAGTTTTAGAATGAGTGTTAATTTTTAATAAATTTGTGGATAAAAAATTACTAAAAAACGCGCCCACTATCACACCAGAGATAAAAGCGCCCCCACACTTAATAAGTCTAATGACTCTATCTTTGATACAGAGTAAAACTTATTAAATATAGGGACCATATTGAAACTTCTCGACTCGGCCGATAGGCTATCAGCCTCGCTCGAAGAGTAAAAATATTATTGTTCGAGCCTGCCTGCCGGCACCTGTCTGCCGACAGGCAGAGGCAGGCCTGTCCGGAACTTACCTTCTCTTAGTTTCATTATACTCCACCAAGTTAAAGTTCTAATGTGAATAACTTTTCAGAGAAAATATTTTATAGTTTTTGTAAATAAAAGTGGCTCTCCCCTGCTAAAAAAAGGAGGAAAATAAGAAATAAAATAAAACGCCCCTTAAAACTTTTTTCAAGTTTCAAGGGGCAAGGGTTCCCGCCTTCGCTCTTCGAGCTATGGCGGGCAAGCAAAAGTCGCAAGGACTCCAGAATCCAGTTACTTTTTTGGGAACTTCCGGGAGGAGGCCAAGCCGAGATTGCCGCTCCGAAGGCCGTCATTCCAGTAGTTGATAAACAGCCGACCATCGTAGAAGCTGACAACGACGCGGTAGCCGTGTGAGGAAAGATTGATACAACGAGCCCATTTATCAATAAAAAGTTTCTGATTTCTGGCCAAATAATAAAGCGCCATCATATAGACCATCTCGCAAACTCGTGGCACAACTTCTTGTTCCGAAAGCAAGACTTGTTGCTCTTCGAAGCTTTTGGAAGTTGAATCTGGCACTATGTCCTTGCGAATCCAATACCAGCGACAATCAATTTTTTCTTCGGTAGCGCATTTTTCACCATTATACCAAGCATCCTTATAAGAATAAAAAGTATTGTCCGGCACTTTATCCCTGATCTCAAGGATGGTCATCGGAAATCCCGGAATAAGTATGCGCGTACCTCTCCACTCCTTAAGCTCTTCTTCGCTCCACGGAATATTAAACAAACTTTCGCGTTGTTCGCCGGTGAATTGGAAACCCAGATATTTTTCAGCCTCTCCCAAATCAATCAGATGATCACCCATAATTTCCCGGACTCTTTCCAACGATGTAGCGTCGGGTTTTGGCTTGGGAGTGTGGCGGATTTCCCATTCTTTGACGATCTCCGGATTTTGGCTTAGTTCGGAGGCGAGTATTGTCTTGATCGCGATTTCCTCTACAAGCTCGTCCAATGTTGTTTTCAGCTTTTCAATTTCGCGCGTTTTCTCTTTATGCGTAGCTTCGATATGGTTAATCGCGTCCTTGAGCATCCGCTCCGAACGAGCGCCGGATTCCAAAATGACTTCTTTGGCTCTGTTTTCAGCGTCGTCGGAACGCTTCTGGGCTTCAGACCGAGTTTTTTCCAAGATAGTCGCGGATTCTTTCCGGGCTTCTTGCAAAATAAATCCGGCTTCCCTGCCGAGCGCCGAGACCTCGCCCTCAAGCTTGATTTTCCCGGCTTCCAAAGCTACGACTTCGGATGCCAGACATTCATGTTCGCGAATCAGGGCAGTCGTCTCTTGACTGTCCAGATTAAGCGCCGATCTCAAGACCCTCACGAGATAGGGCCGTTTCTTTCTTTTCGCTTCCAACGCGCGACCCTCTCTGATGGAAGACGAAATGGGTTTGTCGGCAACCAGACGCAAGTCGTGTATCGTAGCGTAACCGTCAATAGCGACTCGCAAAAGGAAGTTTTCTTCCGGATGTTTCTCGAGATATTCTTCGAGATCGCTCCGACCCAAGATACTCGCTTGATTAACATCATTGGTGATGAGCCGCCGCAAACCCTTAAAAATAATTTCGTTGGGAATAAGACCGGGATGAGCCTCAAGAAAAAGTATGGCTTGTTCGATAATTGCCTCGGAAATCTCAGGGCATTCTTTTTGAGTCGCCACAGCAGTCCTCCTTTATTTAAGTGTCAAGGTTCGCTTTGGCTAAATTATAAACCCATACTTACTTTTTGTCAAATTTGTTTGCATGAGTCATTCTGAGCTAGGCGTGGAAAATCCTAAGATTTTATACATTATTGACTTAGTATTTAGGCTCCCTGCCAACCGGCAGGTAGGCTTCGCAAGCTCGCTCAGGATGACAAATCAGATGTGCTCGCGATAGCAGAGACTACGCATCAGTTATTCCCTTTTATTCTTACGCAAAAATGTGGGAATATCCCAAACGCTTTCGGAGGTTTTCTTTTTTATAATCGGGGATTTAGGCTCGATGGACTCTCTATCTTTAGCTTCTTTTTTTGTGTCATCCCGCGCGTCTTTGGGAGACAGAGTCGAGGCTGAAGCAAAAGAAGCTTTTGGCTCGGGAACAGGGGAAGAAAAAAGCGAGGGTGAGGGATTTTCCTGATTTTTGGAGCCGGTGGAACCATTAAAATTAGTCGCAATCAGCGTGACCTTGACCGCTCCCGGCTTTACCTTTTTATCATGATAAGCGCCAAAAATAATCTTCGCGCCGCCATCGATGGAGGCGCTAATAATTTTCGCGATATCATTTATCTCATTCATTTTCAAATCGCGTCCGCCGGAGACGCCAAAAAGAACGCCTTTTGCTCCCTCGATCGAAGTCTCGAGCAGGGGCGAGTTGATGGCGGCGGTCACGGCATTGGTTGCGCGCTCTTGCCCCGAGGCGATACCCACGGAAACCACGGCCGAACCGGTGTTTTGCATAATAGCCTTAACATCGGCAAAGTCCACATTAACGAGTCCATGTTGAGCGATAAGCTCGGCGATGCCAGAAATAGCTGATTTCAAAACATCGTCAATAACATTGAATGCCTTAAGAATCGGCGTGTCTTTATTGATGACGCTAAATATCCGATCGTTAGGAATGACGATATAGGTATCGACTTTTTCTTTCAGCTTAGTAAGCGCGTCCGAGGCTATGCGGCTCCTCTGGGCCCCTTCAAAAGAAAAAGGCTTGGTGACAATCGAGACAGTCAACGCGCCCACTTCGCGCGCCGCCTCCGCGATGACGGGCGAAGCGCCCGAGCCGGTCCCGCCGCCCAAACCGGCGGTCACAAATACTAAATCAGCGCCTTGCAGGGTTTCGATAATTTCCGAACGATTTTCTTCCGCAGCTTGCCTCCCCAGCTCGGGATTCATCCCCGTACCCAAACCCTTAGTAAGATTCTTGCCGATGTAGATTTTTTTACGGGCGCTGCAAAAATCCAAGTCCTGCGCGTCGGTGTTGATAGCGATAAATTCGACGCCCCTCAAATCACCGCTATCCTTCATCCGAGAAATAGCATTGCATCCCCCGCCGCCGACGCCGACTACCTTAATAACCGCCGAGTAATTGGACTTTATTTCGGGTTTGGAATTTCGATTGGTAATTTTTTTAATTTTTTTAGGCATACTAGGAAGTAGAAATTCGACTAAGTTTATTTCCGGAGCTTAGTCGAAGGACTACCTTATTATGATAAAAATAAAGGGTGCTCCTTACCCTTTATAATACGCACCGGCGCAAAGAGCGCAATATTGCCAAAAATTTTCTTTATTGCAGATTAATGTAAACCCAAATGATCAGGATTAAGCATAAAAACTTTTTATGAAAGTTTCTCAATAAAAACTCTAACAATAATATTTTACTCGAAGTAACTTACGGCATAAAATGTTTCAACCAACCGCGAGCTCGTTCAAATATACCAAGCCCACCGGCGCGTTCTGCCACCATCCTTTCCGCTCCCCAGATAACTAGACCAAGCGCGCAAGAGTATTCCGGATCCTCTAGAGTTTCCGAAATGTCAGGACTCTCGGTGGTAATCGCGCTTATATCCGGCAAACCCACGCGAGCCGGCAAACGAAGTTCCTGGATGGCTAGGTCAATAATAGCCGGAAGTTTCGCGCCACCACCGACTATGACCGCTCCGGCCGGAAGCTGACCAGCTCGGCCGATATGCCGCAAATCATTATTTATAAATTCAAAAATTTCAGAGAGCCGACTCTCGATGATCTCGGCGATAAAACGGCGCGAGACACTACCGCGGGCGTTGGAATCAAACTTAGCCAACTCGACAGACTCCCTCACCGGCACCTCTTTTGCGAGCGCGCTTCCATAAGAAAACTTGGCGTTTTCAGCGGCGGAGATAGAGGTGCGGAGACCGATCGCCAAGTCGTTCGTAATATGACCCGAACCGATATGAAAACTCGAAGCGTGTAATAGTTTACCCTCCTGATAAACAGCAAGCGAAGTAGAGCCAAGCCCGATATCCACTATGACCGCGCCGAGATCACGCTGATTTCTAGTAAGCACGGCTTTGGACGCCGCAATCGGATTAAAAATCATGCCGGCAATACTCCCGCCTGCAATCTCAACTGCGCGCGCCAAATTTCTAACAGCCGGAGAAAAAGCATCGATGATGACGCTCTTCGCCTCTAGACGATTACCCACCATGCCAAGCGGGTCGCGGATATCGCCGACATCATCAACCGCGAATTCGTCGGTCAAGGCGTGCACCACCATCCGGTTTGGCGGGAGCTTCACAGACTCGGCGGCTTCGCGGGCGCGGACAATGTCATCGGCGCAAATCTGCAAGTCGGCGCGCGAAACAGCCACGATGCCCTTCGCGTATTGGATGCGCGCGTAGGGGCTACCGATACTGATAAAAATATTCCGAACTGCTTCTTTAGAAATTTGCTTCACTTCGGAAAGAGCGATAGAGACGGAACGAGCGGTTGCTGGCAGATCCTCCACCATACCTCGACGAATGCCCTCGGATGGAAATTTAAAAACTTTGACAACGCTAATTTTGCCGTCTTTTTTTATCTCGGCAAGTATGGCTTTGAGGCTTCCCGAACCGACATCTAAGGCAACGATTGTATTCTGCATAACTGAAAATAAGAACGGCTCCGCGCGCTCTTTTCAATATTTATATTATGCGCCTTTTCTAGACGAGGCGGAAGTGTGAATAAGTCGGTCGCTCGCTCCGCCTGCCTTGTTTTGTGGCACCGGTGGTTCGGCCGCTCCCGCGGCGGCCACCCACGCTAGACTCTCGGCGAAAAATTTTTACTCAGCCGAGTCTGACTCGTCTTCGTAAAAACCTAGCAATTTTCGCCTCCGAGACTTGCCACAAAACAAGGCGGACGGAGACCCGCTAAAATTAAAATGGACACCACTTAGGCGTTCTTTTTAATTTGGTCAATTAGGTCTTTCTCCAATTTTTCCATTTTTTCGGCATCAGAGTTTTCTTTGTGATCGTAACCCAAGAGATGCAAGAAACCGTGAATGAGCATGTAGTCAAAATCTTCGCCTTTTTCTTTTATATAGCCCGGGTTGAGGTAAACCTCGCCGAGATACCTTGCCTTACTTTCAGGATGAGGAAAGTCGGCCGGGGCCGGATATGATTTGACATTCGTCTTGATGATATCGTCCCCCACTAAACTTACTTCGAGCGCGCCATTTGCGATGCCCAGTTCTTTGGCGACAATATTTAAAACAAAAACAACGCGCTTCTTAAGGGTCGCGTTGTTTTTGTTCGAGGAGATTTCTATTTTAAGCATTAAGGTAATGGATTCCCTGCCTACCGGCAGGCAGGCCGCCTTCGCGGGAATGACAGGACTTCATTTCTTTACTAGCGACTATTGGCTAGTCGCTAGTGCCTGCCGGTAGGCAGGGCTAACATTTATCCCAATATTTCTTTCAAAATTTTGGCGACGAGCGCACCGTCGGCCTTGCCTTTAAATTCTTTAGAAGCCTCCTTCATAATGGCGCCAAATTCTTTGACCGCGGAGGCGGCAACCATCTTTTCCAGTTGAGCTCTCACTTCGGCTTCCGGCATTTGCGCCGGCAAATAGGCTTCAAGAATTTTTAATTCGCCTCTTTCGCCGTCAGCTAAATCAGTCCTGTTACCGGTTTCAAAAATAGCAATCGACTCTTTTCTCTTTTTGGCCTCCCGACCGATAATAGTCAGGACTTCGTCGTCGGTGAGCTCGGTCTCGGCGCCAGTCTTAGCGCGCCTCTCAATCTTCGCGTTATTTAAGGCCGAGGAGAGCATGCGCAAAACACCCAAGCGAAGCGCGTCGCCCGCTTTCATGGCTTCTTTTATATCGGTTGTGATTTTTTCCTTGAGCATCTAATTGGCTACGAAATACTAACAATGGACGAAATTACGAAACTCTATAATTTAGATTTCGTATATTCGTATACTTTTCGTATTTCGCAGCGATATCTATTAAATCAACCCGAGTTTTTTCTGACGGTTCATTTCTTCGGACTTTTTAGAGCGATGAATAGCGGAGAGCTTGCGCTTTAACTTGCTTTCCTCGCGAATAAAAAATCTGCGCTTTTTGGCTTCGCGCAAAATACCGCTTTGCTGAATGCGTTTTGTGAAACGATAAATCATACCGCTCGCCGACTCGTTTTCTTTTCTCTTGATGCTAATCATAATAAATTATTAATTTAGAATTTTATTTCTGATATTTTTTATTGACTCTTTGGGCGGATTATTGACCACGCCATGGATCGATCCTCCATTATCATTCGCATAGCGAGGAATGATATGGATATGCAGATGATCGACGGCCTGCCCGCTAACCGCGCCGTGATTGATACCTATCGTAAAACCATCGGGTTTTAACGATTTATTTAGTATATCAGTTACCCTCTTAGCTGTCAAAAAGACCGGGCCGACCATGCTGTCATCCAAATCCAAGATATTTTCCGCGTGGCTTTTTGGGATCACGACCGTATGACCGATAGCGCGCGGAAAAATATCCAAAAAGGCTAGAGCTTTATCATCTTCGTAAATAATTTCTGACGGAATTTCTTTATTGGCAATTTTGCAGAATAGACAATCCATAACTTGAGAAATATAAAAATAGAAAACTTTAGAAAAAACGACTTTAAAAAAGCCACATCCTCAATATCCCTATTTTTTTTAAGTTTTTAAGTTCTAAAGTTTTCGAGTACTTATTTGAGTCGTCGTTTCACTTCCTGCGCGACTCTCGGGAGCGGCACTGTTTCTTGGGCGCCGGTTTGAAGGTCGCGAATAATTATGGAGCCTTCTAGGGCTTCCTTCTGACCAAAGATGAGGGCAAATGGCGCGCCCGATTTGTCGGCGCCTTTAAGCTGGGCGCGCAGAGATTCCTTACCCAAAGACTCGGAAGCCGCCACTCCTTCGGTTCTTAATTGCTCAAAGATAGCCAGACTTTTTTTCTTGGCAAGATCGCCAATATGAATCAGAAAAACTTTTGGTTTGGTTTTTGTAGGCGGGGTCTGGTCGGAAAGCTTCATTGCTTCGATAACGCGCTCAAGTCCGATGGCGCCGCCGACCGCGGAGGTCTCCCGACCACCTAAGAGCTCAATCAGGTAATCATATCGTCCACCGCCGCCCAAGGCTATGCCGCCGAGATTATTCTTTATCTCAACCCCGTCTTTTTTAGGTTTTCGGTCGGTTTTGCCGGGTGCGTCGGCAAAAAATTCGAAAACAGTGCGGTTGTAATAATCTAGGCCCCGCACCAGAAAATGATCCAGAGAATAAGGAAGCTTCAGCTCCTCTATGTATTCGAGAACTCCCTTGAAATGATTTTTGCAATAAACGCACAAGCTATTTAAAATAACCGGCGCGTCTTTTCTCACCTCAATACAAAGAGGATTTTTACAATCCAAAAGCCGGAGCGGATTTTGAGCCAGCCGCCTTTCGCAATCTTCGCAAATGACTTTGTTCTTACTGGAAGAAATTTTGCCCTTGTAATAATCGGTGAGTTTCTTCTTATAAACCGGCCGGCAATTTTTGCAACCGATGGTATTGATATGCACCATGACTTTTTTGATTTTCATCGCCTCCAGCAGGCGGTATAAAGCCAGAATAATCTGCGCGTCGTAGACGGCGTCTTCATCGCCACCGATAATCTCAAAACCAGCCTGATAAAAAGCCCGAAAGCGAGCTTGTTGAGGCTGTTCATAACGAAACATCGGCCCCGTGTAATAGAGTTTGGTCGGCGAACCATATTGGCTCAAACTATTTTCCACATAAGCCCGGGCTATGCCGGCAGTCCCTTCGGGGCGCAAAACCAGATCATCTCCGCCCTTGGTCTTTAGCACAAACATTTGTTTTTCCACGACATCGCTCGTCGCGCCCAACGATTTCTCAAACAGCGCAGACTGTTCCAAGATGGTGGTGTCGATGCGCGAAAAATTATACGCTTCGGCAATTTCTTGAACTTCCCGCCTGATCTTGTCCCACCAAAGCTGATCGACGGGCAAGATATCGTGCATGCCCTTTGGTGAATGAAAGAATCCTCTGGATTTATTTTTTTTCATATATTAATTAGTAAACGGGAGCTTCAAAAGCTTTAGCTTCGCTAATCGGCAGTAACCGGAGGCGGGCGAGGCCGACGATCTCTCCGCGGGAAACCGAGCCCCAATTCCTCGAATCGAAACTGTAGTATCTATTGTCACCCATCATAAAATATTCATCCGCCCCCAAAGATGAATCAACGGTGCCAGTAGTTTTTATATCAGCCGGAATATAGCTCTCATCCAAAATAAAACCGTTTGGGTTTTCGTCATTGTAAATATAAACCTTACCGTCCCGAACTACAACCCTCTCACCGGGGATGGCGATGAGCCGTTTGATATAAAAAGTTTTTTCGTCGCCCGGATAACGGAAGACGACCACCTCTCCCCTCTTGGGCTCGCGGAAGCGATAACTTAATTCGTCGATCAGCAAATAATTACCGTTTTGAAAATTCGGTTCCATCGAAGCGCCGGAAACCAAAAAAGGCTGCATTAAATAAGTGCGGATTATGAAAACTGTAAAAAGTGAAATCACCACGATCTCCGCGATCTCTTTAAATGAAAGCCAAAATTGCTTCATAAGCAATATTATAACTGACTGCCGCAACGATGACAAGAAAAAATAAAATTGATAGGATATAGGTAATGGCGATTAAAATAATAATCGGACTAGGAAACGAGGGCGAAAAATATGCGAAAACCTATCATAATGCGGGGTGGATTTTTGTGGATGCGTGGAATGAAAAAAATAGAGATTGCTTCGCAAAGCCTCGCAATGACGAGGACGGGGCCGTGAGATGTATGGATATTCCAGCGGTTAAGACGGAAGGGTTTATGAATCAGTCGGGAGATGCGGTTAGTAAAATTCTGAAAGACCGGGGGTTAAAAGTAGAAGACGCGCTCATAGTCCATGATGATTCGGATATATATATAGGAGAGTATAAAATATCACGCAACCGGGGCGCGGCCGGACACAAAGGGGTAGAGCATATTATGGCGGTTTTGGGGACAAAGGATTTTACGAGGTTGAGGATAGGGATAAGGCCGAAACAAAAGGAGGGTGCTGCTCGAAAAAAAGCAGATGAATTTGTTCTAAAAAATATCTCGGTGGCAAATATTAAAATACTTCAGAGGGTGTTTGGGGAAGCGGTTTCTCGCTTGTCATCCTGAGCTCGGCGTGAAGCCTGCCTACTAGTAGGCGGGGATCCTATGTATAGCATGAACAAACTTTAAGAAACTTTTTATCATAAAATTCTTCGCGCAACGCCTGCCTCTGCCTGTCGGCACCTGCCTGCCGGTAGGCAGGCTCAGAATGACGAGATGGGTAAATCACTTGAGCGTGACCGTCAGCTGAAAACCGACGCCGCCGTCGGACTCAGAGGAAATACCGGCAAGCGGGAGATTGGCTTCCTTAAAAAGCGGGCTTTGGCTAAGAGAATTTTTGAAAGTGATCGCTAAAAGCTCCGAAGGCGCCCGACCGACTACCAAAATACCGCCCGAGGCGTCGGCGTATACTCTCCTCAGGATGATCCTACTGCCGGCGATCCGCTTGAGCTCGGAAAATATCGGCGACCAAGATTTTTCTTTAGCTTTAGCCGCGCTAGCCAGCCCGGCAACGCGGTTAAAGACTTGGGCTTCTTTTTCCAACCCTTCCACTTCTTTTATGAGCTCCGATGGGACGCCAAATTTTAGGTCACGCGCTAAACCAGTTGCTACACGATAAAGATAGCTATCGCTTATAAGAAATATGACCAACAAAAAAGCGAAAACCGCGGCGAGCGCGTTGCGCCAAAATTTTATAAAACGCAGGTTCTTGTTTCTCGAATACTCTTCTTCGGTGCCGACGGGAGTAAGACTGATAAACACATCCGAGGCCCGCGCCGTCTCACCGCGACTCGCCGCACCCAGAGCCAAAAACCACTCCGAATTAAGGTCGCGATAATCAACAAGCGCGGCATCTTCCACGACGAGATCCAATTCTTCCAAAATCTTTCGTCCTTCCCCGGGAAAAGCACCTGAAGCTACGACGACATTTTTGATGCCTCCGCCCCACTTAGCTGAATAAAAATTGAGAATTCTTTGTGCCTCGCGGGCCAGAAAAGCCAGAAAAGAATCCATCTCTATTTCGCGGCCGGCATCACTGGAGAGAAGACTTTCCCATGAACTAAGATATTGAAAATAAAGATTGCCGTTTTTTATAATCAAAAAATCCAAGCCATTTGAACTCAAACGAATCAAAATCAAGGGACGGTTGATATCGATACTCGAGTGCTTCCGGATAGCGCGAGCAAGCGAGAGTCCGGAAAATTCCAAAGCCACCGCAGAAAATCCGCCACTTCGCAAACATCGCACCAGAGCATCAACCCCGACTCGCGGCGCGAACGCGCCCAAATATTCTGATTCGTTGGTCGCGCCTCGGCCTATAAACTCGGCGTCCCTATAACTCTCGACCTCCGAAACCGGAGAAATAGCAGAAAGATTAAGATCAACAGCCTCGGGAATTTTGTCCTTCGGTAGAGGCGGCAAACTAAAGTATTGAGTGTAAATAGAGGCGGAGCGAACTGTCGCCACAACGCTTTCAGGAATGGTATCGGACGAAATTTGCGCGCGCAATTTTTTCAAAGCTTCGATGAAAGCGTCTTCGTTTTTTGGAAAACCGTCAACCAAAACTCCGGGCTCGAGCCGGACAGAAATTGTTCTCGGCGGCTGGCCCGGCAGAAAAAAACGCAAGAATGCATCACTGATGTCCAGTCCGCCGATGGGCGCTCTAGGATTGATAAACTGGATGGTTTTGTTAAAAAAATCCTTGATGTTCATTTTACGAAGCCAATTCTGTTATGGACACGACTCGCGCCTCGCCTGTTACGGCGTCAACATCCACTATGGCCCGAATCTTTTGGCGCCGAGTTAGCGCTTTGCCAACGGAGGTTATCTCGCGTTCTCCGATGCTCGGAGTATCACAGTTGCTGATGCCGGTTTTTGCGTCTTTGCAAACTGTGACCTCGACACTTCTCCCGCCTATGGAAAGTTCATAAGATGGATTGGCTCCAAAGTGTTTGTCCCGGATGATTTTTATGAGCGCGTCGGATACTCCGGCTTTGGCGGCTGATAAAGCTTCCGCCGACAGTCTCGCCGCATAATTTGAGTTTGTCACGGTATAGGCAAGCACAGCGCCGATAATAACTATTTCCACGATAATTGCTGAAAGTAGTAGGGTGACAGCGAGAGTGACAATACCGCTCTGTCTCGGAAAATTAAAGATCGCGATGTTGTTTTGCATTTTGATTTTTACATTTTATACTTCTTTTAGGGGCTCCAATTTATAATTATATCATCAATCGAGGGGGCGGCGGTGCCACCAGCATCGGACTCTAAAAATACTTTGTATCTAAAATATCTTTTATTGTTATGGTTATCGCTGTCGAGCGCCAGGGGCGAGTCCGGGCCAGCCGGCGCGTAATAATCTATGGCCGAGTTATTCGGACCAATAAAACTCCATGATCCTATGGCGCAGGCTGGATAATCGGTCGCGCCATTTGAACAGTTTGATGAGGCTATCTGAAACCGGACATTCGTACCGGCGGGTCGAGTCCCCTGCCACAGCAAGGTATTTAAAGCCGCGCCACCGGCAACGCCGGTATCGAAAACGCTCGAGACGAGATCGCCGGAGAAAGCCGGACCAATGCGCCAACTGGTATTTATTTTATAATTAGAAGTTCCGCCGGGGTCTCCGACACATTTACCCTGGACTCCGGGCATGGCCGAGTCAAAGTCGTTTGCGCAATTAAAACTTATCCAGCCAGCCGTCTCGTTCCATGCAAAACCGGAGAAATCGCCATTCGCATCTATAGTTACGCGATAGTTGGCGGTAGTGCATGTGTCCTGAACGCCCGGCACCACCGGATCAAAATCATCTCCGCACCAAAAACTGACCCAACCGATATTATCATTCCACGCGAAACCGGAGAGACTTCCGGCGCCATTGTTTCTGACTTTAAAGTCAGAGACGCCACAAATATCACCGTTGGGCGTAGTTTTGCAATTCAATGCTATCGGGCCCACGCCGGATTTCGCATATCCCTCGAGTCTATTGCCATAAACATTAACTTCGCTGTAAACACCCGGTGCGGAGGTGCAAACGCCGCCCGATAAATTACAAAAATCAATCCAGCCGATGATATCGTTCCAAGCCCAATAATCACTGGCGGAAATATTCGAGGCCGCCACAGCCACAATAAAAAACAGGAAAACAAGAAAACAAGAAAACAAGAAAGCGCTTAAGATTTTCGTTCTTGTGTTTTGTTGTTTTTTTGTTTTATTGCTTTTTTGAATCATGGATACGGTATTCCACCCAATCTTATCGATCCGCTTTGGCTCGTAGCATCTATACCAACACTCGCCGTATCATATTTACCCGGATCAGAAAAAATACCGGATTGTCCGACGCCACCGGACCAGTCAGACTGAACAGTGGAGCGACTTTTACCCCGGGTAATATAACGAACGATACCCAGCCCCGAACCATTTGGCCACAAAACCGTCGCCGTCACCTTGATAGTTGAGGGATCCTCTCGGCTCGGATCATAGACCGCCTCGATATTTTTAGCGCCATCGCGAGAAACCCATTCAAAAGAAACCAAGCGCGTGTAAGTTATGCCGTCCAAAACCACCGCCTCGCTTCCGGGCGAAATCACAAAGGGCGCGGAGGTTATAATCTTGTACTCGGCCGGAGACGAACTCAAGGCATCGCTCCCAAACCTATCAATCTTGTGCCAATCGGCAGCCGCCAAAACTGCGGTATTATCCAAGATTTCTTGTGCTAAAAAACTGGCGCTTTGCAAATATTTATTCTGGCCCAAAACCTGAATGGATACGGCCACCGCGCCGACCGAACCGCCGACAAAAATAGCCAGGATGCCGGTGGCAATAAGGATTTCGGCCAGGGATTGACCCCGCTCTCCGTCATTGCGAGGAGCCTGCCTGCCGGCAGGCAGGTCTTTCGACGTGGCCCTGCCTGCCGGCAGGCAGGAATCTCGAGACTGCTTCGCAAAGCCTCGCAATGACAATCCGAGACTACTCAATCCTCCCGTTTTTGTAGATAGTGATAGTGCGTTCATTGACATCTCCTACGACTCCTATCGTAATTGTAACATCCGAACCAGCGCTTGAATATCCGCTGATTTTCTCAAAGCAAATATCAAGATTGCCGGAGGCCGGTACCCTAAATTCGAGACTGTTTTTGAGCTTTGTTTTCGAGGTTTCCGTTGCGTAAGCGCAGGATGAGCCCTGAAAGACTGCAGCCTCTTTGGTCGGCTGACTGACGCGCAGTCCCCAAAATTTATCATCTTCCTGGCTCATTGAACGGCTCTGGACATCGCGCAAAACCGCAACGAGAGTCCGAGTGGCGCTTTTCAAATCCTGACTGGTTCTAAACCCGGCTAGGCCCAAAAAACTAGCCGAAGCCAGCACGGCAACCATACCGATGATGATCAGAATTTCGATTAAAGTAAAAGCGCGCATTGCTCAAAAAAACATGGGGCACTCAAACACAAAAACACGGATATTTACCTAAGGGGGAAGTGTTCTTTTTGTTTTAGTGTTTTCTTGTTTTTGTGTTTTTTGTGATTTAAAATTGTCCCACCAGTTGATACACCGGTAATATTACGGAGAGAGCTATGAGGCCGACAAAGCTACCGACTATCAGCAAGAGCATTGGCTCGATGATGGATGTCACCCTTTTTAAGGCCAGATCGACTTCGGTTTCATAGAATCCCGCGAGCGTAGATAAAACTTCTTCGGTCTTTCCGGCTTTCTCGGAGATAGAAACAAGATTGGACACCACGCTTGGAAAAACTTCTTCCCGATGAAAAGCCGCGCCGAGGCTCACCCCCTTGGCCAAACCTTCATCGGCGATCCGCCGCAAGGCTACCTCCATTCCAGGAAAAGAAACCACGCCGGCTGTAATCTTTAAAGCATCGAGAATCGGCATACCTGACTTCATCAGCAAAGAAAGCGTCTCGGCAAATCTCTGAAGCGAAGCGCGCCTCATCACTCCGGAAATGATAGGAAGCATGGCCCCGGCGCGAAGGAGAAACATCTTACCGGCGAGGGTGCGGGCGAAAAAATAGGATAACCCAACGATCGCGAGTAAGGCCACCGGACCTATATAAATAAAATTTTCGGATAAAAAAGCAGAGATGCCGAAAACAATCCGCGAAAAAATAGGCGGATTGAAGCCCGAACCGCTAAAAACGGCGGAAATCCTGGGAATCGCAAAAACCACCAAAAAACCAATCAAAAAAATGGCCACGCCGATAATGAAGGCCGGATAAACAAAGGCCGAGACTATCTTGCCGCGAAAGGCTCTGTCTTTTTCGAGCGAAACGCTTAGATTGCTAAAAACCATATCAAGATTTCCGGATTTTTCACCGGCTTTGATTAGGTTTACAAAAACCGGTGAGAAAGTCTCGGGATATTTAGCAAAAGCTGACCAAAATGGCCGGCCTTTTTCTAAGTCATCGCGCACTTCTTCCAGAAATCTTTTAAGCGGCGCTTTTTCCACATCCATTAAAAGCACATCAATGATTTTCAAAAGACTCACGCCGGCGCGAAGCATCAACGAAATATATTTAGTCAAAAAAATCTGGTCGGTGATGTTTATAGATCCGCCGAAAAGACTAAGGACTCGGCCGGGACCGCCTTCGGCCTCTTTGACTGATAGAGGACGGAGACTCTTACTGGATAAGTAAACCAAAACCTCCGAGCCTGACTCGGCATCGAGAAAGCCCTCTGAAATCTTGCCATTTTGATCAGTGGCGCTGTAGTGATATTTCATAAATTATTATTAGATTCTTCGGTTGCACTCAGGATGACTAATGGAATCTTGATGCGAGGAATTTTTTGAAAGACCAAGACGCGACGAGGAGCTGTAGTCACACTACTGCGACGAGTCGCAACACAGGTATTTCAAAAAATAACCGCATCACTCTCTAATCACTCTCAGCACCTCCTCTATGGTAGTAATCCCCCGCTCGGCCTTGCGGAGTCCATCTTCGAACATACTAATCATGCCCTCTCGGCGAGCTAATTTATCAAAAGATGCCAGATTAAAATCAGGCGAAACCATAAGCGATCGGGCGGAGTCTGTAACCTGCAAAAGTTCGTAAATGCCGACGCGGCCGCGGTAGCCGATGCCTCCGCACGACACACAGCCTTCGCCTTTATAAAGCAACTTGGGGGGGCGAGCCTCGTCCGCAAGTCCCATAGCGCGAAATTGCCCCTTGATAGCCTCAATGGTCGCGGCATCCGGTTTATACGAGGAGATGCACTCCAAACAAATCCGGCGCACTAGGCGCTGAGCAATGATGAGATTCAAAACCGCAGCCACTAGAAAAGCTTGCGCGCCCATATCGAGGAGACGCGGCACGGCAGTCGCGGCATTGTTGGTGTGAAGCGTTGATAAAACCAGCGCGCCAGTCAGAGCCGAGTGAACCGATATCTCGGCCGTCTCTCGGTCGCGAATCTCACCGACCATGATCACATTTGGATCTTGCCTCACAATCGCCCGAAGACCATCGGCAAACGAAATGCCGGCGGCGGGATTGATCTGCGTTTGATTGACATTTGAGATGCCAAATTCTATCGGATCTTCGATGGTGACAATATTCACTTCCGGCTTATTCAAGATACTAATCATCGCGTAAAGCGTCGTCGTCTTACCGGAACCGGTCGGGCCGGTAACGAGGACCATACCAAAGGCCTTCACGAGATTGTTTTTTAAAACGAGGGCATCGTCTTCCAAAAAGCCCAGCTCCTCCAAGGAAAGCGGCCTTTGCGCCGCCGGCAAGATTCTCATCGCGGCTTTTTCACCATAAAGAGTGGGCATGACCGAAACGCGCGCGTCAACAACCCCGCCTCCTACCGGCAAACGAAATCGGCCGTCCTGGGGTTTAGCGTGTTCGTCAAGTTTTAGATTGGACATAATCTTGACGCGGGCGATGATCGCCGGATGAACTTCCCGGGGCAGGCGAACCAGCTCGTGCAGTATGCCGTCGATGCGCAGTCTCACTAAAAAATCCGACTCGGTAATCTCGAGATGAATATCGGACGCGCGCGAGCTCACCGCGTAAGAAAGTAAAGTATCAACTATCGAAACGATAGGTAGCTCCCCTGCCGCTTCGATGTCATTTTTTCCCAATTCCAAAGAAGCGCGGATATTTTCTTTTATTATTGATTTGAAATCTTCGGCTGATCGCTGGCTATAAAGTTTGTAAGCCTTGTTTAGATCTTCATCGGAGGCGAGATAAGGGATAATGTTAGCCTTTAGATATTTTTTAAGAAACTCTAGAGATTGGAGGTCGCTCGGATCCTCCATCGCGATATAAAAACTGCCGTCCGCGCTCCGCGCGAAAACAAACGATCTTTTTTCCTGAGCAACCGCCTCCGGCAGAAACCGCATAGCCTCCTCGTCTATCGCGTAAGAAGATAGACCCACCCTCTCTACGCCATAAAATTTGGCGAGCAAATTATAAAAATAATCACGGCTAAGCGTGCCTCGAGCAACGAGAAGACCTACTATGTCTTGTTTTAATCTCGAGGCATCTTTCGCGGCCGCGTCAAAAAGCTCGGACGAGACCACGCCGTCTTTGACTAATAGGTCTTTGAGTTGTTTTATTGGTAACGCACGCATCAAAGTGACTGTCATCCTCTGCCCCTGCCTGCCGGTAGGCAGGGGCAGGCGCCGGCAGGCAGGCAAGGCCTCGCAATGACAGAAAAAATTAGACTCCTAATTTAGAAATAAATACCACGCCATATAAGGCCCACATAATAAGTATAGCAATTGCCGATATTGGGAACCAAAAATAATATAGAGAAAACTTTTCTGGCTTACGCAAAACTAAATTTCTAAAAGCGATCACGGCCATAGAAACGACCATAAGCAACGCGCCGTAAATAATCCAGCCGGGATGGCCGGAGAGAAAAATGGACAGCGCGATAAAATAATATTCCTCATTATGGAAAAAACTAAAATCGTGACGGCTGTTATACCAGCGAGCTAAATAAAAAAATATCAGCGCAATGATGAGTGAAATAATATATGGCGCATAAAGATGCCAGCCGACATATTGGATAAAATAACTCCAGCCGTTATAAGGCGGAATGAGATATTTAGATGGCTCGGAAGATTCCCACAGCCTGAACTGGGCGTAGGCCCAGTAATCTTGAATAGCAAAAATAACTAAAACACAGCCCCAAAAAGTTCTGGAGATATATTTAGCGACAAAAGGGCGGCCCGAAACATATCGGACCGCCCCCGTCGCCACCAAAAGCAATACTAAGCTTAAAGTGGAAGCATTGATCATAGTTTTACTATTAGAGATTCAAACCCGGATCATTGCCGACTTCGAAGATAGTCGCGACATTGCCGCCATCGGTTCCCTCAACATCCGAGGAGCCACCACCATAACGAGCGCTTTCCATATTAGCATTAAGCTCAAATGTTTTCGCGGTGTTATCGCAGGAATATTGATATGTTTGAGCGGCGGTGTCCGGATTTATTGGATCAGTCGGAAGAGCGCTCAAAGGCGAGCCACCACTGATAGCGCCAATATTAACCGGAACCCATCCAGTACCATCGACAGCCGTGCCAACGCTAGCGCTCTGCGCCCCAGCAACCGTAAAGTTTTCGGCAGCAGTAATCGTACCCCAATAATTTGTGCCGCAAGTATTACCGGCTGTCTGAGGAGACATGGCTGGGCTATCAACGGTCGAGAGATAAAGAGCAAGCGCGCTCTTCAAGTTGTTCATATCATTGATGCGCTGGGAATCACGAGCTTCAGCGAAAAGCTGGGCCGGATTTAGGACGAGGATAGCCGCAACTGCGAGGATTGCCAAAATACCAATAACAACCAACAATTCAATAAGTGTAAATCCTTTTGTTTTCATAAATTTAAAATAATTAATTTCTAATTTTACGACCTTTCCAGAACATTCTGATCCGCCGATTAGCGGCGAATCCCAAAAAATTTTCCACCAAGCGGCAGATCAGAATGAAATCAAGACTCGATTTTAGCGAGCTATGAATATAGTTTAACATAATCAATATTTAAATTTCAAAAGGGAGGTGTGAATAAACAAAGATTGCATCTCTTTCTGTCATCCCAGCGGAAGCTGGGATCCAGCTACTTATAAAAATTCGTATTTTAAATATGTAGTAATGGATTCCCTGCCTGCCGGTAGGCAGGCAGGCAACCTTCGTTGGAATGACAGAGGGGGCGGGATCACCTATGAGTTGAAAACTATTCTCTCACAAATAGCGCCTGAACTTTCGCAACTAGATCATCTATCGGGGTCTTCGCCTTGACGAAATAATCGACAACGCCTAGTTCTTTACCGCGGGCGATATCTATGTCTTGACCCAAATTAGAAATAATAATTACCGGCGGACGAGCCCCTGGCATAGTTTTCATCTCTTCCAAAATCTCAAAACCGGTTTTCTCCGGCAGGATGACATCTAAAAGCATCAGGTGGGGCTTGAATTCTTCTATCGCCCCAACCACCTCATTTCCGCGCGTGACGAGCTTTACCTCAAAACCACCATCGCGCTCCAAGCGATTTTTCAAAAGCTGCGACAAAAATTGATCGTCTTCGACCAGCAAGATACGCGGAGTTTCGTATTGTTTTTCTTCGGGCATAAAATGAATTATAACTTAAGCCCGACTCTCTGTCATTCTGAGCGCTACCGAAGAATCTTATGGTCATTTACATTGTTGTCTTAGTATCTAGGATCCTTCGCGCCGCGCTCAGGATGACAGAAGGGAGGCAAATTTGACAAAATTTAGCTGTTTGCTATAGTGAATAAGGTTCTTCAGGGGGGCTTTCGCCCAAACCGAGCCCGATGGTATCAGGTAGCGCTTCATTTTTGAAGGGAGGCCAACCATGCAAAACTACAGAGTGATGGGGGCCAGGTTTAGTGAGTACGAGAGTGAACTTGGCCACTTTTCCGCCAAAAACGACGCGGAAGCAAAAAGGATTTTTCGCCGCGACTATAAATCGCAGGAATCCCTAGCCTGGGAAAATCTCCGGCTACTACGAATAATCCAGGTGGAAAAATTGAAAATGATCGCCTATAGAAACACCTATAAACAAATCAAGGGGAAATCCAATCGGCCTTGAAAATCAGCCAAGCCGCCAGCGACGCAATCGCTGGTTTTTTTATTTGAGAATCGCGACAATATCAAGAAGTCTAACAGCCACTAGCGACTAGCCAACAGCCCTCGGAACTCGTCATTCTGAGGTCTGCCATGCCTACCAGTAAACAGGCCTCGGTTGTACTCGGAATGATAACCCGATCAATGGATTGACAAAATCTCCCCGTTTGCTAAGGTATATGAGGTTCTTAGAAGGCTTGTTTTTTGAAAGGAATTGCCATGCCAACCTATAAAGTTATGGGTTCGTATGACAGTAGAGCCTTAGAGCCCGATCATGTATTTGGCCACTTTCAAGCCAAAAACGATGGGGAGGCGAAGCTAAGTTTCCACAACGCCCGCTTTTATTTCGATTCGAATGGTAGCCCAAGATGGTACTGTCTCCGTTTGTTGCGAATAGAGCAGGCGGAGACTGTGGTAACAATTGAATAAAATTGGCAGGGTCGTCTCTAAGTTCAACCCCAGCAACCAAACCAGTTGCTGGTTTTTTTATTTAAAATCTAAATCAATATCAGGAAGTCCGATGTCCGAAGAAGTAGACGATATTTGGGACATCGGACTTCCGAGATTACCGCGTTGTCGCAGACCTGCCTACCGGCACCTGCCTGCCGGTAGGCAGGGGCAGGTGCCGGTAGGCGGGGGCAGGTGCCGGTAGGCAGGGGCAGGTGCCGGTAGGCAGGGGCAGGCTCCTCCTCGCAATGACAAAACTAAAAACACAAAAACACCTTGTGGTGTTTTTTATATAATAAGAGTCAATCAAAAACTTTTTAGTTGTCCCAACACCAAGAATTCACTTGATATAAGATCGAGACTTAAAGCTCCTCGATCAACACTTTTATCGTCCTCCATAGCTTTATGCGACGAAGGATTATTCGTTTCGATCTTTAGTCTCAGACTAAAGTAAGCGAAACCCTATCAATAAATCCGAAGATTTATTTTATCGTAATTGAAATGATCCACGCACAGCTTCCGCTACGCGTGCCTTGTTACGACTTAGCCCTTATCATCGATCCTACCCTAACCGAGAAAACTCGACTTCAGGTATTACCGACTCCACTGACTTGACGGGCGAATGCGATTTTTGGAACATTTCGCGTTCCCACGTAGCGAGCGGATTTCCCGCACTACGCGAGTCCAATAGTTTTCTTATTCATTTGTAACTTCAGTAGCTGAATTTTTTTAATTCCTTTTTTCGTCAAATGCTCCCCTTTTTCAACAAGCCGAGCTATCTTACAAAAAAGTCTAAAGTTTTTTTGCTTCGATGGGCTTTGCAGAGGATGCTTTAGAAAAAATGGAATGATTTTGTCCGTAATGTCTTGTTGTGAATAAACCGTATACCTATAACATTGACAATGGTTGGTGCGCGCTTCCTTTTGGAAATACACCTCACCACATTGCAGGGTATTTTTGATTTTTTCCAACAGTGGACGATCTTTCTCTTGCATTTTAATATGAAAATGCATTTGAATTCTAAATCCCGAATTTATAAGTAGGGAATGGCGCCATATTAACATGGAAGCACCCCTCTCCATCGGTTAATCCAACAACATAATCATTAGTAACTATTGGTTTTGTCCTTCCCATGCGTCAATGATAACATTAACTTGACGCAAAGTACTACGACGCAGCTGACTTCTCACATGCTTAAGTTTCCATTAACATATGAGATCTCCCGCGGGTCACGCATAATTCTATTCCACACATCCTAAAAGCTTTTTGTAGCATCTTCCTCATCCTCACCGCTCCCGCGATAAGTCGATGCGGCTTTTTTAATTAGGCTGTGTTTTGTTTCCGGATCCTTCTGCCGTTTCTCTTGCGATTAACGACTATCCTTCAACTACGCTCTTCCGACGAAGAAGAGGGGTGGATTTAAACCACCGAGAACTATGCGCTGCCGGGCGCATTTATTTGTGAGTACAGGACTCGAGAACGTATTCACCGTGGTATAGCTGACCCACGATTACTAGCAATTCCTACTTCATGAGGGCGAATTGCAGCCCTCAATCTGAACTGGGGCCAATTTTTTGGGATTAGCTCCGCCTTACGGCTTGGCAACCCTTTGTATTGGCCATTGTTTCATGAGTGTAGCCCAGGGTATCAGAGGGCCATGCGGATTTGACGTCATCCCCACCTTCCTCCCCCGCTAAAACCAACAATATGAATTATTAGCTTTAGCGGGGGCGGTCTTTTGTGACACATGTAACACAAAATAGGGGTTGCGCTCGTTAACCCACTTAAGGGAACGTCTCACGATACGAGCTGACGACAACCATGCAGCACCTGTCCAAGCGTCCTTGAGAGACGACCCGCGTTTCTGCGAGTCTTCGCTTAGATTTCTAACCCTGGTAAGGTTCTTCGTGTAGTATCGAATTAAACCTCATGAACCACTGCTTGTGCGAGTCCCCGTCTATTCCTTTGAGTTTTAGCCTTGCGGCCGTACTTCCCAGGCGGTCTACTTAACGCGTTAGCTTGGCCACTCCGAGGGTCGATACTCGGAACAGCTAGTAGACATAGTTTAGGGCGTGGAATACAAGGGTATCTAATCCTTTTTTCTGCCCACGCTTTCGCGCACTGAGTGTCAGGAATGCTCCAGTAACATGCCTTCGCCTTTGGTGTTCCATATGATATCAACGGATTTCACCCCTACACCATATGTTCCAGTTACCTCTAGCATCCTCGAGTTTTGCCGTATCCGCTGCGGCTCTGAAGTTAAGCTCCAGAATTTAACAGCGGACGCACAAAACCACCTACGCGCTCTTTACGCCCAATAAATCCGGATAACGCTTGGAGCCTTCGTATTACCGCTGCTGCTGGCACGAAGTTAGCCGCTCCTTATTCCCACATTACAATCAATTACTTTTTCATGTAGAAAAGCAGTTTACACTCCGAAGAGCTTCATCCTGCACGCGGCGTCGCTCGATCAGGCTTGCGCCCATTGTCGAATATTCTCGACTGCTGCCTCCCGTAGGAGTACGGACCGTATCTCAGTTCCGTCGTTGGGGGTCACCCTCTCAGGTCCCCTATTGGTCATAGCCTTGGTAGGCCGTTACCCTACCAACTAGCTGATCAAACCTAGGCCGCTCCCCAAGTGACTTGCGTCTTTACTCTTGCGAGACCATCGGACATTACCCAATCTTTCGACTGGCTATTTCCGGCTCGGGGGTACGTACCAGGGTGTTACTAACTCGTCTGCCGCTAACACAGCCCTTGATGTAATCTCAAACTGTATTCGCTCGACTTGCATGCCTTATCCACGCCGCCAGCGTTCATCCTGGACCAGGATCAAATCCTCTAAAAGAAAGAATAATGCGTCAACAAATTCTGATAAAGAATGCTATTCGCATTATTTATCAGAGATTTGCGTTATTCGCGATTACTCAGTTTAATTTGGGACAACTAAAAAATTTTTGATTTCTGATCTCTACTAATCAATTATTAATGTCCTTTCAATAACACATCCGTCCCGCATTTCGTGCCTCCACAAAAAGCCGGACGGATGGATTAACAAACTAATAAAGTTGTAACTCTCTATGTAATAACCATTATATATGAGGGTGCCGAAGACTGTCAAGGGCTTGTATCCAGGCGACTCAGGATAACCGGCTATACTAGCAGCAAAAGAAGAAATTACAAGAAACAACATGGATAGCTTATTAGGGAGCAGGTCTATTAAATTAAAATCTCCCGCGAAGCTAGTTTACGAGAGATCAATTTTTGACTTTCCGCCGTGAAAATACTCTTCGCCAAAAAGTTCTCGGCATCCCTGCCCGATGACTCTCCAGTGCCTCTTATCCATATAGGCTTGAAACTTTCTTTCTATCATTTCGAGCGAGCCGGATATGATAATCACCACGAGCAGAGCACTAAACGATTTGAGGAAAAGTCCGGAGTCGACAAGCACAAAAGACCACGCTATCATTTCCCACAAACCCAATGCGATAAAAAACAAGATGGTGCCGATCACGTTGATGGCAGTTTTCATCAACAGTCCTCCGATCTAAAAGAGCATAGCCGACTCAACATATTGTAGTCATTTACCCACCCCCTTGTCAATTATAAAATTATCGATTATAATGAATATAATTATGAAATCAGACATACACCCACAATATTTTCCGGAGGCTAAAGTGCATTGCGCTTGCGGAAACAAATTCACTATCGGCTCCACCAAGCCCGAGTTTAAGGTTGAAATTTGTTCGAACTGCCATCCCTTTTATACCGGCAAAGAAAAACTACTTGATACTGCTGGCCGCGTCGAGAAATTTAAAGCTCGCCGAACAAAGGCGGCGGAAAAACCTAAGGCAGCCAAGAAGCAGCGCGTGAAGAAAAACGCAAAGTCCTAAAAAGTAAAAAGCGCTCCGGTGGGGGCGCTTTTTGTTTTTAATAATTGCTCAGATTTACCAACCAATTAATATAGTTCTGCCGTTGCCTCTTCATCCTCTTAAGTTCTTTCTGATGTTTTAGATATCCACCACAGGCGCAACCGACTTTATGTCGGCTTATCTCATTTACGCAACACTCTATCTCTTCGTCAAACCTGTTCAATCTATTTTTTGCGGGGCCTTCTTTTATTTTGGTATATATTTTAGGAATATAAAATTCTTGACCCCGGGCGAGACAAACATCGCAAATAAAAATATAAACAAATACGCAGGTCTTTTTGTCGTCACCTTGATGAGATGCGTAATAGATACCGCTATTTTTATCAACAAGCGTGTTAAGAATAAATTTGAATGATTTATTACCCTTTCCCCACTTACGCCATTTTCGGCCATTGAATTCTATAACGCGTCCATTTTTAAAGGTTTCAAGCAAAGGCGTATAGCTAGTCCACTCATTACAAGGATCGCATCCACCACCAACCCAATCTTCGGCGATTCGATCAAAAATTCCGTTGCGCACACAACAACGGGCGCAGGTCAGTTGACAAGTTTGAATATTCCTACCAACAATCCTTGACATCCTTATTCTCCTTGAAAAGAGCCATCTACTATAGTATACTTTTATTTATAAAAATCAATATGACTGAAGCAACTATTCAAAAAATAATTCTCGAAGTCCGAGCGGGCACCGGCGGCGATGAGGCGTCGATTTTTGCCGGCGACTTAGTGCGGATGTATCAGCGCTACGCCGCGAGCAAAGGCTGGCGTTTTGCCATCTCGGATTCTTCGCCCGGCACTATCGGCGGATATAAAACATTTATGGGACGAGTCGATGGCGTGGGCGCTTATGACGCGCTAAAGCTCGAGTCCGGCGTGCATCGCGTCCAGAGAGTGCCGGCTACCGAAAAATCCGGCCGCGTGCATACCTCGACCGCGACGGTCGCGATCCTCCCCGTCGTCGAGCCGAAAGAAGTCAATATATCCCCGAACGACCTTGAGGTTACTTTCTCGCGCGCCGGCGGTCCGGGCGGGCAAAATGTAAATAAGGTGGAAACGGCCGTGCGTATCCTCCACAAGCCGACGGGTATCGTCGTCGCCTGCCGCGAAGAACGCAACCAGCACGCCAATCGGGAAAAAGCGATGGAAGTTCTGCGCGCCAAACTTTATGATATGCAAAGAACAAAAGAAGTCGGCGATATCGCGACGGCGCGCCGTGAGCAGGTGGGCTCCGCCGATCGTTCCGACAAAATCCGCACCTACAACTTCCCCGATGACCGCATCACCGACCACCGCTTTGGAGCCAAAGTCCACAATATCGAAGATGTCCTCGAAGGCAATCTCGACGCGCTTTTGAAAAAAATCGAAAAAAGCAAACGGGAATAAAAGTAAAAGAGGAGAGAAAAAACAGCCCTTAATAGTGGGCTGTTTTGGTTTTTTAAGCCAGCGGGCGCAGAGCAAATTCGTTTTTCACAAATTGCTCCAACTCGGTGGTGTCGAAATCGGCGATGAGATAGAAAACATTGTTGTATATACCCACGACCAATGGATCGACGCGGGGAGGAGGCAAGCTTTCCTCGAGCGACCAGTCGGAGGGGTGAGTTTCGGCGATGATGAAAATCTTTTCTCCGAAATCTTGACGCGCTTCACGAATCTTTTGCTTGATATGTTCTGGAATGAGTCCGGAAAACCGGCAGAGCAATGTCAAAGAATTAAATTCTGGGAATCTCCGCTTTTGTGCCGTGAGGGGTTTTTCGATGACAAGAGGGTTTTTGATGACATCCGCGAATTCGCGCAGATGACCATCGCACTGATTATTAACATTGAAACTAAGGATGATGATATTTTCTTCGCCTTGCCAACCCGCATAAGGGGACTTGAGACTGAAGGGCATAAAACGCGGCACCGGGCAAGAAATTGTCCGCCTATCATCAACTTTCAAGTCAAGACTCATGGTCGAGCGTAGAAAATTTTTATGAAGCACGGGGTATTCTTGCCGAAGTCCGACACGCTTGTCGAGTCTCTCGAGCCGTTCTTTTAATCTATGTAGTTCCTGACAATTACCATGTTCCCAACAACGCTCTCCGCTCAGAACTGACCCTAGATGCTTCTCGAGATAATTGGCTCTGGCCAACTCGAATACCCTATGCCTCGAAGCCGCGATGGCCGCGGCGCTCTCAACCCCAAATTCGCTATCAATCTTGATACCCTTCTTAATCAAAAGCTCGGCAACCGCGCTAACAAAAGTAACATCTATAACAATTTCTCGGGTAAGTCTGACTTCTCGCTGAAAAACAGGTAAATATTCCGTACCTATTTCGGAAGTGGCTAGTAATTTAGCATGCGCCCCGTGCTCTTCTTCAATTGCCTGATAAGCGCTTTCATACCTAGCCCGGAGCGACTTAAGCGCGCTCAATCTCCTCGGCGAAACTCCCACCGGCCTGATAGGCTGTTGTGGCGCCATCAACTTTTCGAGAACTGCCAACATAAAGATCTCTCCAAATGCGCCCCGACTACATTTAGGGGCTTATCAAAGAACTTATTCATATTATAAGATTTCTAAAGCAAAAGCAATTTTGAGTTTTGTTGACAAGTCTACAGTATTGATATATGATACAGTTTGGATTTTGGATGGGCCTTTGACAATCTAGAGAGGAGGCAAAAATGGATCGCAAAACTCTCGGCACAATCAGTGCAGTCGTTATCATTATTACGCTCGCCATCGGTATTCCTTACGGAATCAAGACTTACAAACTGCGCGTGGCGAAAGGGGCCATCGAGCTAACCACGGGACTCCGCGACGCATTTCAGCAAAAACTGGCTGAAACTCAAAAAAGCGTGACGGACAGTCTGTGCCTCACACCCGAGGAAAAACACCAGCTGGAAGAAAAACTCTGCGCCGCCGAAAACCGGCTAACCAGTTTCTCGGTAGCAATGAAGTCTGCCGAGACATCGTTCGCCTCCAGTGAATATGACAAGACCCGGGAAGCACTTCAAGTTTTACAGGCAGAAATCACAACCGAATTGGGGCATGTCAAAGTTTTGTCCGATTTTTGCGCTAAGGTCGCGGGTCTGCGCGACCGAGTTTTGAAAAACGAACTGTATCTCAAGGCCCGCCTCAAGAAACCATATCCTTTTTCGGAAAAAGAGATCGAACTTCCCGCCGAGCTCGCCATGCTCCCCAAAGAATATCTGCAGTATGTCCCACGACTTGACGCACACCTTGAAGAAGGCATGCGAACACAAGAGCTCGGACCCGAGCTAAACAACAGCTTGGGCGCGAACCTCGTGAAACTCAGGCCGGTGCTGGATCACATCCTTACGACAGCCAAACGGGAACCGATCAAAGAAAGGGCACGCGAATTGTTCGCGCGAGCTATCAAATATTACAGGCTCGTTCGCGCCAAAAATGACGCCCTGCCAATCTGGTATAGAGCTTCGCACGACGGAACACTAACCGCTGAAAGGATAGAGCTCTTGGACAAACAGCAGTCGGAGGTCGTGGGCATCATCACCGCGGGAGACCAAGCGCTCAAAGATCTCATCGCTTACGACCAACTACTCCATTCCCAGACCTGCGTCTATATCTCGGGACACGCTTACCGAAAAAAAGAATTCTCGCATACCGGCACCCGTCCATCTCTGAATAGTAAAGGCGAATTGACGCTAAAAAATTATAAATATACTACCGACGGCCGAGAGTTCTTCATCATCCAGCGAACGGCAACTACCGAGGGTATGACTGAAGGTCAAATCAGAGTGGGAGAAATCGATGATCCGGTGGCCATGTGGACATTTGGGCCGACGCAAGAAGTCGGCTATGTCGAACATTGGAAACCGCTTCATGATGATCAAGTGTATGTCGGAACTTTGGAATCGCTCAAGCCTGTGATCGAAGAGGAATTTCCACACCTCGCAAATGATCCGTTTGAGAAAAAATAACAAATCAGCCCCGCTTTACGCGAGGCTGTTTTAATTTATGAAAAACTACTCCTTATGAGGGGGATCAAGCGGCGCAGAGCATCGCGGCGGTGATTGATAATCTCGTGTTCGTCTTCGGTCAAATCTTTATAGAGTTTTCCGAAATGATCAACGACAAAGATCGAGCGGAAGGGATAACCTTTTTCAATTTCTCTCGGCGCTTCTTCTGTTATATGACCCTGAATCCAAGCACGCGCGCTGAAAACTTGTTTACCGTCAAAAAAGACTAGCTCTACCACGAGCCGCGCGCCGCGCTTCTCGCGTGGCAAACCATGCAATCTTCCTAGCGAATAAGCAACGAGCGCTTCGTCACTCATCTCGTAGCCAAGCCACCTCCGGCTCTTGACACCGGGCTCGCCGGACAAAGACTCGATCTCGATACCCGCGTCATCAGCGATGCAGGGCAGACCGGTAGCCGCAAAATACGCGCGCGCCTTTAGCTCCGCGTTCTCGAGAAATGTCCGGCCGGTCTCTAGGACATCCGGGACATCCGGAAAATCCGCGAGACTCGCGACCTCCAGCCCCTCTTTGGCCAAAAAGCCGCCGAGTTCACGGGCTTTGCCCGGGTTTTTTGTAGCAATTAGGATCTTGGGCATAAGATGCGTGTCTCCACAACGAGATTTATAAATGATACTACAAATATATCCTGATGACAAGAAAACGCAATTACTCGTCTAAAATGACACCATAGCCCTCTCGGATGAATGATATAAAAAGACACCGAAATTGATAGGTATATAATAGAGCGAAAAGTCGTTTATACAACTCTAAATATATCTATC
>Ga0080064_1001056_pt1 | contig 61795 bp, 55 predicted proteins | sample Subgrocontami54m_FD_69260 | JGI IMG/M metagenome (GOLD analysis project Ga0080064, IMG submission 69260) | Subsurface groundwater microbial communities from S. Glens Falls, New York, USA - GMW46 contaminated, 5.4 m (SPADES assembly) (version 2) ... | reverse complement strand
TCCCCGCCGCCACCCCCCGGGGGGCGGCGGGGGGGGGGGGGCGCCTCCCCCCCCCCCCCGGGGGACGGCGGGGCGGGGGGGGGGGGGGGCGGGCCACCCCCCGCCCCTACTGAATCACTGCACTGCCGCAGTCGCGATGGGCATTGGTGGGCATCAAAGGTGACGAGAAATGGTGGGAGCCTCAGGCTGCAGATGCAACGCCGAGCTGGCGGAGCATAGTGGCCGGGTCGGTGGTGGGCAGCTCGCAGGTGAAGCCGCGACAGACGTAGGCGGTGGCCTCGCCGTTCAACATCGGCCGGCCTGCCAGGAGCGGGATCGCGAGCTGCGCATCGGTATTGTCTGGATGCGACATCGCCACGATCGCATTGGGCAGATAACGGCCTTGCAGCGCGGACACGAGCCGTGCGGTGTCATCTGCGAGCGGGTCACCGATGATCGCGACGTTCTGCGGCGGAGCCAGGTAGAGGTCCAGCGCACAGAGTAGGTTTCCCATACCTGAGGCAAGCTGACCCATGCTTCCGCCCAGGCCTTCGAGGATCATCCGGGCGAGTCGCTCGTACTCCGCCTCGTCGCTGAGTGCCCAGAGCTGCAGCAGGACGTGACAGGCGAGCGACGAGCCGGAAGGAGTCGCGTTGTCCCAGGTATCCCGCGGCCGAACGACGAGCTCTTCCGCGTCGCGTGCCGCGTCGAAGAACACCTGCTGGTCCTCATCCCAGAAGCGGTCGATCATCGCCTCGGCAATGTCGCGCGCGGCCGCAAACCAGGCGAAGTCGAAGGTGGTCTGGTAGAGCGCGAGGAGGCCGTCCGCGACGGCGGCGTAGTCCTCCAGAACCCCCGGGATGCGCGTCTCGCCCTCCTTGAACACCCGGTAGAGCGTGCCATCCACCCACATCTTGTCGAGTAAGAACGCCGCGTTCGCGGCGGCCGTCGTGAAGTCTTCCTCGCGCCCAAGAATGTGTGCCGCTTCTGCGAAGCTGCGGAGCATCAGGCCGTTCCACGCCGAGAGGATCTTGTCGTCCAGGCCCGGTCGAACGCGGTGCTCGCGCGCTTCGAGGAGCCTGGCCTGCGCACGAGCCACGATCTCGGCGAGATCCTCCTGAGAGAGGCCGTGCGTGGCGGCGACGCCCGCTGGGTCCGTGGTCAGGGTGAGGATGTTCTGGCCTTCGAAGTTGCCGCGGTCCGTCACGCCGAAATATGCCCGCAGCACGGACGCGTCGTCCGCGCTGACGATATGGTCGAACTCCCCGGCAGACCAGACGTAGTATTTACCCTCTTCTCCGTCGCTGTCCGCGTCCAGCGTGGAGTAGAAACCGCCGCCCTCTTCCGTCATCTCTCGCCGAACCCAGTCGAGCGTCTCTTCTGCGACCCGGCGGTAGAAGGGGGAGTCCGTCACCTGGTAGGCGTGGAGGTAGATGCGCGATAGCAGCGCGTTGTCGTACAGCATCTTCTCAAAATGCGGAACGAGCCAGCGGTCGTCCACTGCGTAACGATGGAAGCCACCACCGATCTGGTCGTAGATCCCACCCGTGGCCATGTGGGCGAGCGTGCTCTCGACCATCGTGAGCGCATCGGCGTCGCGGGTGCGGTCGTGGTAGCGCAGCAGGAACTCCAGCGCCATGCCAGGCGGGAACTTCGGCGCGGTGCCGAATCCGCCGTGCTCCTGGTCGAATTGGCGGGCGAGCGTGTTGAAGGCGTCGTCCAGGATGGAAGTGCTGAGGGATTCGGCGGGGGAGCTGGTCTGCACCTGTTGCCGGATGAACTCCGTCACCCGCTCCGCCTGCACTTGCACCTGGCTCCGCTCCGTGCGATAGGCGTCCGAAACAGAGGTCAACACGTGCTGGAAGCTTGGCATCCCGGCGCGGTCGGTGGGTGGGAAATAGGTGCCACCATAGAACGGTTTGCGCTCCGGCGTCAGAAAAACGGTCATTGGCCAACCGCCGTGGCCGGTAAGCCCTTGCACCGCTGTCATGTAGATCTGGTCCAGGTCCGGCCGCTCCTCGCGGTCAACCTTGATACTCACGAACCGCTCGTTCATGAGGGCCGCGGTCTCTTCGTCCTCGAACGATTCGTGCTCCATGACGTGGCACCAGTGGCAGGCCGAGTACCCGATGCTAAGCATGATCGGCTTGTCTTTGGCCAGGGATTCGGCAAAAGCCTCTTCACCCCATGGGTACCAATCGACCGGATTGTTGGCGTGCTGCAACAGGTAGGGGCTGGTCTCGTTGATCAGACGATTCGGCACGGGGCGATCCAGTCCGCGGCGTCAGGCCAGCCGGGCGCAAGCGACGCCGACACATTCGATTTTGGTTGCGGAGGTCTCTTTACAGCCTACCATCAGGCAGACCGCGCGGACGGCGCCGGACCGCTCATCGCCGCCTCCCGGATCGCCTCCGGGGTGATTGGGAGCTCGAGGAACTCGCCGCCAGTAGCATCGGCGATCGCATTGGCGATCGCCGCCGAGATCGCGGCGTTCGGTCCCTCGCCGATCGGCGTGATGCCGAGACTCAGGTCGGGCTCCAGCAAGATCGTCGTGAGGGCGGGAACGTCGCGCGCCGTGGGCAGCTTGTACTCATTGAGGTTCGTCGTCGTGACCCGGCCCTCTTCCAGGGCGAGATTCTCCATCAGCGCGAAGCCGAGCCCCTGGATGATGCCGCCATCGATCTGGCCCTGGTGCATGACCGGGTTCAGCACCCGCCCAACCTCGAGCGCCGTCACCACCCGGTCGATCGTTACCTCTCCGGTCTCCGCATCGACGTGTACCTCGGCGGCGAGTGCGCCGTAGGTATCGATCACGTCGTAGCGGTCCAGGTCGTAGCGAAGCACCTCGCTCACGCCCCTGGTCGCGAGCGACGCCGCGTCTGCAAGCGAATGGAAGCGGCCATCTGGGGTTCGGAAGCCGCCAGGCTCCGCGCTCACCAGCGTAGGCTCGTAACCGAACTCCGCGGCGAGCTGGTCCGCGAGCCGGGCGCGAACCCGTTCCGCCAGGAGGTCGATGACCCGGCCAACAACGCGCGTCACGCGGCTGCCGCCGACGCCTCGGTCGTATTCGATGCCTTCCATCGTCTGCTCGATCCGAACCTGGGTCTCGGGCACGCCGAGCTGCTCCGCGACCATCTGGCGGAAGACGGTCAGCATGCCCGAGCCCTGCTCGATCATCGGGGTGTGGAAGACGACTTCGCCACTGCGTTCAATGGATAGCAGGGCGGAGTACGCGTCGGCCGGACTGTTCGTCGTGTCGACGAGCGCGATGCCTCGGCCAACGCCCGGCAGCTTGGGCTGCGACCAACCGATGGCCTCACTGGCAGCGCGCAGCGCCTCGCGTGCCTTGGGTCGGGTGCCGAGCTCGCCGGAGCGCATCTCGCGCTGGCGGCTTGGTGCGTTGATGACGCGCAGCTCGAGCGGATCGATGCCCATTGCCTTGGCGCAGAGGTCGAGGTGTCGCTCCATGGCGTGGATGGGCTGGGCGCCGCCAGGGGCTCGCATGTGCCCGCACGGGACGGTGTTCGTGTAGACCATGTGGCCCTCGACTCGCCATACCGGGATCTCGGCATACGCGCCGACTCCGCCGATCATGACCCGGGGCAGCGTAGCGTCCGGCGCGGGTTTGAAGGCCGCATAGGCGCCCGAGTTGTAGACGCTCACCGTGTGGCGGGCCTGGATCTTGCCCGCGTCGTCGAAGCCAGTCGTGATCGTCACGACGGCACTGTGCCGTGGGTTCGATGCCTGGAGCTCCTCGGTGAAGCTCATGATGATGCGAACCGGTCGACCCGTTGCCTTCGCCAGGTGATAGGCGAGCGGGATATCCATGAAGGAGCCCTTGCCGCCGAAGTCTCCGCCGAGCGGCATGAGATGAAGGTCAAGCTCGTCGCGGCTGATACCCATGCCTTCACGCAAGTAGTTCAGAAGGAGAAAGGGAGCCTTGTTGGCGGCCCAGACCTGCGCGATTCCAGCTTCGTTGAGCTCGACTGTGCAGCCGTGCGGCTCGAGGTACGCCTGGTGCTGGATGGGCGTGTGGACGGTGTGCGTGAAGACGTGCGCGCAGCGAGCGAGCGCCGCCTGGATCTCCGCTGGGCTGGCGCCCCAGCTCGGGGCCGACACACTGTTCGGATAATCCGCGACAACCTGCTTGGGTGTGGCGTAGGCCCGCACAAACTCGGGCTCGTGGACAAGTGGCGCACCCGCCCGCATCGCCTCCAGTGGGTCGAAGACGGCGGGAATCTCCTCGTATTCGACCTCGATGAGGCTAAGCGCCTCCTCGGCGATCTCGGGTGTCTCCGCGGCGACCGCGGCCACCTTCTCGCCAACGAAGCGCACCTTGCCCGTGGCAAGGATCGGCATGTCTCGCATGGACCGGCCGAGAATGTAGGGCGGCAGATCCGTGGCGGTCAGCACCGCGTGCACGCCGAGGAGCGATCGCGCGGCGGAGGGATCGATGGCGCGAATCGTTGCATGGGGATAGGGGCTGCGCAGCACGCGTCCGTACAAGGTGCCGGGACGGACGATGTCCGCGGCATAGCGCTCACTGCCGGTGACCTTGTCCCAGCCGTCGATGCGCTCGAACCGTTCGAGCCCTCGCGCGCTCTCCATGCCGTCAATCTCCCCTGGGCAGGTTCACCGGGCACGGACTGGGTGTAGCGGAAGTGTCGTTTGCGGGAATCCGTCGCGCCGGACTGGCTCAGGGCAGAAGGTATACTTCTGGCGACCGTGCTGCCTCGGACGACGGGCAAATGTATACTACCCGCTCGGTCGCGGCGAATTGACGACAAGGCGCCCGCGCTTCGTGTACTTTGCTATTCGTAATTGCGCGAATGCTGCCCAGGGGGCCCGGCGCGATGCCATCGGTCGGGCAGGCTGGTGCTGACGGAGGAAGAGGAAGATGTCCGCGGTGAATCTTGGTCTCGAAGATGTGGTCGTCGCCCCGTCTTCGGTCTGCGACGTCAACGGCAAAACCGGTCAGCTCATCTATCGTGGCTATGACATCCACGATCTCGTTGCCCACACGACCTTTGAAGAAGTCATTTACCTTCTCTGGAACGACGACCTTCCGAACAAGCCACAGCTCGCCAAGCTGGACAGCGATCTCAAGGCGAATCGCAAGCTGCCCGCGCCAGTCCTCGACCTCCTGAAAAGCATTCCTGAAGGTGCGGTCCCGATGGATGTCCTTCGAACCGCCGTATCGTTGCTCGGCATCTACGATCCGGAGCGGCGCGACACCTCCGTCGACGCGGCTCGCCGCAAGGCGATGCGTCTGACGGCTCAGATGGCGACAATTACGGCGGCCTACCATCGCATCCGGGAGAGGAAGCCGATCGTGGAGCCGGACTCCAACCTCAACCACGCGGCGAACCTGCTCTACATGATGCGCGGTGAGAAGCCCGACGCATACATGGCGAAGACCATGGACGTGGCGCTGATCCTCCATGCGGACCACGAGTTCAACGCTTCGACGTTCGCTGCCCGGGTCACGATTGCCACGCTCTCCGATATGTATGACGCCATCGTCGCGGCGATCGGGGCGCTCTCTGGACCGTTGCACGGCGGCGCGAACGAGCAAGTCATGCTGATGCTCCGCGAGATCGGCGACGAGAATAAGGCGGAGAGCTGGATTACGGATGCGCTGGCCCGCAAGGCGCGCATCATGGGCTTCGGGCACCGCGTCTACAAGACGGACGACCCGCGCGCGGTGGAGCTCAAGGAGATGTCCCGCGAGCTGGGCGAACGGACCGGTCAGCCGCAGTGGTACCGCATGTCGGAGCGCGTCCAAAAGGTCGTGGGTCAAGAGAAGGGCCTCTTCGCCAACGTGGACTTCTACTCGGCGTCGACGTACTACGTGATGGACATCCCGATCGATCTTTACACGCCGATCTTCGCGGTGAGCCGGATCTCCGGCTGGGCCGCCCACGTGATCGAGCAGCTCGAGAACAACCGCCTGATCCGCCCGCGGTCCGACTACGTGGGCCCACGCGATAAGAAGGTTGTGCCGCTCGACCAGCGCTAAGAGCTGGTCTCGGCGCGGGCTGGCGGAACATCCGGGATAATTAACTCAATATCCGGGCCAAGCAGGGGTGCGAAGTGCCGCTCATCCAACGTGAGCAGGGCTTCCACCCCTGCTTTTTATGAACAGGCGACGATCACGCCATCATAAATCCGTCCGCCGCTTGTTCCAGCAATCGTTGTTTGGCAGGCGTTAGCTGTGGTCTCTCGGTTCCGTCCCACGACACCGACCTGAGCCCTGCAGTCGTTCTCGTTGGACTATTGCCATAGCCATATGAATTAGTACATACTAACACACCTGTTTAGCTGTAGACTGCACTTTCAGGTTGCGTGACCCATGACGAGACCCGAATCAGAACTAAGGGTAGAGGTGGAGTATGACCCTCGTATCACCCGTCCAAACTGCGCAAGGCCGCATTTTGCAGGCCTGGTATTCATTGATGGCGCTTGTCCTTGGCGTCACGCTGCTTTTCGCTCCGGCTGCGACGTTTGCCCAGGACCGCACCCCCGCTGACGACCTGACCGATTTGCGGGCGAACCTCACGACGACGATGGATGCGCTTGTTTCCGGCGACGTTGCCGGGGCTCAAGACGCCTTTACCGCGTTCGACTCCGGCTGGGATGGCATTGAGGATGGCATTCGGGCCAAGGACCGCGATATGTATCGCGCCATCGAGAGCGTCATCGACGAGGTCAAGAGCGCGCTCCTGCGTCCGGAGAGTCCCGACGTCGATGAGGCGATAGCGGCGCTGCAGCGGCTCGACGCCCAAATCGACGCCGCGCTTCCCAGCCTGTACTGACGCGGAGCAGGGCGACAGACATGATGAAAATTCCCGGCAGACACCTTTTCCGTCTCCTCGTCGCGGTGCTGACCTTCGTCTGGGTCGGCGGCCTCGTCCACGCCGCCACCCCCGCCGCGGACCTGAACGACCTCCTCCAGCATGTGGACGGCGCGGCCGCGCGTGTCGAAGCCGGCGACCTGACCGGCGCCCGCGAGGCGTATCAACGCTTCGACGATGGCTGGTTTGATATTGAAGACGGCATCCGCGCCCAGTCGCGCGCGTCGTATCGCTCGATTGAAGATGCGATGGGCGACGCGAGGGATGCCCTCCGGCGCGAGCCGGTCGAGCGCGAGCGGGCTGCCGCTGGATTGGCCAAGCTCCGCGCGGAGTGCCTGGCCTTCATCACAGAATACGGCTCGGGGACGGCACATCCGCAAACGCAGCCAGCCGAAGCGCCGGTGTCGCAAGGTGACCTGGCGCGAGTCGCCGCGCACCTCGATCGTGCAATTGCGGCGATCGATGCCAACAACATGGCGGCCGCGACCTCCGCGGTAGGCGACTTCCGGCGTGAATGGACTGACGTCGAAGGCCTCGTCAAGGTGAAGTCCGGGCAGGTGTACACGGATACCGAAAACGGAATGGCGAAGGCGTACGCGCTGTTGACCCAGCCGGCGCCGAACACCGCGGAGACGCGGGCGACGCTCGTAAAGATGCGGGCTGACCTCCAGCCGATGGTCGACGCGCCTGCACGGTACGGCGTCTTCGACTCGGCCGTCATCATTCTGCGCGAGGGCTTCGAGGCGCTTCTCATCATCGGCGCGCTTCTCGCGTTCCTCAAGAAGACCAATAACGGCCAATTCGCGCGCTGGATTTGGATGGGCGGTGGGCTCGGCGTCGTGGCGAGCTTCATCGTCGCCGCGCTGGTCAACGTGATATTCTCGCGTGCGGCCGCAGGCGCTAATCGCGAGCTGCTCGAGGGCGTCACTGGCCTTTTCGCGGCCGTCATGCTCCTCTACATGAGCTTCTGGCTGCACTCGAAGTCGAATCTCGGCGAGTGGCAGCGTTTTATCGGCGAGCGGACCTCCGCCGCGATCGCCCGCAATAGCCTGTTTTCGCTGGCATCGATCGCGTTCCTCGCCGTGTTCCGCGAGGGCGCGGAGACCGTCCTCTTCTACATTGGCATTCTGCCGGCCATCGATGTGGGCGAGCTTGCGCTGGGCCTCGGCATCGGAATGGCTGGACTGGCAGTGCTCAGTGTGCTGATGTTCGTCATCGGAGTCCGCCTGCCATTACGCCCGTTCTTCCTCGTCATGGGCGGGCTGATCTACTTCATGGCATTCAAGTTCTTGGGCATGGGCATTCACGCGCTCCAGGTTGCGGGTGTCCTATCGGCAACGCCTGCCCATCTGCCCGACAATGGCTTCCTTGGCATGTTCCCGACGCTCGAGACGTGGGTGCCCCAAGGGTTGCTGCTTGCCCTTGGTCTGGGCATGATCGTGTGGGGAAGGGTGCGGTCGCCATCGCGGAGCGCGTTACCGGATGCTCCAGTGACGGGTTGACCAGCCATGACGCAGCGAGGTTGCGGGGCCGTCCGACGATCCACGGGCGGTGGATCGCAGAACCTCGCGAGGTCTTGATGAGGGGCCTGGTGGTTCGATACCCGCCAATGGAGTATAAATCGGTCGGAACACCCCTTCCGACAATCGAATAAGCATCGCCTTCGGGGCAAGGTGAGGCGGCCGATGCCGCCAATTCCTGACCGGCGGTAATTGGGCCCAGCGCATAAGCGCCGAGATGACCCAGAAGCCCGCGAGCCGCCCGTTTCGGGTAGCAGATCTGGTGAGACTCCAGAGCCGACGGTAGAGTCCGGATGGGAGAAGGCACCGCGTCGTGTTGTGCGACACGAGGGACGCAGTGCCTTCGTGTCGCTTTTTGTTTGGCGAGAAAGAGCCGGGATTGAATTACATCGAGCGAGCGCTGGAGCTGGCGCGCCGGGCCCAGGGCTGGAGTAGCCCCAACCCGGCGGTGGGCGCCGTCGTGGTGTCCAGCGGCGAGATCGTGGGCGAGGGGTGGACCCAGGCGGTAGGCGAGGCGCATGCCGAGGTCGTTGCGCTCCGTGCCGCGGGCCCGCGGGCCAGGGGTGCTGCGCTCTACGTTACCCTGGAGCCGTGCTCCCATTTCGGACGAACCCCGCCGTGCACCGATGCAGTCCTCGCGGCCGGCATTTCCGAGGTGCACGCGGCTATGGCCGATCCGAGCCCCTGGGTTGCTGGCAAGGGCTTCCAGATCTTGCGCGACGCCGGCGTGACGGTTCAGGTCGGCGACCATGAGGCGGAGGCGCGCAACCTGAACGCCGGGTACTTCAAGTGGGTGGGAAGCAAGCTGCCATTCCTGACCTTGAAGTTTGCGATGACCGCCGACGGCAAGATCGCGACCCGCACGGGCGCATCCTTTTGGATCACGGGCATCGAGGCGCGGCGTGAAGTCGTACGACTTCGCGCGCGTGTGGACGCCGTCATGGTCGGGATCGGTACGGTACTCGCCGACGACCCGCAGCTTACGGCGCGTCCGACCGAGCTGGGCATGCCGGAGCTCGAGCCGGTGCATCAGCCGTTGCGTGTCGTGCTGGACAGCACCGGTCGGTTGCCGGTGACCGCCAAGCTGGTTTCCGGCGGACTACTGGGCAAGACACTGCTGTGCACGACCCGACGAGCTTCCGCGAAACATCTGCGGGAGCTCGAGCAGCACGGCGTAGAAACCGTTGTGCTGCCCGAATGCCAAGGGCGAGTTGACGTAACCGCGGCGATGCAGGCGTTGGGAGAGCGTGGCGTGACCTCGGTGCTTGCCGAGTGTGGCGGCACGCTGGCTTGGAGCTTGCTGGAGGCGCGGGTTGTGGACTCCGTGCTTGCGTTCGTCGCGCCGAAGCTCGTCGGCGGCCGGGAGGCGCCCACGCCAGTCGATGGCGAGGGGCTGCCGCTGATGGACCAGGCGATCGAGCTCGAGGACCCGCAATGGCAAGTGTTCGGGCGCGACGTGCTGCTCTCCGCGACGATAGCGGCCAGGCCCGAGCCTGCGCGCGCGGTCGAGCAAGCGAGCGTGGCCTGATGTTCACGGGAATCGTCGAGGAGGTTGGCGTCGTGCGTTCGCTCGAGCAGCTCGGCGACCACGTCTGTCTCTCCGTTCAGGCGACCGTGGCGCGGGAGGACCTCCGCCTCGGCGACAGCGTGAGTGTGGAGGGCGCGTGCCTGACCATCACCTCGCTCGATCCTGAGGGCTTCGAGGTTGGGCTCGCGCCGGAGACCCTGCGCCGAACGGCGCTCGGCAGCGCGCGCCCTGGGACGCGGGTCAATCTCGAGCGGGCGCTCCGGGTTGGCGACCGCCTGGATGGCCACATCGTGCAGGGCCACGTCGACGGCACCGCCCGAATCGCGGCGATTCGAGCCGAGGGGGACTCGCTCTTCATCACCTTCGAGGTGGATAGCGACGTCGCACCTTACATCGTTCAAAAAGGCTTCGTAGCAGTGGACGGGGCTAGCCTGACCGTGGCCGATCGGTCCGGGCGAACCTTCGCGGTGGCGCTGATCGCGTATACCCAGGGCCACGTTTCGCTCGTGGACAAGGTCGTGGGCGACCGCGTCAATATCGAAGTCGACATCCTTGCCAAATACGTCGAGAGTATCCTTGGCAGCAGGGAAACGGCTGGGAGCAGGCACAACGCGACGACGCGGCTGCTCTCACGCCCTCTGACCGCTGACCTACGCCCGAGGAGGGTGGACGTGCCATTCGCGACAATTCCTGAAGCAATCGAAGAGTACAAGCGGGGCAGCTTCGTCATCATCGTGGACGACGAGGACCGTGAGAACGAGGGCGACCTCGCAATGGCGGCAGAGCACGTCACACCCGAAGCGATCAACTTCATGGCGAAGTACGGCCGCGGTCTCATCTGCGTGCCGATCGTCGGCCAACGGCTCGAAGACCTGGACATCCCCATGATGGTTGAGTCGAACACCTCGAGCTACGGTACCGCGTTCACTGTTGCCGTCGATGCACGCAAGGGTGTCAGCACGGGTATCTCGGCGGCGGATCGCGCGGCAACGGTCCAAGCGTTGATCGATCCGAGCACCCAGCCGTCCGATCTGTCGCGGCCGGGCCACGTGTTTCCTCTGCGTTACGCGGAAGGCGGGGTGCTTCGGCGCACCGGCCAGACCGAGGCGTCGGTGGATCTGGCGAAACTCGCGGGGCTCTATCCGGCCGCCGTGATCTGCGAGATCATGAACGATGACGGTACGATGAGCCGGCTCCCCCAGCTCGAGGTCTTCGCCGCGGAGCATGACATCAAGGTGATTTCCGTCGCTGCGCTCGTGGAGTACCGGCGGCGAACGGAGCGGCTGGTTCGCAAGATCGCCCAGACGGTGCTTCCGACGGAGTTCGGCGAGTGGGCGCTCCACATCTACGAGTCGGTGGTCGACGACAAGCACCATGTCGCGCTGGTCCAGGGCGACATTACGGGGGACCCGCCGCCCTTGGTGCGGGCGCACTCAGAGTGCCTGACGGGTGACGTCTTTGGCTCGATGCGCTGTGACTGTGGCGTGCAACTCCATACGGCGATGAAGATGATTCACGACGAGGGCCGTGGCGTGGTGCTCTATATGCGCCAGGAGGGTCGCGGCATCGGGCTGGTCAACAAGATCCGCGCCTACCAGCTTCAAGACGCTGGGATGGATACCGTGGAGGCGAACGAGCATCTGGGCTTCCCGCCGGACCCGCGGGACTACGGCCTCGGCGCCCAGATCCTGGTGGATCTTGGCATAACGCGCATGCGGCTCCTCACCAACAATCCGGCCAAGCGCGTCGGCATCGAGGCATTTGGTCTCGAAGCCGTGGAGCGCGTGCCGCTGATCACGGAGCCGAACGACAGCAACCGGAACTATTTGCGGGTAAAGCAGACGAAGCTCGGCCACCTGCTGGGGCTGGATTAGTGCCGGAGTATCGCGGCCGCCTGCGCGCCGAAGGCAAGCGCTTCGGAATCGTCGTCGCGCAGTTCAACGATCTGATCACTTCACGCCTCCTCAGCGGCGCGCAGAGCGCCTTCTGGCAGCATGGGGTAGCGGAGGACGCGATCGACGTCGCCTACGTGCCGGGCGCATTCGAGCTGGCACTCGTGGCGAAGACGATGGCGGCGAGCGGGCGCTACGCTGCCGTGATCTGTCTGGGTGCCGTGATCCGGGGTGCCACCGCGCACTTCGAGCACGTGGCGGGTCAGGCCGCGGCCGGTATCGCCGCCGCCTCCCGCGAGACAGGTGTCCCCGTCCTCTTCGGGGTTCTGACGACGGACACGATCGAGCAGGCGATCGAGCGCGCTGGCACGAAGGCTGGCAACAAGGGCTACGACGTCGCCGTAGACGCCATTCAGATGGCGGACCTCATGGACGTACTCCCCCGCTCCTGATTTGGGTCAGGGCTCGGAGCTCAGGTGCCGGTGGCGCGGCCGCCGACCCGGCGCTCAGTCCCGTCGCGCAGGCGGGCGATATTGTCGGCGTGGGCGATGATGATGTAGCCCGCGGTCGCCGCGACGTAGATGAGCAGCCAGAGCGAAACCGCCCCCATGGTATAGGCGGCCATCGTCGCAATGATCGATGCGCCTGCGCCGGCGAGCGACCCGAGCGAGATGTAGCGGCTGATCGCGGCGACGACGCACCCGGTGAGCGCCGCGACGGCGAAGAGGCCGGTGGCGGCGATCGCCAGCCCGCCTAGTCCGGTGACGACGCCGCGGCCACCCTTGCCGCCAATGAACACGGACTTCGTGTGACCCAGGACGGCGGCAAAGCCGGCGAGGCCCATCGCGACGTCCGTGCCTACGAGCTCTCGCGCGAGGAAGACCGCGAGCGCCCCTTTGACGAAGTCGCCAAACAGCACCACGAGTCCCGCGCCCGGCCCGAGCACCCGTGCCGTGTTGGTCGCGCCGGTGCGCTCGCTCCCGATCTTGGTGAGGTCGACGTTGCGGTAGACCCGGGCCACGATGGCGCCGGTGGGAATGCTGCCGATCAGATACGCGCCGACCACGACGGCGATGTAGGCGGCCATCGGCATGCGCGGCCTCCCAATCGGCCCCAGGGGAGTGTGGCGCTGATCCCCGCTGCCGGCACGATCCTATCGAATCGCTTGGTCACGGCAGCGCTGCATCGGCGTTTAGAATGGGGCGACCGCTGAGTTTATCGCGAACACCCCCGGCCCGTCCCCATCTCCGCATGAGGTGCCTGCTATGGCGATCGGCGCTGCCACGCTTGCCGTCGTCAACGCCGGGGGCTGGGGGACTGCGCTCGCCATCAAGCTTGCCAACCAGGGACATGCTGTGCGCCTATGGGCGCGTCGGTCGGAGATGGCTGAGTGCATCGCTCGCGATCGGGAGAACACGCGCTACCTGTCTGGTGTGACCATTCCGGCCTCGGTCCGGGTAACCGCGGATCTTGGCGAGGCGATCGCGGGTGCTGACGTGGTGGTTGTGGCCGCCATTGCCAGCTACCTGCGCGAGATCGCCCGGCGCCTCCATCCACTGCTGCAACCCAACGTGCTGATCGCCCATGGGACCAAGGGCCTCGAGCCCGAGTCGTGGCGCACGCCGTCTCAGGTGCTTGCGGAGGAGCTCGGGCCGGGCTTCGCCGGGCGGATCGCCGCGCTCGGTGGCCCGACCCACGCCGAAGAGGTTGCCCGGCAACTGCCTACCGCCGCGGTTGTCGCCTGCGCCGACGCCGATATGGTAGGCCGGCTCCAGGGCCTCTTCGCGACAACGTGGTTCCGGGTCTACACCAATCCGGACGTTGTGGGCGTCGAGCTCTGCAGCGCGGCCAAGAACGTCATCGCGATCGCGGCCGGAATCGGCGATGGACTCGGCTACGGCGACAACAGCAAGGCCGCGCTGATGACGCGGGCGCTCGCCGAGATGTGGCGTCTCGTCGAGCAGTACGGGGGCTCATTCGCGACGATCGCCGGCCTGGCTGGCGTGGGCGACCTCATCGCCACGTGTACCAGCCGGCACAGCCGCAATCGCTGGGCGGGTGAGCAGCTTGGCCGCGGAGTCTCGACCGAAGAGGTCGTTGCCAGCACGCCCATGGTCATCGAGGGTATCCCGTCCGCGCGGGCGATGGTGGCCCAGGCTCGCCGGCACGGGGTCGAGATGCCGATCTGCGAAGGGGTCTACCGCATCCTGTTCGAGGGGCAGCGGCCCGACGAGGCGCTGCGTGAGCTCCTCGCCCGAGGCCCGGCCGCCGAAGCGTAGATCCCCCGCGCTGGTCGGGCTTTGCGCTGGACGGAGCGCAGGTCCTTAATTCGGTGTGGGGAGCGGGGTGGCAGCGGTCGGGGCTGCTGGGACATTCGTTGGTACAGTCAGTGAATCGGTGGCCGTCGCAAGCGGGATGGGGGTCGCTCCGCCTCCTCCCGGTACCTGGCGCTCGGCAGCGGGCGGCACTCGATCGGCCGGCGGTAGCGCCGGTGATGGGGTTGATGCCGGCGTCAGGTCGGCGTTGGTTGCCGGTGGAATCGCGGTAGCGACCGAGACACCGACCGATGCTACCGAGGTCGGTCCAGCGCTCGGCGTAGCGCTCGTCGGTTGAGGGCCGCTCACGGTTGGCACCACCAGCTCGCTTATGTCAGACGTCGGCATGGCTGTCGGAACGGGGAGGGCGGTCGGGGCGGGCCGCGCCGTCGGCCAGGGCGGTGGCAGCGGCACGACGTCGCCCAAAGGTTGAGGAGCGATGTCGCTCCGACGTGCGATCGCGCGGAAGTGGTCGAGCGCGAGCGCGGCGAGCTCGGACGTGATGCGCGTCGCTTCGCCGTCCTGTCGTGTCCCGTCGACCAGTACGGCGATGACGAAGGCCTGGTCGCCTGCGTAGACGATGCCCGCGTCATTCACAACGCCTGGTAGGTTGCCGGTCTTGTGCGCGACGACGGAGCCCGTGGGGAGCAGGCGGGGAATGCGGTCATTCACCCGCTGCCGGGCGAGCAGGTACAGCATGTCCGCGCTGGCCTCGCGGCTCACGCTTTCGCCGCGGGCAATGGCCTCGAAGAACGTCAGCATGTCGCCCGGCGAAGTCGAGAGATCCTCGCTGGAGAGGCGGGTGCGCATCATGCCGAGCCGCTCGACGTCGCGGGTGATGTTCCCTGCTCCCACCCGGTCGGTGAGAAGGATGGCGGAGCTGTTATCGCTGATGGTTACCATCCGCTCGACCGCTTCGCCCAGCCCGATTGACGAGCCCGCCGGGCGATCCATTGTGCCCAGGTCGAAATCGACGTGGCGCTGCGTGAACGTCAGTGGCTCGCTGAATGAAAGCGTGCCGGCCTCGCGCTGCTTGAAGACCTCGTACATGACGGAGAGCTTGAAAAGGCTCGCCGCCTCGTACCTGCCGTCGGAGTCGACCAGCACGCCGCGTCCAGTGCGGAGATCCTTGATGGCGATTCCGTAGCGGCCGGAGCGGCCGGCGATCCGCTGGTTGACCTGCGCGGCGAGGATGGGATCCTGAACGAACGCCGGGACGTCGGGGCTGACCCAGCGCAATTCACCCGTACCTGGCGCGCTCTCGCTAAAGCGGCCAGCCGTGGTGAGCTCTTTCAGGGCTCCCGCTGGGTCGAGAAGTGGGGAGTCATCGGCCGTGCCGTCGAGCTGGATGGTTTCGACGATGAGTTCGTCCGCGTCCGCCGCGGCTGGCGGAGGTGTGCCGATCAGATCATGCTGAAGCGCAGCGATCTGGCGGACCCCGACCAGCGCGGCGAACGCGGCCACGAACCAGAGCAGGAAAAAGGGTTGGGTAGGCCGGCGCGCTCGGGAACGGTTGCGCCGCGGTCTTGTGGTCGACTTTTCCATCCTGCTCCGGTCGCCAGCCCCTCAATCAGGCTTTCTGATAGATCTCGCTGCCGCTCGCGACGAACTCCTGCGCCTTCTCCTTCATGCCCACCTGGATCACCTGCTCCTCGCCGAGCCCGTGTTCGCGGGCGTAGTCGCGGATGTCCTGGGTGATGCGCATGCTGCAGAAATGCGGTCCGCACATGGAGCAGAAGTGCGCTACCTTCGCTGGCTCCGCGGGCAGCGTCTCGTCGTGGAAGGCGACCGCCGTTTCGGGGTCGAGCGAGAGGTTGAACTGGTCGCGCCAGCGGAACTCGAAGCGCGCCTTCGAGAGCGCATCGTCGCGAAGCTGCGCGCCGGGATGGCCCTTCGCCAGGTCCGCGGCGTGGGCCGCGATCTTGTAGGCGATGACGCCGTCCTTCACGTCTTTGCGGTTCGGCAGCCCCAGGTGCTCCTTCGGCGTCACGTAGCAGAGCATCGCGGTCCCGAACCAGCCGATCATGGCTGCGCCGATCGCGGAGGTGATGTGGTCGTAGCCCGGCGCGATGTCGGTGGTCAATGGGCCGAGGGTGTAGAAGGGTGCCTCGTGGCAGACCTCCAGCTCGCGGTCCATGTTCTCCTTGATCTTGTGCATCGGCACGTGGCCCGGGCCTTCGATCATGACCTGGACGTCGTACTCCCAGGCGATCTTGGTCAGCTCGCCCAGCGTGTCCAGCTCCGCGAACTGGGCGTCATCATTCGCATCCGCGATCGAACCGGGACGGAGGCCATCGCCGAGCGAGAAGGCCACGTCATAGGCCTTCATGATCTCGCAGATGTCGCGGAAGTGGGTGTAGAGGAAGTTCTCCTCGTGGTGGGCGAGGCACCAGCCGGCGAGGATCGAGCCGCCGCGGGACACGATGCCCGTCACACGCTTCGCGGTGAGCGGCACGTACGCCAGGCGCACGCCGGCGTGGACGGTGAAGTAGTCGACGCCCTGCTCGGCCTGCTCGATGAGCGTGTCGCGGTAGACGTCCCAGGAGAGCTCCTCGACTTTGCCGTTCACCTTCTCGAGCGCCTGGTAGATCGGCACCGTGCCGATCGGGACCGGCGAGTTGCGGATGATCCACTCGCGGGTCAGGTGAATGTTCTTGCCCGTGGAGAGGTCCATCACGGTGTCGCCGCCCCAATGGGTGGCCCACACCATCTTCTCAACCTCTTCGTCAATGGAGGACGCGACCGCCGAGTTTCCGATATTGGCGTTGATCTTCACGAGGAAGTTCCGCCCGATGATCATCGGCTCGGACTCGGGGTGGTTGATGTTCGCAGGAATAATCGCGCGACCGCGGGCTACCTCGGAGCGGACGAATTCCGGATCACACTGCTCCCGGATGGCGATGTATTCCATCTCCGGGGTGATCATGCCCTTGCGGGCGTAGTGCATCTGGCTGACGTTTCCGCCTGGCTTCGCGCGCAGCGGCCGGCGGTTGGGGTTCGGGAAGTCCGGCAGCGTGTTGGTACCGTTGCTCATCGGGTTGGGGCGCGGCTCGCTCTCCTCGACGTCGCCCCGTTCCAGGATCCAGCCGCGCCGGGTCGGCGCGAGCCCTTCCCGGATGTCGATCTGGGCGTTCGGGTCCGTGTACGGCCCGCTGGTGTCATAGACCCGAACGGGCGCGTTCTCCTCGGGCCCTCGGTGGCTGGTCGTGGGGCTGAGGCTGATCTCCCGCGCCGGGACCCGAATGTCCGGGCGAGAGCCGACGACGTAGCTCTTGGCGCTTGCTGGGAACGGCTCGGTCGAGATGGAATCGGTGGCGGCCATGGATCCTCTCCTCTTCAGGCGACGGCCCGGTCCCGAAAGTCGCGGCGCCGGGGCCGCTGCGACGCGTTGCACGTCTCGGGGAGAGAGCGGGCCCGCTCGTCGGGAATGGCGTCTGGAGAGGCGTCCGGGCCTACGTCACGCGACGTAGGCGTCTTCCAACGTAACCAACGGCGCCAGACGAATCTGTGCTGCCGTTAGGCTCCGCTGTTGACTCGGCCGCATTCCCTACGCTCGTCTTCCGCTCTTCGCGCGCCCTGCGCGCCCCCAGGCGGCTTCCCGAGATCAGGTTCGAAGGGTTGGTGGGCTTGACCCCGCCTCTCAGCTACTCGCTCCCCTAGCGTGCCGGTCGCGTGTCATCGCGATGCACGCGCATGATAACACAGCCCCTCGCGACGACTTTAGGCGGCGAGTCACGATGGACTCACATGCCGCACGTATCTACATTTGGCGATCAGGTTTCATCGACTAACGGGACGCCCACGTGTCCCGCCGCGCTCCGCAGGGACTCATCGAGCGTCGCAAGTGCCAGACCTTCGCGCATCGCCAACTCGAGGTAGGCCGCATCGTACGCGGACAGGAGGTGTTCTCGACCGAGCGCCAGCACGGGCCCGAAGGCTCGCGGCGAATTCTGGGTATCGATGCTGATCGGCAAGGCCTGGAGGACCTGCAGGAAGCGAGTGGCGTCAGCCTGCGTGAGCCGATGGGCCCGCTCGCCGGAGAGCAAGACGTTTGCGACCTCGAGGGGCCAGATCGCCGGGACCAGCGCTTCTGTTTGCCACAAGCGGTCGAACACGGATTCCGTATACGCGGTCGCCTCGTCCTGGAAGCACCATGCCATCGTGACGGAACCGTCCAACACGAAGGTCACTTGGCCCGCCCCTCCTCGATCATTTCACGAATCGTCACCCCGGGGCCGAGATCGATGTTGTGATCTTTGCGGTACGCGCGCCACTCCTCAATAGTTGCCTTGGGGTCGAGTCGGGGCGATTGGGCTGCCGGGGCGAGTGTCGCCACTGGGACCCCGTGTTTCGTGATCGTGATCGTCTCACCCTTGGCGACCTCCTCCAGCAAGCGAGCGAGATGAGTCTTGGCCTCGTACGCGCCGACTGTCTTCACTTAGCCTCCCATTTAGACTGGTCTCCCACTAGTCTAGTCGCTCCGCTCGATGACAGCCACGAGGCCAGGCGCCCGGTGAGTTCTTCAGTGCATCAGACTCGAAACATGGCTATAACCCCGCTATAACCAACAGAACTACCCGCGCGCAACCTCGGGAGGCTCCGCTATGCGTGCGCCGAGTCGCGATCGTTATTGGCCATGCGGTCCCTTGGGGCCCGCCGGGTGCGCTCGTGACTGACGAGCTGAGCTCTGCGCTAAATGCCGCCATTGCCGCGGCGCGTGAAGCCGGCGCCCTGATCCGGAGCGAGTTCCACCGCCCGGGTGGGCCGCGCGGCTACGGAGGCCACGCGGAGGTCGACGAGGAAGCCGAGCGCTTGATCCGGGCTCGCCTCGAGCAGGCCTTCCCGGAGTGGGGATATCGCGGCGAGGAGACGGGCAGCGCGCGCGTAGACCCGTCGCCACGCTATCTCTGGCTCGTCGATCCCAACGATGGGACGGTGGCGTTCCTGCAAGGGGTCCGCGGCAGCTCGGTCTCGATCGCCTTACTGCGCGATCGGCAGCCCGTCCTCGGTGTCGTCTTCGCACCATTGGCGCCTGACGACGATGGTGACCTCCTCGTCTGGGCGGAGGGGCAGGGCCCCGCCACCCGCAACGGAGTTCCGATCGTGCGCCCGGTATGGCCAAGCCGCTTATCCGAATCCGATGTGATCATCGTCTCTTACGACATGGACCGCGACGCGGCGATCAACTCGCGGGTCGTGACCCCCGCGCGCTATCGTGCGCTCAACAGCATCGCGTACCGCCTGGCGCTGGCCGCGGCTGGCGATGCGACCCTGGCAACGTCGCTGAAGGGCGCAGGCGATTGGGACTACGCGGGCGGCCAGGCGCTGCTCCGGGGCGTGGGTGCCGACCTCTACGGCCATGACGGCGGTGTCATCGCCTATTCCGGCCGGGGCGAGAGTCACTCGCGCGCGTGCTACGGTGGAGCCCCCGCCGTCATACCGGATGTGATCCGCCGGCCGTGGGAACAGGTCTATACGCGCTCGCCGTACGGGCACGAGCGGCATCCCAATGACGGGACCGACGTCAGATTTCGGCGCGCGCGCCTGCGCCGCGGTGAGGCCGTATCGGACGCCGGCCTGCTGCAGCGAGCGCAGGGCTGTCTGCTCGGGCAGCTTGCAGGCGATGCGCTCGGCAGCCTCGTCGAGTTTGAATCGCCGAGCTCGATCCGCGCTCGCTTCCCGGCCGGGGTGCGGGAGCTGACGGGTGGTGGACCGCACGGGACGATCGCAGGCCAGCCGACCGACGACTCGGAGCTCGCATTGATCCTCGCGCGGAGTATCGTGGCGGCCGGTCGGTATGACCCAGAGCAGGCCGCGGCTGCGTATGGGTACTGGTTCCGCTCCCACCCGTTCGACGTGGGGAACACGACCCGACGAGCGCTCGCTCCTACCCTGGCCCAATCGCGGACCGAATACCCGGCAGAGGCGATCGCTGCCGCCGCGGACCCGCGAAGCGAGGCAAATGGTTCGCTGATGCGGATCAGTCCGCTCGCTATTCTGGGCGCTAGCTTCGAGCCCGATACGCTCGCGGAGCTGGCGCGTGAGGACAGCCGACTGACGCATCCGAACCTGGTGTCCCAGGAGGCCTGCGCTGTCTACGTTGTGGCGGTTGCTCATGCGGTCGCGAGCGGCGATCCGCCAGCATCCGCATACCGACATGCCGTGGATTGGGCCCAGCGATCGTGTCGCGAGCCGAGCGTGCTGGAAGCATTGGTTGCTGCCGAGCGCGAGCCCCCCGCCGATTTCATGCGTCATCAGGGTTGGGTGCTCGTTGCCCTCCAGAACGCCTTCTACCAGCTCTTGCACGCACCGGACGCGGCGGAAGGGATCGTCGCCACCGCTATGGAGGGCGGGGATACCGACACGAACGCGGCGATTGCCGGCGCGTTGCTTGGCGCCGTGCACGGTCGGGAATCGCTGCCGCAATCCTGGCGCAGCCTCATCCTCTCGTGCCGGCCCGTTCACGGCACGCCGGGGGTTCTGCAGCCGCGGCCCTCGGCGTTCTGGCCCACCGATGCGCTGGAGCTGGCCGAGCGGTTGCTGCTGGCCGGTCTCGCCTAAGCGACGGGCTCAGGCCTCGAGCTGGCGCATCTGCGGCATCCAGAAGCCGACGACGATCGCCAGCAGGAGGATGCCTGTGCCCATAACCGCAAGGGTGATCGGCGCCCCGAAGAAGTGCGTGCTGGTTCCTGCGATAAGGGCGCCGATCGGCGACAGGCCGTGGTCCAGCATATAGATGCTGAGAACGCGGCCCCGTAGCTCGTCCGGCACGATGACTTGCAGGATCGTGTTGGTCATCGAGGCATAGAAGATATGGGCGCCACCCACTCCCACGAGTGCGAGCAGCGAGAGCGGCAACGATTCCGCACGTGAAAACGCGACGATGAAGATACCCAGCAACGCAAGCGAAACGAGCAGGAGTCGGCCCTTGTGCCGCACCCGCGACGAGATGGTTGCCAGGAATAGCGCCGATAGAACCGCGCCAACGCCCGGCGCGGCCATCATCAGTCCGAGCGCGTCGGGCCCAAGCTTGAGTACGTCCTTCTGGAATACCGGCATCAACGCCTGGTACGTCGCCAGAATGTTCGGGATCAGCGACGCTACCATGAGCGCAAGGACCACTGGCGTCGACCAGACGTAGTGCAGCCCCTCGCGCAGGTTGGCGAAAACCGATGCGTGCCGCGCACCGGCCCCGGGGGCAAATGACGTGTGGATGCAGGAGATCGTGAGCAGGACACAGGCGTAGGCGGTTGCCTGGACGAAGAAGTTCCCGCCAGGGCCAAACGAGGCGATGAGGATCCCGCCGAGCGCGGGGCCCGCCACCTTCGTCATGTTGAAGCCCAGCGAGTTCAGCGCGATTGCGTTGACCAGGTGGCTGCGAGGGACGACACTTGGCACCAGGGTCTGGCGAACGGGCTGGTTGAAGGACCAAGCGGTCGCCGTGATGAGCGAGAAGACGAAGAGGTGCCAGACTTCCAGGTAGCCCGATGCCACCAGAATGCCCATGAGAAAGGCGGTTGACATCAGCACGACCTGAATGCCGAGCAGCAGCTTCTGGCGGTCCATGCGATCCGCTGCCACGCCAGCGACCGGGCCGGTGATCAGGAACGGCAGCGCCCGAAGCCCATTCAACGCACCGAGGAGCACGGCTGAGCCGGTGAGGTCGTACAGTAGCCAGCCGAGCGTGACCTGCTGGATCCACTGGCCGGCGCTCATGAACATGGTGCCAAACCAGAGGAATCGGAAGTCGCGGAACCGCAGTGACGAGAACGTGTCGGAGCCGAGGCGCGGGTGGCTTGTTCCCTGAGCCGGGGCGGGCGGGGTGGTGGGAGCTGGGACCGCCGCGCGGCTCGCTAAGCTGGCCGCGGGCACACGCGCGGAGTCATCCAAGAGGTTGTCCTCGGTGCGAGACTGTGGGGGAGGGGGCGGACGAGGCGGGCCATGACCGTGGCTTGCCCCAGGTACGATGTGGCCACATGGTAGCAGACCCCCGGGCGGTCGCTTCGCACAGGATCCGTGAGTCCGATGTGTGCAGACCCCGGGACGGAGGTGGCGACGCTGAACGGGTACGACCCGGACGAAGCCGCCGAGCGCCTCTACGGCGCGGTGGCCGAAGACGAAGGCCTGCGCGGCGAGCTAGACGATTCGGGATACGCGCCCCTGGTGGCCTGGGCCGCTGAACGGGCCGACGCGCTGGCCGCGGAAGCGAGCTACGACGTCGATGTCCTTGCCAAGTGGCTGCACGACGCCGTAGCCTGCCTGGTCGCCGCGAGCCAGAGCGGCGACCCCGAGCGGTTGACGGCGATCGCCAGCGACATCATTCCTGCGCCGGATCTCGAGCGGCTCAAGGCGGGGCTCTCCGGCGCGTCAAACGATCTCGCCAACGATTCCCCCGGCGATCCCAATCAGCGAGCCGCCAGGTTGGCAGCGGTGTTGTCTGGCTCCGGCGGTGCGCCGGGCACCGGGCTCGCTGGCGAGCAAACGCCTCCGACGCAGCCGACCGCATGAACCGGCGCTGGCTCGCAATCGGAACGTACCTTCTCCTCGCTATCGCCGTCACGGCAATTTTGCTCGCTCGGTCTGGCCCCAAGCCCGACCGTGCCGGACGCGCACCGCGTGCGGCGGATCCGTCGTCGGTCGTTGTCGGGACCGCGCGGGCGCCAGCCACGACAGGTGCCTGGTACGAGGTTGCGTTCACGTCGCCTGCGATTCCGGACCGTCCATCTGAGCGCAGTGGGGGAATCGAAGATCGCCTTATCGCGCTGATGGACCGGGCTCAGCGAACCATGGATGTGTGCGTGTACGAATTCGACCTTGAAGACGTCGCGGACGCCATGGTGCGCGCGGCCCGCCGCGGAGTTCGCGTCCGATTCGTCACGGACACCGACACCGTCGAGAACAAGAACCCGCGCGATCAAGCACTGATGGCGAAGCTGCGCGAGGCCAACATCCCGGTTGTCCCGGATAACCGCCGCCCCATCATGCACAACAAGTTCACCGTGGTCGACGGCGAGTGGATAGAGCTGGGATCGTGGAACTACACGATCAACGATACGTATCGGAACAACAACAACCAGGTGATCATCCAGTCGAGCGAGCTGGCCGCCAACTACGCCGCGGAGTTCGAGAAGATGTTCTCCGCGAAGCAATTTGGTCCGGCCAAGCCGGCGGGCGTGCCAAGTCCGGTGCTGACGATCGCGGGCGCGCGCGTCGAGAACTATTTCTCCCCGGAGGACCGGCCTGCCGCCCACGTCATCCGCTGGGTCAACACGGCTCGCCAGCGCATCCACTTCCTGGCCTTCTCGTTCACGCACGACGGCATCGGTGACGCCATGCTGGAGCGGGCGCGTTCAGGCGTCCAGGTCGCCGGGGTCTTTGAAGCGGCCGGGTCGGATACCCGCTTCTCGGAATACGGCCGCTTGAAGACGGCCGGGCTCGACGTGCTGCTGGACGGCAACCCGCGAAACATGCACCACAAGGTGATCATCATCGACGATCGGATCACGATCTTCGGCTCATTCAACTTTTCGTCGAACGCGGACCGCGAGAACGACGAGAACCTGCTGATCGTCGACGATCCCGGGCTGGCGGCCGCGTTTGAGGCCGAATACCAGCGGCTCCGGACGGTCGCGGCCAACCCACCGGGCCGACGCTGATCGAGCGCTGCCCGAGGTGAGCGGCCCGCGAGAAGCAAAATGTTAAAACTCGATGTCAGGCACAAAAAGTGAGGTCGACGCGTGAAGCTTTACGAATACCAGGCGAAAGAGATCTTCGCCCGCAATGGCATCCCGACGCCTCAGGGAGAGGTAGCCTCCGACCCTGATGCTGTGCGGGGCATTGCCGAGCGGCTGGGCCGGTCGGTGGTCAAGGCCCAGGTCCACATCGGCGGGCGCGGCAAGGCCGGCGGCATCAAGCTCGCCAACACGCCGGATGAGGCGAAGGGGTACGCGGAGGGAATGCTCGGTAACACACTCCGCGGCTTCATGGTCAACCGCGTGCTGATCGAGCAGGCGGTCGACATCGCAAAGGAGTACTACCTCGCGATCACGATCGATCGCACCAGCAAACGGCCCGTGATGATGTTGAGCGCGATGGGCGGCATTGACATCGAAGAGGTCGCCGCGCAGCATCCGGACAAGATCGCTCGGCTCATTGTCGACCCGAGCTACGGCCCCTTTGATTTCCAGATTCGCGACCTGATCGTCGAGGCGGAGCTCGATCCTAAGTCAGCGCGCGCGGTCGGCGCAGTCGCAAAGAAGCTGTGGGACGTCATGAAGTCGACCGATGCCTCGCTGATCGAGGTCAACCCGCTCGTCGTAACTGGCGAGGGAGCCGTGATCGCGGCGGATGGCAAGTTCGAGGTTGATGAGAACGCCCTCTTCCGCCAGAAGGAACTCGCCCAGTACCGCGAAGAGTCCGAGGAAGATCCCTTCGAGGCCGAGGCGCACCGCCGCGGCGCGACGTACGTCCACCTCGACGGCGACATCGGGATCATCGGCAACGGCGCGGGCCTGGTCATGACGACGCTCGATCTCGTGACTCGCGCGGGGAAGAAGTACGAGCCGCCCTCGGCGCCCGCGAATTTCCTGGACATTGGCGGCGGCGCGCGCGCCGAGAGTGTGGCCGAGGCGATCGAGATCGTCCTGCTCGACCCTAAAGTGAAGGGCATTCTCTTCAACATCTTCGGTGGCATCACCCGGGGCGACGAGGTCGCCAAGGGGATCCTCGATGGCACCAAGAATATGGACATCCGGGTCCCGATCGTCGTCCGGATGGAGGGCACCCGAGCCGAAGAGGGCCGCAAGCTACTGGAAGGCACAAAGCTCACTCCCGCGGCGGGTCCGATCGAAGCGGCTGAGAAAATCATCGAGCTGGCGCGTGGGAAGACCCCAACCGCGTCGGTGGGGGCGTAACGCATGGGAATCCTCGTCGGACCGGACACCCGGGTGGTGGTCCAGGGCGCCACCGGTCGCGAAGGCACCTTTCACACCGAGCAGATGGTGGAGTACGGCACGCCGGTTGTGGCCGGCGTGACGCCCGGCCGCGCTGGCAGCGAGGTTGCAGGCGTCCCGGTCTTCGATTCCGTGCACGAAGCGGTGAAGCAGCGCGGCGCCAACACGTCGATCATTTTCGTTCCGCCGCCCTTCGCGGGCGACGCGATCTGTGAGGCGACCGACGCGGGCGTCAAGCTGGTGATCTGCATCACGGAGGGTCTTCCGACCCTCGACGCGATGATGGCGATTCGCTTTGTCGAGGAGCGCGGAGCGCGACTGATCGGGCCGAACTGCCCGGGCGCGATGACGCCCGGCTCCGCCAAGGTCGGCATCATGCCGGCGGAGATCTTCCGCTCCGGGACGGTGGGCGTCATCTCGCGTAGTGGGACGCTGACCTATGAGGTTGTCAACCTTCTCACCAATAACGGGCTTGGCGTGTCAACGTGCGTCGGCATCGGCGGCGATCCGCTCATTGGCACCACCTTCGTGGATGTGCTGGAGCTCTTCCGCAACGACGCCGGCACCGAAGCGATCGTGCTCATTGGCGAGATTGGCGGCTCCGACGAGGAGATGGCGGCGGAGCTGATCGGCGCCGGCTATCCCAAGCCCGTCGTTGCGTTCATCTCCGGTCGCTCGGCGCCGCCCGGCAAGCGGATGGGCCATGCGGGGGCCATTATTTCCGGCACGAGTGGCACGCCCCAGAGCAAGGTTTCGGCTTTTGAGAAGGCTGGTGTGCCGATTGGGGAGACGCTGGAAGACGTCGTCCAGTTGGTCAAGAAGGAGCTTGGGGCCCGGAGCACTCGATGACGCAGACGTCGGACTCGGCCTCTCGGGGTGCCAGCTCCGAGATGGCGAAGGCCTACGATCCGCGTGAGGTCGAGGCCCGGACCTACGATAGCTGGCTCGCCGGCGGCTACTTCCGTCCCAGCGATGACCCTGACAAGCCGACCTTCTGCATCATCATGCCCCCGCCGAACGTCACGGGGGAGCTGCACCTCGGGCACGGCCTGACGACGGCGATCGAGGACTTGCTGACCCGCTGGCATCGTATGCGGGGTGACGCCACTCTCTGGCTGCCCGGTCGCGACCATGCCGGCATCGCAGGCCAGCTCGTCGTCGAGCGGGAGCTTGCCGCGGAGGGCAAGACCCGCCACGACCTTGGTCGCGAGGCGTTCCTGGGGCGGATGTGGGAGTGGATGGAGCGCTACGGCGAAGCCATCGGCCTCCAGCATCGCCGCCTGGGCGTCTCGGTCGACTGGGAGCGCGAGCGCTTCACCATGGACCCAGGACCGTCCCGTGCTGTGCGCACGGCGTTTGTGCGCCTCTTCGAAAAGGGGCTGATCTACCGCGGAGCCCGTATCACGAACTGGTGTCCTCGCTGCGCCACTGCGCTCTCGGACCTCGAGGTGGTCCACGAGGAAGAGCCCGGTACGTTGACCTACGTGCGCTACCCGATCGTCCCGATGGATGGTGAGACCGAGGAGTGCTGGATCGAGATCGCGACGACTCGCCCAGAGACCATCCTGGCCGACACCGGCATCGCCGTGCATCCCGAGGACGCCCGCTACACGGATCTGGTAGGGCGCACCGCCCTCGTGCCTTCTGTGAACCGTCCAATCGCGATCGTCGCGGATGAGGTCGTCGATCCGGCGTTCGGGACGGGCGCGGTGAAAGTGACGCCGGGCCACGATCCGACCGACTTCGAGATCGGCTCGCGGCACAGCCTACCGGCGATCCTCGTGATGGGCCTCGACGGCCGTATGAACGAGAACGCCGGTCGCTACCATGGCATGCTCGTGGCCGATGCCCGCAAGGCGTTCGTCGAAGAGCTCCAGTCGCTCGGCCAGTTCGTCAAGCAGGATGCGCATCCGCACCAGGTGGGCCACTGCGATCGCTGCAAGTCGATCGTCGAGCCGATCGTCACGGAGCAGTGGTACGTACGCATCGCGCCGCTCGCCGAGCGGGCGCTCCAGGTCGTCCGCGATGGGGAGATCCGCATCATCCCCGATCGCTTTCAGAAGAATTACGCCAACTGGATGGAGAACATCCGCGATTGGTGCATCTCGCGCCAGCTCTGGTGGGGTCACCGCATTCCGGTCTGGACCTGCGGGAACGGCCACGTTTTTGCCGCGGTCGACGATCCTCACGCCTGCCCGACCTGCCAGTCGACCGAGCTCCAGCAAGACCCGGATGTGCTCGACACCTGGTTCTCGTCGGGCCTCTGGCCGATCTCGACGCTCGGCTGGCCGGAGGACACGGCGGACCTGCGGCGCTTCTACCCGACCTCGGTCATGGAGACGGGCTACGACATCCTGTTCTTCTGGGTCGCTCGCATGATCATGATGGGTCTGGAGATGACGGGCGACGTGCCGTTCCGAACCGTGTACCTCCACGGGCTGATCCGAGTCGGCCGCGAAAAGATGAGCAAGGTCAAGGGCAACGTGCTGAACCCGCTCGAGCTCATCGATACCTACGGCACCGACGCGCTGCGCATCTCGCTCGTCAGCGGCACGACGCCGGGCCTCGACACCGAGGTCAACCCCGGTAAGCTCGAAGAGAATCGCAACTTCGTCAACAAACTCTGGAACGCCGGCCGCTTCGTCGTGTCAACCATGGATCCCGACGAGTTCCGCCCCCCCGCCCGCGACCTCGCGGCGCCCCTCCTCCCCGCCCCCGGCGCGGAGTCTGAGGCCGACCGCTGGATCGTGAGCCGGGCCAACGAAGTCACGGAGCACGCGACTCGACTGCTCGAGGACTTTCAGCTCGGGGAGGCCGTTCGGACCATCCGGGACTTCCTGTGGGGCGAGTTCTGCGACTGGTACCTCGAGATCGCCAAGATCGAGCTGCGCAACGCAACGAGTCAGGAGGAGCGCGACGCCGTCCGAACCAACCTGCTCTGGGTCTTCGAGCACACGCTTCGGCTGCTCCACCCCATGATGCCCTTCGTGACCGAGGAGCTCTGGCAGCAGGTTGCCCGTGGCCGAATGGTGGGCGGGAGCTTGCCCGCATCGATCATGATTGCCCCGTGGCCGTCGGGCGCGGGTCAGCGCGACCTCGAGGCCGAGGCGCGCATGGACAGCGTCTTCGAGTTGGTGCGGGGTGCACGTAACGCGCGCGCCGAGTACAAGGTCGATGCGGGCCGCTGGGTGCCGGCGACGATCGGTAGCTCCGACGCGGAGTTCTACCGTCGGGTCGCGCCACTGATCGGCGAGCTTCCCGCGACGCGTCTCAGGCCGGTCGATGTAATGGACGCGACGGCTGCGCCGCCCGAGCAGGCGGTGACGATCGTGGCGAGTGGCGCGACGCTCTATCTCCCGCTCACTGGCCTCATGGATGTGGCGACCGAGCGGACGCGCCTCGAGAAGGAACGCGGCGAGGTGATGGGCGAGATCGAGCGGGCGCAGGCGCTCCTCGCCAAGCCAGGATTCGTCGAGAAGGCGCCCGAGCAAGTCGTAAACCGCGAGCGCGAAAAGATCTCCGCGCTCGAGGAGCGCCTCGCCACACTGGACGAGCGTCTTGGTACCCTCGGTTGACGTATGACGCGCCGTACCGCAACGCAACGTTGACGCTTTGCCACGGGCGACGTAACCGACTCCCCGCATAGTGCTCTTGGTCGCCGCGAGAGCGCGGTGAAACGGCAACCAAGAAATCATAGACGGGAGCGAGCAACAAATGGCCGGTCACCTCACTCCACTGATCGATCTCACGTCCACGCGCGAGCGCCTCGAGGCCGAGCGCATTCGACTCTTTGACGAGGCCGCTGAGCTCTCCGGGCGACAGCAGCACCTTGCAGAGATCCGCGTCCACTCAGGCTCTGGCGACGATGGCGCGGGCAGCGATGCCGGCGATGCTTCAGCCGAAATCTTCGAGATCGAGCTCGCAGGGTGGCTGGGTGAGAACGTGCGAGCGCACCTCGAGGACGTCACCGCCGCCATCGTCCGCATGGATGCGGGCACGTACGGGCAGTGCGAGAAGTGCAAGCAGCCGATCAACATCGACCGCCTGGAGGCGCTACCCTGGGCGCGGCGCTGTCTGGATTGCCAGCGCCAGGCTGAGATGCGCCGCGGTCGCACGCTGGTCCGCGCCGCCTAGGTCCGGCGCGTATCGCCCTCGAGCGACGCATCACAGGGACGGTTCATTAGGGGCCCCCCTCGTTGCGAGACGAGGCAGGGGCCCCATTCTTGTGTCCGGCACCCGGAAGCTCTTGTCGGTCTGTGATCGGGCTCGACCGCGCCGGTGTTTATACTTCCAGCGATTCCTGGCCCCGGCTGGAGGTGTGCATGATCCCGCTCATTTCGAAAGATCTCTGGGGATGGATCGAGGAGAACCGGCAGGCGTTTGAGCCCCCCGTCGGGAACAAGGTGATCTGGGAAGACTCGCAATACACGGCAATGGTCGTCAAGGGTCCCAATGCGCGTCGTGATTTCCACATCGACCCATCAGACGAAATCTTTTATCAGCTTCGCGGAGACATCGTCGTCGAGCATCTTGACCCGGCTGGCGCACGGCAGAACACCATCGTCGGTCAAGGCGAGATCTACCTCGTACCCGCGAATGTGCCCCACTCGCCGCACCGACCGGCCGATAGTTGGGGGCTCGTCATCGAGATCAAGCGCCGACCAGACCAGACCGAATCGCTTGTCTGGCTATGTGAGCGGTGCGATGCACGTCTTCACGAGGTAACGATGGTTGTCGCGGACATCGAAAAGGAGCTCAAGCGCGTGATCGAGGACTTCGATGCGAGCGAAGAGCTGCGAACCTGTCAGGCTTGTGGCCATGTCCAGCCCGCTCGGATCGCTCCGACTGCGGCACCGCGAGCCCGCACCGGCGCGTCGGTTGGCTGAGGCGGGTTCAGTCGGCGCGTTGGAGCAGCTCCCTCCCCCGGAAGCCGCGGGAGCAGTCATCTCTCCCCCGTCGCGACCTGACCTCCACCGTTCAGCGAGTCATCCCGCGCCCATTGCCCGATGGACCGCGCTGGAGCCGTATCGAGTCGTGGTCCCTGCCTCCTTCATTGCCCTCTGGGTGGGGTTCTCTTTGCTGCCCGATGCCGAGCCGACGTTTCGTGGGCCCATGGCGCTGGCGCTCGCGGCACTGGTCGGGGCCGGCGCACAGCTCTGCGCTCGGGTACCCGGCCGGGCGATCGCTGGTCGGGTGGCGAAGGGCACGACGTGGATCGTCCCGACAGGTGCAACGATTGTCATCGTCATCTTGCTCACCAGTCTTGGCCCGCGCCTTGCGGCCACGACGCCGTTCCTGGCTGCCGCCGTCGTCGCTGCGGTGTGCCTCCAGGCGATAGAGACGACGTCCATAAATCCGGCGCTGAGCTGGACGCGCCCGCTGAACACCGGGCTCGCCTTCGCGGTTGCGTTTGCGGTGTTTACCTTCGTGACTGGCTTGGACGCGGTGGCGGTGGCTGGTGTCTATGGGCTCGTGGCTGCGCTCGTGTCGCTCGTCGTGCTCCGGGGATGCCGGGCCAATGCCAAACAGCTCGCGGCCTACGTCGGTGTGACGGCGCTGCTGCTCGTCGAGCTGGGCCTCATGCTGCACGACGCTCGCCCGCCTTTTCTCGCCGCCGGGATCCCGCTCCTGGGGCTGTACGCGGTAACCACGACTGCGCAGGCGGCGCTGGATCGGGCGCCACGCCGCGCCTATTTCGAAGTTGCCCTGGTCACGGGGCTGGCGCTCGTTTTCGCGCTGTTCGCTCTGAACCGCAGGTAACTCCGAATACGGGACGTGCCGGTGGCCCGCCGCGGGGTGGGTGGTAGAATTTGCGCAACCCTGAAGGAGAGATGCACGTATGGCGCTGATGGAATCAGAAGACCGCGCCCGCATTCAGCGCGTGAAGGCGGAACAAGCGGTCAACCTGGCGATGCAGAGTCGCTGGGCGGAAGCCGTTGAGCTGAATCGGCAAATCATCGAGGCCTCGCCAAAGGACATCGAGGCTCACAATCGCCTGGGTAAAGCGCTGATCGAGACGGGCAAGTACGATGATGCGCGCGAGGCCTACAACCATACGCTTCGGATCGATGCGACTAACACGATCGCGCAGAAGAATATTCAGCGGCTCGACAAGCTCATGGAAGACGAGATTGTTGACTCGCCGACGCCGCGGGTTGACCCGAGTCTCTTCATCGAGGAGGCAGGTCGTGCCACGACAACGTCACTGGTTGAGCTTGCGTCGGGTGATGTGCTCGCAAAGCTAAACCCTGGCGACCCGGTTAGCCTTGACGTTCAAGGCAACGTGGTCCTCGTCGTGACTTCGACCGGGGAGACCGCTGGCAAGATCGAACCGAAGCTCCGCCACCGGCTGGTCCGGCTCTACGGCATGGGAAACACCTACTCGGCCTTCGTTACGGCCGTGGACGAGCAAGCGCTCCGCATTATCATCCATGAGACCCACCGTGAGCCGTCCATGGGGAATCGCCCGTCGTTTCCGATCGCGCGTGAGTCGTACCGAGGCTATGTCCGCGATTCGCTCCTCCGCTATGACCTGGACGAGGACGAAGACGAGGATGAAGAGGCCGATGAGACAGAGCATGAGGCGGACGCGGAGCTCGTTGCGAGCGACGTGCCGATCGATGACCTCCCCGAGATTCCAGCGACCGACGAGGAAGACGAAGAGTAGACCCGCACCCTCCTGACATCGCGTAGAAATCACGAGGCCGGGGGAAATCCCCGGCCTCGTCGATTCTCGCTGGAACTTGTGATCAGGTAGGAACTGCGCCCGACAACCCCTCGATCCCGATGGGGTCCCAATCCTTGCGAATCTGCCGACTGATCTGCCGGAAATCCTCTCGCAGCTCGCTGGGATGTGCGCGCCCAACGTACCAGTATCCGTTGTAGATCTTGTAGATCGTCAGGTCCGGATACAGGACGAAGTCGCAGGGCAGCAGCGGTCGCCGCTCTGGCGCGGTCGGGTCGTGAAGGCCAAGCTCCTCCTGGGCGTGATGCTCGGCATCGGACAGGATGGGGAAGACTGCTCCCAGCCCTGCCCGGAGTGCCGCGTTCTGCTCCGGTGGATCCACGCTGATCGCGACGACCTTACAGTAGGAAACGGCCAGCTCTTTCTCGAACTCGGTCAAGAGGCGCAACTGCACCACACATTTGCCTCAGTACCAGCCTCGGTAGAAGACGACGGCGAGAGGGTCCCTTCCCCTGGTGATCTCCGAGAGGCGAACGATATTTCCGCCGCTATCGGGGAGCGCGAGGTCCGGGAACTTGCCGCCTGGGACGAGATCGGCGTTCATGCTGCCCTCCTCGGGCTTTGTAGCCCGGCATTCGAATCTGGGAGCGGTCGACGGGATTCGAACCCGCACTATCCAGCTTGGGAAGCTGGCGTGTTGCCGTTACACCACGACCGCCTGCGAACCCGTGATTATATGCTGGATCAGGGAAGAATCAGCCGCTGCCCGATGGTGAGCCGCGTGTCCGGCAGGTTGTTGATCGCTCGCAGAGCGTCCGCGTTGGTGTTGTACCGCGCTGCGATCGAGGACAGCGTGTCACCCGATGCCACGCTGTAGCTCGGTTCGATCGGCTTCGACGTGAATCGCGGAGGGTGGGGCGCGGCGGGCTGCGGCGGCAGAACCTCAACTCCCGCGGGGGGTGGGGCCGGGACCGCGCCGAGCGCCGTGTCCGACGTTGCTGGGACCCCGAGCGTAGCGGATTCCAGCGCTGCGCGAGGTTGGTTGACGATGCGGCCGACCACCGCGATCGCCACAATGAGAAGTACAACGATGCCGACGCCCGCGGCGGCTGGCATCCAGATCCGCGGCGGGGGCATGGCGATCCGGCGCTGACCCTTTATCGGGACGGCGCGTGAGCCTCGTCCTGCACGTCGCTCCGTCGGCCACTCAATGACGGCGTGGTCGGCGCGGGCGCTAGCCGGTGTGCGCAAAGGTTCGCGCCGGCCGGTCGCCCGCGGGCCAAGTCCGATCAGGTTGTCGCGCCCCAGGCCCGGCACGAGTCCGGACCACTGGCGCGCCTGTTCACGATTCTGTCTGCTCATACCCTGCCAAGTCGAATAAATTGCCCAGCATCCCGCTACCTGGCGCTGAGCTTCTTGATCTCTTCGAGTTTCTGGATGGCGTCCTCGAACCGACCGTCCGCCGCCAGCCGTGCAACCTCAGCGTTGAGTGTAACGATGCGCGCTTGCTGGCGCGCATAGGTCAGTCGGTCCGAGACCCCGCTGACGCCTGGTTCGAGCTCCACGAGCTGCTCCCAGAAGTTGACCGCGTCGATCCATCGCTCCTGGGTCATCGCCCGCTCGGCTTCCTCCCTGAGCAGGGTCACTTGCGCCGATTGGGTCATCACCTTGGGTTTGCTGTCCATGCGCTCCTCGAGGGACGCGAGAAGCGCCGCGGCGTCGCGGAACTGCGCATCCGCGTCGACGATCTCCTTGAGGATGTGGTGTGCCCAGCGTGTGTCGCCGCCTTTCAGCTTGCTCTGCGCGAGGGTGTAAAGGTTTTCGAGTCGGCGCTGCAGTCGCCGAGCGGTCTCTTGCTCGCCGAGGCGGGACTTCGTCTCGTCGAGTTTGGACCGCGCGAGCTGATCGTCCGGATCCATACGCAGGGCCTGCTGGAGAATCGCGACGGCCTCCATGAGGCGACCGGTCGTAATCGCGGCGTCCGCCTGCGAGACGAGCCCCTGCACCTGCATCTCCACGGAGGAGTCCGAACGGCCAAAGCGCAGCTCGTTGCTGGCGGAAGAAAGAATGGCGCTGACGTCTCGAAAGTTCGGGTCCTTCGCCAGGATCTGGGCCGCGGTGGTGACCACCGCGCGCCAGTCCCGGGCTCGCGTTAGTTCGAGGAGCTGCCGGTACATCTCTTCCAGGTCCCTGGGTTGCAGCTCGATTGACGATGACACCGCGATCGAGATGTCCGGGACCAACGACGGGGCCACCATCGTGGAGCTTGCGGGACGATCCATATTGTCGATGGCATTGGCGAGTGCATTCGAAAGGTCGGCGCCGGTCTGATAGCGGTCCTCCGGCGACTTCGCCAGAGCCCGCTGGACAATCCGGTCGATGACGTCGGGCACGCCCTGGTTGAAGGTCCGGGTAGAGGGAACCGGGAGCGTGGCGTGCATCGAGAGCGTCGCGACCGCGCTCTCGCCTTTGAAAGGCACGCGTCCTGCCAGCAGCTCGAACAGCACGATGCCGAGCGAGTACAGATCGCTACGGCCGTCCACTTCGTGGCCCAGTGCCTGTTCAGGCGACATGTACTGGGGCGTGCCGATCACGCCGCGCGTCAGGGAGCTGTCGTCATCCGCAAGTCGAACGATGCCGAAGTCCGACAGTACGATCCGGCTGTCCTCCGTATAGAGGATGTTGCCGGGCTTTACGTCGCGGTGGACCAATCCCTTGCCGTGCGCGTAGTCAAGTGCGGATCCGACCGCCTTTACGACGGCCAGCGCGTCCTGGTATGGCATTGGCTTCCCGCCGAGCCGAGCCTTCAGGGTGGAGCCGGAAATGTATTCCATGACCAGATACGCATGGCCATCCTGTTCGCCGTAGTCGTAGACGGCGACGATGTTAGTGTGCGTCAGTCGGGCGACTGCGACGGCCTCCCGCTTGAAGCGGCGGAGGGCCCGCTCGTCCCGAATAAATTCCGGATGGAGGACTTTGATCGCGACGTCTCGGTTTAGCTGGGGCTGCAGGGCACGGTACACCGTGGCGAAGCCGCCCCTTCCCAGTTCCTGGACAAGCTGGTACAGACCAAGTGTCTGCCCGATCACGCGGTGTCCATTCCCAGAGTTCGCTACACCCTGCGCAGGTTGCCGATTACGAAGACCCAGATCTGTACTCTGGAGAAAGAGCTTCGCCCCACCTCCAGGATACCTGCCTCTGGGAGGTTAGTATGTCCGAGCGGTTGAACGTGGTCAAGATTACGTCATGACGAGTGAGCATCGGTCGCGCGCGGAGCTCCCTCACAGGATTGGTCCCAACCGCTAGGCTCAGTAGTAGATACGGCGGCGGAGGTCGTCTGGTTTGAGAACCGTGATGCGCTGTCGGTCTATTTCGATAATGCCACGTGCGCGGTACGCCCGGAGATGCTTGTTTACGCTTTCGCGCGTGGCGCCGACCATAGTGGCCAGCTCTTGCTGGGTGATGCGAAGCCCGATCATCGTTCCGCCGGTGCCAGTCTGGCCGTATTCACCCGCCAGCTCCAGCAGCTTCTTTGCGAGGCGCCCTGGGACGTCCAGGAACACCGCGTCCTCCACGAACTCATCTGTCTCCCGCAGGCGCTGGCATAGGGTGTGTAGCAAGTCGATGGCCACGCGCGGGTTCGCCTCCACGAACGCGATGAACTCGTCCCGGTGCAGGACCATCGCTTCAGTAGGAAGCGTTGCCATGATTGTCGCGGAGCGCGGACGCCCATCGATGAGCGAAAGCTCACCGAAGAATTCACCCTCATCCAGGACGCCGAGGACGGCCTCCTCGCCGCCTTCCGACGGGAGGACGATCTTCACCTGGCCGCTGAGAATAATGTAGAGCGTCGCGCCCGGATCACCTTTGTGAAAGATGACCTCGCCCCGGCGAAATGACCGCCGGCGCGCTCGCGATTCGAGCTTTTCCGCGGCATCAGGATCGATGCCAGCGAACAACCGGATCCGTCCCAGGTAGGTCGCCGTCATCGTCACCCTCCGTCTAGCCTCGGTTACGTCCCCGTTTCGCCCCGGAATCGATCGTCTCGATTCCCGCGATCACCGCGTCCGCCATCGCCGCGGTCCCGATGCTCTTGCCGCCGCCGGCGATGTCCGGCGTGCGCAGACCCTCGTCGATCACGTCTTCGACGGCCTGCTCGACCAGCCTGGCCTCGTCCTCGAGTCCGAGCGAGTAGCGCAGCATGAGCGCCGAGCTCAATATCGCCGCGAGCGGATTTGCAACGCCCTTCCCGGCGATATCCGGCGCGGTGCCGTGGATCGGCTCGTATAGGCCCATCCGCCCGGAGCTGAGGCTCGCAGACGGCAACATGCCCATGGAGCCGCCGATTACCGCGGCTTCGTCGGTGAGGATATCCCCAAACGTGTTTTCCGTGACGATTACGTCGAAGTCCTGCGGCCGGGTCACGATCCGCATCGCCGCCGTATCGACGAGGATGTGCTCCACCTGGATGTCCGGATTCTCACCAGCCATGCGCGTCGCGACCTGGCGCCAGAGGCGACCGGTGGCCAGGACGTTGGCCTTATCCACAGAGGCCAGCTTCTTGCGTCGCCCGCGTGCAAGCTTGAAGCCCACCTGAAGGACGCGCTCGATCTCCGCCTCGGAGTAGGCGCAGGTGTCGACGGCGCGGCGCCCGCTGGGCGAATCCCAAACCTTTTTCGGCTTGCCGAAGTACAGGCCACCGGTGAGCTCACGCACGACGATGAAGTCCACTTGGCTCAGATCCGCCTTGAGTGGCGATGCGTCGGCCAGTCCCGGGAACACCTTGACCGGCCGGAGGTTGGCGAACGCTTTGAGACCCTTCCGGAGCGCCAGGAGGCCGTCCTCGGGCCGGGTTGGCGCCGTCGGATCGTCCCACTTGGGGCCGCCGACCGCGCCAAGGAGCACCGCGTCGCTCCCCTGGGCGCGGCGGAGACTATCTGCCTTCAGCGCGGTGCCGAACTCGTCGATCGAGTGGCCGCCGATCGGCTCGTAGCTGAACTCGAAGCGGCGACCGCGAAGCTCACCGACCTTCTGGAGCACGCGAACAGCCTGGTCGGTAACTTCCGGACCGATCCCATCACCGCCAAGAACCGTCAGGCGCGCCACCGCTGATTTGGCCATTAGTTGGCCACCGACGACTGGAATCCGTTGACGTAGGGGAGCCGGGCGGCGAGCTCGCGCACCTTGGGCATATTCGCGGCCAGCACCGCGGTCGAGTCCCAATGGCCTTCCGTCAGCGCCGAGCGGCTCGTCTCGTTGATCGAGATGGGAACCGTCAGGTCGCCTGCTCGGAGCGACTTCTGCTCCAGGTCGAGGCTGATCGCCGTCGTGGGCTCCTCCTCGACGATGTCCATGAGCCGTTGCATCTGAGCAGGCTTCACCGTTACGAGCGGTAGGCCAATGACGAGGCTGTTTCCCGCGAAGATCTCGGCAAATGACTCGCCCACGATCGCGTCGATGCCCCAGCGGTGCAGGGCTTGGGGAGCGTGCTCGCGCGACGACCCGCAGCCGAAGTTCGCGTTCACGAACAGGACCGAAGCGCCCTCGTGCCGAGCGTCGTTGAATGGGTGCGGTCGGGGATTTCCGTTCTGGTCGAACCGCTCGTCGATGAACGGGTACTCGCCCATGTGGTCGAAGGTGACCTCTTTCAGATAGCGGGCGGGAATGATCCGATCCGTGTCCAGATCGTTTCCGCGCACCGCGATACCGGTCCCCGAAACTTTCGTGATGCGGTTGCCTTGCATTACAGGAGCTCCCGAACGTCAGTGATGTGACCATTCACAGCGGCTGCGGCGACCATCGCGGGGCTCATCAAGATGGTGCGGCCCGTCGGGCTCCCCTGGCGGCCGATGAAGTTTCGATTCGATGAGGAGGCGCAGACTTCGCGTCCCTTGAGCTGATCTGGGTTCATGGCGAGACACATCGAACAGCCGGCCGCACGCCACTCGAAGCCTGCTTCTTCGAACACGCGATCGAGTCCCTCGGCTTCGGCCTGCCGCTTCACCTCGAAGGATCCAGGCACGACGATCGCCCGCACGTTCGGGTGGACGTGGCGACCCTTCGCCACCTGGGCGGCGGCCTGGAGGTCTGAGAGTCTCCCATTGGTACAGGAGCCGACGAACGCGACATCGATCGCGATATCGCGGACTGTCGAGCCCGGGATGAAGCCCGTGTGCTCGTACGCGCGCTTCGCGGTTACCGGATCTGAGGTTTCCTCAGGGGTCGGTAGTCGACCGGAAACCGCGACGGCCTGGCCGGGATTGATGCCCCAGGTGACGGTCGGCTCGATCTCAGCCGCTGTGAGCTCGACGACATCGTCGTAGACCGCGTCAGCGCCCGAGGCGACGGAGCGCCAGTAGATCACAGCTCGATCGAAGGCCTCGCCCTGGGGCGCGAATGGCTTGCCGCGCAGGTACGCGAACGTCGTGTCATCCGGATTGACGTAACCCGCCAGGGCGCCGCCTTCGATGCTCATATTGCAGACAGTCAGGCGCTCGTCCATCGTCATCGCATCGAGGACGCTGCCGCCGTACTCGTACGCATAGCCCCGGCCGCCGCCAACCCCGAGCCTGTGGATGATGTTCAGGATCACGTCCTTGGCGAATACGCCCGCGCCGAGCCTGCCGTTGACGTTGATCCGCCGAACCTTGAGCTTGTCGAGGGCGAGCGTCTGGGTGGCGAGCACGTCCTTGATCTGCGTCGTGCCAATCGCCATCGCAAGGGCGCCGAACGCGCCGTGGGTCGCCGTGTGGCTGTCGCCGCAGACGAGGGTGATCCCTGGCTGGGTGAGGCCGAGCTGCGGGCCAATGACGTGGACGATGCCCTGACGCTCGCTGTCGAGGCCGTAGAAGGGGATGCCATACTGCTTCGCGGCATCCTCGATGACCTGCATCATCTCCTCGGCTTGCGGGTCGAGGAACGGCCGCGATCGGACGTCCGTTGGGACGATGTGGTCCGCGGTCGCAAACGTCCGCTCCGGGAACGCGACCTTCAGGCCCTGCTCGCGCATCATGGCGAACGCCTGGGGACTCGTCACTTCATGGATGAAGTGCAGCCCAACGAAAATCTGGGTCTGCCCAGTCGGCAGGATATCGACGGTGTGTGACTCCCACACCTTGTCATAGAGCGTGTTCTTACTCACGTGGCTCCCTTCGGTCGTGCTGGTTGTTTTTTCGGTGGAGCGTGTCAGGCTTCATGAGTTTCCCTCTCCCCCACTGGGGGAGAGGGTTAGGGTGAGGGTGAGGGGGACGTAGCCTCCAGCACCCGCTCCAGGACACTATCGGTCATCGTAAGCACCTCGTTGTTCCAGAACCGCAGCACCCTGTAACCACGGCTGACAAGATACGCCGTGCGTTCGTCGTCTTTTTCAGCCTGTTCACCATGGTGACCGCCGTCGATTTCCAGAATTAGGTGAAGCTTGGTACAACAGAAGTCGGTTACGTATGGGCCCACAGGGTGCTGGCGACGGAACTTCGCTCCATGTAGCTGTCGGCTGCGCAGAGCCTGCCAGAGCTTCTGCTCCGCATCTGTTTGTGTGTGACGCAGGCGGCGCGCTAGCTGAGTGGGCACTGCCCCCTCACCCTAACCCTCTCCCCCGATGGGGGAGAGGGAACAAGCGAGAACAACCGCCGCTCCTCGACCCGGTGTCGGATAAGGTTTCAACGCATACCTCCCCTAATTCCCAAACCCTACACGCCGACGCCGGTTTCCACCCGTTGGGGTGTTGCCTGGGGGGCGGAGGCGGCTTTGTTGAGGGCGTTGATGTAGGCCTTGGTGGAGGCCACGATGATGTCGGGGTCGGCGCCACGGCCGTGGAACGTGCGGCCCGCGGCTTCGATGCGGACGGACACTTCGCCCAGCGCGTCGATGCCCTCCGTCACGGAGTGCACCGAGTACTCGGCCAGCCGAATGGGCATGTCCACCATCTTGGAGATCGCCTTGTAGCTCGCGTCGACCGGGCCCGTGCCCGTCGCGACCTCGATGCGCTCGTCTCCGCCCGGTACCCGCATCGCAACCGTCGCGGTGGGGACCGCCGGGTAGCCACAGGACACCTGGAGCCGCACGACCTGGTAGAGATCGGGCGGCGCGACGATCTCGTCCGCCAGAATGGCCTCGAGATCCTTGCTGGTGATCTCCTTCTTCTTGTCCGCGATCTCCTTAAAACGGATGAAGGCCCGGTTCAGGTCTTCGTCGCCCAGGCTGTAGCCCATCTCCTGGAAGCGCGACTTCAAGCCAGCCCGGCCGGAGTGTTTCCCCATGACGAGGGTGCTGTCTGAGAGCCCTACATCATGGGCGTCCATGATTTCGTAGGTGGTTCGTTCCTTCAGCACGCCGTCCTGATGAATACCAGACTCGTGAGCGAACGCGTTCGCGCCGACGACGGCTTTGTTCGGTTGGACCAGGATGCCCGTCAGGTTTGACACAAGGCGACTCGACTTGTGGATCTGCGTCGTGTCGATGCCGGTCTCGACCTTGTAAACGTCGGCACGCGTTTTCACCGCCATCACGATCTCTTCGAGCGCCGTATTGCCGGCGCGCTCGCCGATGCCGTTGATCGTGCACTCGACCTGTCGCGCACCGTTCTGCACGCCGGCCAGCGAATTCGCGACCGACATGCCGAGGTCGTCGTGGCAATGGACCGAGATGATGGCGCGGTGTGCGTTCGGCACGTTTTCGCGGATCGAGCGGATCAGGTTGCCAAACTCATCTGGGGTCGCGAATCCGACCGTGTCCGGGATGTTGATCGTCGTCGCGCCCGCGTCGATCACCGCCTCGAGCATGCGGTAGAGGTAGCTCCACTCGGAGCGCGACGCGTCCATCGGGGAGAACTCCACGTCCGAGGTGTAGCTCTTCGCCCGCTTGACCATCGCGATTGCGTGGTCGAGGGCTTGCTCGCGGGTCATGCGGAACTGGTGCTTCAGGTGGATGTCCGACGTCGAGATAAACGTATGGATGCGGACGTTCTCACCGTCACGGAGTGATTCCCAGGCGACGTCGATATCCTCCGCCTTGCAGCGCGCCAGGCCGGCAATAACCGGTCCCTGCACGTCCATCGCGATGCGGCGGACCGCCGCGGCGTCGTCGGGCGAGGCGATGGGGAAGCCAGCCTCGATGATGTCGACCCCAAGCTCGGCAAGCTGCAGCGCGACCTCGAGCTTCTCATCGGAGGTCAACGATGCGCCTGGCGACTGCTCGCCATCACGGAGTGTCGTGTCGAAGATGTACAGGTGGTCCACCGCTCGCCTCCCCACGTTCGCTTGGTGGTGAGCAGGTGCGCCGCACCTGCTCACCACCTCGTTGCTTCTAGTGATCGCCCTTTTTCAGCCAGGTCATCATGCCGCGCAGCTCCGCACCGACCTTCTCGATCGGGTGCCTCGCCTCGATGTCGCGGCTCGCGAGGAAATTCGGCCGGCCGGCCTGGTTCTCGAGGATCCAGGTCCGCGCGAAGTTGCCCGTCTGGATCTCGTGCAGGATGTGCTTCATGCGCTCCTTCACGTGCTCGTCCACAACTTGAGGTCCGGCGTAGTAGTCGCCGAACTCCGCTGTATCTGAGATCGAGTAGCGCATGCGCGCGAGGCCGCCCTCGTAGATCAGGTCGATGATCAGCTTCAGCTCGTGGCAGCACTCGAAGTACGCCACCTCAGGCTGGTAACCGGCCTCGACCAGCGTCTCGAAGCCCGCCTTGATCAGCGCGGAGAGGCCGCCGCACAGCACAGCCTGCTCGCCGAAGTTGTCGGTCTCGGTCTCCTCGGCGAAGGTCGTCTCGAGCACGCCCGCCCGAGTCGCCCCGAGCGCCTTGCCATAAGCGAGTGCGTTCTCCTTGGCCTTGCCCGTCGCGTCCTGGTGGACGGCGATGAGCGCGGGCACGCCCGCGCCCTGGGTAAAGGTGCTGCGAACCAGGTGGCCCGGACCCTTCGGCGCGATCATCGAGACGTCGATCTCGGGCGGCGGCAGCACCTGTCGGTGATGAATGTTGAAGCCGTGCGCGAACATCAGCGTGTTGCCCGGCTTCAGCCCCGGCTTGATGCATTCCTCGTAGAGGTAGCGCTGGGTTGTGTCCGGCGCGAGGATCATGATCACGTCCGCCTGCGCGGCGGCCTGGTCGGACGGCAGGACTTTGAGGCCGTCCTTCTCCGCCACCTCGCGGGACTTGCTGCCCTCGTAGAGGCCCACAATGACGTTGCAGCCGCTATCGCGAAGGTTGAGCGCGTGGGCATGACCCTGGCTGCCGTAGCCGAGGATCGCGAACGTCTTCCCGTCCAGATACGAGATATCGGCGTCCGCGTCGTAGTAAATATTGACCACCTATGGACTCCTTTCGTCGTTCGGGGTTGGGGATTCGGGGTTGGAGGTCACGCCCACGCGGGCACTTCCCGCGGATTGACGGATTCCTTGGCAGAGCTGCCGCGCACCATTGCCACCACTCCTGTGCGCACGAGCTCCTTGATGCCGAAGCCACGAAGCAGACCGACGATCGAATCGATCTTCTCCGGGTCGCCCGTGACCTCGATCATCACCGAGCCGAATGCCACGTCCACGATCCTCGCGCGGTAGATGTCCACGAGCTGCATGATCTCGGCGCGCGTCGTCGGCTTGCTCGTCACTTTGATAAGCGCCAACTCGCGAACGACCGGCGCATCTTCTGAGACGTCGGAGACCTTTCGGACTTCGATCACCTTGTAGAGCTGCTTGACCACCTGCTCGACCGCGGTCTTGGACCCGTCGACCACGATGGTCAGGCGCATCAGGTCCTGAACGTCGGTCTGCCCGATGGTCAGCGAGTCAATGACGAAGCCCCGGGAGCGGAACAGGCTGATCACCCGATTGAACGTGAACGGGTTGTTGTCCATTGTTGCGACCAGTGTGCGTTTCATATGGAATCACCTCCGCCAGCGACGTCCCGGGAACGACCATCGGGAAAATGTTTTCATTCGGATCGATGAGGAACTCGATGAGCGCCGGGCCTGGCGTATCCATCGCCCGCCTTACGACCTCGCGAACCTGGGCGGGATCCTCGACCTGCCAGGCTGGAATCCCGTACGCGTCGGCGAGCTTCACGAAGTCAGGTGGACCCGACAGGTCAACCTCGACGTAGTTGCCTTTGTAGAAGAGCTGTTGCCACTGCCGAACCATGCCGAGGTAATGGTTGTTGAAGAGCGCGATCTTGATGTTCAGGTTGTGCTTCCGCACGACCGCCAGCTCCTGACTGGTCATCTGGAAGCCGCCATCGCCCGCGCACGCGAAGATCGGCAGGTCCGGGCGGGCGTAGTGGGCCCCGATCGCGGCGGGCAGGGAGTAGCCCATCGTGCCTAGGCCACCGGACGACACGTGGGTGTTCGGCTCCACGAATCGGAACTCCTGGGCCATGAACATCTGGTGCTGGCCCACGTCGGTTGCCACGATCGCGTGGCCCTTCGTGACCTCCCACAACTCGCGGATCACGTGTCGATGCGAGAGGCGACCGTCGTTCGGTGGGTTCGGGATCGGGTACTGCTCGCGGAGCTGGTTCACGTGCTCCAGCCACGCCGTTCGATCCTGACACTCGCCGAGCTCCTGGATGAGTGACTCGAGCGCCCGCTTGCAGTCCGCGACGATCGGCACGTCCGTCCGAACGTTCTTCCCAATCTCTGCTGGGTCGACGTCGATGTGGACGATCTTGGCATGCGGCGCGAAGGACGAGTACTTGCCCATCGACCGGTCGTCGAACCGAATGCCGACGCCGATGACGAGATCCGACTGGTCCACCGTGTAGCACGAATATGCCGTGCCGTGCATGCCGAGCATGCCGAGCGCCAGCGGGTGTGTGCCCGGGAAATTGCCCAGCCCGAGCAGCGTGTTGACGACGGGAATCTGAGCCTTCTCGGCGAGCTGCATCAGCTCGTCTGAAGCATTGGCGATGAGCACGCCATGCCCGGCGATGATGACCGGTCGTTGGGCCTGCTCGATCAGCCGGGCGGCCTTCCGCACCTGAACGATGTTTGGCTGGGTCGTGGGGTTGTAGCCCGGCATCGAGACCTTGGTCGGGTAGGTGAACTCGCCTTCCTTCTGGAGGATGTCCTTTGGAATGTCGACGAGCACCGGGCCGGGTCGACCGCTCCGCGCGAGGTGGAATGCTTCCTTCATCACGCGTGGCAGATCGCGAAGGTCTCGCACCAGGTAGTTGTGCTTCGTCACCGGGATCGAGATCCCCGTGATGTCCGCCTCCTGGAAAGCGTCAGAGCCGATAACCGTGCTGGCAACGTTTGCGGTGATCGCGACCACGGGCGCTGAGTCCATCATCGCGGTGGCGAGACCGACGACGAGGTTGATCGCGCCGGGCCCCGACGTAGCAAAGCAGACGCCGACGTCCCCACTGATCCGGCCGTAACCATCGGCCATGTGGGCAGCGCCCTGTTCGTGGCGAACCAATACGTGCTGGATCGGGTAATCCGGCAGGACGTCGTACAGCGGCATGATCGCGCCACCAGGGAGGCCGAATACGGTGCGCACGCCCTCGGCCACGAGGCTCTCGCAGACCATGCGCGATCCGTCAATTCTCATCGGTGTTCCTCCCTTTCCTTACCTGCGCCGAGCCCTTGCTCGGGCGAACCCACGGGCGCTCCGAATCACTGTGGCGACGGGGCCGGCACCCGAATACAACACGACCCTCGTCACACGTGAAGGGACGAGGGTCAGGCTCGCGGTACCACCCTTCTTGGCGTGCTCGAACTCGGCAAGCGGTGGATAACAAAAAAGCCCCCATCCCTGCTGGGACGAGAGCTAACCCTCGCGGTACCACCCTGCTTGACGTGCTCGTATGGCGCGCCCACTCGCGGCAGGTATAACGACTGCCACCCCGGTGAAGGCTACTGTCCTGATCTGGGAGTTCGCCATCACAGCTCAGGGGCGAGTTCCGCTTCGCTTGACCGCCGGTTTACAGCAAACCCGGCTCTCTGGAGGCCCAGCCGACGCGTACTACTCCCCTTCGTCGCCTTTGAGCGTATTCGAAGTGCGGTAGTCTACCACCCTTCTGTGACAAGCGTCAATCAGTAATTACTTTGTATACTTGCTGTGACACGCAGGAGGCAGGACGACCATGCGCGCCAACATTGTTCGGATTGGCAATTCACGCGGTTTGCGAATTCCGAAGGCCCTGCTCGAATCATGTGGGATTCAGAACGCCGTTGAGATTTCAATCGTCGAGGGCCGGTTGGTCCTCGAGCCGATCCAACAGGCACGTGAAGGGTGGCTCGATGCCGCGCGAATGATGTCTGAACGTGGTGAGGATCTGCTCCTTGACCCAACTACTGCCACGGCTTTCGATGAGGCGGAATGGGAGTGGTAGATGTCGCCAGGTTCGATATCGTCCTCGTTCAATTGGATCCTGTTCGTGGAAGTGAGATTCGCAAGACTCGTCCCTGTGTGGTGATCTCGCCAGATGAAATGAACCAGGCGCTACGGACCGCGATTGTGGCCCCGATGACGACAGGTGGCCACCCCTACCCCTGGCGGGTTGCGGTCACTTTTGCGGGCAAGCATGGCCGCGTCGCTCTCGATCAGCCGCGAACCGTCGATCGTGAGCGTGTCGTGCGGCGCCAGGGGCGCCTTGACACCCGCACCGCGGAGCAGGTGCTAAACGTGCTGGCTGAGATGTTCGCGCCGTAACTGCGCCAGCGCAGGGGTGCCCTTCCTCGTGCGCCAGCGCAGGCGTTAGCGCCGCACCCTCAAGCTGACCACGGTCGGAACTACTCCTCCGGATAGCCCCAGACCGGGACAAGGTGGTAGTGGGTGACGAAGCCTCGGTTGCCGACCACCCAGCCGTGCTCGGCGTCGGTGAACCACAGCGCATTGGTGGCCCCCGGGTTATCTAGCTGCCGGGACGTGCTGAGAACCTGCCACGTCCAACCGCCATCGCTCGTTCGCAGCACCGTTCCAGAATCCGTGTAGTTGGACAGCAGGTGGCCCAGCGCAACGTCAACAAACTGCAGGTCCGAGAGTCGAGCCGCACTGCCCAGTCCCGTTCCCTGCCGCTCCCAGGTAGCGCCACCATCGATCGTCGATAGGAGGGTTGTGCCATCGCGCCCCGATGCCCAACCGGTCGCAGCCCCGAGGAATGCAAGTACGGGATTTGAGCCCACCTGCTCCCTGGCGATCGGACGGAGGGTTCGTCCGCCGTCGCTGGTGGTGAACAGCAGCTCGGGATACACGGTGCTGCCGATGGCGGTGCTCCTCGCGAAAAAACCACTATTCTGGTCGACGAAGACGATGTTGCCGAAGTCGTTTTCTGGCAGCCTCGGGTTGAGGGTGGTCCACGTCCGGCCGAGGTCGTCAGAGCGAGAGAGGGCCTGGGTCGACGCGGTGGTTCCCGTGTGGACCTGGAAGCGCGTGGAACCCACGTTCCAGTTCGCACCGTAGCTGTAGACCGCGCTAGATGGCGGGGTGTTTGGCGGCGCGGCCGGCTGCCATGTCTGCCCGCCGTCGCGGGTGGTGAGCAGAGCATTCGACGCCTGCACCCAGCCCTCGTTCTCGTTCGCGAAGTGCACCCATCGGAAGTCTGACCCGCGCTCCCGCCGCTCGCCCAGGCGCGTCCAGGTCCAGCCTCCGTCCGTTGTCTTCAGGATGGTGCTTTGCTCACCAACGGCGTAACCCACCAGAGGGTTCACGAACATCACGTCCCTGAGGTCGTCCCCGACGCCGCTTTCCTGGCGGTCCCAGCGACCCTCATAGCGGAGGATGACCTGGCCTTCCTCCTGCGCCAGCGCAGGGGCCACCGTACCGCCCATCAAACCCACGGTCGTCAGTAGCAGCGCCGCGATTCGACATAGGTTCACAATCGTCTCTCCTTTTGCCAGAATGATCGGTACTCCGCTGGACAACTCTCGACCGGGACGAGGGCGGGAATGGCCGCGGGTTAAAAACAGCCCTCATCCCTGCCCGGACGCCTAGCGCGTTACTCCATGATCTCGCCATCAAGCTCTTCGTAAACCGGGACCAGGTGATAGTGAATGATGTAGCCGCGTGCACCGACGACCCAGCCGTGTTCGGTATCCGGGAAGCTGAGGGCATTGACGTGATCTGGCGTGCCGACCGAGCCCAGGAGTCCCCACGTGTTCCCACCGTCCACGGTTCGGATTACTTTGAGACAATCCCCGCTTCCGCATGGGTTGCCCGAGGTGCTGGAAAGCACATGGCCAACGGGCTCGTTGACGAAATGCATATCTGTCAGGGGTTGATTGCGCTCAAAATTGGTGAACTGGCGCTCCCACGATGCGCCGCCGTTTGTCGTCGCGAGGATGGTCGTGCCGTCCTCGCCAAGGACCCAGCCCGTCATCGGATTGACGAACTGCACCCCTCCGCTGGAGTTGGCGCGCTGATCGATCACGCGCCAGGTAGCTCCGCCATCTTCGGTCGTCGCGAGCCCGTAGGCGGGCGGCACGAGTTGGGTGACCCCGGTCATCCAGCCACGCTGTGCATCAACAAAATGGACACGGCTGGGATTGTTTCCAAACGGCACTGATCGGGCGACGGGTATCCAGGCATTTCCGCCATCCTCGGTGCGGGCAAGCGAGGGCGACGTGTTGCCCGCGGGAACGTAGAGCTGGAAGCGAATCGGGCCAACGACGGCGCCACTGCCCAGGCTATTGGAGATTCCCGTAAAGGTCGCTGGCCGCCAGCTCTGGCCGCCGTTCGAGGTGTAGAGCAGCTCCCCACGAGAAGCTACCCACCCCTCGTTTTCGTTCAACATGGTGACCTCTCGGTAGTCAGGGCCGCTCTCGCGCCGCTCAGCCTGGCGCTGCCACGTCGCCCCACCATCCGCGGTCTTGATGATGGTGTTGTTGCTTCCAACCGCCCAGCCGATGAGCGGCGTGACGAACGTGACATCTCGCAGCTCGTCGGTGACGCCGCTGTCCTGGAGGTCCCAACGTCCCTCGTACCCCACGATGATCTGGCCGGTGGACGCCGTGCTGACTGTCGTTTCCGCCGCGAGGCCGCCCCCGAAGACGGCGAAGATGAGTGCTACGAGGCAAGTAACCGTGATCATTGCTGCCCTCTCCGATGAATTCGTGCGCGAATCAATGTGCTCGCCACCCGGTCGCAACAGACGCAGCCTAACACTGTGTCCAAACTCTGACAAGCGCCTCGGCCACGGCTGCTCACGTATTGCAGGATGTGGCTAACTCCCATACAATCCGCCACATCGCGTTAGTAACGATTCCGTAACAATTGATCTAATTTCGGAGGGCTTCCCGTTGCAGATTCGAATCCGGCTGGTCGGTATCGGTGCGCTCGCGGTGATGGCTTCGACCGCCTGCGGCTTCCCAACCGGGCTGAACGCGACGAACCCGTTCGCGGTGAGCCGGGCGCCCGGCGGCTTCGCAGCGGTAAACGCGCCCATGCCGGCCCGCTCGCTCCAGGTGAGATCCACCGTTGTCGAGTCTCAAACCAGCCTGGCCCTCGCGGGCGAGCTCGTTCCCGCAGTCTCGTCCGTCGAGGGGCCTGTCGAGGAGAGTGCCCCCGTCGATACGCAGCTCGCGACGCTGGCCGCTCAGCCGAGCCCGATCGGCTTCAGCTCATTCCGGCTCACGGTTCCCTTTCGAACCCAGAAGGACGGCAGCCAGTTTCAGGGATCGAACTGCGGCCCTGCGGCGCTGGGGATGGTTCTCGACGCGTTTGGCATTCGCGGCGCCACTAACGACGATCTCCGCTACGCCGTGCACGAATACCAGGGCACCCTTGGTCGGCGCGGGGGCACGGCACTCCAGCATATTGCCAGCGCTGGCGCCGACCACGGCCTGACGCCGATCGGGCTCTATGCCGGCAAAGAGTTCGCTTCCTGGAATGTCGACGACGTCCGGGTGGAGCTACGAGCGGGCCGTCCCGTAATCGCGCTCGTGAAATACCGGTTGCTGCCCGGATACGAGGGCTCGACGATACGATTCGACCATTACATCGTGCTCCACGGCATCAGCGGCGAGGGCTTCCTTTACCATGACCCTGCCCAGGGAACTGCCGCTGACGGCGCGGGCCGCTGGATCAGCGCCGCGCAGCTCGGCAACGCGATGAGCAATGCGTCGGTCCCGGGGCAGGCGCTGGCATTCGATGGCGCGAGCTTCGCTTCTCTTGGAGTTACCGAGCTTCGCGGGTAGGGCACACCACGACCGTTCGCAAAGACTGGAATAGGGGCGGGACGGCGGGATGACTCACCAGGTGGCGCCGAGCCATTCCTGGTACCGCGTCCGTTGGCCGACGTTTGCACGCCGCGCCTTCTTCACCGTCGCGCGGGTTCGCGGCTGCTCGGCGAGGGTGATGGGCACCTGCACGAGCTCGTCGCGCCGAAAGATCGCGAGACTCACGGTATCGCCGGGCTCGTAGTCCTTGAGCCGGTCGCGCAGGCTGGTTTCGTCCACTCGGAAGCCATCGAGCGCGAGGATCTCATCGCCGGCGGAGACGCCCGCGGCAACCGCGGGCCCGTTCGTGAGTACCCTGGCCACCCGCGTTCGTCCGCCCTCGCTGCGAGTGCGGAAACCCAGCCAGGCACCGGACGCATCAATGGGGGATCGCCACTCGAGCTCTAGGCCCACCGCTTTCAGCGGCGCCTCGTAATCGAGCTCGCCCCGGCCTCGAATGGCGGAGGCAAAGAACTCACTCCAGTCGCCACCGGCCACGTCCCTCACGGCGCGTTCGTAGCCGTCCTCAGGAATGCCGACCCCCGGTTTTCCGTACTGCTCCCAGAGGAACCGCATGAGGTCGTCGAGCGAGCGCGCGCCATTGGTGCGGCGGCGCATCTTCAGATCGAGCACCAGGCTCGCGAGGGCGCCCTTCAGATAGTAGGAAACCCCGGAGTTCTCGCTGTGCTCGTCGGGCCGGTAGTACTTGATCCACGCGTCGAAGCTCGCCTCCTCGAGGCTCTGCACATGTCGCCCGGGCGTCTCGGCCAGGTCGCTCATCTGCTCCCCGAGGATCTCGAGATAGCGCTCGGGCGTGATCAGATCCGCTCGCCGGACGAGGAGTGAGGTGTAGTACTCGGTCGTCCCCTCCATCGCCCAGAGCAAGTGGGTGTAGTTCTCCGCGCTGTAATCGAAGGGGCCGAGTGCCTCGGGATGGATCCGCTTGACGTTCCAGGTGTGGAAGTATTCGTGGGCTAAGAGCTGCAGCGCCCGCTCGTAGGTGCGACCAGGCCGGAAGCTGAATCGCGGAATCATCACCGCCGTCGAGTTGCGGTGCTCGAGTCCACCCCTTGCGCCGTCGGTCAGGAGCGCGATGAATAGGTACCGGTTATACGGCAGCGAGCCGAAAAGGCCGCGTGCCGTCCGGACGATCCGGCCGAGATCACCGCTGAGCCTCGCTCCGTCCAGGTTCCCGCGGCCCCACGTCGCGATGGTGTGCGTGACTCCTTCCACCTCGAACGGGAATGCGGGGTCCGGGCCGGCGTGGATCGGCGAGTCGACCAGCTCGTCGTAGTCGGCGGCGATGTATCGCCCAGCGGCGCCAGGGGCCAGTGCCGTATGCACCTGCCAATCGGCCGGGGGTTGGAGTGAAACCTCGGCAGGGCGGTCGAGTTGACCGTCGACGTATGGCAGGACGTTGGCGAGATTGAGGAAGGCATGTGTCACGTCCACGTGGCTGGTGCGGACGGACAAATCGTTGGCGTACACCTCGATTTCGATTCGGACAGGGCACGGGCCCGGTTGCACCCGCCAGGTGTCTTTGCGAGTCTTCGTCCAAGGCAAAGAGGTGCCGTCCGGCCCGCTGGCGCGGAACGCCTGGACGTGGCGCGCGAACTCGCGGATCAGATACGACCCTGGCGTCCACGTGGGGATGCGCACGTCCAGGGGGTCGGGTGGTGACTCGATCTCCATCGCGACCCGGACGAGATGCGTCGCGGGCTCCGGGATCCCGATCGTGTAGCGCACCGCCGGCCTCGCCATGGCTCCTCCTGCTCGGAAATCGCCGGTCGTCTCATGCTAGCCGAGACCGTCCACCCCGGACCCGCCAGGCGGAGCGGCGCCTGTTGACGAGGCGATCGAGATCATAGGCGCCCGAATAACTACATGTTGTGGTCCGAAGGCTGCTTGACCACAACTTCGCAAGTCGATAGACTCGCGTGGTTGCGCTGAGTGAATATCGGGCCGGTTGGGTCGCGCTTCGCCCGTCGTTGCGATGTCTACGCCGCCCCGCGGAAGGGCCTCGTGGCTTTTCCCACGCTGATGTGCACGACACGAGAGGAGGCACGCAAACAATGACCCAAACCCAAGAGCCGAACATGGCCGCCGAAGCGCGGGCCTGGAAGTCCGCGTACGAGCTGTGGAAGGAAGCCGAAGGGCTCCCGACGATCCGCGGGCTCGCAGTCGACAACGTCTACACCGAGGAGCTCACGCCCTGGAAGTCGCGCGGCGGCTCCGGCGTGTTCGTCAACCTCGAGGGGACGGGTGGTTTCAACGATACCTACATCCACGAGCTCGGCCCGCGCGGGTCTTCGACGCCGTTCAAGGCCATCTATGAAGAGACGATCTTCATTCTGAACGGCCAGGGCGCGACGACCGTTTGGAACCACGAGGACAAGAAGCAGACGTTCGAGTGGAAAAAGAACAGCTACTTTGCCATTCCGCCGAACGCCTATCGCCAGCATCACAACCTCAGCGGCAGCGAGCCGATGCGGTACGTCGCAATGACCGGTGCACCGCGGGTCATCGACACGTTCAAGAACATGGAGTTCGTGTTCAACAACCCATTTGTCTTCGAGGACCGCTTCGACGACGAGCAGGGCTACTTCCAGGAGAAGCCGCTCGAAGGCGTGCGCCACGGCTGGCAGACGAACTTCGTCTCCGACGTCGTTGCCGCGAGCCACCGCCGCACGCATGCGGACGGCGGCGAGGGCGGGAGTTGGAACCGGGCGATCAAGGGGTTCGGCGTCTCGTTCGACATGGTCAACAGCACGGTGAAGTCCCACAGCTCCGGGTGGGGAGCCGGCACCTATAAGAAGGCGCACCGCCACGGCCCTGGCATCCACGTCCTCATTCTGGAGGGCACCGGGTACTCCCTCATGTGGCCGGACGAACAGCATGTGCATCGCGTCAACTGGGGTCCCGGCACCATGCTGGTTCCGCCGGAAATGTGGTTCCACCAACACTTCGCGGTGAGCAACGAGCCGGTTCTCTTCCTGGCGATTGGCTGGGGCACAGACAAGCCCAAGGCGGGCGGCAAGCAGTACGTCTACGTCAGCACCAAGCTCGGTGGCGACCAGATCGAGTGGGACGAAGAAGACCCTCAGACCCACAAGGACTACGAGGCCGAGCTTGCCAAGAACGGCATCCAGTGCCAGATGGGGAACGACCACCCCTTCTGCACCTTCAAGTAGAGGAGGATTGATGACCCAGCAGCAAGTCACCCCGGTCCGCTTCATCTATCGGTCTGAATCGATGGTTCCCCTTTTGACGATCATGGACAAGGCCGGGCTCTGGGAGCGCGAAGGCATCGACGTCAAGAACTTCGCCTTCAGCGAGGATCCCCTGGACGCCGAAGAGCAGCTCCTGGATGGCGGCATCGACTTCATCTTCGGGAACCACGTCTCGCCCTACATGCGGCTTGCTCAGGGCCACCAAATGGTTTGTCTTGCGCAGACCGAAAACTGGATGCACCAGTGGATCGCGACCTCACCCAGTGTCCCTGAGATCAGGGGCCTGACAGGGAAGCGCATGGTCGGCGTGCCCCTACGCAACGAGAAAGGCAAGTTCACGGGCCACCAGAACGGCAACCGCATCCTGATCCTGGAGCTCCAGGGCGCCGACACCAAGACGATGGAGTTCATCTCGCAGAAGTCCGTTGGCAACGCCGTGGAAGCCGTGCGGGATGGCAAGGCGGAGGCCTGCTGGGTCTCTCCTGACCATCCAGAGAAGGCCATCGAGGCGGGGCTCCTCGTGCATCGGCTCACGCCCCTGCCGATGGTCCACAGCATCACGTACACGACGTCCACCGAGCGCCTCCAACAGCATGATGGTCTGGAGACCAAGCTGATGAAGGTCCTCGTCGACGCGACGCACTTCCTGAAGACGAAGAAGGAAGAGACCCTGGAGCTCATGAAGAACCCCGTCGGCAACATGCGCGAGGGGGGGATGGAAGAGCTCCTCGACCACTACGACGAGGTCGCGAACGAGTACTCGACGAAGCTGCTCCCGCGCGCCGAGGCGATCATCAACGTCCACAAGCTCGCCTGCATGGTCTACCCCGAGGCGAAGACGGTGAACCCGATGGAGCTTTGGGACGTCAGTGTGCTGCGCAACATGTTTGCCACCGGCTACGTCGACAAGCTCTACGGCGGTCGCCAGAAGGTCCACTCGCTGATCCGGGCCGAGCTCGATCACGCGGAGTGCGGCGACTAATCAGGTAACTGCCGAGCAAAAGGGACCCCCGATCAGGGGGTCCCTTTTGCTATCCAGGCCGAATCGGATGGACTAGATCCGGGCGATGACCTCGAGGCCGTGGCCGTTCGGATCATCGAAATAGAGTCCACGGTCGCCGGCCCGCTCGTAGATCACCCCGTCGCCGTCGTGCGGCTTGCCGCCATACGGTACTCCGTTTGCATCGAGCCGCTGGCGAATCGCGTCGAAGTCCTCGAGCGCGACGCGGAACGCGTAGTGGTGCGGCTCGAAGCTCGGCACTTCCTCAAAATTGAAGGTCAGCGTCGGGCTGATCGCCAGTGGCGCGAAGTCGCGTCGCGGCCCCTCGTACTTCAGGCCGAAGACGCGCGCGAAGAACTCTGCCGTCGCGACTTTGTCGCGCGTCGGTACGCTCGTGTGGTCCAGCGCAATCTGCATCATGCTCTCTCCTGGAGCGGCCTCGTCCCGCGGGACCGTTGCTTGCCCAGTCTAAGAGCGCCGCTGGCCGAGCGTCAATCGCTCATCCTGCTATGATGGCAGGACGCAGCCCGTCTGCCTCGATCTCATGAGCGATCGACCGACCGTCTGGAGCAAGCATGACGCAATCATTGCGCTGGAAGTCAGCGGACCTCGAGGCGTTCCCCGACGATGGCAAGCGCTACGAGATCGTCGATGGAGAGTTGTACGTGTCTCGGCAGCCGCACTTTCACCACCAGGTGACCTGCGCCACGACCATCGGCGTCCTCTACGTCTGGAACAGGCAGGCGCGAGCTGGGGTGCTCAGCGACGCACCAGGATTGATCTTTGCCGAGGACGATGACGTGGCGCCTGATATTGCCTGGATCAGCCACGGTCGAATGGCCACGGCGCTGTGGCCGGATGGCAAGCTCCACGCTGCTCCGGAGCTGGTCGTCGAGGTCCTCTCACCAGGGCCGGCCAATGAGCGGCGCGACCGCGAAGCAAAGGTGAACGTCTACGGCCGGCGCGGGGTCCAGGAATACTGGATCGTCAACTGGGAGCGGCGCGAGATCGAAGTCTATCGGCGGGCCGATATGACCCTCCGCCTTGTGGGAGTCCTCTTAGAGACGGACACCCTGCAATCCCCTTTGCTAGAAGGCTTTGCGTGCGAGGTGCATGAGCTGTTCGCTGACCTGCCCTGAGCAGCAAGGTCGACTTCGGGGCCGTTCTCTCTTCTAGACGTTGCCCAATTGAGGACCAGCAGTAGACTCCGGGCGCTCATGACCGGCGTCGCTCATCGGCTCGCGCGCCGGTCCGCCCCGCTGTTGATATCGCCGTGGGTTGAGGATGGGCCATGAGGAACTCCGCTTGCGGCCAGGAGAATCGGAACGCCGCGCGATTCTGCGATGCGTGCGGAGGGCACTGGAGCGCGCACTCGGCCACAAGGCGTTCTGTGACGGTCGATCGTAGGAGGCGGCGGAGCGCTTTCAGCGGTTGGCAAGCGTCCGAAAGCCCCGCCCCCGGAGGAGTCGCTCGTCGGCGGTGACCAGCGTGAGCTCGTACGCGTCGGCGGTGGCGGCGAGGAACCGATCGGCCGGATCCTCGTGCGCGACGTGGACGGAACGGCTCCGGACGGCAACCTCGCGACTGAGCGGCGCATCGTGCATGGGCGCGCGCAAGAGGGCGATTTCCACCCATGCAGGCGGAGTCATTCCGTGGATCCGCACGCGACCGCGTTCGGCGAGCAGCAGGAATTCCCAGATGCTGATCGGCGACAACCACAACTGGCTGGTCTCGTCAGTGAGCGCTGCCGTCACTCGCTTGCTGAGGCGCTCCGGCTCCATGAGGCTCCACAGCCAAATGTGGGTGTCCAGAAGAAGGTTCAGTCGGCCGCTTCCCAGACCACGAGGTCGCTTGACGGCGCCAGAACGTCACCCCGGATTTCGAGCGTCCCGCGCAGCGAGCCCAGCCATTCGGGCTGCGCGCGCTCCGGAGCAGGAGCGACGATATCGGCGATCGGCTTTCCGAAACGGGTCACGCGTAGCGGTTGACCGGTTCGGTGCACGCGCTCGAGTGCCGCCAGGCAAGTCGCTTTGAACTTCGAGATTGCCATTGTTTCCATGCGCTAAGGCTACCATAGTCAAGGACCATGGTGAATATAGAGCTTGCGGCCCGAGATTTGCCCATTCGATGGACCGGCAGTAGACTCCGGGCGCTCACCACCAGCGTCGCTCATCGGGTCGCGCGGATCCGGCCTACGGACGATGGGGCTGTGGGTTGAGGATTCGTCATGAAGTGTCCTGCTTGCGGCCAGGAGAATCGAAACGCCGCGCGCTTCTGCGACGCGTGCGGAGGCGCGCTGGCCCGTCCCTGCATCCAGTGCGGGGCAGAGCTGCGGCCTAGAGCCCGCTTTTGCGATTCGTGCGGCCATGCGACAGATACCGAGCCGGCCCCCAACCCGGCTGTTGCCCCTGTTGACTCCTCGCCTGGCCATCCGGCCGAGCCAACCTCCTTCTGCGCCGGCCGCTACGAAGTCAAGCGCTTCCTTGGTGAAGGTGGCAAGAAGCTGGTGTATCTCGCCCACGACAGCAAGCTCGATCGGGACGTGGCCTTTGCGCTGATCAAGACCGATGGTCTGGATGAAGAGGGGAAGCTTCGGATCACGCGCGAGGCCCAGGCAATGGGGAAGCTGGGGGACCATCCCCACATCGTCGCGGTGTACGACATCGGCGAAGAGGCCGGCCAGCCCTACCTGGTCTCCCAGCTCATGGGCGGCGGGGACGTCGAGGGGCTGATCGAGCAGGCCGAGAACCACCGCGTTCCGCTGAACGTGGCGTTGCGGGTTGCGGACCAGGTGGGGCAGGCGTTGGAGCACGCCCATGGCCACGGGATCGTCCACCGCGATCTCAAGCCCGGCAACGTCTGGCTCACTGCCGACGGCACCGCCAAGCTCGGGGACTTTGGCCTGGCACTGGCGCTCGATCGCACCCGGCTGACCCAGACTGGGATGATGGTCGGGACGGTGAGCTACATGCCGCCGGAGCAAGCGACCGGCGGCGACGTCAGCGCCCGAAGCGACCTTTACTCATTGGGGGCGATGCTCTACGAGCTGGTGACCGGTCGTCCGCCCTTCGTTGGTGACGAAGCCGTCGCGATCATCGGGCAGCACCTGAACACGGCGCCGGTCGCGCCGAGCTGGCACGTACCGGATCTGCCAGCGGGCCTCGAGGTGTTAATCCTGCGCTTGCTGGAGAAGGATCCGGGCAAGCGGCCGGCGACGGCGAGCGAGGTGCGCACGATGCTGGCAGGGGTGCGCCCTCACCCCCGCCCTCTCCCAGAGGGAGAGGGGACTGGGTCGCTCCCAGAGGGAGAGGGGGCTGGCCAGGTCGCCTCTCCCTCTGGGAGAGGCCGGCCCGAAGGGCCGGGTGAGGGCGCGTCTCCCAACCCGCTCTATCGCCGCACCTTCGTCGGACGCGAGCCCGAGCTTCACCAGCTCAAGGACGTGTTCGACGGCGCCCTCTCCGGCCAGGGCGCCCTCGTGACCGTCGTGGGTGAGCCCGGGATCGGGAAGACGGCCCTCTGTGAGCAGTTGGCGACGTATGCCGTCGTCCGAGGCGGGAAGGCGCTCGTCGGCCACTGCTACGAGGAAGGCTCCTTCTCGCTGCCGTACCTCGCCTTCGTGGAAGCGCTCCGCACCTACGTCCTCGCCCGCTCGCCGGAAGAGCTGAAAAAGGACCTCGGAAGCGGCGCGGCCGACGTAGCGCGCATCGTCTCCGAGGTGCGCGAGCGCGCCCAGGTGGAGCCAGCGCCGCCGGGCGGCGACCCCGACGAGGAGCGCTGGCGGCTGTTCCAGGCGGTGGCCGGCTTCTTGCGGAACGCCAGCACCGTCCAGCCGCTCGTCATCGTGCTCGAGGATCTCCACTGGGCGGATCGGGGGACCCTGGAGCTGCTGGTCCACCTCGCGCGCAACCTCCAGGGGACGCGGCTGCTGGTCATCGGGACCTATCGGGACGTCGACGTCGATCGATCCCATCCCCTGTCGGCCGCGCTCGCCGAATTGCGGCGTGGCTCCGCCTTCCAGCGCCTGCTGCTGCGGGGGCTCACGGCAGACGAAGTGCAGCGCATGCTCGGGGAGATCACCGGGCAAGCGGTGAGCTGGGGGTTCGCCGAAGCGGTGCACCGCCAGACCGAGGGCAACCCGCTTTTTGTGCAGGAGGTGGTTCGGTACCTCGCGGAGGAGGGGCTGATCCAGCAGGAGGGCGGGCGCTGGCAGCGGACGGGCTCGACCCCGCTGGAGATGAGCATCCCCGAGGGGCTCCGGGACGTCATCGGCCGCCGGCTGTCGCGGCTGTCGGCGGAGTGCAACCGGATCCTCAATCTCGCGGCCGTCATCGGCCGGGACTTCGACCTCGCCACGCTCCAGGCCGTATCCGGTCTGGAGGAGGAGCCGCTGGTGGACGCGCTCGACGAGGCCGTGCGGGTGGGAGTCCTCGAGGAGCGGCCGCGGGTGGGGGGCGTGCGGTACCGCTTTGCCCACGCCTTCTTCCGCCAGACGCTCTACGAGGAGATCGGCGTGGCGCGGCGCCTTCGGCTGCATCAGCAGGTGGGGCGAGCCCTGGAGCAGCGGTACGCGACGCGGCTCGCCGAGCATGCCGCCGAGTTGGCGGATCACTTCGCCCACTCGTCGGACTCCGCCGATCTGGCGAAAGCGGTGCAGTACGGCGAGCTGGCGGCGCGGCGCGCGGTGGAGGTGCATGCCTACGGCGAGGCGGCGCGGCTGCTGGAGCAGGCCCTCGACGTGCAGGAGGTGCTGGACCCGGACTCGCCGGAGGCGCAGGCGCGGCGCTGCGACCTGCTGCTCGCGCTTGGCACGGCGCTCGGGCCAGCGGGCGAGCCGCGGCGGGGGGCCGACGAGGGGGCCGAGGAGGCGTTCAGGCTGGCCGAGGCGCTCGGCGATAGCGAGCGAGCCGGCCAGGCCTGCGAGCTGGGGGTGGAGGCGCTCCACCGTGCCCTTGGAGGCGTGGTTGCCAGATCCCCAGCGCTGCACGAGTGGTCTCAGCGGCTGGACCGCGTCGCCCTCCCCGGCACGACCCGCCGCGTAAGGGCCGATTTGCACGTCGTCCAGCAGCACTTGATCGGCTGGCACTGGCGTGAGGCGTGGCCGCTGCTGGATCGCGCGATCGCCGCCGCCGTCGAGCTCGACGATCCGGAGACCCTATTCGAGGTGTTCTCCCCAGTCATACCGTCCTATCTCTCGCCGGCACGATGGGCGGACGGCCTGCAGCTCACCCGGCATGTGATCGACAGGCCTCGGGCGGGCGTGAGCCGCCACGCCATAGCGTCATGCCTGATGGGTGCCGCTGCCGTCCTCCTTGCGAACGGCGAGCGGGAGCGAGCGGAGGGGCTCTGGCGCGAGTTGGACGAGCTCGGGGCGCATTCGCAGGACGCGGAGCTGCTCCTCGTGCCGTTCTTCGTCAAAGGCAGGCGCGCGCTGCTGGACGGCGACCTGGACGGAACGCTCGGCGTCGCTGAGGCGCTGATCGCTCGGGCCGAGGAGTTGGGAAGCCCGGCGCTCGGCTACCACTGGGCGGGCTTCATCACATTCCGGGCTCTCATCTACCTGGGGCGGGCCGAGGAGGCGGGCGCCGCGCGCCTGGAATCGCGTCGCCGCGGCGGCGTCGTGGAATCACCGCGATCGATGGGCGCTAGCGAGGCGATCCTCCGACTGGCGTACCTGGGGCGGGCCGATGAGGCCCGCGCCGAGATGCACGGCTACCTGGGGGACCTGGCGCTCGTCGCGGGCGATGCCGATCGCCCGGTCCGGGCCCTGGCGGCGATGCTGGAGACGGCCATACTGCTGGGCGAGCGCGAGGCGATCGCTCTGCTCGCACCCTTGCTCGACGGCGTCCCAGGTTCGCCCTATTTCATGACGGGCGTGGCGCGCCTGGTCGGGGGTGCATACGCGCTGCTCGGCGATCGGCAGGCGGCGCGGGCAAGCTATGACCGCGCCCTCGCGTGGGCGACGACGCTCCGCTTCCGCCCCGAGATCGCCCTCACGCGTCTCGAACTTGCCGAGCTGCTCCTCTCCCCTCTCCCTCTGGGAGAGGGCGAGGGTGAGGGCGTCCCACAACAGCAGCAAGCCGAGGCGCAGGCCCATCTTGATTTCGCCATCGAAGAGTTCCGAGCCATGAAGATGCAGCCGTCGCTCGAGCGCGCGCTGCGGCATAAGGGGCTGCTGCACGCATAGCGGGCCCGGTCCGGGCGGGTCGATCGGCATGATTCCATCGGCGCCGTAGTTTAGGCACCTACGAGAACGAGAACGTTGGGTTGGAGAGTCTCAAGAGCCCGGAGAACGTCGGGAACGAGAGGCTCAAGAGCTTCGATCCGGTTACTGCTGGCCACGAGGACGACGACCGCGAGAGGCAACATCTTCAGGTTCTGTTGGAACTCGATATTCTGGTCGGCGGTCAGCAACGCGTCGAATTCGACGGCGGCCTGCCGGAGGAGCGCACCGTTACCAAGGCTGGTCCAGCCCATTTGCGTTACGGTGCGAACGTCGTGACCGACCAGCAGGTCGGTTAACGGCCTGGGTAGCGATTCATCCAGCAGGAGTCGCACGAGACGTCAGCAGGTCCTTGGCAACTTCCAGGGCCGCTACGGCCTGTTCGCGCGTGACAGACGGAAAGTGGTCGAGGAATCGTTCCAGGCTGTCGCCGGCGGCGAGGTAGTCCAGCAGGTTCTTAACTGGGACGCGAGTACCGGCAAAAACCGGCGTACCTCCGAGCACGTCCGGGTCGCATCGCACTACGGATTCAAGCGTCGGCATGTTGGCTCCCAGCCTTACTAGCATCCTAAGGATACATGGGACGGGTACGGTGCCTATTTCCTTGCGGAGGAAGAAGCAATACTTGCAGTCCAGATTCCGGTCGGGGCACCGAGATGTACCTCGCCGACGACCAGGGCAACCAGCGAGCCGTATCCGGGTCGCCACGGATGGCACGCCCTCGATCGGGCTGCTCGACGCCGCCGGCATCGTGACCTGGAGCGCGCCGTAGGATTGCCCGATTGTGCACCCGAGAGTAGACTGCGAACGTTCCGAGGCGCATGCCGATCACCCGTGCCCAGGTCGATTTACTTGGCGAGAAGCTGCCGCGGTGAGGTTTTGCCATGATCTGCCCTGCCTGCGGTCAGGAGAATCGGAACGCTGCTCGGTTCTGCGATGCCTGCGGCGGAGCGCTGGCACGCGCGTGCGTCCAGTGCGGCGCGGAGCTCCGGCCCGAGGCGCGATTTTGCGATGCCTGCGGCCACGCCGTGGATGCCGAGCCGATCCGCAACCCGGTTGCTGCCCCTGTCGACTCACCACCTGGCCGCCCGGCCGAACCAACCTCATTCTGCGCCGGCCGCTACGAGGTGAAGCGTTTTCTCGGTGAGGGTGGCAAGAAGCTGGTCTACCTTGCCCATGACACCAAGCTCGATCGGGATGTCGCCTTCGCGTTGATCAAGACCGATGGCCTCGACGCGGAGGGGAAGCTCCGGATCGCCCGTGAGGCGCAGACCGAAGGGAACCCTCTATTCGTCCAGGAGGTGCTGCGTTACCTCGTGGAAGAGGGCCTCGTGGTGCGTGAGGGCGGGCGGTACGCGCTCACCGATGAGGGTGCCGATGCTGGCATCCCCGAGGGGCTGCGGGATGTGGTGGGCAAGCGCCTGAGCCGGCTCAGCGAGCGCGCCAACCAGGTGCTCAGCGTGGCGTCCGTGATCGGCCGCGACTTCCGGCTGGACGTGCTGCAGCGGGTCGCGGGGCTCTCGGAAGACGAGATCATCGAAGCGTTGGAAGAGGCCAAGGACCGGGCGGTGATCGAGGAGCGCAGCGCGGCGGGCGGGCCTCGTATGTCGCTTCACCCACGCGTTCTTCCGGCAGACCCTGTACGAGGAGATCTTCGCGGCGCGGCGCATCCGCTGGCACCAGCAGGTGGCGCGAGCGCTGGAGGCGGTCCACGCCCGGCGGCTGGAGGAGCACGCGGCCGAGCTGGCGGAGCACTTCGCCCATTCGTCGGACCCGGCGGACCTAACGAAGGCGGTGGAGTATGCGGAGCTCGCAGCCAGGCGGGCGATGAGCGTGTTCGCCTACGGCGAAGCGGTACGGCATTGGGGCCAGGCGCTCAAAGCCCAGGACGTGCTGGACCCCGACGACAAGGTCAAGCGCTGTGACTTACTCTTGGCGCAGGGCGAGGCGATGCTGCCGCTCGAGGAGCCGGGCAAGATTGCCGTGTCGGTAGCGACAGAGGCGTTCGCGCTTGCGGAGGCCATCGACGATTCGCTACGCGCGGCACGGGCAACACTCGTTGCGCTCGAAGCTCTTTTGCGCGCAGATGGGACGAACCGGGGCCGGGCGAGCCCTGTATTCCAGAGCTGGACGGCACGAGCCGACCAGTATGCCGAGGTCGGCACCGCAGAACGCGTCTATGCGGACATTTACTGCGGGCTGGCGCAGCTTGGCCTATCCAAGCCGACCGCAGCACACCCTTTCATGCGCCGCGCGGTACATCGAGCGCTTGAGCTTGACGACGATGCGCTCGTTTTCGCCGCGGCCTCCTGGGCACTGCGGCATCTGGCAGCGCTGCACGACCGTGAGCTCCTAGCTCGGCTTGATATGCGGAACCGTGTGTGAATGAGTCAAGTTTTCAGGCAACGAGTTTGGCGGTTGCGATGCGTTGATCAAGGAGATCCTCCAGTTTCTGGAAATGGCGAAGCAGGGT